>Ga0209490_10006596_pt1 | contig 10454 bp, 13 predicted proteins | sample MAT06_FD_187209 | JGI IMG/M metagenome (GOLD analysis project Ga0209490, IMG submission 187209) | Freshwater microbial communities from Lake Fryxell liftoff mats and glacier meltwater in Antarctica - MAT-06 (SPAdes) (version 2) | ecosystem: Environmental > Aquatic > Freshwater > Ice > Liftoff...
GGACGGGAACGCCTCTGTTAATCAATAATGAAGATAAAATCGCCATTACCCAAGCGTTGTTTGAAGCGCCGTTTGTAGTGGTGTCCCATGGCATGGAAGCCGATCCAATTTTGAACTATGGCAATCGGCAGGCGTTGCAACTATGGCGAATGGAGTGGGAACAGTTTACGCAAACGCCTTCGCGGCTAACGGCTGAACCGATGGAGCGGGCAGACCGCGATCGCCTGTTGCACCAAGCAAAAGTCAATGGCTTTATCAACGATTACCAGGGTGTGAGAATTTGCAGCACTGGGCAACGGTTTTCAATTCACAATGTCATTTTGTGGAATGTGTTAGATGAAAGGGGTGCCTGTTGCGGTCAGGCAGCCACCTTTGATCACTGGACTTTTCTTTAAGTATGGATTTGCCCCTCGTTTATCACCCCGATTATGGGGCACCGCTGCCAGAGGGTCATCGGTTTCCCATGTCTAAATTTCGGTTGCTTTATGAGCGACTGCTAGCGGATGGGGTGGCAACTCGCGCCCAGTTTCATCGACCAGAGCGATCGCCCTCGTGCTGGATAGAACAAGTGCATACGCCAGAGTATGTGCAGGCTTACTGTGAAGGCACCTTGGATGCAAAAGCCCAGCGGCGAATTGGCTTGCCCTGGAGTGATGCGTTGGTAAACCGAACCTGTGTGGCAGTGGGAGGGACGGTGCTGACTGCAAAACTCGCATTGAAACAAGGGCTGGCTTGTAATACGGCAGGCGGAACCCATCATGCTTTTCCTGCCTATGGATCGGGGTTTTGTATTTTCAACGACATGGCGATCGCGATTCGCTGCTTGCAACACCAGGGATTAATTCAAACTGCCCTCATTGTGGATTTGGATGTGCATCAGGGAGACGGCACCGCTTTCATTTTTCAGTCAGATGCCAGTGTTTTTACCTTTTCCATGCACTGTGCCGTCAATTTCCCTGGCACCAAACAGCAAAGCGATCTCGATGTGCCCTTATCTGAAGGGATGGAGGATGATGAGTATTTACAAACTTTGGCTGCCTATTTACCCGATTTATTGGCTCAAATCAAGCCCGATCTCGTATTCTACGATGCTGGCGTTGATCCGCATTTGGGCGATCGCCTCGGTAAACTCGGACTTACCGACACGGGATTGTTTCGCCGTGACATGCAAGTGTTGAGCACCTGCTTATCCCAAGGCTATCCGGTTGCGTGTGTGATTGGGGGCGGATATGCAGAAGACATGGCAGCGTTGGTGTACCGTCACTCGTTGCTGCATCGGGCTGCGAGTGAACTATATTGCTACCATCGGCTTTAGAAAATAACAAACTCGACCTAGCGAAAATTTGTTAAGCCAGCCGGAATCATTCTGAAAATTGCTTGTGCCTTTGGACCGAACACGATCGTATCCTCAGACTGCAACTCAATTGAGCGACACTTTTTGCCATTGATCATTAAGCCATTGGTGCTAGGGTTACCGCTCAAATCGCCATCCGTAATTTGATAAGAAACCGTTTCATTGGCGTGATTGATCCGCACCAAGAACGCATGATGCCGGGAAACAAACTGAGAATGTAGACAAATATCACTTTTAGGATCACGCCCGATCGAATAGCGATCGCGTTCTAGCAAAATTTCTCGTTTACCCCAATCATCTTCAATGGCTAGCAGGGGTTGTTTTAACGATGTGCGGAGAACCTTATCGTTGACTCCTTCCCCAGAAGCGAAAACAATGTTTGAATCCGTGTCGCCCTCAACAAAAGTTTGATCGTCATAACCCATGGTGAAAATAGGACTGGTAGTAGGCTGCTGATAGGGTAATCCTGATCTTCCAACCGCTAAATTTCGAGCTTCCCAGCATACTGGATCACCGGGTTTCAGTGCCAAAGCGCGATCATAGCTGGCGATCGCTGCATCATAGCAGCGCAATTCTGCAAGTGCATTTCCACGATTTCGCCAACACAATTCATCGTCTGGATTAATTGCCAAGGTGCGGTCGTAGCAGGCGATCGCCTCTTCTGGCAAACTCATGCCGTAAAGCAGCAAGTTACCGCGATTTTGCCAGACTTTCTCGTGGTCAGGAACGAGGTTTAACGCCTGCTCATAGCAAGAGAGAGCTTGAGTATAATCACCAATGCCATAGTGAAAAGCATTCCCCCGCTCGTGCCAAATTTCGCAGGCATCTGATTTTTTAGGTCTTAGGCTTAAAGCGCGATCATAGCTGGCGATCGCTTCAATATAGTCACCGCAACTTTCTAAGGCTAGCCCGCGCTCATACCAGACCTCACAGCAATCTGCTTGCAGATTCAGCACATGGTTGTAACAAGCGATCGCCTGCTCGTAATTCGAGGCAGCGGCAGCGGCAAGTCCCTGACGAAACAACATCAGAGCTTCTTTATTCAGTGCTATTTGACCCGTATCGAGCATGACCCTTGTCCTGATGCACTGGGTATTCACTGGGATGACTACCATACATGAAGCAAAACAGCGTGATTGATCACCGCTGCTTACCAAATTCTACCGACCCTTTATTAAGCTAGCGTGAAATTTATCGCTTCCTCACACTTTCTTTAAATTTAAAGGGCAGATGGATTAAGTCACAGTGCTTGAGTAATCATTTCAGCTTGATGCCATGTCAGTATTAATCTTTCATTGCTTTTATCTATTGAACCATCAAGATCATGAATCGTTTTCAAGTGTTGCGTTTTTCCCATCGGAAATTGCGTACAACTAGGGCGATCGCTGTACCATCTAAATGTCAATCATCGTCAGTTATCTAGTCAGGAGTCAGCGCATTATGGCTACGCCAATTCGAGAAGGCGACACTGTTCCCAATTTTACATTGCCATCCCAAACCGGGCAAATGATCGAGTTGAAACAGCTATTGGGTGAAAAAGCGATCGTGCTTTATTTCTATCCAAAAGATGATACACCGGGCTGCACAACCGAATCTTGCGCTTTTCGCGACAGTTACACAGTGTTTCAGGATGCAGGTGCAGAAGTGATTGGCATTAGCGCAGATTCACCTGAATCTCATACCAAGTTTGCCGCAAAACACCAACTTCCCTTTATTTTACTCAGCGACACGGGGAACCAAGTTCGCAAGCTATTTGGCGTTCCTTCCACCTTCGGGCTACTTCCCGGTCGCGTTACCTATGTGATTGACCCCAAAGGCGTGGTCAGAAAAATCTTTAACTCTCAGCTTAATTTCAAGGGACATGTGGAAGAATCCCTGAAGGCATTGCAGGGAGGATAGGCTAACTCACTAAAACAGATCACGATACATCGAAATCTCGTCTACCCGCAGTTCAAATGGAATGCCCATGCCCACGGGAAGACAGATGCAGATTTTTGCGTTTGGGGTGAACCGTTGCAACGAATGACCGAGTGCAACTAGATTGCTTAACACTCGCCAGTTAACCGTCATGTTAGGACAGGCAATTACCAAAGTTAATACATCTGCATTAGTCGCAAGATGCCACTCACAGGTCAATAACAAAGCTTGAATGACCCCACTACAGGCTTCATAAAAGCCCTTACTTAAAGCCTCCTTCAACTGTCGATGCATCGTGGTGTCGTCTTTGCCAAGCTTTACGGGAGCGCGGTCATCTGAGGGAAGAGAAGATAGACCCATGAACAAGTAAATGCATAAGCATTTTATGAAGAATTCTATTAGTGTAGCTCCAGCAAGAGAGCAACGGCGGCTTGCTTAAGCTTTGATACTAGATTGTGAACAGTGTGTGTCATGTTTTATGGTTTTCATAGAGTTTGTGTGCAGCGGAGTTAAGCCGTGTATTAGTCATGTTATTCAGGTGCGCTTTTATAAATTGGCAAAGGATAGTAATTTAGGAAGATCAATCACCAACAGATTTTAGAGAAAACTGCGATCGCTGGTAGGAATCCTGTAATCAGCCGATATTACGATGGAAATGTTTGTTTTGTCAGGAAGATAAAGTGTTGCAAAAAATTGTGATGCAGGGATTCAAGCAGTGGATTCAATGGAGTCTAGTCATGACTTTGACGGTTAGCTTGGCCGCTTGTACATGGTTGGGTGCCCAAACGACTCAGCCGCCTGCACCTCACATCGGAAAATCAACCCTCAAACCAGTAACTTTAGAGTCCAAAAAAATTCTGACAGGTCAAACTATTTATGTACCCGTCTATTCCTACATCTATCATTACGATACGCAAAATCAAGTCATCAACTTAGCAACCACTTTGAGCATTCGTAACACGGATCTAAAGCATCCGATTATCATCACAAAAATTGACTACTATGACACGAGCGGTCAGCAGATTAAAAATCTTTTAAAGAACCCTTCAGAACTGACTTCCATGGCATCTGCGGATTACTTTCTGCCTAGAAATGAAGTGAGCGGCGGATTAGGTGCAAATTTTTTAGTGGAATGGGTTAGCGAACATTCAGTATTTGATCCCATTGTAGAAGCTGTAATGATCAGCACTGAATCAGGACGAGGCTTATCTTTTGTGAGTCCCGGCAAAGTGTTAAAGCAGATTGGAGCGCAGACCGCCAGGAAGGGTGATTAACCGAAGACAGACCAATAGAATATGTTGTAGATAGCAACCAGTCAATTTTGATGCAGCAACGGGAAAAAGCTTCTCCAACCGAGTCGCAACGCTGGGCACCAATGTTTATGGCACAGATTCGGGCAGAGTTACTTCAACTAATTCGCACTCCAACATATTTGATTGGAATTGTGATCTTTTGCATTGTCACATCCCTTATTTCCAGTCCAGATTACGGCGCATTAGGTTTGGCATTTTGTGGAGGGTTAGCTGTACTGACGTTTGCCATTGAGCGGGTTGGCAAGCAAATTGCGTTGGAGCGTGTTGAAGGCTGGCTTAAATTCTTGCGCGTAACACCACTGCAACCAACAGCTTATCTTGCTGCGAAGCTAGTGGTATCTTTATTGACTCTGGCGGTCACACTGATATTAGTTCTTGTTCTCAGCGCCTCAAGAACTGGTGGAACAGTCACGCTCGGAAAGTTACAGTGATTGACTACAAAAGGGAAGTGGCGGGTATGGCTGATTCGTATAATCAAGAAGCAGTACAGGAAATCCTTACGATCTCGATGACTCGCCACTCCCAAAATGATAATTTTTCAAGAGCGCAGCTTCTCGAAATTGCAGAGGAGCTAGGTATTCCCCATGAGGAATGCTCGCTTGCGGAACAAGAGTGGGAGCGACGCAGCAAACAACAGAACGCTCATCAAGCCTTTGATGATTATCGCTATACAAAATTGCAGCAAAGCACTGCAAAATACTTGATTATTAATACCTTATTACTAGGGTTAGATTTAGTGACAGATCAAGCAATTACTTGGTCACTCTATACTGTTTTCAGTTGGGGACTTGTATTAGCTCTAAATACTTGGAAGACCTATCAAACCAAAGGTGATGGCTATGAACAGGCATTTCAGCAATGGCAATTGAAACAACAGATTAATCAATCAATTAGACAGCTATCAGATAAGTGGCTTAAAAACCTCAAAAAATAAGCAAGCGATCGCCTCATCGCGTAACCCTCAAAACTAAATGGCGATCGCCCATTTCTTCAGCAGTTAGGTGGGCGCTGCTTTACAAGCCAGACTTGGGTAGAAGTCGATGCGCGATCGCCACCCATTCTCCCGATCGCTTACACTTCAGCGCCTCAAACCCCACGGCTTGCAGTGCCGCTACAACTTCAGGTTCCTGATCGGTAGTGAAGCCAGCGGTAATCAGGAGTCCGTTTGGGCGCAGCGCATTGCGATAGTCGGCGGCAAGGGTGATGTGGATGCGTCCGAGAATATTTGCCGCGATTAGATCCAGGTCAGAGACTTGAACCGTGGAAACTTCTTGGGTGAGAGTGCTGTTCATCCAGTGTCCTAACCTGATGCCATCGCCCAAACTGCCGCACTGTACAGTTGCTTGAGCCTCCACTTGATTATCTTGAATGGTTGCTTGGGTTGCCTGAACCGCGATCGCGTCATTATCCAGCGCCAACACCTGCGCCCCTAGTTTTGCGATCGCCACGCTCAAAATGCCTGACCCACAGCCTAAATCCAGCGCTTTCATGCCGGGAGTTAGGTATCGCTCCAGCAGGCGTACACTCAAAATCGTCGCCGGATGTAAGCCACTGCCAAAGGCAAGACTTGGCTTCAGCCGCAGCAGAATTTCATCTGGGCAAGGTTGATAAACGGCATCCGTTGCCAGCACTACAAACCGCTGCCCAATCCGATGAATCGGGGAGTTTTGGGATGCTGGCGATTTGGTTTCCACCAGCGCGGTTTCTAATTCTGTGGTTAAACCAGTGCGATGTAGCGGTGAGAGGAGTTGAGCGATCGCATCCACCCGCGATCTCGATTGGCGATCGTGAGGCACATAGAAACATAGCGTAAACATCCAGTTTGCGGGATCTGCTTGAGGCTGATAGTTGGCAATGCCAAGATTTTCTACGCCCTGAGCTTCCGCCAGTAAGGTGCAGACCCAATCTACCGCCTCAGAGGTTGTATCTAGGCTCAACTCGATCCATGCCATTCTGGGTTTTCCACACAATCAACCCTTCCAATCCTACCGGAGACCATTCATAAACGCGAAAATTCAGCAACAGTGCTTCTGTTAGACCACTGATTGCCCTTCTAACCTTCACCAGAAGGGCGATCGCGCCAGTTCAGCTATAATGAAAGCAATTGTCCCCTCACATTAGGAGACCCTATGCCCACCCGCATGGCTCAAGACATGGGAAGAATTCTCACCACGCTCACAATTACCAACCGCGCTGACCAAGTTCGAGCTAAAGACGGAACAATTTCCCCTGAGCAAATCCGCTCGATGACGCTCGAAGACGTGTTGATCGACACCGGAGCGACGACCTTGTGTTTGCCACAAGATGTGGTGGCGCAACTGGGACTGGAACTGCAAAAAGAAGTCGATGTGGCAACGGCAATGGGTATTGGCAAGGCGCGGATTTTTCGGGATGCAGTCATTTCGTTGTGCGATCGCGAAGGCACCTTTGAATGTTTGGAACTCCCTGGTGGCAGAAATGCGCTGTTAGGTGTCATTCCACTAGAAGCATTGGGCATTGAATTAGATTTACAAAATCAAAAGCTTAAGGTATTGCCGATTAGTCCTACGGATACTTATTTAACAATCATGTGATTTGTTTGAGTAATTCAGATATGAATCAAGAACAGTGGCAGCAATGGTTAGAAATTCAGCAGCGCCAAACTACGGTATTGGAGCGCATTGCCGCATCGCTGGAACGATTAGCCCCCGCTAACCAGTCAGCGCCCAACTATCAAAAAACGCTGGAGGAGTTTCGTGGCTTTGACTGGGCAACGATTGGAGCAACTGTGGTGCAATCTGATCCCTCTGGAGCCGCGATCGTGGAATGGAGTGGGCAGCAGTTTACCCGGCGATCGCCCACAAATAAATTTGGGGAAGCAATCTGGTTTAGCCGCAGTGTGGGCAAAGATGATGATGGTAACACTCGCTATGAACGCCTCATCACCTTCAAAAAGGCAGGTGAAGTCGAACCGATTCCCGATCGCGTCAATCGGGCAATTTCCCATCCGTAAAACGGTACCGATTGCTTGAAGGCGGCAGTAGTTCTATAAACCTGAGAGCGCAACCGCAGATGCTTAAACCAATCGTTGGAGCCGGGATTGTTAGTGTGATCGTTCTTAGTCAATCTGCCTCAGCCCTTGCGGTCACTGTTCAAGAGGTGCCCAATCCTAGGCGGATGAACAGTTGGGTGGCGGATACCGCCGATTTGCTAACGCCGCAAACAGAAGCCCAAATCAATCGCATCGTCACGGAACTGGAAGCAAAGAATGGCAGTGAGATTGCTGTAGTTACTGTGCCAACTACCAAGCCTGCCCAATCCTCAAAAGCATTTGCCACACAACTATTTAATACATGGAAAATTGGGAAACGAGGCAAAAATAATGGCGTGTTGTTTTTGATCTCCAAGGGCGATCGCCGCACTGAAATCGAGACGGGCACGGGACTCACGGCGCTGCTACCTGATTCCAAAACGAAAATGATTCTAACGCAAACAGTCACGCCTCAATATAAACAGGGCAAGTTTAATGAAGGCACTTTGGCGGGCACCCTGGCGATCGCTCAAGCCCTCTCAAATCCGCCTGTCGAACCTTCCCAACCCTCAGCATTATCGGAAGCCGCCTCAAGAGTCCTCCCGTGGATTTTGGCGGGGGGATTTATGTTCACGTTTTATTCTGTTATTTCTGGAATTACGAAAGGGCTAAGAAATTTGACCGTCGTGAGGAGCCACCACAGAGAGTTTGACCATGATCTCAAGCATTCATGGGATGACGATGACAATGATAGTTCTTCCAGTTTTAGCAGCGATAGTTCTAGCAGCGATAGTTCATCCAACTCAGATAGCTCCTCAAGTTCCAGCAGTGACAGCAGCGATTTTGGTGGGGGCAGCAGCGATGGCGGTGGGTCGGGTGATAGCTGGTAAGGATTTGATGAGTTGATGATTTAGGGGTGGATGATTGCCTTAAGTTGCGAATACACTCGTGAGGGGAATCCTAATCAAAAATGCGAGGCAACCTGTTTTATGACTCAATCCACTCCGACTGCGGCATTGATTGACGGCATCAAGTTTGGGACAGATGGCTGGCGGGGTGTGATTGCGGCAGAGTTTACGTTTGAACGGGTGTGCTATGTAGCAGCGATCGCGGCACAAGTCCTAGCCGAAAACTACAGCGCGAAACCAATAATAGCCGCACGATTGTTGTGGGCTACGATCGCCGTTTCTTGTCAGAAGAATTTGCAGCAGCAATAGCAGAATCGGTTCAACAAGCTGGATTTGATGTGCTGCTATCCGATGGCTATGCGCCTACACCTGCCTTTAGCTGGGCAGCCAAGCAACAGAACGCCCTTGGAGCCTTGGTAATCACTGCCAGCCACAATCCTGGAAAATATTCTGGCTTAAAAGTCAAAGGAGCGTTTGGCGGATCGGTTTCACCCGCGATCACCCAGCAAATTGAGGCACGGCTACCCAAAGGATTTACACCCGCTGCCACTCCCGGCAGCCTAACTACTTTCAATCCCTGGACAAGCTACTGCGAAGGGCTGCGGACGAAGGTGGATATTGCCATGATTCGAGAGGCGATTGAAACCGGTGAACTGACGGTGTTTGCCGATGTAATGCACGGTGCCGCAGCGGGTGGCTTGGAACAACTATTGGGCACTGCTATTCGAGAAGTGAACAGCGATCGCGATCCATTGTTTGGCGGCGGCGCACCGGAACCGCTACCCAAATATATGGCTGAACTATTCCACCAAATGCACAGCTATCGCCAACAGCATCCCACCGGGCTGGCAGTGGGGCTAGTATTTGATGGCGACAGCGATCGCATTGCGGCGGTGGATGGACAAGGAAATTTCCTCAGTTCCCAAATTCTCATTCCTATTTTGATGGAGCATTTGGTTATCCATCGTGGCTTTACGGGTGAATTCATTAAAACCATCAGCGGCTCAGACTTAATGCCTAAAGTGGCGGCGTTGCATAACTTGCCTGTTTACGAAACGCCGATTGGCTACAAATATATTGCCGATCGCATGTTAGAAACCCCCGTCCTAATTGGCGGCGAAGAGTCTGGTGGCATCGGCTATGGCAACCACATTCCCGAACGGGATGCCCTGCTGTCGGCGCTCTATGTCCTAGAAGCGATCGTCAAATTCAACGCCGACCTCAGCGATATTTACCGCGATCTGCAAACCCGCGCCGATTTCTTCTCCAATTACGATCGCATCGATCTGCCCTTGTCTGGCATGGAAGCACGGGCACGACTGCTGAACCAACTCGAAAGCCAACCCCTAACCGAAATCGCCGGACAAAAAGTGGTGGATGTTTTGGCGATCGATGGCTACAAATTTCGCCTGGAAGATGGACGCTGGCTGCTGATTCGCTTCAGCGGCACAGAACCCGTTTTGCGCTTGTATTCTGAAGCGAAAACCTTGGAGCAGGTTCACGAAACCCTGGATTGGGCGCGAGAATGGGCGAATAAGGCGTAGGGAATAGGGAATAGGAGCAAAAGAATGGCGATCGCCCCAGACAGAACCATTTCAGAGAAACGCAATTGGACGGATGAGGAATTTATGGCGTTGCCAGATGGCGATCGCTATGAATTAGTGAATGGAGAATTAATTATTGTGGGCAATTCGGGAATGGAGCATGGCAATCTAGGAGCCTTTTTATGTGGGCTGCTAGAAATCTATGCTCGTCGCAATAAATTAGGATTAACCTTCGATTCCAGCACGGCTTTTACAATGAAAACAGGAAATAAGCGTTCTCCTGATGTTTCTTTTGTTGCCAAAGATCGTTTAAGGGGATTGAAAAAATTGCCCAAAGGCTTCTTTCAGGGTGCGCCCGATCTCGCAGTTGAAATTATTTCCCCCAGCAACACCTTCGACGAAATTCAT
>Ga0209490_10006598_pt1 | contig 10451 bp, 6 predicted proteins | sample MAT06_FD_187209 | JGI IMG/M metagenome (GOLD analysis project Ga0209490, IMG submission 187209) | Freshwater microbial communities from Lake Fryxell liftoff mats and glacier meltwater in Antarctica - MAT-06 (SPAdes) (version 2) | ecosystem: Environmental > Aquatic > Freshwater > Ice > Liftoff...
CGGATGTGTTTTTTGATCACTCGACTTACGCCGAACCGCCGCACAAGTTTGAAGCCGGAACGCCTGCGATCGCAGAAGCAATTGCTTTGGGTGCGGCGATTGATTACCTCAGCGCGATCGGCATGGACAAAATTCATGCCTACGAAGAAGAACTAACGGCCTACCTGTTTCAACAGCTTGAACAAATTCCCAACCTGCAAACCTTGGGACCCAAACCCAAAGCAGACGGTAGTGGACGGGCGGCTTTAGCAGCGTTTACTGTGGGCGATGTTCATGCGAATGATCTGTCAACCTTGTTGGATCAAGCAGGCGTTGCGATCCGTTCTGGACATCACTGCACCCAACCTCTACATCGCCTTTTGAATATTTCCTCTAGCGCTCGTGCCAGCCTCTACTTCTACAATACTCGCGCCGAGATTGATGTCTTTATTGCTGAGTTAAAAGAAACTTTGGAGTTTTTTGGGGGCGTATTTGAGGAATAGCAATTATCCTCACTGAACATATTCCAAAATGGCACGGGCGATCGCTTGAGCGATTTTGCTGCGCCCGGTCGCACTTGACAGTCGAGCGGCATCTTCGGCACCTGTGACAAAGCCAATTTCAACCAGTGCCGCAGGCATATCCGTGTACTTGATTACATAGAAGTTTGCTTGCTTCACACCGCGATCGCGGGCACCCAATTCTTTCAGCAAATTACTTTGAATGCTCCGGGCAAGCGATTGTCCACTACCAGAGTAGTAATAGGTTTCAATTCCACTCACGTCAGTCCGACTTGCAGTAAAAGCATTAGCATGAATGCTGACAAAAACATCGGCATTTGCCCGCTCTGCAAACTGAACCCGTGGCTCTAATTCAATTTCTTGATCATTCGATCGCGTCAATATCGCGTTGACTCCTTTCTGCTTCAGCAATGCCACTACCTGTTGCGATACTGCCAGCGTCACCTCTTTTTCCTGCAAGCCGCCAATGCCAACGGCACCTGGATCGCCGCCACCATGTCCTGGATCGATCACAACGGTAATGCCGCTTTTAGGAACAGGCATTGGCACTGAGTTCGGGTTAGGGGATGGGTTGATAATAGGAGAAGGTCTGGAAGGGATTTCATTTGCCTGTATGGGCAACACCATCGCTTGCAAATTGTTGCGATTCAAAACCTGCTGTAATTCTACCGCTTTGCCTTGTTCCCGAAACACGCCTGCCTGCACGACACTTTGTCCATTCGCCGTCGTCCGAAATGCACCCGGAACAACTGCACTCACTTTAACCACATCGGCACTGTTCACGACCACTCGATAGGCTAACTTGCTATTTGAAATTGGCGGTTGGGAGATCGGGGTAGGGTTTGGGCGATTGGGCAAAGGGGGCAGTTTGCCGGGACTGGTTACCGGTGGATTTGTCACTTTTGGATTGGTGATCGTTGGATTTGTCCATATTGGACTGGTTGCTGTTGGATACTGGGGGAAGGGGGATTGACTAGGCAATGTGGGAATGACCACCGCAGAACCGGGCGATCGCGAATATGGAAAATTCCCACCTGTAGGCGCATTAATCGGCACAGTGGGAACCACGAAGGAGCCGGGTGCCGCTAGGGCAGTACTGGCAAATCCTAAAGGACTCAGGGCGATCGCGCTCCAAGCTATCAGCCGAAGCGAAGGAAAAATATTCATCAGCGGTGTGTGAGGTGCTACTTGAATACAAACTCCACGACTAGCCTTAGATCCGGATAAAACCACGCGATCGCGTTCTAATCTGTATTCGCAAACCACGCCAACTCTTTAGAATAATTTGAGATCAAACAGCATCTAAAACAGCGCCCTTTGTTTTTTTGAACACATAGGCAGTTGAGTAAACGATTTAAGTTAATTCGGAATAGCCTACAATTTCAAAGCTCAAACTACTTTTAACCTTGGTGTTAATTTGCTCGCTAACCCTATGTCTGTATTTAACAATCAATCGCTACAAGCCATTCGCGGTGCTTTTTTAGACTTTATCGATGATCCGTTTTACACGTCTGAATCGGACAGTGTGCGGTACATTTCCGATGGATTGTTGATTATTGAAAACGGCGCGATCGCCGACTTTGGAACCTACAACGACCTGCGATCGCAGTATGCTCACATTCCAACTACAACCTATCCAGATCGACTCATTATGCCGGGGTTTATTGATACCCATATTCACTATTCGCAGTATGAAATGATTGCTGCCTATGGAGAACAGCTTTTGGAATGGTTAAGTAAATATGTGTTTCCGACTGAGAAAAAGTTCAAAGATAAAGCTCACGCTGAAAAAATTGCCACGTTGTTTTTTGATGAATTGCTCAAGCAAGGAACCACGACAGCCCTTGTGTTTGCTACGGTTCATCCAGAATCTGTCGATGCGTTTTTTGAGGAGGCAAGTCGGCGAAATTTGCGGATGATTTCTGGCAAAGTATTGATGGATCGCAATGCACCAGATTATTTGATTGATACTCCCGAAACTGCTTATGAAGACAGTAAGCGACTCATTGAGAAATGGCATAAAAACGGACGTTTGCTCTATGCCGTCACGCCCCGATTTGCCCCCACTAGCACGCCTGAACAACTGCACATCGCCGCAAAGCTGCTGCAAGAATTTCCCGATGTTTACATGCAGACTCACATCTCGGAAAACAAAAAGGAAGTGGCGTGGGTGGCGGAACTGTTTCCAGAGAGCCAGGGATATCTGGATGTGTACGATCGCGCCGGATTGGTTGGCGAAAAATCGATCTTTGCCCATGGTGTTCACTTGACGGATGCTGAATTTAAACGGTTGTCCAATGCAAAATCGGCGATCGCCTTCTGTCCCACTTCAAACTTGTTTTTAGGCAGTGGTTTATTTCAGCTTGCCCAAGCAAAATCTAGCGAGTACCCGGTTAAAGTCGGTTTCGGCACCGATGTTGGAGCAGGAACCAGCTTTTCGATTTTGCACACCGCCCATGAAGCCTATAAAGTTGCTCAACTTCAGGGCGAATCTCTTTCGGCATTTAAGGCGCTGTACCTGGCAACGTTAGGCGGGGCGAAAGCGCTTTCCCTAGACGACAAAATCGGCAACTTTAATCCTGGCAAAGAAGCCGATTTTATTGTGCTAGATCCCAAAGCAACAACCTTGATGGCAACCCGCAACCAGGGTTCTGCTGCCCAGTCGCTAGAGGAGTTGGCTCAAAAAGTTTTTGGACTGATGATGTTGGGCGACGATCGCGCGGTTCAAGCGGTCTACATTGCTGGAGAATTAGCCCATTCCTTGGCAACTGTTTAACGCCAATTGTGCCATTATCGATGTTTCAAGGTGAGGGCTGATGATTAATACACCTATATTGCCTGTATTGCGATCGCGGTATGATGGTGGACAAGCGGCAGGATGAAGATAGGGCATGACAGAACCAAGCGATCGCGAACCAACGCTATCTGATGTGATTGAAAAACTCGATAAGCTGACTCAAGATCAAGAGCGATTTGCTCAAGACCAGGATCGGTTCAATGAGCGATTCAGTAATTACTAGCAAGCAACACAGTGGGTAGTGCAGTTGGCTTTTACGCTGATTGCATCGGCAACCTTAACGCTGATCATCCCGGTTGTTCTGAGACGCTAACGGATTGACAAAACGACGTTAAGTCATGGGCAACTACGCCACGGGTAACTTGAGTACGTTGAGGCTGAAGGTGATTAGAGAAAGGAAGAGGATAAAGCCGATCGTGTCGAGTGCGGTGGTGACTAGAGGACCGCTGACTAATGCCGGATCAAGCTTGAGGCGTTTCATGCCCATAGGCAGTAAGGTGCCTAGAGTTACGGCTACCAAAGTATTGGTAAACATTACCAGTCCGGCAACCAAGCTGACCCACCGCTCTGTAGGTCGAGTCCAAATGAGTGCCAATAGCACCATAGTGGTTCCTAGAGCGATCGCAGTGCCCAGTCCCGCCAGTAGTTCCTTCCGCAGAATTTCTCCGGTGTCTTCAGGAGTAACTTCGCCCACGCCCAAAGAGCGAATGGTAACAGTCAAAGCTTGAATCCCTACGGTGCCGCCAGTATTAGAAAATAGCGGCATAATCACCGCGAGAACTGGAACGGCTGAGATCGTGCCTTGAAAGGGAGCGATCGCGCTAGAAGCGCCAATGTATAGCCCCATAATGCCCACGAGCCAGGGTAAGCGATTCCGCAGCTTTTCCAAGGGATGAGAGAGGGAAGACTCGTCCCCGCTTGTCACCCCAGCAATTTTCTGAATGTCTTCGGTGGCTTCTTCTTCTAGCACATCCACCATGTCATCAATGGTGATGATGCCCACCAACCGATCTTCCCGATCCACTACAGGAGCCGCTAATAAGTCGTAGCGCTTCATCAGTTGCGCCGCTTCTTCTTGGGGAGTTTCGGTATAAACTTTGATCACGCGATCGCTGGCGATATCGCCAATCAGCGCCTCTGGTAACGAAAACAGTAGTTGCCGCAAAGACACTACCTGCAATAGCTTGCGGTTGTTATCGGTGACGTAAGCATAGTAAATCGTTTCTTTATCGCGGTCATTCAACCGAATTTTGCTCAGGACTTCCGCAACGCTTAACCCTTGCTGTAAGCGCACATACTCTGTGGTCATCAGCCGACCTGTGGTGCCTTCGGCATAGCCCAAAATTGTTGCTGTTGCCTGTCGTTCGGTGGGGCTGAGGTTTTGAATTAGCCGACGCACTACGCCAGCAGGCAATTCATCAAATAATTCGGCGCGATCGTCCGGGCGCATTTCTTCAATAATTTGGCACACCTGAACATCGTGCAGTGCGCCAATCAATTCTTCGCGCACTTCAGGCGGCAAGTATTCAAACACGTCGGTCGCCTGATCTTTGTTGAGCAACCGAAAGGCGATCGCGCGGCGTTCTGGGGGCAGGTCAACAATAAAATCGCCGACATCAATTGCGGGCAATTGATTTAGCTCAAATTTCAGCCGATTCCAATCGGAAATTTCCGACAGGGAAGTACGCCCTTCCTGTGTAAGCATGGTGTTCTCCTCAATCTCCCCCGCGCTGGGAGGTTGAGCCTCACCAGGCTAAAGGAGGATAATACTACTGTGTGGGAATGGACTACTGTCCATGGATAGTGCAGAACTCAACATCAATGTTTGTGGTAAACATTGCTAACCCTATGCTACCGCTTAAACCCTTAATTTCACCATGTCAAAGGCGGTAGATCTCCATCGAATCAACAGTGCCCAAACAGCAAAGGTGCTTAGAATTAGCCGTCAAAACTTAGAAAAGCGATCGCCTTAGCTGAAACAAGCGATCGTAATAAATCGAACCAGATCCTCAGTTAGGTTACGCAGAATTTGCCTCACACCAACTTTCTATAAATGGCTTAGGAATGAAAATCAAACAAGTTCGAGATTTGGTAGGGGCGTGGCATACCCTGGGGGAAGCAAGCTACGGGCAAAAATCTTTGCAACTCAAGCAGAACCATCTACCGAATGCTACGCCCGTACAGCCGGGATGTTCGATGTTATTAAATCCATGATCCTTAGGAGGTTTCAACCGATTTCACAAAAACGCGTTGGCGGAAAGCTTGCTAGAAAAGAAACTGACATCCATAAAATTTTCTGATGCCATTGCTTACTCAATTTTTGGCTGAGCTGGGGACACTTGAGCTAGCTTTTGAGCAATTTCAGGATTGTACAGCCTCAAGTAGTTCCAGTAGTTCTCAAACACCAACTTCACATAGCCGCGAGTTTCGTCGTAAGGAATTGATTCCACAAACTGATCAGGGTCGCCCAAGCCTTTCTTCGCAATCCAGCTACCGACCGCACCCGGACCTGCGTTGTAGCTTGCGACTGCCAACATCGAGTTGTTGGCGTACTCATCGTGCGTATAATCCAAGTACCAAGTACCTAGTTTAATATTGTCATCCGGTTCAGCCAGTTGATATTCCTTCAGCTTGATCTGTTTGGCAATCCAGGCTCCCGTATCAGGCATCACCTGCATCAATCCCTTTGCCCCGGCTGATGAGGTGATATTGGGCATAAAGCGAGATTCTTGACGGATCAGCGCAGTGACGAGCAGTGGATTGAGTTGACGTTCTTGCGACCAGGCTTCGATCGGCTCTAGGTAAGGAAATGGATACAGCGCATACCAGTAGCCCATTTGCTGCTTTAGCACTTTGTATTGCTGGAGTTCTTCAGCGGTTTCACGCTGGCTCAAGTGAGACACCATAAAAATGCCATCCAGGTGATCGCCAATGCCAAGCCGGATCACGCCATCGGTAAATTGTTCTGCCACGGTAGGTGTTGCGGCAGTTTGAAATTCCACTTGCCACCGTTTCCAGGCATCTTGATCTTGCCCCAGTTGATAAAGCTCCCGCAGGGCATCGGAACCAACGGGCAGGGGTGGACGAGTGGCAGGACGAGCAACCGCAGGCTTGAGATCGCGCACGGAGGAAAAGTCGCCCACATTCCAGCCCAACAGATCCGCCGATCGCCAAGCGTAGTAGGACTGGGGATATTTTGTTAGCACAAACTCAAAGGTTTCTTTCGCTTCTTTGGATTTACCTAGTTGGGTCGCCCATTTACCGACCCAAAAAGCAGCTTCTGGAGCAAATTCACTATCGGGGTTTTGGGTGACGATGGGAGCCGCCCATTTCCATGCGCTTTGGGTATCTCCCGCTTTTGACTGCTCTGAGGCAAGCTGCCAGCGCAATTCTGCGGCTGCATCGGATTTGCCATGCCGACTCAGTAAATATTGCCGCGTTTGGGCAGCCGATTCTTTGCTGTTCAGTTCGTCAAGCAGTTTAGATTTTTGCAAGAGCGCTTCGCCAGCCCGATCGGGAAAACGATCGATCGCTTGGTCTAGGTAAGCGATCGCTAACTCTGGCTGCACAATTTTTGATAGGCGAATCAGCGCCAATCCCGCTTCGGGAGCCGTGGGAAAGGTGTTGACGGTGCGGATGTAGGCATCAGTAGCTCCCCCCGTTTCACCCAGTTGTAATCCTCTCCCTGTGCGATAGGCATTTCGTGCCGTCAGCGGGGCTTTGGCATAGGCAGTTCCGGCTTTGCCGTACTGTTGCTTTTCCCAATAGCCAAAGGCGATCGCGTCCCAATCTGCGGGAGTTAGCTGGCTGCTATATTTCTCGACCAGACGATCCAAATAGGCAGGATATTTTTCTAAGTACAGCCCATGCCGTGCGATTACCCGCAGCGAATCTAGCTGGTCAGGATTTTTTTGGAGGCGCTGCTGAGCGATTTCGATCGTGCGGGGATGGGCAGGAAATTGAGCGATCGCCTGATCCCAGTACTGCGGATTCGCTTTTCCTAGGGTAAACAGCGCCTCAGCCGCCACCGGGTCTTTAGGATAGCGCTTGAGCAACTCTTGCCAAGTTGCTTGAGATTTTGCTGGCTCTCCGGTTTTCTCAAAGGCTTGGGCTTGCTTTACCAGCACATAGGTTGCCAGCACCGGATAGTCAACATCTAGTCCATTCAGTTGGTCTAACGCTTTTTTTGCCTGTCCCTGCTGCAACAGATCGGTTGCCAGTAAGTATCGAGCGCGGCTGCTTTCGATTGGCTTTTTGGCATTGGCGATCGCGGTTAGCTTTTCCGTCCGTTTGGCTGGCGACAGTGATTTTAGTACGTTAATGTCTTGAATCTGTACGGCAGCCGCTTGCAGTTCCGCACCCGATCCTACAAACTGCGTGGCTTCGGGCTGGCGAGGAGAAAGTGCTTTCACAAAAACACTGCCCACGACCAACACAACCAAACCCGCGCCAGCCAACCGATATACTTGTTTCCTTCCGCGCTTCTGCATGAGGCAATACCAGAAATGAGGAAAATGTTAATGGGTCAAATCTGTTGAAACTTTAGCACTTTTTTATAAAAGTGGACGAAGGATTGTGACCCTTCGATTCTACGTCCGTTCCCCATCTTTCTGATCAATACTGGAAGTTAGTTGAATCAATCGCAATCTAGAGGACAGTTTGAATGGATCTGCAAGCAATCAATACTTCCTGTGTGGAATGGTCAGGGGATGCCTTAGCGGTAGGTTTGTTTGAAGATCAGGTGGAATTGGCGGATGAGCTAGCAGCCCTAGATGACAAGCTATCCGGCACGATGAAAGAACTGATCGCCGAAGTGGATTTTAAGGGCAAAGAGGGCAGCAGCGCAGCAACACGGGTTGGCAGTGGCAGCAGCATTCGTAAAATTATTGTGGTCGGTTTGGGCAAGCCAGAGAGCCTCAAACTAGAAGGATTGCGACGGGCAGCGGCGGCGGCGGCAAAACTTGCCCGCAAAGAAAAATGCAAGATTTTGGGGATCAGCTTTCCGGTATGGAATAGCAATGCCGAGGCAACAACCCAAGCGATCGCCGAAGGAGCCGAGCTGGCGCTGTATCAAGATACGCGGTTTAAGTCAGAGCCTGATGACAAAACCACGAAAGTTGAACGCATTGATCTGCTGGGTTTTGCGGGTCAGGAAGCCGCGATCGCCCGTGCCCGTCAAATTGTCTCTGGAGTATTTTTGGCGCGAGAACTGGTAGCGGCTCCGGCGAACGTGGTCACGCCGGTTACCTTGGCAGAGACCGCCCTAGCGATCGCCCACGAATACGGGCTTGAGGTGCATATCTTAGAAAAAGACGAGTGCGAAAAACTGGGTATGGGGGCGTTTTTGGGCGTGGCTCAAGCATCCGATTTGCCGCCCAAGTTTATTCACTTGATCTATAAGCCGGAAGGCACTCCCCGCCGCAAAGTGGCAATCATTGGCAAAGGGGTCACATTTGACTCTGGCGGACTGAACATTAAAGGGGCAGGCAGCGGCATTGAGATGATGAAAACTGACATGGGCGGAGCGGGTGCCGTGCTGGGGGCTGCCAAGGCGATCGCCCAGCTCAAACCCGATGTAGAGGTTCACTTTATCAGTGCTGCTGCGGAAAACATGATCAGTGGTCACGCGATTCATCCCGGCGATATTCTGACGGCTTCCAATGGTAAGACGATCGAAATCAACAATACCGATGCCGAAGGTCGCCTGACGTTGGCAGATGCGCTGGTGTTTGCCGAAAAGCTGGGAGTAGACGCGATCGTCGATCTTGCCACCCTTACTGGAGCTTGCGTGGTTGCCTTGGGTGACGACATCGCTGGATTGTGGAGTCCCCATGATGCGCTGGCAGCGGAGCTAGCTCAAGCTGCCGAAGGCTCTGGCGAGAAAATTTGGCGGATGCCGATCGAAGAAAAATACTTCGACGGCTTGAAGTCTGTGGTTGCCGACATGAAAAATACGGGTCCCCGCATGGGAGGAGCCATCACTGCGACCTTATTCTTAAAGGAGTTTGTCAAAGAGACTGCCTGGGCACATTTGGATGTGGCAGGTCCCGTATGGACAGATAAGGAAAATGGTTATAACGGCGTAGGTGCGACGGGCTACGGCGTTCGTACTCTAGTCAACTGGGTGTTGAATTAATCCCTGTGCTCGTAGTTCAGTTTGAATGTATTTCCAACACTAACCCTGTAATCCGCTAAGGTTTGTGATTGCAGTTGGAAGCCTTACTTCGACTACGCTCAGCACTCAGTCCGTCGCGGGTCGAGCGTAGTCGAAACCGAGCGGCAATTAATTTTGTACATCTACTGATTAGATTGCAATAGGGAAAAAAAGTGTCCGACAGGTCCTTGTCCTTTACCCAGCGCCAGCGAATATTTGAGGGCAGTGGTCACATATGCTTTGGCGAGGCGAGTGGCGGTGAGGGCATCGTGACCGATCGCCAGATTTGCGGCGATCGCGGCAGATAGGGTACAACCCGTGCCGTGAGTATTGTTTGTCTCCACTACTTCTGTCTGGAGGATTTCCAATAACTGCCCATCCCACCAAACATCCACACCCCGCAGTTCTCCAGCCATACTGCCACCTTTGATCAATACCGCTTTTGCCCCAAGCTGATAAATTTTTTGGGCGGCACTTTGCATGTCTTCCAAGGTGTGGATCTCTATGTCTGCCAGGATTTGGGCTTCATAGCGGTTGGGTGTGAGCACGGTTGCCAGGGGAATCAGAGCCGTTTGTAAAGTGGCGATCGCGGCATCATCAATCAACTGCGCTCCGGTGCGCGATACCATTACCGGATCGACGACTAAGTTTGGAATTTGCAGTATTTGAATCTGCGCCGCCACGATCGCGACAATCTCCTGATTCAACAGCATTCCTGTTTTCGCAGCCTGCACGCCAATATCACTGACCACCGCTGCCATTTGCGCCGCCACGGATTCTGGCGGCAAGGCATCAACCCGCGTCACGCCCAACGTATTCTGTGCTGTGATACAGGTGAGGGCGTTAGTTCCATGGACTTTGTGAAACGCAAAGGTGCGTAAATCTGCTTGAATGCCTGCCCCACCGCCGCTATCGGAACCCGCGATCGTCAATGCTACAGGAGGAGAAATCATCGGCTAATATTGGTGCGTTGGATAGCAGAAAGGAGTGTGGGGTTAGG
>Ga0209490_10006605_pt1 | contig 10444 bp, 9 predicted proteins | sample MAT06_FD_187209 | JGI IMG/M metagenome (GOLD analysis project Ga0209490, IMG submission 187209) | Freshwater microbial communities from Lake Fryxell liftoff mats and glacier meltwater in Antarctica - MAT-06 (SPAdes) (version 2) | ecosystem: Environmental > Aquatic > Freshwater > Ice > Liftoff...
CCGAGTGGGACGAGCGGTACGCCGGCATGGAGCAGGTGTGGAGCGGCGAGCCCAATGGTGCGCTGGTCGCAGAGGTGGCCGATCTCGAGCCGGGGCGGGCGCTCGACGTCGGTTTGTGGCGAAGGCGCGGACGCGGTCCGGTTGGCCCGACAGGGCTGGGACGTGACGGCACTCGACGTGTCCCAGGCCCGGGCCCACGGTTTCGACCCCGCCGAGTACGTGAGCCCTTCGGACCTGGCTGCTCTGCTCGGCGACGGCTGGCACGTCGAGGTCGACGAGCAGCGGCCGCGCGACGTGCGGGCGGGCGCGGGTGCGCATCACACGCACGACCTGGTGCTGCGGGCCGTGAGGTTGATCATGCAGTGCCGGCTATGGGCTCGGCAGCGTGGCGAGGGTGTGCACGGCACGCCGAGACCGGTTCGGCAGCGACGAGCCGATCAAGGTGCGTCCGGACGGGTTCACGGACCCTAGCTCCGGCGAGGCATGGTCAAGTAGGTGCCGCCCTGGGACACTGCGGTCGTGGCGTACGACGTCGAGATGGCCGATCGGCTCCGCGAGGTTCTGGCCGGCGAGCCCGGAGTCGTCGAGAAGCAGATGTTCGGCGGGCTGGCCTTCATGGTGGCTGGGCATATGGCCGTCAGCGCCAGTGGGCGAGGTGGCCTCCTGCTCCGCGTCGATCCGGGCCAGGCCGACGCCCTGATCGTCGATCCACGAGCCGCCCGGTTCGTCATGCGTGGGCGCGAGATGGATGGCTGGCTGCGGGTCGACGTCGACGCGAACGTCACAGATGACGAGCTCAGGCGATGGGTCGAGTGCGGTGTCGGCTACGTCAGGTCGCTGCCACCGAAGTGACCCGCACTTCGAGCTAGCTCCGCGCGATCCTCACCGAACGGGCTTGCTGATGTGCGGTCGACCTGCAGCGGGCGCCATCCAGCGGGGGGTCCTCGCCGACCACCCCGTCCACGGCCTCGCGGAGCAGGTCGGCGTGCCCGGTGTGCCGCCCGTACTCCTCGATCAGGTCGCACACGAGCCGGCGCAGACTGGGATGTAGGCCGCCGAGGGTCAGCGTGGAGGCGCCGATGCGGGTCTGGAGCCCGGCCGCGTCGAGGTCGTCGGCCTTCCACCGGAAGGTCGTGCGCAGGCGGTCGAGCGCACCGACCAGGTGCTCGAGCCCGGTGCCGGCGAGGGGCGGTCCCCACGGCTGGTCGCTGTCGGTCATGGTGCGGAGCCTAGGCTTCACCCCAACGTTTCCCGGCCCGGAGCAAGGTGCTCACGGGTGACCGGTGGACGTCCGCCACGAGCACCGACCGAGGAGGTCCAGGTCGGCCGACGAGCGGCCGACCTGGACATCTCGATCAGGCGAGGTCGAACCGATCGAGGTTCATGACCTTGTCCCACGCGGCCACGAAGTCGCGCACGAACTTCTCCCGCGCGTCGTCGCTCGCGTAGACCTCCGCGACCGCCCGCAGCTCGGAGTTCGAGCCGAAGAGGAGGTCGACGCGGCTACCGGTCCACCTGACCGCGCCAGTGGCGAGGTCACGGGCCTCGAAGGTCTCCTCGTCCTCGGCCACCGACTTCCACTCCGTGCCCGTGCCGAGCAGGTTCACGAAGAAGTCGTTGGTCAGCGACCCGGGCGTCGAGGTGAGGACGCCCAGCGTGGACTGCCCGGCGTTCGCGCCCAGTACCCGCAGACCACCCACGAGGACGGTCATCTGGGGCGCGCTCAGGTTCAGCAGGTTCGCGCGGTCGATCAGGAGGTACTCCGACGGCAGCCGGTGCCCCTTACCGCGGTAGTTGCGGAACCCGTCCACGGTCGGCTCGAGCGTGGCGAAGGACTCGACGTCGGTCTGCTCCTGCGAAGCGTCCGTGCGTCCCGGGCGGAAGGGCACCCCGACGTCGTGGCCGGCGTTCTTGGCGGCCTGCTCGACTGCGGCGCACCCGCCGAGCACGATGAGGTCGGCGAGCGAGACCTTCTTCCCGCCGGCGCCGTTGAAGGCCTCCTGGATGCCCTCCAAGGTGCGCAGCACCTGCGCCAGACCGTCGGGGTCGTTGATCTCCCAGCCCCGCTGGGGCTCGAGGCGGATGCGCGCCCCGTTCGCTCCGCCGCGCTTGTCGCTACCGCGGAACGTCGAGGCCGACGCCCATGCCGTGGACACGAGCTGGGAGACCGACAGCCCCGAGGCGAGGATCCGGCCCTGGAGCGTGGCGATCTCCTCGGCCCCGACCAGTTCGTGGTCCACCGCGGGGACGGGGTCCTGCCACAGCAGCGACTCCTGCGGGACCAGCGGCCCGAGGTAGCGCTCGATCGGTCCCATGTCGCGGTGCGTCAGCTTGAACCAGGCTCGCGCGAACTCGTCCGCGAACTGGTCCGGGTGCTCGAGGAAACGACGCGAGATCTGCTCGTAGACCGGGTCGACCCGGAGCGCGAGGTCCGTCGTCAGCATCGTCGGGGGGCGCGTCAGCGAGCCGTCCTCCGGGTCCGGCACGGTGTTGGCCCCGGCGCCGTCCTTCGGCTGCCACTGGTGGGCCCCGGCGGGGCTCGTGGTGAGCTCCCACTCGTAACCGAACAGGTTCTCGAAGTAACTGTTGCTCCACCGCGTCGGCGTGGCCGTCCAGGTGACCTCGAGGCCGCTGGTGATCGTGTCCCGGCCGTTGCCGCTGCCGAAGGTGTTCTTCCAGCCCAGGCCCTGCTCCTCGATGGAAGCACCCTCGGGCTCCGCGCCGATGTACCGGTCCGGGTCGGCCGCACCGTGGGTCTTGCCGAACGTGTGCCCGCCCGCGATCAGCGCGACGGTCTCCACGTCGTTCATCGCCATGCGCGCGAACGTCTCGCGGATGTCACGCGCCGATCCGAGCGGGTCCGGGACGCCGTTCGGGCCCTCCGGGTTCACGTAGATGAGGCCCATCTGGACGGCGGCCAGCGGGTTCGCGAGCTCCCGGTCACCGGTGTAGCGGTCGTCGCCGAGCCAGGTCTCCTCGGGGCCCCAGTAGACGTCCTCGTCGGGCTCCCAGACGTCCGCCCGGCCGCCGGCGAAGCCGAAGGTCGTGAAGCCCATCGTCTCCAGCGCGCGGTTGCCCGTGAAGACCAGCAGGTCGGCCCACGAGACCGTGCCGCCGTACTTCTGCTTGACCGGCCAGAGCAGCCGGCGCGCCTTGTCGAGGTTCGCGTTGTCCGGCCAGCTGTTCAGCGGCGCGAAGCGCTGCATGCCTGCGCCGGCGCCTCCGCGGCCGTCGCTGATGCGGTACGTGCCGGCGCTGTGCCACGCCATCCGGACCATGAAACCCCCGTAGTGGCCGAAGTCGGCCGGCCACCACTCCTGCGACGTCGTCAGCACCTCGTCGACGTCCCTCGTCAGGGCATCGAGGTCGACGGTGTTGAACGCCACAGCGTAGTCGAAGTCCTCACCCATGGGGTTGGCCACGGCGGTGTGCTTGCGGAGGATCTTCAGATTGAGCTGGTTCGGCCACCAGTCACTGTTGCTCCCGCCCTCGGTCGGGTGGGGGCGACGCCCGGTCGCGACCGGGCAGGTGGCCTCCTGCTCCTCGTTCATCTCGCCGACAACGGCGTTGGGAGTGTCAGACACGGGAATCCTTCCGGATCAGCGGGTGAGCTCGGAACTGCGTGCGGTGGAGCAGTCGGGGCACAGGCCCCAGTACGTGACTTCGGCCTCGTCGATCGCGAAGCCGTGGTCGTCGGACGCGGTCAGGCAGGGTGTGGTGCCGACGGCGCAGTCGACATCGACGATGGCACCGCACGACCGACACACGAGGTGGTGGTGGTTGTCGGCGACCCGCGACTCGTAGCGCGCCACGGAGCCCGTCGGCTGGATGCGTCGCACCAGACCGGCGGTGGTCAACGCGCGCAGCACGTCGTAGACGGCCTGGTGGGAGACCTCACCGAGATCCTCACGCACCACACGGATGATCGAGTCGGTATCGGCGTGCGGACGGTCGTGCACCGCGGACAGCACCGCCACCCGAGGACGCGTCACACGCAGGGCGACCCCGCGCAACATGCGCTCGAAGTCCGACGTCGTTGGCACACCTCACAGTATGGCCCATCTTCTGGAATCAATCAAGAATCAGAACGCAGGCCGTCGACCTCAACGCCTGACGTGGCCGACTCCTGAATGCCGCGTTGCCTGCATGATCAGGTCGGCGAACGTTCCCGGCCCGTCGACGCGGGCGTAGGCCCGTTGCGGCTCACTCGCGGCTCGACACGGCGCCCGTGCTCCCCGTCTGCGGCGACGCCCCCCGTCGAACGGGGGCACTGACACGCGACAGGGAACGCCGCCGGAGAACGGGGGCATGCGGGCCGTCACCGCCGGTCACGGGCGCAGGCCCGACGGGATGGGACCGGACTCCCCGGCCACCCAGTCCCTGCGACGACAGGCGCACCGCGGCAGCGCATCCTTGTCCGATGACGGGCGTTCGTGACAGCGAGACGGGGACCGACGACAGGCGCACCTCGCCGCATGCGGAGGCGGTGGGCGCCGCCGCGCCGCCACACAGCGCGGTGCGGCGGCTGCTGAGCCGCACCCTCACCAGGGCGTGGAACGACGACGTGCTCAGCGAGTCGGCCTCGGCGGCGTTCTGGCAGACGCTGTCGTTGCCGCCCCTGCTGCTGGGCATCTTCGGCATCCTGGGCTACGTCGGCGGCTGGTTCGGTCCGGACACCGTCATCGCCGTCCAGCAGTGGATCATCGACATCACCAGCGGTGTGTTCAGCCGCAACGCGGTTGAGGAGATCATCGTACCCACCGTGGCCGACGTCCTCACCACGGCCAGGGGCGAGGTCGTTTCGGTCGGGTTCGTCCTCAGCTTCTGGTCGGGCTCATCGGCGATGGCGGCGTTCGTCGACGCGATCACCCGGGCCCACGACCAGTTCCCGGTGCGCAACTTCCTCTGGCAGCGAATCCTCTCGATCGTGCTGTACCTGGTCGGCCTGGCCGTCGGGATCGTGCTGCTGCCGATCGCCGCACTGGGCCCCGACCGCGTCCTGCCGCTTCTCCCCGACTCCTGGGAGCCGGCCGCGGGCGCCCTGCTGAACGCGACGTACTACCTGCTCATCGGGCTGGTTCTGGTGCTGGCCCTCACGACGCTGTACAAGATCGCGCTGCCGCTGAAGGCGCCGTGGTACCGCGGCCTGCCCGGCGCGCTGCTGGCGGCTGTGGTCTTCCTGGTCGGGGTCACCGGCCTGCGTCTCTACCTGGACTGGGTGACGAGCACCGGCTACACCTACGGTGCGCTGGCGGCGCCGATCGCGTTCCTGCTCGCCGCGTACTTCATCGCGCTCTCGATCATCGTCGGCGCTCACTTCAACGCCGCGGTCCAGGTCGTGTGGCCGGCCCCGCTGCGCCGCCGCGGCCGGCGCGCGGAGCTGCCCCGTGCCGACGGCGCCGGGCACCAGACCGCGGCCGAGGTCGCCCGTTGCGTCCGTCACGACCCCGAAGCGGCGGCGGCGGCACTGGAGTCGCTCGACTACGTGGTGATGCGCCCGTCGGGGGTCCTCGGCGGCTGATCGGAGCGCGTGTGACGGCGCTTCGCCGTCGTCGCGGTCCGTAGGGTGGTCCATGTCGGTTGTCGCACGTCCGCGCGTCGACCTGCGGAAGATGCTCGAACGGGTGCACTCCGCATCGCCGGTGGAGGCCGTGGACGTCATGGCCGACGGGCTCGCCGCGATGCTGGGCGCCGACGACGTGTGCTTCCTGATCACCGACCTCGGCGGGCGGGCCGTGGCGCGGTTCGGTGGGTCCGCGGCGAACGCCGCCCGGGAGCGCCAGCGAGGTGTGGCGCACGCGCCCACCGTGGACCTCGCGGGCACCGGTTACGAGCGTGTCCTGCGCAGCCGGCGGTCCGAGATGGCGGCCGTCGCCGGGGGTGCGCGGCTGATCGTGCCGGTGACCGACCGCGGCGACGCGATCGACGCAATCGACGCGATTGACGCGATTGACGTGCCGTGGCTCCCCGACGAGCGGGAGGTCGCGGAGATCGCCGGAGCCGGTCGTGCGCTGGCCTACGTCGTCGTCGCGTGCCGGCGCCACACCGACCTCTTCGAGTGGGCTCAGCGCTCGACGCCGTTCTCGCTCGCGCCGGAGATCCAGCGGCGGCTGCTGCCGGCCGCGCTCACCTGCGAGACGGGCCAGTTCACCGTCGCCGGCTGGCTGGAGCCCCCGAACACGGTGGGGGGCGACACCGTCGACTACACGCTCGACCGCGACACGCTGCACGTGTCGATCACCGACGCGGTAGGTCACGACGTCAACGCCGCGATGCTCGCCACCGTGCCGGTCGGGAGCCTGCGCAACGGGCGCCGCCGCCACATGAGCCTGCTGGACCAGGCACGTTTCACCGACGAGGCGCCGGTCCGCTACTCGGCGGTGGGGCAGTTCGGCACCGGGCAGCTCATGCGTGTCGACCTCCGTTCCAGCGCCATGACGATCGTGAACGCGGGGCACCCGTTCCCGTACCGGGTGCGCGACGGTCGTGCCGAGGAGATCGAACTCGCCATCGACATGCCGTTCGGCATCGAGGCGGTCCGCGCGTTCGAGGCGCAACGGGTGCCGCTGGAGCCGGGCGATCGGATCCTGCTGGTCACCGACGGCATCCTCGAACGGGGTGCCGCCCACCTCGACGTCCTGGCGCTGCTCGCCGACACGGCGCGGCTGCACCCGCGCGAGGTCGTCCACACCCTCGGCGAGGCGGTGCTGCGCGCGACGGGCGGGAACCTCCGCGACGACGCCACCGCGGTGTGCATCGACTGGCACGGCGGCCCGCACCGCGTCCGGGACGACTCCGGGGTGCAGCGGCAGCCGGGACCACCCCTGTCCGGATGACCGGCCCGGCCCGGTCCGGTCCGCAGTCGCACAGATCAGTCCGAGGCGAGCCGCCCGGCGTGTTCTGCCTCGTCGGCGCCGACCACGCCGGGAACGTCGTCGATCAGCTGTGGTGCGCGGCGACGGGGCACGGCGTCGCACCGCGGGCCGCCCCGCCGTGTTCCGCACCCGTCCGGCCCGGCCGTCCGGAGAGGTGCGCGGCCGCCCGGACGGGGGTTGAATGTTGTGGTCGTCACATCAGCAGGAGGCATCCATGAGCCAGACGGTCGACCGTGCCCGCACCGATGCGGGTGTCCACGTGGACGCCTGGCTGGCGACCTTCCAGGACGCCCTCACCGCCCGCGACGCCGAGGCGGCGGCGGCGCTGTTCGGTGCCGACAGCTTCTGGCGCGACCTCGTGGCGTTCACCTGGAACATCAAGACGGTCGAGGGTCCCGCGGGGGTGGCCGACATGCTGCGCGCCACCCTCGACACCGTCGACCCGACGGGGTTCCGGGTCGTCGAGGAGCCGACCGAGGCGGGGGGCGTCACCGACGCCTGGCTGGAGTTCGAGACCGCCGTGGGGCGGGGGAGCGGGCATCTGCGGCTCAAGGACGGACTGGCGTGGACCCTCCTGACCACGCTCGACGAGCTGAAGGGCCACGAGGAGCCCACCAGCGACCGTCGACCGCGCGGGGCCGAGCACGGCGCGGTCCGCGGCCGGTCGACGTGGTTGGAGCGACGCGAGGCGGAGGAGGCCGAGCTGGGCCGCACCCGCCAGCCCTACGTCGTCGTCGTCGGTGGTGGGCAGGGCGGCATCGCGCTGGGTGCCCGGCTGCGTCAGCTCGACGTCCCGACGATCATCATCGACAAGCACGAGAAGCCCGGCGACGCCTGGCGCAAGCGCTACAAGTCCCTCGCCCTGCACGACCCGGTCTGGTACGATCATTTGCCCTACCTGGACTTCCCGCAGAACTGGCCGGTGTTCTCGCCCAAGGACAAGATCGCCGACTGGTTGCAGATGTACACGACGGTCATGGAGCTCAACTACTGGGGTTCGACGACCTGCACGAGCGCCCGCTACGACGGGGAGCGCTGGGAGGTCGTCGTCGAGCGTGACGGCGAGGAGATCACGCTCCGGCCCGCGCAGCTCGTCCTGGCGACCGGGGTGTCGGGCAAGCCGAACGTCCCGTCCCTCCCGGGCAGGGACCAGTTCGCCGGCGACCAGCACCACTCGTCGGCCCATCCCGGCCCCGACGCCTACAAGGGTAGGAAAGCCGTCGTCATCGGCTCGAACAACTCCGCGCACGACATCTGCGCGGCGCTGTGGGAAGCGGGCGCGGACGTCACGATGGTGCAGCGGTCGTCCACGCACATCGTCCGCTCGGACTCGCTGATGGACCTGGGGCTCGGCGACCTCTACTCCGAGCGCGCGCTCGCCGCGGGGGTGACCACGCACAAGGCCGACACGATCTTCGCGTCGCTGCCGTACCGGATCATGCACCAGTTCCAGAAACCGGTCTACGACGCCATCCGGGAACGCGACGCCGACTTCTACGCCCGTCTCGAGAAGGCGGGGTTCGAGCTCGACTACGGCGACGACGACTCCGGCCTGTTCATGAAGTACCTGCGGCGGGGCTCGGGCTACTACATCGACGTCGGCGCGTCGGAACTCGTCGCCGACGGCAGCATCGCGCTGGCCCGCGGCGCCGTGCGGGAGCTGACCGAGACCGAGGTCGTCCTGGTCGACGGCACGCGGCTGGAGGCCGACCTCGTCGTCTACGCCACCGGCTACGGCTCGATGAACGGCTGGGCCGCGGACCTGATCTCCCAGGAGGTCGCCGACCGGGTCGGCAAGGTGTGGGGCCTGGGCTCGGACACCACCAAGGATCCGGGTCCGTGGGAGGGCGAGCAGCGCAACATGTGGAAGCCCACCCGGCAGGAGGCGCTGTGGTTCCACGGCGGCAACCTGCACCAGTCGCGGTACTACTCGCTCTACCTGGCCCTGCAGCTCAAGGCGCGCTGCGAGAACATCCCGACCCCGGTCTACGGACTGCAGGAGGTCCATCACACCTCGTAGTGCTCCAGCAGGTCCGGGTGTGGCCGGTGCCCTCGTGAACGACACGGCCTCGGTGGTCGTAACCGCGTCGAGTGCTCCGGCTCGGACGCCGGGGCCCGACACCGAGGAGTACCCGTGTCCTTCCGCCTCCGCACCGTCCTGCCGATCGCCGCAATGGTGGCGGTCGCCGCCCTCGCCACGCCCGGGGCCGCCTCCGCCACCGACGACGACTGGAGCGACGCCCGTCCGTTGCTGCGTTCCGGGCTGGTGGGCAGCACACCTGCGCCCGCCGGTCCCACGCTGTTCGGCATCACCCCCGGCAGCGCCCCGTGGGTGCTCGACAAGGGTCGGGCGCGGGTCGAGCGCAACGGCCACGTCGAGATCAGGTTCCGCGGGCTGGTGATCCCCACGGCCCCCGCCAACGGCACCAACCCGGTGCCCCAGATCTCGGCGAGCGTCGTCTGCAACGGCACCGTCGCCGACACGACCCGTCTGTTCCCCTTCGCCAAGGACGGTGACGCCCGGATCTCCGACGACCTCGACCTGCCCGACACCTGCCTGGCGCCCGCCGTACTGGTCCACCCGAACGCCGTGACGTCGGCGTACATCGCCGCGACGGGCTGATTCCCCTGAGCGGATCGCTGGAGGGGCAGGGTGGCAACGACCCTGCCCCTCCGCCCGATCTCTCCGCCGACGGCGGCGTCCGCGCGGCCTGGCGGACCCACTCCGACGAGCCGTTCGGGTACGCCTTGCGGGCTCTCGGCGATCGGGCGGCGGCGGACGACGCGGTGCAGGAGACGTTCGTGCGGGCGTGGCGGGCGTCGGCCACCTACGACGGGACCAGGCCGTTGCGGTCCTGGCTGTTCGCGATCCTGCGCAACGTCGTGATCGACGAGGCGCGGGCGCGCAAGCGGCGGGCCGTCCCCACCGACGAGTCCGGGGCCGACGGGCTGACGCAGCAACACGGGCGGCACCCTGCTGAGGTCGAGCGGATGGATCAGCTCGTGGACGAGTGGGTGGTGCACGAGGCGCTGCGACGCATCCGCGACGACCAGCGCACGATCCTGGTCGAGACCTCCTACCGCGGCCGGCGCTACGCCGACGTCGCGGGGGAGCTCGGCATCCCCGAGGGCACCGCTCGCACCCGCGCGTTCTACGGCCTGCAGGCACTGCGGCTGGCTCTCGAGGAGATGGGATGGAACCTGTGAACCACGTCTGCGGCGTCGACCAGCAGGACCTCGGTCCCTACCTGCTCGGCCAGCTCGACCCGGACCGCGTCACCGTCGTCGCCGCGCAGGTGACCGCGTGTCCGACCTGCGCGGCGGAGGTCGCCAAGCTGCGACCGGTCGTGGCCGCGCTCGCCCGGAGCTCTCCACCCCCACCGGTGACACCGGACCGGGCGACGGGCCCGGGCGCCGTCCCGCCCCCGCCGCGCGCAGCGCCGACCGAGCCGCGCGCAGCGCCGACCGAGCCGCGCGCAGCGCCGACCGAGCCGCGTGCCACGCCGACCGAGCCGCGCGCAGCGCCGACCGAGCCGCGTGCCACGCCGACCGAGCAGCATTCCGGGAGC
>Ga0209490_10006607_pt1 | contig 10443 bp, 7 predicted proteins | sample MAT06_FD_187209 | JGI IMG/M metagenome (GOLD analysis project Ga0209490, IMG submission 187209) | Freshwater microbial communities from Lake Fryxell liftoff mats and glacier meltwater in Antarctica - MAT-06 (SPAdes) (version 2) | ecosystem: Environmental > Aquatic > Freshwater > Ice > Liftoff...
TTAGGGACGAGCGCGGTGTTATGAACGCTGAAGTGTTCCTCAATGGTTTTGCCGACCCGTGCATGTTGAGTCTGGCTACGTCGGCTGATGCGTACCCAACGGATGGCGAGTTGCGCCCAGAGGAAAGAGAGTAATAAGACGCCCAGCAGCAGATAAGCGACCAGAAATATCAACCCCTTACCCGTGAAAAAACCTGCTGCTCCGCTGGCAACGATTAAAAGATACAGGATGTTGCGTCGATTATGATGAGTCATGACCGGCCTTAGCGTGCCGTCGCTCCGGGAACAGGGGTGGTTTGTAGGGCTTCTTGCACGATTTGACGGGTATTCACATCGCGATCATGCGGGATGATGCGGTGCGCCAATGTGAATTCGGCCAGCGCCTTGATGTCATCGGGCAAAACATAATCACGTCCGGCCATCGCTGCGCGAGTTTGTGAGGCGCGGAAGAGCGCCAATGACCCACGCGGGCTGGCGCCGAGGTAGACCAACGGGTGACGACGGGTAGCGTTGACCAGTTCAACGATATAGCGTTTGATTTCCTCGGCGGCGTACACATCGCGGATGGCGCGTTGGGCGGTCACGAGTTCTTGTAAACTGACGACCTGACGGACATTATTGATGGGGTGTTCATATTGCTGTGAGGACAGCACGACCAGTTCTTCGGCGGGGCTGGGGTAGCCCAATTGAATTCGCAATAGGAAACGGTCTAACTGGGCTTCTGGCAACGGGTACGTGCCTTCATAGTCGATGGGGTTTTGGGTCGCCATAATTAAAAATGGCTGTTGCATCGGGTAAGTCTGGCCGTCTACAGTGACTTGGCGTTCTTCCATCGCTTCTAACAGCGCGGATTGTGTTTTGGGGGTGGCGCGGTTGATTTCATCTGCCAAAACGATTTGAGCGAAAACCGGGCCGGGGTGAAAGACAAATTCACGAGTGGCCTCGTTATAGATGGATGTGCCGGTCACAGCGGCGGGTTGGAGGTCTGGCGTGAATTGGATACGGCTAAAATGACAGCCGACAGAACGCGCCAACGCCTTCGCTAAGGTTGTTTTGCCGACGCCGGGGATGTCTTCTAAGAGGAGATGACCCTCTGCTAGCAAACTCAATACGGTCAGGCGGATTTCGTTACGCTTGCCATAGATAACCTGTCCGATGCTTTGAACGATGCGCTCGGCCACGTTTTGGACTTGGGCGACTATGTTTGTTTCACCGCCGGGGCGGGTTGGATTCGGACGATCCGTCATGCTTACGCCTACTTTATGCTTGTTACGCTATTCACAACATTTTCCTATTATAGCGGCTCAGACGAAAAGCGGGGGTGAACGTTCACCCTACGGGTTAGAAAACCGCCTAATGATGACCCTACGAATGATGTACGGTTTTTGGAATGTCTTCTTTTTGCGTGTATAGGGTTTTCTGATACAATGGGGTGAGTAAGTTTTGATGTCTGTGGAACTTGATTCATGACTCTCCCGTCGATGCTGGCGGCGGGCCAAAGGAGTGTACAGCGACATGGCGAAATCACGCACGGAATTTATGGTGGATCGTCTGCGGGATTTGCAGGCTGCCGGCCCTGGTGTTGAGGCCTCGGCGGTCATTAGCGTAGACGGATTGAGCATTGCATCAAGCCTACCCCCCGGTATTGAGGAAGATCGCGTTTCGGCGATGTCAGCGGCGATGTTGTCGCTGGGCGAGCGCATCTCGGCAGAATTGGGGCGTGGCTCTCTAGAGCAAGTGTATGTGCGTGGTAAGGGGGGTTACGTCATCCTCGTTTCGGTTGGGGCTGAGGCGGTCTTGACGTCATTGGTGCGCGATGATGCCCGTTTGGGTCTCATTTTCTTGGAAATGCGCCGCGCAGCCGACGATTTGGCAAAGTTAATCTAGCCACGTTTGCAGTTCTAGTGGACAATTGAAGTCCGTAGGGTTTTACCGGCGGGTCGAGTAGACTTGCCGGGTTTTTGTTGTATCACAAAGCAGCGGATGAGAGGCCAATGTCCAATCCCAAGTACATCTTCTGCACGGGTGGTGTGGTCAGTTCTGTTGGAAAAGGTGTCACCGCGGCCGCCATCGGGCGAATCCTGAAGGCACGCGGCTTGAAAGTTGCCGTCCAGAAACTTGACCCCTACCTTAATATCGACCCCGGCACGATGAGTCCATATCAGCACGGCGAAGTATTCGTGACGGCTGACGGAGCCGAAACCGATCTTGACCTCGGTCATTACGAGCGTTTTATCGACGAGAACCTAAACCGGACGTGTAACGCTACGGCAGGGCAGGTTTATAGCTACGTCATCGACCAAGAGCGCAAAGGCGATTACTTGGGCGGGACGATTCAGGTGATTCCGCATATCACCAATGAGATTAAGCGCCGGATCAGGATGGTCAGCCTAACCGGTGACCCGGATGTGGTGTTGGTTGAGGTCGGCGGTACGGTGGGTGACATCGAAGGGCAGCCGTTTTTTGAGGCGATTCGCCAGATGCGTCAGACCTTGCCGCGTGAGGATACCTGCTATATCCACGTCACGTTCTTACCGCATATTGGCGCGACCAATGAACTCAAGACCAAGCCGACCCAGCACAGCGTCCGCGACTTGCGGAGCGTGGGGATTCAGCCGCATGTGATTATTGCGCGCACCGATTTCCCTGTACCCAAAGATGTCTGCCAGAAAATCGCGCTGTTCTGTGACGTGGAAGAGAGCGCGGTCATTCCGCTGGTGACGACAGATTTGCTGTATGATGTGCCGTTAGCCCTCGAAGATGCTGGGCTAGGCGAGTACATCATTAAGCGACTCGACCTCACGGCGCGAGCGCACGCCCCCAAACTGGACGAGTGGCGGGCGATGATTAAGCGGATGCGCTCACCCAAGCACACCGTTAAAATCGGGATCGTCGGCAAGTACGTCGAACTTCACGACGCTTATATGAGCGTGAAAGAGGCTATCTTCCACGCGGCCAGCAACCTTGAGGCCAAGCTGGAACTGCACTGGATTCACAGCAGTGAGCTTGAAAAAGATCGCGGTTGGGATCAATTGGCGCAATTGGACGGCATTGTCGTCCCCGGCGGTTTTGGTCAGCGCGGCATTGAGGGTAAAATCCTTGCAGCGCGCTATGCTCGCGAGCAGCAGCTTCCGTATTTGGGTCTGTGCTTGGGGATGCAGACGATGTGTATCGAATTCGCTCGCAATGTCATCGGCATTGAAGACGCCAATAGTTCTGAGTTTGAGAGCAGTAGCGAACATAACGTCATCGACCTGATGTTGGAGCAAAAAACCGTCAAAGAATTAGGCGGGACGATGCGGTTGGGGTCTTACCCGTGCCAACTCAGCCCGGGTTCTAAAGTGGCGGCGGCTTATGGTCAGGCGGCTGTGATGGAGCGCCACCGTCATCGTTTCGAGTTTAACAATGATTATCGGGAGCAGTTTGAGAGCGCTGGGATGTTGTTCAGCGGTCTCAGCCCGAACGGGGGTTTGGTCGAGATTGCGGAAGTCGCCAATCACCCTTACATGGTCGGTTCGCAATTCCACCCGGAATTTGCCAGTCGTCCTAATAATCCGCATCCGTTGTTCACCGGGCTGGTGCGGGCGGCGCTGACTCGTCAGCGCAACAAATCCGTTGTCAGCACAGCGCAGGAAGGATAGAAATGACGCTGGAATCATTTATTCACGCTTTGCCAAAAGTTGAGCTTGGCCTTCAGTTTGAAGGCTGTGTGACGGCTGAGGCATGGAAGAACGTGGCTGATCTGAACGAGATTTCGCTACTGTTGCGACCCATGCGCCCGTGGGTGGCGGCCTTAGAGCAGCCCGACGTGGCGAAACTAGATGACTTGTATAACGCAGTCAGCCAATGGGCGAAATACCCTGAAGACCTGATCCGAATGGTGTATGATATCGGCGTGTCGCTGGTCAAGCAGAACGTCAAGTATGCCGAAATCGCCATTACGCCGACACGCTATACCGGTAGTGAGACCACGCTTGAAGAGTTGATGGAAGCTCTGAGCGATGGTCGTGACCGTGCCAAACGGGGTTGGGGGATTGAGATGGCGTGGGTGTTCAACGTCCCGCGTGACGAAGCCCGCCGCGCCGATGAAATCATCCGTATGGCGAATACCACCACTGGACGCCGCCATAACGTGGTTGGGATAGCGTTGGTTGGAAATGAGACCGGTCAACAGTTGATGAGTTTTGAGCGCCCCTTCACGGGCGCTGCCAAGCGCGCCATCGCTCGTATCGCCCGTGCGGGTGAGCAGTTGGGCGCGACTGGGATTAACAACGCTCTTGATAATCTGTCGCTGACTCGTATCCAGAGTTCGTGGCCGGTTGGCAATGACGAAGCCTTATGCGCCCGGCTGTCTCAGATGGGGATTGGGCTGGATGTGCCTTTGAGCCAGACCACCGCCTTTAAGCATGTCCCAAGCGTTAGCGATTACCCGTTGCGCGCCGTTTTGGACGCTGGGGTGAAGGTTTCGTTGACGGCTAACGCCACGGCGCGCATGAAGACCAATACGGTTGACCAATATCTGTTGGCCGCCAATCAGTGCGGCGCTACGGCCGACGATCTTGCCGGGATTGCGCTCAATGGCGTTCACGCCAGCGGCTTAGGCGATGAAGGGAAGCAAGATTTGCTCGCCAAATTCAAAACAGACATCAGTGCCGTGCGCGCTGAACATCTCGTTTAAGCGGACAGACTCAAGGCGGCAATTATGGCAAACCTACAAGGGCGCGTTGCAATTGTGACCGGAGCCAGTCGCGGAATCGGGCGGGCGATTGCGTTGGCATTGGGGCAATTGGGCGCGTCAGTCGTTGTGAATTACAACAGCAGTCCGGTCGCCGCTGAGGAAGTCGTTAGCGCGATTGAACTAGCGGGCAGTCAAGCGATTGCGGTACAAGCCAATGTCAGCGACGAGGCGCAAGTCGCGGCTTTGTTTAAGGCCGCGACTGAGAAATTCGGCAAGGTCGATATTCTGGTCAATAACGCGGGCGTCACCCGCGATGGCTTGATTATCCGTATGAGCGCCGAGGATTTTGATACGGTCATCGACACTAACCTTAAGAGCGCATGGCTGTGCTGTAAAGCCGCCATCGGGCTGATGATGCGGAAACGTTATGGCCGCATCATCAACATCAGCAGCGTCAGTGGCGTGGTCGGGCAAGCTGGGCAGACCAACTACAGCGCGAGCAAGGCCGGTCTGTTAGGGCTGACCAAATCACTGGCGCGGGAATATGCCAATCGCGGCATCACCGTCAACGCCGTCGCGCCGGGGTTCGTCCTGACTGATTTGACCAAAGACCTCCCAGAAGACCTCGTGAAGCAATTGAACGGGGTGATTCCGGTAGGGCGGTGGGGGAGTGTGGAAGAAATCGCCCACGCGACAGCCTTCCTTGCCGCCGATGAGTCATCTTACATCACCGGCCAAGTCATCAATGTTGACGGCGGCATGGCGATGTAAGAGCGCGTGATGAGTCAAAAGTGATGGGTGATGAGTTGCAAAACGACACCCATCACGTTTGCCGTCTAAATCAATGAAAAGCGGAGATTGTCTGGGAAATCAGGCATCTCCGTTTTGTTTTGGTACAATGGGTGACAAATAAGGCTTAGAAAAGGAAATTTTCCATGACTTTTGATGCAGATAAGCTCAAGCGATTGAAGTCCGCTTTGGGGCAGTGGCAAAAAGATACCCTAGACCCCACCCTGAATAAAATGCCGGAACGCCGCAAGATTTTTACCACGGAGTCCGGCGTGCCGATTGACCGGCTGTATACGCCGTTGGATGTGGCTGATTCAGATTATGAGCGCGACCTCGGCATCCCCGGCGAATACCCGTATACCCGTGGCATCCACGCCACCGGCCACCGCGCCAAGCTGTGGACGATGCGGATGTTCGCGGGTTTTGGGACGGCAGAGGAAACCAACGAACGCTTCAAATACCTGATTTCACAGGGGAATATGGGTCTGAGCGTGGCTTTTGACCTGCCGACGCTGATGGGTTATGACACCGATTCGCCGGAAGCGTTGGGCGAATTCGGCTCGTGCGGGGTGGCGATTAGTTCGCTACAAGATATGGAAATCCTAATGGATGGGATTCCGCTTGACAAAGTGACCACCAGCATGACCATCAACAGCCCCGCGCCGGTCATTTGGGCGTATTACATCGTAGCGGCGGAAAAACAAGGCGTGCCGATGGCGAAATTGCGCGGGACGTTGCAAAACGACATCCTCAAAGAATTTATCGCTCAAAAAGAGTTTATCTTTCCGCCAGAGCCGTCAATGCGCCTTGTGACGGATACCATCGAATTTGGCACGCGCCACATGCCGGAATGGAACACCATCAGCATTAGCGGCTACCATATCCGCGAGGCGGGCAGCACGGCCATACAGGAATTGGCCTTCACCTTGGCTGACGGGTTGGAATATGTACGGTGGGCCTTAGCGCGTGGGCTTGATATTGATGAATTTGCCCCGCGCCTGAGCTTCTTCTTCAATTGTCACAATGACTTTTTTGAAGAAATCGCCAAGATGCGTGCTGCCCGTCGGATTTGGGCGCGTGAGATGCGTGAGACGTTTGGCGCGAAAAATCCACGTTCGTGGCTGATGCGCTTTCATACCCAGACGGCGGGCGTCAGCCTGACCGCGCAGCAACCGGAAGTGAACATTGCGCGGGTGACGATGCAGGCGTTGGCGGCGGTATTGGGCGGGACGCAATCACTGCACACCAACAGCATGGATGAAGCGTTGGCGCTACCCAGTGAACACGCGGTACGAATCGCGCTGCGGACTCAACAAGTCATCGCAGAGGAGTCGGGGGTTGTCAACACGGTTGACCCGTTGGGTGGCAGTTATTTCATCGAGGCGCTCACCGACAAAACCGAGGCGGCAGTTTATGACTACTTTCGTCGGATTGACGAGTTCGGCGGGGTGATTCCGGCGTTAAAAATTGGATTTTTCCAACAGGAAATCTCTGATTCAAGTTATAGGCATCAAAAAGCGGTGGACAGCGGGGAACGGGTGATCGTCGGCGTCAATAAATACGTCGTGGACGAGCCGCTAAAAATCCCGATTTTGGCGATGGATCCGCAGGGGTATCAACGTCAATTGGCGCGTTTAGCGATGCTGCGTCAGACCCGTGACGCCGAAAAGACTGTCCAATCGCTCAATGCTTTGCGGCGCGCCTGTGAAGATGACCAAAACACCATGCCGTATCTGTTGGACTGCGCCCGTGTTGGGGCAACTCTGGGCGAGACGATGAACGTTATGCGCCAAGCCTTTGGGGTGTATCAAGAACCTTTACACATCTAAAAGCAGTGTTAACGATTTGAATCACAGCCTTGCACCTTGCCCCTATGCCTTTGTTTCTCGATCAGGACTCATCACTGCGTTTGTGATATACTTGGCTCAAATGTTCCATTATCACGGCGAAATGAGGATTTGATGCCGCCTAAAATCATCTTCATAGACGGATACGCGGTGGCGTATCGACAATTTTTTGCGCTGCCTGTTGAGAGCATGAGTACAAAATCGGGCGAGCCGACCAATGCGGTGTTTGGATTCACTCGCGTTTTATTGGATGTACTACAACGCGACAAGCCGGATTATCTGGCGGTCAGCTTTGATATGGGTCTGAGCGGGCGTGACCAATTGTATGGCGAATACAAAGGCACGCGGGAAAAAATGCCCGATGAGTTGCGCTCTCAATTGGAGAAAATTGACCGGGTGGTGCGAGCCTTTAATATCCCGGTGCTGCAATTGGAAGGCTATGAAGCGGATGACGTTATCGGCACGGTCACGCCGCAAGCCGAGGCGCAAGGCGTCGATGTGCGAATCATCACCGGAGACCGCGACTTGTTGCAATTGCTCACATCACAGGTCACGGTACAACTTCCGTCACGCGGGGGGCCTGACCGAGTCTGGGATGTCGAGCAATTCATGGCGGATTGGGGAATCCTGCCGGAGCAGTTGGTTGACCTCAAAGCGATGATGGGCGATGCCTCTGACAATATCCCCGGCGTGAAGGGAATCGGCGAAAAAGGCGCGACGACTTTATTGCAAAAATATCATACGCTGGAAGCGATTTATGAGGCGGTTGACCGGGCTGAAATCCCCGGCGCGAACGGGCGCAAACTGGTCGAAGGGCGCGAGATGGCTTTCCTGAGTCAGACGTTGGCGCGAATCCAAAAAGATGTGCCGATCACGCTGGATTTGCCCGCCTGCGCCGCGCATGATTATGACGCCAATGAAGTTTTGACCGTGTTTGACCAGTTGAATTTTCGGACGCTGCGGGATCGTCTGGTCAAAATCGCGACGCCGATACAGAAAAGTCTGTTTGGCGACATGGATATGCCGGTCAAAGCGCAGTTTGATGACGCGCCGTCTGAGGGTGGGGTGAATAGAGATTTTGAGCCACCCGCCAAAGCTCAGGAGCAGTTTAGGCTGATTGTGGTGCAAGAGTCCGTCGCGCTAGATGCGCTGGTCACTGTTTTGAATTCTGCTAGCCGGATTGCCATTGACACCGAAACCACCGGCCTCGACCCAATGCAAGCTGATTTAGTCGGGATTTCGCTGTCAATGGACGGGCAGACGGGTTATTACATCCCGCTGTTGCACCGTAATACCGCCCAGCTTCCGCTTCAACAGGTTATGGACGCGCTCAAACCCGCGCTGACCGATCCGGTAAAAGCTAAAATCATGCACAACGTCACCTATGACCTCGTGATTTTGCGGCGATACGGGGTAGATGTCTCACCGGTGACATTTGACCCGATGGTGGCCGAATGGATGACCAACCCGGTCAGTCGTGATCTCGGCCTTAAGGCATTGACCCGCGCACGCCTAAAAGATGGTGAAGGCCGCCCGATTGCGATGACCGAAATCAAGGAATTGATTGGGACGGGTAAGAAGCAAATCACGTTTGACCAAGTAGATGTTGAGCGCGGCGCCCCCTATGCGGCGGCGGACGCGGTGATGACCTATCGACTGGTGGACGTGCTTCAGCCGGAACTTGAATCTCGCCAGATGATGGGGGTGTATCAAACCCTAGAGATGCCCTTGCTGCCGGTCTTGGTGTCGATGGAAGAAACTGGCGTGGTTTTGGACGTGCCGTATCTGCAAGAGATGAGCGGACGATTGGCGGCGCGACTGAAAGACATCGAGGCGCGCATCCACGACTTGGCCGAACATGCGACGTTCAACCTGAACAGTCCAAAGCAATTGAGCGATATTTTGTTCACTAAGCTGGGTCTGCCCACTAAAGGCGTGCCGAAAACCTCATTGGGGTATTCTACCGACGCGGCAGTTTTGGATGAGTTGCGCGGCTTACATCCCATTGTCAGTGAATTACTGGAATATCGGGAACTCTCTAAGCTGAAGGGAACCTATATTGACGCGCTCCCAACGCTCATTAACCCGATTACGGGGCGGGTGCATACCAGTTATAACGCGACGGGTTCGGCTACTGGGCGTTTGTCGAGCAGCAACCCCAATCTGCAAAACATCCCGATTCGGACGGAAATCGGGCGAGAAGTCCGGCGGGCGTTTATCGCGCCACAAGGCAAAGTTCTGTTATCGGTAGACTACAGCCAAATCGAACTGCGGGTGATGGCGCATGTCAGCGGCGACCCAACCCTCAAACAAGCCTTTTATGAAGGTCAGGATATTCATAAGGCGACGGCGGCGGCGGTCAACGGGATTGCGATTGAGGACGTAACTTTTGAACAGCGCAGTTTCGCCAAGCGTGTGAATTTTGGGTTGATTTATGGGATGGGTGCGTTTCGGTTGGCGCGGGATAGCAATTTGACGCTGAAAGAGGCCGAGGAATTTATCCGACGGTATTTTGCCCGTCTGCCCAATGTTCAAGCCTATATTCAGACGACAAAAGAGAAAGCTGCAACGTCGGAAGGGCTAATCACGTTGGGCGGGCGTCGGCGCACCTTCCCGGCACTGATGAACCCCTCGGCGGGGCGGCAAATCATCCAAGCTGAGGAACGCGCTGCGATCAACATGCCGATTCAGGGCAGCGCGGCGGACATCATCAATATGGCGATGATTCGACTGCACGCGGAATTACGCCAGCGGAACTTCAAAGCCGTCATGACTTTGCAAGTCCACGACGAATTGGTGTTGGAAGTGCCAGAGGATGAAATCGACAAGGCGAAAGCGCTGGTGCTTGAAGTGATGGAGTCGGCGTATCCGCTTGACCCAGCATTGAAGGCCAACGCTGAGGTCGGGAAAAACTGGAATGACATGGCATAAAATATTAAGGTTGGCTAGGCGTTTTGACGCGGCAAACCGCTATATCCCCATCTAATCTTAGACTGTTAAATTGTAACTACTCAGCCCCACATGCACCAAGTTAAGGATTTTAGGGGTTGATTTTGCCTCGTTGGACGCCAGACGCTAAAGCGTCCGTCTGCCGATTCAAGCCCCCTGAAGGGGACTGTAAGGCGAGACT
>Ga0209490_10006608_pt1 | contig 10443 bp, 6 predicted proteins | sample MAT06_FD_187209 | JGI IMG/M metagenome (GOLD analysis project Ga0209490, IMG submission 187209) | Freshwater microbial communities from Lake Fryxell liftoff mats and glacier meltwater in Antarctica - MAT-06 (SPAdes) (version 2) | ecosystem: Environmental > Aquatic > Freshwater > Ice > Liftoff...
GCCGGGATACGGTCTCATCGCTTCGCCGACGCTCTACTCCGGTCAGGAGATCACAGCGGCCTTCGCGGCGCCGTCGTCAAATACCGTCGCCGTCGCCGCCAAGATTGTTATCGCGCGCTACGAAGCAAGTGACGAACTCGTCATGGTTGAGGGCCCGAGCATAGCGATCCAGCCAGGTCAATCGGTTTCAACGAGTTGGGTGGTGCCCGGCTTAGGTAGCGATCCGATCGCCTATGTCGGTGTCGTCATCGACGCGGCGAAGGCGGCTGACCTCGACCTCGACTGGCTGAGATGGACTGGTGATCCACTCCTCGAGCTCACCCGTGCCTCTCAGAGAGCGAACGTGTGGCGACGAGCCTGGGTGAACTCGATGGATGGATTTACGGAAGGGTGGGGACCCGGCTGGCCAGAGCCGATGCGGCTCATCCAAAACACCGGGCGAGGGTACATCTCGCAGGGCACTCGCGAGTGGACCGACCTCGAGGTCGCTGCCACCTTGACTCCGCACATGGCACGCTCAACCGGCCTCGCAGTTCGGTATCAGGGTCTACGTCGGCACTATCTGGCGCGCTGGGCCGATGATGGCACGGTCAGCCTGATCCGGGTCAAGAACGGTGAGACCGTGCTGGGTAGCGCGTCGCTGCCCTGGACGCTCTACGAGCCCCGGTTGCTTGCCGTGCGGATTGTTGGCTCTAGGCTCACCGTGACGGTGGGCGGCGAACAGCTGCTATCCGTCGACGACGCTGGGGGCGGTCTTGATGATGGCGGTGTGGCCGTCATGTGCGAGGGCGGGCGAATTGGTCTCGACGCAGTCCGCGTGGTTGGCGGGCGGCACCTCACGGGTGCAGAATCACAAACCTAGAAGACCGACGGCGGCGAGGTGCTTGACCGATGAGAGCCGCATACGGCGCAGTGGATCTCGGTGCGGGCTCGGGTCGCGTCATCCGAGTCGAGATTTCGGATGAGTCGATCTCGACGACCGAATGCCGACGGTTCCCCAACGAGCCGATCACCGCTTCCTCCGGCCTTCGCTGGAACTCGCGGGCGCTGTTCAATGAGGTTTTGACGGGTTTACGGCAGCTCGCAATCGCTGATCCTGACGTTCGGAGCGTCGGCATCGACACGTGGGGGGCGGATTATGGTTTGCTGCGCGACGGCGAACTCGTTGACCAGCCGTTCTGTTATCGCGATCCGAGGACCATCGAGGCGCAGATCGAGGTGCATGCAGCCATTACCCCGCCTGAGCTCTATTTGCGCAACGGACTCCAGTCCCTCCCGTTCAACACCGTGTACCAACTCATCGCTGACCGGCGGGCTGGTCGGCTCGATCGCGCCGACGTCCTTCTCTTCACGCCCGACCTCATGGGGTTCTGGCTCACCGGCGAGGTCGGCACCGAGCGCACCATTGCCTCGACGAGCGGATTGCTCGACGCAAGCAGTGGTGAGTGGAGTGCCTCGATCATCCGCGATTTGGGTCTGCCTCTCGGACTGCTCCCGCCACTGAGGAGCACGGGAGACGAACTCGGCGTGCTCGATTCGTCGGCTGGAGCGTTCAGGCGCCGGACGCCGGTTCGAATGGTGGCGTCACATGACACCGCCTCCGCGGTGGTCGCAACGCCGTTGAAGGATGCCGGATCGGTCTACATCTCCTGCGGAACATGGGCGTTGACCGGTATTGAACTTGAACATCCTGTGCTGACGGAGGAGGCCAGACTGGCCGGGTTCACGAACGAGCGTGGAGTCGACGGCCGCGTGCGCTTCCAGACCAATGTGATGGGTCTCGGTATCCTGATGGCAGTACTGCGGGATGTGGCTGCGACCAGCGCGCACGTCTCGATTGAGGATGCGCTGGCGATGTCACAACAAGTCACGCTTCCGGCTGGCATGGTTTTCAACGTCGAAGACTCGGTGTTTCTTCGTGCTGGTGGCGAGCGTCGCACAATCCAAGAATGGTTCACGAGCCGCGGCCGGCAAGCCCCGCAAGGCCTCGCCGCGGTCGTGCGCTGCGTGCTCGAAAGCCTCGCGGAGTCATTCGCTCGGAGTGTGCGTTCACTCGCCGGGCTGTGCGGAACACAGCCGACCACGATTCATTTGGTCGGCGGTGGCGCTCGCAACAGCCTCCTCTGCCAGCTGACTGCCGATCGAGCGGGACTGCCCGTCTTGGCCGGCCCGGTCGAGGCCGCCGCAATCGGGAACGCGCTGGTGCAATACCGAGTCGACCAGAGCGCGCGGGACTCACTCGGTGACCTTCGTCGTCGCGTAGAATCCTCGTCCCCTCCCACGATCTATCACCCCTCCCCTCTTCAGAGACGACTGACGATCTAAGGATTGCGGTGGAATGTTAAGTTGTGCGATAATTCACGGAATGTGTCACTTGCATTTCACTTCTCAAAGGAGAGCAGAATGATTAACAAACCACAGCGCACGAGGCAAATCGCCTTGGTCGCGGGCGTCGCGGCGCTGAGCGTCATCGTGACTGGATGCACCGCGGGCGGTGCATCGCCCGAAGAAAGCACTGTACTGAACCTCTGGTACGGCTTCGAGCCGGGCCAATCTGACGGAGTAACCGCGCTCATCCAGCAGTGGGATGAGGCCAACGAAAATGTCACCGTCGAGATAACGGCAATGGGCCCAGAGCTCAACCCCCCTGCCCTGCTCCCCGCACTGAGCGCTGGTGAAGGCCCCGACATGTGGGTCGGCGCCACGGGCCCCGGGCAGCCACAGGCATTCATCGAGGCCGGTCTCGTTGCTGACCTAGGTCCGTTCTACTGCGACCTCGGATGGAATGCGACTCTGCCGGACGACCTCGCCGCGTTGGTTTCGTCTGACGGAAGCCTCTGGGCGGTTCCGAACAGCATCGAGTCAACCGGAATGTTCTATCGCAAGTCGATCTTCGCAGATCTCGGTTTGGAGATCCCAACGACGTGGGACGAACTCCTTGCTAACGTCGCGACGTTGCAGGAGAACGGCTACGCGACGCCTATTGGTGCCGCAGGCGGCGACGGCTGGCCCGTGACCCAACTCCTCGGTGCGATGTGGGGTAACGCCGCTGGTTCGGCTGGCATCGAGAACACCCTCTTCGGCGATGGCTCGTGGGACTCGTCGGAGTACGTCGAGGCGTCTGAGAAATTCGTCGAGCTCCAGAGTCTCGGCGCCTTCGGCCCCGAGCCGCTCGCGTTCTCCTACCAAGCCACGATGGCCGAGTTCTACACCGGCGCAGTGCCGATGACGTACACCGGCGGATTCGTGATTCCTGGCATGCAAGAGGATGCTGCCGACGCATTCAGCGACATCGGCGTCTTCGCGCTCCCGAACCCGATTGACGGTGACATCGTTGCAAACGAGAGCCCGGGTGAGGGATGGTACGTCAATGCAAATTCTACGAAGGTGGAAGAGAGCGTCGACCTCATTAATTTCCTCTTCTTCACCGACGAGAGCCGCACTGCGATCCTTGAGAGCGGTCTGATTCCTGCCGGTCCGCTGCCGCTCGATTCAGTCGACCTCAATGCAGTGCTCGAAGAACTGCTCGCGGCAATGGGTAGCTACCGCGACAACGGTGTAGTGCCGGCCTTCTTAGAAGGCGTGACGCCGGGCGAGCAGTTCGAGGTAACCCTCTCGTCAGTCCAGGCAGTGCTCGCAAACTCGCTGAATGCAGAAGAGCTGAATGCGGCGATCCAAGGCTCATGGCAGACAGCGAAAGACGAGGGCAATACCTTCGTTGCTGGCAGCCCGCCTTCGTGCTGACCTGAAAACCGAACGATCAACGTGACTCGGGTTCGTGCGGCGGTACACCACCGCCGCACGAACCCGGGTCCATTCCGAACGAGGTGAAATTATGACCGACACGCTCGAATCGATCCCCGCTGCCACGCGGGTCGGCGACCTTCAGCATTCCTCGTCGAACACCCCTAGACCCTCCATCGCTCAACGACGCCGACGCAAGGTGGCGAAACGAAGCCTCGTTGCGTACGCCTTTTTGGGGCCTGGACTAATCCTGTACCTCGTGTTCGTCATTCGTCCGACGATCGAACTGTTCGGGATGGCGACCTTCGATTGGAACGGTCTTTCGCCAATCCGCGAGTTCATTGGCTTCGACAACTTTGTCAAGCTCTTCGGCGATCCCCTGTTCTGGCGCGCATTCGTCAACAATTTGCTTTTCCTGAGCATTCTGGTCACGTTCAACGTTGTGGTCGGGCTCGTCACCGCCTCCGCCCTCGCGCGGGTCAGGCGAGGGCGGTTGATCTTCCAACTCATCTTCTTCCTCCCCGTGGTTCAGGCGTCGATCGTCACAGCGCTCGTGTGGCGCTGGATCTACGCTCCCGACGGGCTCGCTAATGCTTTCCTTTCGAGCATTGGATTAGACGGGATCACGCGCGGCTGGCTTGGCGACCCATCGACGGCCCTTGCGGCCCTCGCGCTCGCCGCGGCATGGTCTGGATTCGGACTCTCCGTAGTGATCTTCATGGCGGGCATCCAAGGGATCGACCAATCGCTCTATGACGCGGCAAAAGTCGATGGTGCGAATGCCTTCCAGACGTTCACGAACGTCACGGTCCCTCAACTCCGACCGGTCATTACCGTCGTTCTGTTGCTGGAGATGATCGGCGGATTCCAGACCTTTGACATCATCTGGGCGACAAATCGCGGCGGGCCCATCAATTCGACCGAGGTTCTTGCGACATACATGTTCAAGCGCGGCTTCACCGACGCCGACTTTGGATACGGGGCCGCGATTGCTGTCGCCTTCATGGTGATCGTACTCATCGCCGCAGTCATCTCGATCGTGGTTCGGGAGCGGAACGATGATTGAGACGACAGCCGTCAAGGCAACACCAGCGGCAAAGACAAGCCAGCAAGCCCGGCGGCGGACACTTGGCCAACGCTTCCCCGGCTTGGCGCTCTACGCCTACCTCAGCATCGTCGCTGTCTTTGCGATCGCACCACTCATCCTCGCGTGGTCAACCGCGTTCAAGACTCGCCCGCAGGTGGTGGAGAACCCGTATGGGCTCCCGATTCCGCCGACCTTGGACAATCTCATAGAAGCGTGGACCACTGGACGGTTCAGCGTGTATTTCATCAGCAGCTTGGTCATCGCTCTGGCATCGGTCCTCGGAATGATCGTTCTCGCTTCTCTCGCAGGCTACGGTCTCGCGCGAATGAAGTTCTGGGGACGGCGTTTCGTCATTGTGTTGCTGCTACTCGGGCTGACAATCCCCGTCACGGCCATCATCCTTCCGCTGTACACCCTCATGCGGGATCTGGGCCTGCTGAACACCTATGCCTCCGTTGTCATCACGCAAGTCGCTGTTGGGTTGCCATTTTTTGCTTTCTTGATGCGGGCGTTCTTCCTCAGGTTGCCGAACGCCCTCGAGGATGCCGCTCGGATGGACGGGGCTTCCGAACTAAGGATCTACTGGAGCGTGATGCTCCCGCTTGTTCGGCCCGGCATCCTCACGGTGGCGCTTCTACAGTTCCTATGGTCGTGGAACAATCTGCTGCTGCCCTTGGTGTTCCTGACAGGTGAGAGCGTACGAACTCTCCCGATTGGGATGCTCTTGCTGAGCGGTCGATTCACGACCGACTACGGGCTGTTGTCTGCAGCCGTCATCATCCTGACCTTCCCGGTCATCGTCTTGTTCCTGTTCTTCCAACGCAACTTCGTTGCCGGCCTTGCGAGCGGCGCAGTCAAGGACTGAGCGACGTCGGTGCCACCGGCACGCAATCTGAAAGGCATCGTGTGAGTAACAAACTGTCTGTACTCGTTGACATGTTCGGTCGACGGGTCGACGAGGTCTTCTCGGCGGCGGATCGCGCTCGTCTCGAGGCACTCGTCGATATCACCTGGGCGCGTGACGAGCCAATGCCGACCGATCAGGCGATGGCCGCCCTCGAGTCAGCCGATGTGCTGATCTGTTCGCAGTGGCGACACGGCGAACTTGCCGGGCACTATCCGCGACTCAAGGCCATTATGGACGTCGGTGGCGGGATCCCGCGCGGGCTCGACTATGACGAGGCCTTCGCGCGTGGGATTCACGTATTGACCGCAGCTCCGGGGTTTGCTCGTCAGGTGGCAGAGATGGCACTTGGGCTCGCTCTCGCGTCGTGCCGTGAGATTCCGATTGGCGACCGCGCGATGCGAGAGCATCGTGAGGGGTGGATGCACGCCGGGAACGAGTCGACCTTCATGCTCTACGACAAACCGGTCGGCTTCATCGGGTTTGGTGGGATTGCAACGGCCCTCAAGCCTCTGCTGATGCCATTCGGGGTCACGATCAGTGCATACGATCCGTGGCTCGGCAATGGATATCTTCGCAGCGTCGGGGTTGAACCGGTCGACTTAGAAACCCTCGTCTCGACGTCACGGTTCATCTTTGTGCTTGCCGCACCAAGCTCTGAGAATGCAGCCGTGCTCGATCGACGACTCCTCTCGATGATCCGCGAAGACGCGGTGCTTGTTCTCGTCAGCCGTGCCCACGTGGTCGACTTTGATGCGATGACTGAGTTGTTGCTTGATGGTCGTTTTCGCGCGGCGATCGACGTCTTTCCCGATGAGCCGCTCCGAGCGGATCATCCGATCCGGCAAGCTGATGCGGCGGTGCTCTCGTCTCACCGCGCCGGTTCGGTGCGGGAGGGAATGTGGGACCTCGGGCAACTGGTGGTCGACGACCTTGAGATGGTCGCGCGCGGCCTGCCACCGCGGCGCATGCAAGCGGCATCGCGAGAGCTCTTTTCGCGACTTACCACCGCGTGACTCAGCTCAACAACCTGACTCAGCTCAACAACCAGAGGAGATTACCGGGATGCGACTCGGATTCGTTACTGCATGCCTGCCAACCGCGACATTCAGTGAGTTGGCACACTGGGCTGTTGGCGATGGATATGACTCGCTGGAGGTCTCGGCCTGGCCACGCAGCGGCAGGGGCGCGGGTCCCAGCCATATCGACCCATCGAACTTCAGCGCGGACGACGAAGACGGTGTTCGAGAGGTGCTCGCTGAGACCGGTGTCGCGGTGTCGGCGCTTGGTTACTACGAGAACAATCTCCACCATGATCTCGATCGACGAAACGAGATACACGAGCACCTCAAACGTTGCGTCGACGTGGCAAAGCGGCTCGAGCTGCCATATGTCGGAACGTTCATTGGTCGGGATGTGACAAAATCCGTCTCTGAGAATCTTGCCTCCGCCCGGGGGATTCTCGCCCCGCTCGTCGACTACGCGGGCGAACGCGGGGTGACGCTGGTTGTCGAGAATTGTCCGATGGAGGGATGGCATCCGGACGGCTACCCCGGAAACCTCGCGTACTCGCCCGAACTCTGGGACTGGATGTTCTCGCTCGGGTTCAGCCTGAATTACGACCCGTCTCACCTCGTCTGGCTCGGAATCGATCCAGCCGAAGCTCTGCGGCCGTATGTCTCACATCTCGCCCTGGTGCAAGCAAAAGACACCGAGATCAATACGACTGCGCGCAATCGGTACGGCGTGTTCGGCAAGACGATTGATCGCCGTGACGACTGGGATGTCGGATGGTGGAGATATCGGGTGCCGGGACGCGGCAGCGTTGACTGGAGAAGCGTCATTGATATTCTTCACGAGAGCGGATACACCGGCGACCTCTCCGTCGAACACGAGGACCCGGTGTGGGGTGGCGAAGTCCGGCGTGTCGAAGAGGGGCTGCGGATCGCTCGCGAGACGCTTCGCCCCCTGATGCGAGGATGACGCGTTGAGTGCCCAAACCGACCAATCCCCACTGACTCCGGTCGAACTGCGCGTCAACCGCGCCGCCTCGCCGCTCGGAATCGACGACCCGAGCTGTGCATTCTCCTGGCAGCTCGCCGGCGAGGGACGCTCGCTGAGCCAGTCGGCCTACCGCGTCCTCGTCGCGAAAGGCGATGGTGTCGACCTCGAACATGCCGACATCTGGGATTCAGGATGGGTTAACTCGAGTCGGCAGATTGACGTCGTTTACTCCGGAACTCCGCTCGAAAGTCGGCAACGGTATAGCTGGCTGGTTCAGGTAACCGATCAAGACGGTCGCGAGGCATCCTCTCGCACTGACAGCTTTGAGACCGCGTTTCTGAATCCCGATGAGTGGACCGCTCGCTGGATAGGAAGCCATGACGCCAAGACCACGCCGGTCTCGCCGATGCTGCGGCGCTCGTTCGTTCTGGATCGGCCCATCGTCAGCGCGCGGGCCTATGTGACCGGTGTTGGCTACTACGAGCTGCACCTCAACGGTCGGAAAGTCGGCCGGAGTGTGCTCGATCCTGGCTGGACCGACTACCGCACGCGGGTTCTCTACTCGACCTACGATGTGACCGAGCACCTGACCGTCGGTCCCAATGTGGTCGGGGCTATGCTCGGTGCCGGATGGTTCACATCTCCGGTGGAGGCCGTTCCCAGTCAGGTCGTTCCGCAACTTCTGCTCGAGCTTCACATCGAACTTGACGACGGTTCGACGGTGGTAATTCGCTCGGGCGAAGGCTCGAGCGAAGGCGAGTGGTCGGCGACGACCGACGGACCCCTCGTTGAGAACAGCATCTACGGCGGCGAAACCTACGACGCTCGGCGCGAGATCGCCGGGTGGAACAGTGAGCCATCACTCGCGAACATCGACTCGCGAGCGCGCTGGTCCCGAGCGCTCGTGCTCGAGTCGCCCGGGGGCGTATTGCAGGCTCAGCCGCTCGAGCCGATCGAGGTCATCGCGGAACTCGCTCCCGTCTCGATCTCATCGCCCGCTGCGGGAGTCACTGTTGTGGACTTCGGCCAGAACATTGCTGGCTGGATGAGAATCGCGTTCGATGCCAACGAGGGCGAGCGAATCGTGATGCGTTTCGCCGAACTCATCGACGACGACGGCTTCGTGAACACCATCAACCTCAGGAGCGCGCGGGCGACCGATGTCTATGTGGCAGGAACCGGCGGCCGGGCGGAGTATGAGCCTCGCTTTACGTACCACGGCTTCCGTTACGTGCAGATCGAGGGGTATTCGCAAACGCCTGAGCTGGATGAGTTGCGCGCCTGCGTGGTTCGCAGTGCCGTCGGGTCGACAGGAACGTTCGCCTCCGCTGATCCGCTGGTCAATGCCATCCACGACATTGCAGTTCGTACCGAGTCGAACAACCTCCACAGTGTGCCGACCGACTGCCCGCAGCGCGATGAGCGCCTGGCCTGGCTGAACGATATGACTGTGCGGGCCGAGGAGGCGGTGCACAACTTCGACCTCGTGCGGCTCTACCGCAAGTGGATTCAGGACATCGCGGATGCGCAAGGGGAGCAGACCGGTGCAATCACCGACACGGCGCCCTTCGTACGATACGGCCGACGCCCCGCTGATCCGGTGTCGAGCAGCTACCTCGTGGTCCCATGGTTGCTCTATCGCCATTTCGGAGACACGCGCACGATGGAGCGTCACTACGACGGCATGGTTCGGTGGACCGAGTATCTCGATAGTCTCGCAGTCGACGACATTATCGAGCAATCCGCGATCGGCGACTGGGCCCCCCCGGTCAGCGAGTCCGTGTCTGGGAGCATTGGCGCTGGTGCCGTCTCGGCCACCACACCGGGTGGGCTGGTTTCGAGTTCGTTCCAGTTTCTCAACAAGACGCTCTTGACGCGGATCGCACGCGTGCTCGGGCGCGACAGTGACAGCGACGCCTTCGCTGTCGACGCCGATCGCATCCGAGACGCAATCAACAAGCGATTCCTCGATCCCACCGCCGGCAACTACGGCCCCGGAAACCAAGCGTCGAACGCGCTCGCGCTGTACCTCGATTTGCCACCGGCAGAAGTTCGGCCAACGGTGCTTGCCAACCTTGTGGCCAACATCGAAGCGCACGACTTCCACCCGACAACGGGCAACTTGTGCACCAAGTTCATGATGGACGTTCTTGCTCGTGATGGCCGTGCGGATGTTGCCTACCGGCTCCTGACACAAGACACCTACCCGAGTTGGGGCTACATGGTCGCGAACGGCGCGACAACCGTGTGGGAGCGATGGGAACATGTCACCGGTGGACCCCTCGCCGCTATGGCCTCGCACGACCACCCGATGTACGGCGCCGTTGACTCGTGGATGTATCAGGTGCTCGCTGGCATTGGGGTTGACGACGATGCCGAGGGCTTCGGTCGCATCCGATTTGCGCCGCACTTTCCGGCTGGGCTGGACTGGGTCACCTGCGAACTCGAGACTGTGCGTGGGACGGTGAAGTCGGCATGGCGAATTGAAGACGGCGCTCGCATCCTCACCATCACGGTGCCACCGAACGCGCAGGGAACTCTTGTTCTCGATGCTGGCGTGAGTGGGCAGCTGCAGGTCAGCGAAGGCGGAAACTCGGTCTGGCAGGACGGCGTGTTCTCGGCCGCTCCCGGGATCACCGGTGGGATGCTACGCGACAACAAGGTGCACCTCACGTTCGGCTCCGGAGAATTCAGGTTCGCCACC
>Ga0209490_10006609_pt1 | contig 10442 bp, 7 predicted proteins | sample MAT06_FD_187209 | JGI IMG/M metagenome (GOLD analysis project Ga0209490, IMG submission 187209) | Freshwater microbial communities from Lake Fryxell liftoff mats and glacier meltwater in Antarctica - MAT-06 (SPAdes) (version 2) | ecosystem: Environmental > Aquatic > Freshwater > Ice > Liftoff...
TATCAAAAAGCGGATTTCACTTAAACCCAAAGATTCTGGGCTTTCCCGAATTTATAACGGTCTGGGACTGGTACTGTATAAGCAAGAAAAGCTAGACGAAGCGATCGTTGCTTATCAAAAAGCCATTCAACTTGATCGCGAATACGATCTAGCTTATGGTAACTTAGGTCATGTCCTGGCTAGACAAAACAAGCTGGATGAGGCAATCGCGGCTTATAAAACAGCCGTTCGACTCAATGATAAATTTGCTTGGGCTTACAGAGGATTGGGCACAGCTCTCTCTCGACAAGGTAAGCTGGACGAGGCAGTTTCTGCATACCAGAAAGCGATTCAACTCAACGATAAATCTGCTGGAACTTATAGACTTCTGGGGCTTGCATTGGCTGAGCAAAACAAGCTAGATGAAGCAGTTTCTGCATACCAGAAAGCGATTCAACTCAAAGATAAACCTGCCCTCTCATACACCTATTTAGGCGACGTATTATCTAATCAAAAGAAATTAGATGAGGCAATTTCTGCCTACCAAAAAGCGATTGAGTTCGATTCTGAATATGCCGATGCTCACTACGGCTTAGGTAACGCCTGGCTTGACAAGAATCAGCCAGATAAGGCAATTTCTGCCTACCAAAAAGCGATTGAGTTCGATTCTGAATATGCCGGTGCTCACTACGGCTTAGGTAACGCCTGGCTTGACAAGAATCAGCTAGATAAGGCAGTTGCTGCCTATAAAAAAGCGATTGAGTTCGATTCCAAACATTCTGGAACTTACAATAACTTGGGGGTGGCGCTGGCAGGACAGAAGAAGTTTGACGAAGCGATCGCGGCTTATAAAACAGCGATTCAACTCAATCCCAAAAATGCTAAGCCTCACAGAAACTTGGGAGATATTTGGCTTCAGCAAAATCAACTAGATGAAGCCGTTGATGCTTATCAAAAATCTATCCAGCTTGAACCTGGCTTCGAGACTTATCGAAACTTGGGTTTTGCCCTGTACTCTCAGGAAAAGTTTGATGAGGCGATTTCTGCTTATCAAAAAGCGATTTCACTTGAACCCAAAAATTCTGGAATTTCTGGAATTTATAACGGTCTGGGACTGGTACTGTATAAGCAAGAAAAGCTAGACGAAGCGATCGTTGCTTATCAAAAAGCCATTCAACTTGACTCTAAATTCTCTGCCCCTCACAATAACTTGGGTGATGTGCTGAAGGAACAGAAAAAGCTAAACGAGGCGATCGCTGCCTATCGCAAAGCGATTCAGCTTGATCCTAAAAATGTTCAAGGGCGTATCAACTTGGGTGCTGCGTTAGCTGAGCAAAATAAATGGGATGAAGCCATCACGACTGTTCGCCAGCTACTAAATGCGCCGAATGAAAGTTATGGCTCAACGACAACCCATGTAATTGCCCATACTTTGTTAGGAGCTATCCTCGCTGAGCAAGGCAAATTAGAAGCTGGGATTCAAGCATTTGAGCAGGCAATCAAACTAGATCCGAACCTGGATCTCCCGCAAAATTCTTTAAGAGAGGCTAAACGACTACAAATTCCGCAATCTCCACCAGAAGACGACGGTAAATACCTGCCTTCCTTGGAGCCTAAGTTACCTGTTTTACGAGCTACTGCTCGCATCACTGCCAAAACTAGCGATGGCTCTCCCATCGTTGCCGCAGGCTGGGTAGTTAAACGCCAAGGCGACACAATTTGGATTGTGACTAATCGCCACGCAGTGATTGATGAAAAAACAAAGCAACCAGTAGAAGAACCAATCGAAGCTGAATTTTACAGTGAGTTACCCCCCAATAAATCTCGCTACCGTTATACTGCCAAAATCGTGCAAGTGACACCCAATCAAGAAGACCTGGATTTAGCCGTGCTCCAAGTGAGCAATCCCCGTTTGCCGAAAGATATCCAACCCCTGCTCTGGAATCTCGATCGCCTGCGAGTCAACCAGCGGGTTTACGTAATTGGTCATCCCCATATTAAGGGTGATTGGGATTCTGCAAGTGGAGATATTTCCCGATTTAACGCAAACGAAACTGTATTTTCCATTGATGCTACGGTTGCACGGGGAAACTCCGGCGGACCCGTGATTAATGAACAAAACCAAGTCATTGGTGTTTTCTTCAAAATTCGTGACCGTAATAATGCTGTTTCGATAGCTGCGAATAGAGAAATGCCAAATTTGGAAATACTTGGTTCAGCGACAGGTGATGTTGGCTTAGCATACCGAATTGAAGTCGTAATTCAAAAACTCAAAGCCTGGAAAATCCTGGATTAAGCTCCAACCACCCCCTACTTTTGTAACTGCCACTCCTCCTCTCTACCCATGAAACAGATCCTTTGGCTAACAACCACCCTAGTATGTACCCTGTTCCCTCTCTCTGCTGTGGCGGCTTGTCCCACAACCAGCCCCAACCCCTTTGCCTATGTGCGTCGAGACAACAACCGTTGTGAAGGGCTACGAGATGGCAAAGATGCCAGCGGTAGCTTATCGCTCATCTCCTTTGTCACCAGTAGTCTAAAAGATATTTCCAACCCTTTGACAATTCGAGTCCCAGGCAGCAGCAAGCCGATCCTTGAAATTCAAGAATTTTCTCGCAACTACCGCCTAGATGAGGTGAAAATGCAGCCTAGCGGCAATGGTGCAACTTTTTCCCTTAATTCCAGGATTTTGCGAAACGCAGGGATTACTAAAACCGAGAATTTATTTGCCATTGCCTACGCCATGCGGAATGCATCCCCTATGTACTATCCCACTATCTTGGGCAAAGCCTCTAATCTATATACCTTTGTGCTATATACCGAAAAGCCGACCGCGTTTAGAAAAATTCAAATTCGTAGACCAGGTAGTGCCACACCCTTCCTCAATCAATCCTTTCGCCAACCCCGCATAGGGTCGATTTCATTTCAGTGGCAGTATGGCAATGCACCAGTTGGAAATTATGAACTCTATCTTGAAGATAGCGAGGGAAGCACTAGCAGATTTCCTTTCAAACATAATCGTCAGTGGTTATAACTCAACACTCTGCTTAGTCGAAGTTTTATGCCATTTAAGCCCCCCTCACTTCGCAGTTTAACCATTCTCCGTCTTTGGCGACAGCGATTCTTTCGATTGATTGGCTTGGCTTGGAAATGGCTAGGAAGGCTATGGAAACCAGTCATTGCGTCAATTCGTCGCATTCCAAAACGCGATCAAGTTTTAGCTTTGTTGCTGTTAGCCTTATGGATTGTGTTGTTGCTAGGAAACTTTTATTTTCGTGGCGTTTCCCGGTTTGAGGGTAGCCTAGTTACCAAAACCATGAGCTTTATCTATACAGGCGATGTAGACAAGCGATTTCTAAATAGCCTCAGCCTAACCAAGTTGGCTCTTCAAGGAAAACAACCCACATCGTTGATCTTGAAAGGGAGATTTTCTAGCTCAGACCCCAGTATGAACGCTCAGGTGAAATCATTTAATCAATTGCAGGTTCAACTGAGTGATTCAGCGAGTAAACTCATCTTAGAAGTCCCAAATCAGGTTGCTAAGGGTAAACAACTTGGCTCTATTGACCTAAAAGAGCTAAGAATTTTGCCAAATGCTCAGGTTGAGCAACTTACCTACCAACCCAAAGCTAACCAGCTTAGCTTTTGCTTGAAATCATCAAAAAAACTAATAACAATTGCTCCGATATACCTGCCACTCCCTCCCAAACAGTCGTTGGAGAATTGAAATTTAGCGTGAATCCCGGTGAGGTGAACCTATTCTTCGCGAATGGGCAAATTCCAGCTTTAAATATCACCGCAGCAACTCTAGAAACATCCCTCACCTGGATTCCTGAAGGGCAAGAGTATATTTTGGAAATCCCAGCCTCTACTGCTCTAGAAATTGGACTGCCTAAGATTCATAAAACCACCCCAGAACAAACAATAGAGGCAGTAGATCAATTGATTCGCGGTGACATTCCAGTGAAACAGGTGCGATTTTCTCGCCTGGATCGCAGTAATAATGTTAACGATGCTATTTTAACCTCTGCAATTTCAGATGGCGAAGTTCGCATGATGGGGCAATCGCTGAAGCTCCAACCTCAGCAATTTCTGATCATCCCTACTAATCGCGATTTTGATAAGCTAAACTGCCGCATGGCCCCTGAGCAAAATCCAGGGATTCAGCGTCTGCGTGATATTCGTGTCAAACTCGAAAATCCAAAAGGATTACAAACCCTAATTTCTGGAGAAAGCAAATGTTTAGCCGTTGGTCTCTATCAAGAGTTTCCGGCTCAGACCATTGAACCCAGTTGGCTGCTGACCTACTTGCCCCAAGAAGGAATCAATGCCATTTATACTCTGATTGGTGCGTTTACAGGAATTCTTTTCCCTCGACTTTTCCCCGAAAAAGATTCAAGCAAGTAGATAACTACCGCCCCATTGCTACAGTTTTTAGTCCTATGAATCCGATCCTCCAGCCTATCCTTGCTTCCCTCAAGCAGAGCCTTGCTGATGTGTATGGCGATCGCCTGCGTTATCTTACTCTCTTCGGCTCACAAGCTCGTGGCGACGCTGAACCAGGGTCAGATATTGATGTCCTAGTAGTGCTGAAACCGCCCGTTAATCCTGGTGAGGAAATCAAACGCACGGGCAAGCTAGTTGCCGACCTCTCCCTGCACCATGATGTGGTGATTAGCTGCCTCTTCATAGATGAAATCTACTACCAGACCCGCAACGGCTCCCTGCTTCGCAATATCCGCAAAGAAGGCGTTCTCCTATGACTGACGAACAACGGGAACTTCTCCTCAAAGCTCAACAAAGCTTGGAAGCCGCAAAACTTCTACTCACCAACAACTACCCAGACTACGCTGCCTCCCGCGCCTACTACAGCATGTTCTACATTGCAGAAGCCTTTCTCGAAGGCGAAGGACTTTCATTTTCCAAGCATTCTGCCGTTATTGCCGCCTTCGGACGAGAATTTGCCAGGCCCCAGCGAGTCCCGCCTGAGTTTCACCGATTTCTGATTGAAGCTCAAGAACTCCGTGCTGCTGGCGACTACGGGCAACTAAACGCGGTCACAACTGACCAAGCCGCAGAACAAATTGACTGTGCCGAGCAATTTTTGGCTCTCGCAATTCAGGAGATTGGCGCAATTTAGGTAGCATCCTACAGCAGGAGGTTGTGCGTCTCATAATCGTGCATTGAGGGGGTACACACGGCGACATAACAAATCTTTGCAGCGGCGGAATAGAGGTTATTGCGAGGAGTCAAAGATCATTGCCGCCGCTGAACTCAATCGATATACTGCTTTTGAGAAATCCTCATCATGGATAGTTTTAATTAATTTCATGAAACCCAAGGTCTACAGCAAATACATCCGCTCTAAAGAGTGGCTTGGCAAACATCCCAAATGGCTGAAATCGTTTAATTCCTGCGCCGCCTTCCCTTTCCTTCCCTTGGGCAAATCAAGCCGTGGTTACCATCGCTACAACATGCATCATACTCACTACAAAACATTGGGTCATGAGCGGATCTGGTGGGATGTGGTGCCCCTGAGTCTCTTTGCCCACAAGCACATTGTTCATGGAGTGCTTTCGTTCTACAAGCGCCCCAGTCAACAGAAGGTCTACCCTAATCTGTGCCAACGGCTATTCCACGCTTGGTGTCGATCGATGATTTTGCTGGTGTGGTTTTGGTGGCTGATACTGCCTGTTGCTTTAATATTGGCGTGGAAAGTGAACCAATCTGGAGTTCTGGAATTGCTCAAATAATTGGGTTTGTTCGATGATCTCGGCGATCGCGACTGGGCTGGAATTTTCACCAGTTAAGAATCTGCAAAATAGTCTTTGACAATTGCGAGAATGCGATCGCTGGCATGTCCATCGCCAAAGGGATTCACCGCTTTTGCCATCGCTTCATAGGCTTCAGGATTGCTCAATAATTCTGATGCCGTTTGAAAAATTTTGGCTGGATTCGTGCCCACCAGCTTTGCCGTTCCTGCCATCACGGCTTCGGGTCGTTCCGTGGTTTCTCGCAGCACCAGCACCGGCTTGCCCAGGCTGGGGGCTTCTTCCTGCAATCCGCCAGAATCGGTCAGCACTAACGTCGATCGCTGAATCGCGCCGACCAATTCGGCATAGTCTAGCGGTTCGGTTAAAAATACCCTGGGATGATTGCCCAGCTTTGCTTGCAGCGGTTCGCGCACAGTAGGGTTACGGTGTAAAGGCAACAGCAGCGCCGTATCAGGAAACTTTTCTAATATCTGCAAAAATCCTGCCGCAATGTCGAGCAACGGTGCGCCCCAATTCTCTCGCCGATGAACAGTTGCCAAAATCAAACGATATTGATGCCAATCTAAGCCGGGGATCTGACACTGGGGCTGACGACTTGCCACAGATAACAGCGCGTCAATCACGGTATTTCCGGTTTGGTGAATGGCTCCGGGCACCCGCGATTGGTGTAGATGATCCATTGCCAAGGAAGTCGGCGCAAAATGCAGGGAGGCAAGCTGAGAAATCAGGCGGCGATTGGCTTCTTCGGGATAGGGATTGTAGAGGTTGTCGGTACGCAATCCAGCTTCTACGTGTCCAACTGGAATTTTTTGGTAAAACGCGGCAAGGGCAGCCGCAAAAGCTGTGGTCGTATCTCCCTGCACAAGGACTAGCCGGGGCTGCAACTCCTGAAACAAGCCCTGCAATCCTTGCAAACTCCAGCAGGTGATGTCGGTTAGGGTTTGTTTCGGCTGCATGATTGCCAAATCGCGATCGGCGGTTAGGTCAAACAACTGCATCACCTGATCCACCATTTCTCGATGTTGCCCGGTCAAAACAACCTGAGCCTCAAAGTCTGGAGAGGCGCGAAATTTTTGGATGACCGGAGCCATTTTAATCGCTTCGGGACGAGTGCCAACAATTAGGCTGACAGGGATAGGAGCTTGCGGCATTGCGATCGCGGGTTTAAGAAAACCCCAACAGATTTAGATCACTCCCATCATACGCTTGGTCAGGTGTGGCAATCAGGCGATCGCGACTTAAGAGAGAGATCAGCCCATAAAAAAACCCGTTCATGCCGGGTTTTCAAGGGGAAATGTCAGTTAGTTCGCAGAGTCAGTTCGCAGAGTAGGCAGGGAATTAAACGAAAAATGATTTAATTGCGAGTCGCACAGGTTAAAGGGCAAGCGGCATAAACCGAGCTATTTTTAGGATTTTCTTCACCTTGCAGCCAGCGCAACCAACTCACTTGATCAGGATGAACGCCCCGCAGCGTCAGCATGGCAGCACCGAACATGACTCCAAAAATATTGAGACCAATAATGCCACCTGCCACCAGCAATACAGAACTCATCGGCATCATAGATTGCAAGATGACTGCGAGCAATGAGCCACCTACAACCATCAAAATAACCAGAGGGAATCCGGCAATCAGTAAACAGATGGATAATGTAAACGTCCAAATTAGAAAACTTTTGATCATTAAAAATGCGTAAAAATTACCCAAGCTTGGGCTGTGAGAGAGCGCCATGTCTTCCTCCTAAAAAATAAAGTGAATTGAATTTTTGAAATACTAAATATGTTCCCCACACCGGGGGGCTAATGAAATTTAGTATAGGGAATTACCAAATAAAAATAAGGGTTCGTTGGATAAATTTACAGTGTTGGGGATTTGTTTACACTTTAAAGGTGACTTTGCTGACACTTCAGCGGCTAGAAGCCAATCGTCTCCTTCGTACGTTTGAGGCTGAAAAGTCTTTGTAGAAGTGCATCTTAGCTATATTGCAATATTGGCAAGCAGGTGATTTTTTAGATCTGAAGAGTTCTCTAAACTTTCATAAAAGTTTTACTTAACATTTCTTTTGATTTTGGCGGCTTTTTTCTCAGGAATAGAGTCTAAGGGAGGTATTTTCCAGAGTTTCTCTATGGTAAGCGCACTCGATAACTTGCCGTAGATTTGTTCAAGCTTTGCTTGGAGGTTTCTAGACGGGCGAAACGCGATCGCGGTGTTCCCTTGAAGCGCGGCTTGAAACTCAGGCGTACTTATAAAGTCTGGATCTTTTACTAATAGAAAGCCAACGGGTTTATTCAATCGATAGCTAAGAGAAATCAGATCGCCCGTATTTGTAAAATCGTCTCCAATATCGCTAACAATAATTGGTGCAGGTGTTTGATTAATCACATCAGCGGTTTTGTTGTTGGCATAGCTCAAGTCTTTATTCCACCAGCTATCAGCCAGGGCGCTAACCGTAAGCGAAATCAGACTGCCAGCGAGCAAAACAGCCAAGGTGCCACGCCACAGAAAAGGGACGAGCGGCGTGTAAAGGTTGGGGCGCAACGTGTAGGCAGTTGGGGGCGCAAGTTGCTGCTGCGATCGCCCAGAGTACAACGTTTTCATCGATAGCTTGGTTGCCAAAAAGTAAGCTACTGCAAGCTGCACTCCCGGAAAGCTGGAAATGAGATAGCGGCTGACCGCAGAGCGTTTGTTGCCTAACACCACATCTGGGATTGCCAGCAGCAAAAACGGCACCAAAATGGAGGTCAACACAAATAGCCAAGTGGTAGGACGAGTGTTTCGGCAAAGACTGTATAGCGATACGAAGATTAAAAACAGCACCGGAATCCTTGCTAGGTAAGTCCAGGGATTGTCGAAGCCAAAATCTAGATCGAAAAACAGGGCAGTGAAGCTAAGCGTCCACAGTTTCAGCAGGTAATCAATGCCGGGGGAAAATTGCGTCCAATCGGTGGTAGCAAAGGCACGTTTGGCATTAACGATCATCACCGCTAGCCACGGCAGATAGAGAATGATTGCCCCCGCGATCGCGCCTGCAAATCCCGTCAAAGTGTTTTTGAGTGGTGAGCCTGCACTCTGAGCAACCCATGCATTCAATCCTACATAAGCCGCATGACCTATCAAGGTTAAGCCAAAAAATGGATGGGTATACAGCCCAATTGTGGCAGAGCCAGCATAGAGCGCCCAACAATGCCACAGCGGCGGCGGTTTACGATAGTGATGCGAATAGTTAGAGGGTGGGGCGTGCGTCAAACGCAATGCTCGGAGCAACAAATAGCTGCTAACCACAACCATGAGCGTGAGTAAGCTATATTGCCGCGCGGTTTGGGCAAACAAAACATCAAAGGGCGACAGCGCCAACAAAGTTGTTGCCAGTAATGCAATCTCATGAGAGGCGAACAGTTCCCAAGCAAGCGCATACATGGCAGGCAGTGACAGCAGGCTAATCAACGCAGGCAGCGATCGCGTCACGGTTAATGGGCTACGAAATATCCACTCTAAGGGCGCTCCTAGGGTTTGCATCCAAAACCGCGTCATCAAAAAATACAGCGGCGGATGTTGAGGATCTTCCACTGCCAGCGATCGCAGCGTATCCAGCGGCGTACTTCCTGGCTTAATCCGCTGAAACTTTTGCAACTCGCTGCTATCAATCACCCGATTTTGAAATAACTCATCGTCAATTTCACCCCGTGTATAGCCAGCAGCCCGCAAGGATGTGTAGGTTTCATCGTGCCAGTAGACTTTATGGTTCAAATTCACAAAGCGAAATACCACTCCAAGCGCTAGCAAAAAGACCAGCAGACACTTCAGCCAGAGCGGAAAGCGAATTCGTTCAGAGTGCGATCGCAAGGGGTTCAGCACAAATTAATCCTAATAAAGACCCGATTATCTGGCGTTGTTGCTAGTAGATCAGAATAAGGTACAACGAAGGTTCTATACCTGTGGCTCTAAAACTACATTCAGAATCAGCAACACTTGGCAAAAGACAGAGACAAAAGCGGTAAGAATGAACGGGTTAGATTAGGACTTACGCACCTGCCCCCCAAATCCCCCAATACTGGGGGACTTTGATCTCTAGCTCCCCCAGTATTGGGGGTTGGGGGGCAAATTTCGGTTGATTTGCGTAAGTCCTGTAGATCAAGGTTCCGACGAAGACTGAGCGTCTGCCCTAGTTGGATTAGATGACGCACTTAAACCAAAAAGCTTTGGCAGAATTAATCCAGACTGCGCCTGATAGCTAGCAAACTCTGGATACCGCGCCAGGGATTGATCTTTCTTTCGCATATTGGGCACAAAAATAATGCTGACAAACGCTGCCAAAATCAGCCACGGCAACCAATGGCAGGCTAGCAACGCAAAGGAACTATAAATCAAAATTTCGCCCAAGTAGTTGGTATTGCGACACTTTGCAAAAAAACCTTCTGTTATCAATCCAGGCTTATATTTCAAGGTGTAGTGCTTTTGAGCATCGCTAGTGTAATGCAAAAAGACCCCCACAATGTTACAGGCGATCGCCCCAGCAGCTAACGGCAAAGGCGGCACCACACCAGAGCGAATCAATAAAAACGGCGCAACCCAATACAATCCAAAAACGATAAAGGTGATAATCCCCATACCCAGAGTTATTTTCTGTTCCCACTGCCTGTCGGGATAAATTCGATCTTTGACTAGCCAAAGAATCCCATAAGTGCCATGCA
>Ga0209490_10006611_pt1 | contig 10442 bp, 9 predicted proteins | sample MAT06_FD_187209 | JGI IMG/M metagenome (GOLD analysis project Ga0209490, IMG submission 187209) | Freshwater microbial communities from Lake Fryxell liftoff mats and glacier meltwater in Antarctica - MAT-06 (SPAdes) (version 2) | ecosystem: Environmental > Aquatic > Freshwater > Ice > Liftoff...
TAGACCTGCCCGATGGGCTTACCACATCATTCCATCGCACATTGCCGTTCAAACCAGAAATGAAAGGGCAAGTGGAGGTGGTGACCAAGGACCGGTCGGTACTTGGGCGCATCTTCGACAAACTGCGCGGCGCGGCTGATCGGTGAAGCTTGCAGGTTGGATCGGGCGTGCCAAGCCCCCCTCTCATCGCTGCATAATATCGTCGAGCTCGATCACCGGTTTCCCTCCCTTTTCATGCACGGTCAGTTCAACCGAATGCGAAGTGCGGCCTCTTGCCGTCCATAGGGTAAGCTGAATGTTGAAGGCACCTGGCCAGTTGCGCACAGCTGTTATCCGTAGGTCCCTCCAACTCGGCTCCGGCGGCAGCACCAAGGCCGTTCCGATATCCTCCACCGCGCCTTCGATATCGTCTGCAGTAAAACGGACGCTGCCAGTGGCCTGCTCCAATTCTTCGAACCGCCGCTCCACGAGCAGCTTCATAACGTATCGAGCAACAAGCCCAAGTTCAGCAGGTTCCATCAGAAGCTGTATTCAATGTAGCGTCCACTCCTTGCCCTATTCAGCCTCCTTTGAAGCATGCAGGAACACTGCGGCTGGCACCGATGCCCACTGCCCACTATCAACTGAAGATCACTCCCTCAATTCGCCACCTCGCTCATGAACTTCAACCGGATCAACCGCAATTCCTCTTCGCTGTAGTCGCCGTCGAACTCCTGATGCGCGGTCTCGATATTGTCGGTCTCGCTCTTGCGGAAGTAGTCCATGATCTCCTCTTGCACATCCGCTTCCAGCAAGTCGTTTATGTGGTAGTTGATGTCCAACTTGGTGCCGCTCGTTACTATGCTCTCCAACTCGGTCAGCAGATCGGGCAGGGTAAGCCCTTTGCCGCGCGCAATGGCATCCAGCGGAAGTCGCTTATCTATGTTCTGGATGATGTGCACCTTATTGCCGCTCTTGTTCACCACGGACCGTATCATCACTTCGCCCTCGCGCTCGATGTCGTGCTCTTCCACGTAGGCCGCGATCAATGCCACGAACGGCTTGCCGTACTTCTGCGCTTTTCCAGGGCCAACACCGGTTATCTGGGTCAGGTCTTCGATGGTGACGGGATAGCGCATGGTCATCTCTTCCAACGAAGGCTCTTGGAAGATCACGTAGGTGGGAAGCTTTTGTTTACGAGCCACCTCCAGCCGCAGGTCCTTCAACATCTTCATAAGCCGCTCATCAGCCGCGCCACGGCCGCCAGCCCCTGCCTCATCATCTTCCGCCTCGCCATCGCTGTAGTCACGTTCCTTCACGAAGGTGATGGACCATGACTTCTTGCGGAATTTCTTTCCCTGATCCGTAAGGCTAAGGTTGCCGTAGCTCTCGATGTCCTTGTGCAGGAAACCTTGCACCATGGCCTGCCGCAGAACGGCCATCCAATGTTGATGGTCCTTCTCCGATCCCTTGCCATAGATCTCCAGCGCTTCGCTTTTGTAGGTCTTGGTCTCCGAACTTTCTGTGCCTGTGAGCAGGTCGCAGATGAATTTAGCGCGGTGGCGTTCTTTGCTTTCGCTCACGGCATCGAGCAGCAATTCCAGATCCTCCTTGGCCTCGAATGATTCTTGGGGATGTGTACAATTGTCGCAACTGCCACAATTGTTGCCCACCATTTCTTCGCCGAAGTAGTGCAGCAGATACTTACGCCGGCACATGCTCGTCTCTGCATAGCCTACCGTATCCTGTAAGAGCTGTTTGCCGATCTCCTGCTCTGCCACCGGTTTTCCTTGCAGGAACTTCTCCAGCTTTTCGATGTCCTTATAACTGTAGAAGGTCACGCAAAGCCCCTCGCCGCCGTCACGACCGCCCCGCCCGGTCTCTTGGTAGTAGCTCTCCAGGCTTTTTGGAATGTCGTGGTGGATCACGAACCGCACATCGGGCTTGTCGATACCCATGCCGAAGGCGATGGTGGCCACGATCACATCCACCTCTTCCATCAGGAAACGGTCCTGATGGTCTGCCCGCTGGTTCGCATCCATGCCAGCGTGGTAGGGCAGGGCTTTGATCCCATTCACTACCAGCGTTTCCGCTACCTCTTCCACCTTTTTACGACTGAGGCAATAGATGATGCCACTTCGGCCAGCGTGTTGTTTTACGAAGCGCGTGATCTCCCTGTTCACATCACGCTTGGGTCGCACCTCGTAGTACAGGTTGGGCCTGTTGAAGGAGGCTTTGTAGGTCTTGGCGCTGGGGATGTCCAGGTTCTTCAGGATATCCTCCTGCACCTTGCCCGTGGCGGTTGCCGTAAGGGCGATCACCGGCACCCGCTTGATCTCGTCGAAAATGGTGCGCAAACGCCTGTATTCCGGGCGGAAGTCATGCCCCCACTCGCTGATGCAGTGCGCTTCGTCGATGGCGAAGAAGCTGATCTTGATGTCGCTAAGGAACTCGACGTTCTCCTTTTTGGTGAGCGATTCCGGCGCCACGTAGAGCAGCTTGGTGCGGCCGGCCTTGATATCCTCTCTCACCTTGATGGATTCGTTCCGCGTGAGCGAACTGTTGAGGAAGTGCGCGATGCCCTCTTCTGAACTGAAGCTGCGGATGGCATCCACTTGGTTCTTCATCAACGCGATCAGGGGGCTTACCACAATGGCCGTGCCTTCGCTCATGAGCGCGGGCAACTGGTAGCAGAGGCTTTTGCCTCCGCCTGTGGGCATGATCACGAAGGTGTTCTCGCCGGCGAGAACGCTGTGGATAATGGCTTCTTGTTCGCCTTTGAACTGGGTGAATCCGAAGAATTGTTCAAGGGCTTCCCTTGGGGTCAGGTCTACTTTTATCATTACGGTTCGCGGCATGAGCTGGGCCGCTTTTTGAACGCTTAAATGTAAGACTTCGGCCGCATACCACGGATCATTCTTCGCTGAAACCGTGTAAAGTGCCTGATGGATGGCCCTGGATGCCAACCGTGGCGTTGATAACTGACCGATCCTTCCTCATGCATGGCTGGGCAGGGGTCTATCTTTGGCGCACGCGGCTCCGATCATTTTGGCCTCCCCTCCTAACAGTCAGGAAATGACCTTCTTGGAGCATCTTGAAGAGCTCCGATGGACCCTTGTGCGCTCGGCCATAGCCATTGTCGTTGGCATGCTCGCAGCATTCATCGCCAAGGACCTCGTGTTCGAGCACATCGTTCTTGCCCCCAAGGATGCGGATTTCGTCACCTACCGCGCTTTTTGTAAGATCGGTCGTGCTATCGGCATGGGTGATGCCCTTTGCACGGGTGACATGGTCTTCACCCTCCAGAACATCATGCCCTTTGCACGGGTGACATGGTCTTCACCCTCCAGAACATCAGCATGAGTGGGCAATTCTTCACCCATCTGATGGTCTCGTTCGTTCTGGGTTTCATCATTGCTTTTCCTTACATACTCTGGGAACTTTGGCGATTCATTTCCCCCGGGCTCCACATTTCAGAACGGGGCAGTTTGCGGGGTATGGTGGCCTTCGCCTCCATGCTATTCGCGATGGGCGTGGCGTTCGGGTATTTTTTGCTGGCTCCATTGAGCATCCAGTTCTTTGGCTCCTATCAGGTAAGTACCGCCGTACAGAACTCCGTGGCCTTGGACAGTTACATCGCCATGATCACCTCGGTGACCCTGTGGACCGGCATCGTCTTTGAAATGCCCTTGGTCATTCTTTTCCTGACCAAAGCCGGCATTGTTGGTCCGCAGGTGCTGCGAACCTATCGGAAGCACGCGTTCGTAGGTATCCTCATCGTTTCGGCCATCTTGACCCCGCCCGATGTGGTGAGCCAGTTGATCGTCTCCGGCCCGTTGATGGTGCTGTACGAAGCCAGTATCCTGATCTCTGCACGCACGCTGCGGTCCATGGAACGTTCGCGCCCCACCACCCTGGCCGTGCAACAACACGCAGCGCGTTGATGGCCGTAGGTCGGGTATATCGCTTCGCCATGCTGCTATGGGCATTGGTGGCGGCGGCTTACGCGTTGGGCCAGACCACCCGTATCACAGGTAAGGTTACTGACGCCAAGACCGGGGAGACACTGCCCTTCGTCAACATCGCATTCATCGATAGCCGTATCGGCACCACCACCGATATGGATGGGAATTTCGTGCTCGACAGCTATTATGCTACGGATTCGCTGCGCATTTCCTCCGTGGGCTACGTGCCCCGCACGTTCTCCATTAAGAAGGATAGACCTCAAGTGATCGATGTCACTCTGCAACCCAGCAGCTTCGAGTTGGCCGAGGTGGTCATTCGACCCACGGAAGAAGAGGATCCGGTGTTCGCCATCCTGCGCCGTGTGATCAAGAACAAACCGGTGAACAACCGGGAAAAGCTCACCGCCTATGAATACGCGGCCTACAACAAGATCGAATTCGACCTCAACAACATCACCAAGGAATTCACCGAGAAGAAGCTCTTTAAACCCTTCGCCTTCATATTCGATAACATTGATAGTACCGACGCAAAGACCTACCTCCCCATCTTCATGACCGAAAGCCTTTCGGAGGTGTATTACAGACAGAAGCCCAAGGTGCAGCGCGAATTCATACGCGGTACCAAGGTGAGCGGTATCGAGAACGAAAGTGTTTCGCAGTTCATGGGTGATATGTACCAGAACATCAATCTCTACGAGAACTTCCTGGTGATCTTCGGTAAGAACTTCATCAGCCCCATTGCCGATGGCGGCCGTGGCTTTTATGACTATTACCTCACGGACAGCGCGTTCTACGGTAAGCACTGGTGCTACAAACTGGAATTCAAACCCAAGCGGGTACAAGAGCTGGCCTTCCAAGGCGAAATGTGGATCAACGATACCACCTATGCCGTCCACCGGATCGAGGCGGGTATTGCCTCGGGTGCCAATCTCAATTTCGTGCAGGGGTTCTGGGTGAAGCAGCGATACGATCAAGTACAGAACGAGGTGTGGATGCTGACCCGGGACGAACTGGTGGTGGATATCAATGTGATCCGCGACAAAGGCGAGCCTAACACCAAGGCCGTGCAGGGTTTCTACGGCCGCCGCACCGCTACATACAAGGATTTCGTGATCAATGAAGTGAAGGCTCCATCGTTCTACGAAGGCGTGGACGCTGTGGTGGTGGAGATCGATCCGCTGAGCCTTGGCGCTGATTACTGGGACCAGAACCGGCACGTACCCTTAACGGCCAAGGAATATGCGATCTACCACATGGTGGATACCATGAAGACGATCCCCCGTTTCCGCACGTATGTTGATCTGATCAGTACCGTGGTGACCGGCTATTACGAAAAGGGGTTGGTCGAGCTGGGACCCTACTTCACCACCATGAGCTTCAATCCGGTGGAAGGGGCCCGTTTCAGGATCGGTGGGCGCACGAGCAACAACTTCAGCACCTGGGTGGAGCTGGAAGGATACACGGCATACGGGTTGTTGGATCAGCGCTTCAAGTTCGGCCTGGCTACCCGCGGATTCATTAGCAAAGCGCCACGTTTGTTATATCGCGCATCCTATAAACACGATGTGGAGCAACTAGGGCAAAGCATCAATGCCTTCCGCAATGACAACATATTGGGTAGTGTCTTCCGTCGCAACCCCAATACCAAGCTTACCGATGTGGAAGAGTGGAAGGCCAGTTTGGAACGCGAATGGTTCTCCGGGTTCACCAGTGAGATAATGGTCCGCTACCGCACGCTCCAAGCATTAGGGGCCTTGCGCTACGAGCGATTGACCTTCGAGCCAGCCCCGGAATTGACCGCCGTGGGTAGCATCCGCACGGCGGAGGTCAGCCTCAACACCCGCTTTGCCTACGGGGAGAAGTATGTGAGCGGCGAATTCGATCGCATTGCTGTGGGTATTTTAAAGTATCCCACCTTGGAATTGCACTTGGCCTACGGCGTACCCAACGCCCTGAACAGCGACCACGAATACACCAAGATCATAGGGCGTATTTACAGGCGTTGGCAGTTGGGTGCCGCTGGCTGGATGCGCACCACCGTGGAAGGTGGACGCGTTTTTGGCACCTTGCCCTATCCATTGCTCGCTATCCACAGCGGCAACGAGACCTTCTATCTGGACGATGCCTCTTTCAATACCATGAATTTCTTCGAGTTCATCAGCGACCGCTACGTACAGCTCTTTGCCGAACACCATTTCGAGGGGCTCTTCCTGAACCGGATACCGCTGATGCGCCGTTTGAAGTGGCGCGAGGTGGCCACTTTCAAAGGTGTTGCCGGTGACCTGGATCCCAAACACAATACGGAACTTCTGCTGCTGCCGGGTATGTTCGCCCTATACAACGGCCCGTTCATGGAAGTCAGTGCCGGTATAGAGAACATTTTGAAGGTGTTGCGTTTTGATATCATTTGGCGCTTGCGTTACAACGATCATGAGCGTACTTCGCCTTGGGCGCTTCGGGCGAAGCTTTATGTCAATTTCTGATGATGCTCAGGGCAGTCAATATCTTCAAACGTTACAAACGCCGCACCGTGGTGAATGGCGTGAGCGTAGAGGTGCGACAAGGTGAGATCGTGGGCTTGCTTGGCCCGAACGGTGCCGGCAAGACCACCAGTTTCTACATCATCGTGGGGTTGGTGAAGCCCAACGAAGGGAAGGTCTTCTTGGACGATCAGGATATCACCGACCTGGCCATGTACAAGCGCGCGCAGAAGGGGATCGGTTACCTGCCGCAGGAGGCCAGTGTTTTTCGCAAGCTCACCGTTGAGGACAACATCAAGGCGATCCTGGAGGTGAGCGGAAAGACCAAGGCCGAACAAGCCGCCAAATTGGAGGAACTGTTGAGCGAGTTCGGTCTGCAACACGTGCGCACCAACAGGGGCGATGTGCTCAGTGGCGGTGAGCGACGCCGTACGGAGATCGCGCGCGCACTGGCCACCGACCCACGTTTCATCCTGTTGGATGAACCCTTCGCTGGCGTAGATCCCATTGCTGTTGAGGATATCCAGAGCATCGTTGGCAAGCTGAAGGAAAAGAACATCGGCATCTTGATCACCGATCACAACGTGCAGGAAACGCTAAGCATCACCGACCGTGCCTACTTGCTTTTCGAAGGCAAGATCCTGAAACAAGGCACTGCCGAAGAACTCGCCGCAGATGAGACCGTCAGGCGCGTGTACCTCGGTAAGAATTTCGAGTTGCGTAGGAAGGTGTAGCCGCACCCCCGACCCCCTCCGAAGGTGAGGGGCGGAATACCAGCCCGTAAGTCAGGTCCCCCTCTCCCTCGGAGAGCGTCTAGGGGTGAGGCCCAGGGGACGTAGCAGAATGCCAGCCATCCCTAAAGTCAGGTCCCCCTCTCCCTCGGAGAGGGGCTAGGGGTGAGGCCCAGGGGACGTATCAGAATACCAGCCATCCCGCAAGTCAGGTTCCCCTCTCCCTCGGAGAGGGGCTAGGGGTGAGGCCCAAGGGCCGTATCAGAATGCCAACCCGTAAGTCAGGTCCCCCTCTCCCTCGGAGAGCGTCTAGGGGTGAGGCCCAAGGGCCGTATCAGAATGCCAACCCGTAAGTCAGGTCCCCTCTCCCTCGGAGAGGGGCTAGGGGTGAGGCCCATGAGCGAACTAGTGAACGAGGCTCAGGCCTCTTCCAACAAGAAGCTGTACTTCTCCATGATCTGGTTGGCCAGCAACTTCTTGCAGGCCTCGTCCACCTTGGCTTCGGCCGCTTTTTTGTCCTTGGCCTCCACGTGTAAGGTGATGTGTTTGCCTATGCGAACGCCACTGATCTCTGGCAGCCCCAGGTTGCCCATGGCGCCGGTCACGGCTTTGCCTTGGGGGTCCAAAAGGTTGTCATGCGGCATTACATCAATGGAGGCGCGGAAGGTCTTCATATCGTCTTGGGAAAAAGCTTGCCCCACAGCGGGCTGAGCAGGTACAAAAGTAGGATCATCGGTACAGCGAGCATGCCGTAAAGCACGATCAACACCGATCCGATCGCGAGCAGCACGAAAATGATCTCGTTCCCCGCCCACCTGAAGTTCTTGAACTTGAGCGAGGGAAGGGGGAGTTCGGAAAGCATGAGCACCGCCATGGTGAGGGAGGTAATGACCAATGCGGTTGGCATGATCAGCAAGAGACGAAGGGCATGGATCAACCCATCGTGGCCCGGACCGGCATGCACGGCGACACTGTTCACGATCAGCACCACCGATACCCAGAAAAGTCCGTTGGCGGGCGTTGGAAGCCCCAGGAATCCACTGGTCTGTCGGGTGTCCAAGTTGAACTTCGCCAAACGCCAACACGAGGCGACCGCAAGTACCAGTGCGGCCACTTTGATCGGCCAATTGGGCGGCATGTTCGGATAGGGGAACGGGGTGGATGTGAAGGCCGACGGGTGGAATAAATTCCCAGAAAGAAGGGAGGCTTGCACGAACAGAACGAAAGCCGGCGCCACCCCGAACGTCACCATATCCGCCAAACTATCCAACTGCGCCCCAAGCGGGCTTCCCCCGCCAAGCGCCCGTGCGGCCAGCCCGTCGAGCACATCGAACAGCGCCCCGGCGAACACCAACCAACACGCCAGTGTTAGCTCTCCTTGGGAAGCCAACAGGATGGACATTACCCCACAAACTAGGTTCGCACTTGTTAATAGGTCCGGAAGGCGGGGTAATTGTGCCATTGAGGCCCCGAAGTTGTGATAATTTCGAGCAATGATCCAGGCCACCATCCGTTGGTAGCTGCGTCAACTAGAAAGCGAATGAAGACCTTGAACCGGAAATGGATGCGTAGTGGGGTGTTGGTAGTAGCTGGTTTTGCTTGTTTCGGCGCGGCATTTTCGCAGGATGCGCCCAAATACAGCAACGAGTTCCTGGCCGTTGGTGTTGGCGCGCGCGCCTTGGGCATGGGCAGCGCCTTTTCGGCAGCCGTGAACGATGTCACCAGCGGTTATTGGAACCCAGCAGGCTTGACGGGCGTTAAGGGCGATCTACAGGTCGGTGCCATGCACAGCGAGTATTTCGCAGGCATTGCCAAGTACGACTACATCGGTTTGGCCAAGCCCATCGATTCGCTCTCCACCATCGGCTTCACGTTCGTGCGTTTCGGGATCGACAACATCCCCAATACCATCGACCTGATAGATCCCTCTGGCAATATCGACTACGACCGTATCACCTCCTTCAGTTCTGCCGATCACGCCTTTATCATCTCCTATGCCCGTAAAATGGGGGTTCCCGGCCTTAGTATCGGCGGTAACGCCAAGGTGATCTACCGTCGTGTGGGTAGTTTCGGCAAAGCGTGGGGCTTCGGGTTGGATGCCGGCGCTCAATACCAGCGCGGTCAATGGCGTTTCAGCGCAGTGGCGCGGGATGTTACCAGCACCTTCAATGCCTGGAGTTATACCCTGGATCAACGTACCATCGACGTCTTTGCCCAAACCGGTAATGATATCCCGGTGAACGGTGTGGAGGTGACCCTGCCAAGGCTTACCATCGGCATCGCGCGGGAGTTCAAATTCGGTAAGAAGTTCGACCTGATCACCGCTGTGGATCTGGAGAACACCTTCGATGGTCGACGGAATACGCTGATCCAGTCCAATGCCTTCAGTACCGATCCCCGTATTGGTTTGGAGTTGGGCTACGCAGGCGTGGTCTACATCCGTGCCGGGGTCAGCAACATGCAGTATGTCACCGATATTACCGATAGCAGGCAACTTTCCATTCAACCCAATATCGGCTTGGGGTTGAAGATCAAGAGCGTTTCCCTGGATTATGCCCTTACTGATATCGGGGATAACAGCGTTGCGCTCTATTCGAACATCTTCTCCCTGAAGTTCGATCTCTTCAAGAAAACGGGTACATGACAAGACGGCTACTACTGGCTTTTGTTTGTCTGCGCGCCGTTGGTGCCTTCGCACAGGTGCCATTTGGCAACGAATGGATCGATCACGATCGGCAGTACTGGCGTTTCGAGGTCTACACAACTGGCCTGCTTCTCCCTGAAGTTCGATCTCTTCAAGAAAACGGGCACATGACAAGACGGTTACTACTGGCTTTTGTTTGTCTGCGCGCCGTTAGTGCCTTCGCACAGGTGCCATTTGGCAACGAATGGATCGATCACGATCGGCAGTACTGGCGTTTCGAGGTCTACACAACGGGCCTGCACCGGATCGATTCCGCCGCTTTGGCCGCTTCGGGTTTTCCCATTGCTTCCATCGACCCCAGTGACCTGATGCTTTTTGGCCGCGAGCAGCAGGTCCCACTTTTTATCCAAGGCGGGGACGACGGCGAGATCAACACCGGTGACTTCATCGAATTCGTAGGGAAGCAAAATGACGGCTGGATAGACACCCGCATGTACGGCAGCCCACTGCAGCATGCCAACCCGTACTACAGCATGTTCAACGACACCATTCGGTATTTCCTTACGTGGGATACCGATCCTGGTGTGCCGAAAGCGCGGGTAGCACCTTACCTCAATGATCAGATCGAGGAACACACACCACG
>Ga0209490_10006614_pt1 | contig 10439 bp, 8 predicted proteins | sample MAT06_FD_187209 | JGI IMG/M metagenome (GOLD analysis project Ga0209490, IMG submission 187209) | Freshwater microbial communities from Lake Fryxell liftoff mats and glacier meltwater in Antarctica - MAT-06 (SPAdes) (version 2) | ecosystem: Environmental > Aquatic > Freshwater > Ice > Liftoff...
ATCTATCGGCAAAAGCCGCGATCTCCCTCACCAAGCTAGGAGTCACCGTTCGCACCAAAACCCTAGTCACCCATATTGAAAATAATATTGTCACCGCTAAGCAGGGCGATCAGGTGGAGCAAATTCCCGCTCATACTATTCTTTGGGCAGCCGGGGTCAAAGCGTCTGGAATGGGGAAAATTCTGGCAGACTGCACGGGAGTGAGCCTCGATCGCGTCGGTCGAGTCATGGTGGAACCCAATCTCAGCATCGCCGGACATCCCAATATTTTTGTGATTGGCGACCTCGCGAACTTTCCTCATCAAGGTGAAAAGCCACTACCGGGGATCGCTCCAGTTGCCGTTCAAGAAGGGAAATATCTTGCCAAACTAATCACCGAAGGACTGCGTGGCAAGACGCTGCCACCTTTCCAATATGAAGAAGTCGGCAACTTGGCAGTGATTGGGCAAAACGCAGCCGTTGCGGATTTAGGGTTTGTCAAGCTATCGGGCTTTCTTGCCTGGTTCGTTTGGAGCTTTGCTCACATTTACTACCTGATTGAATTTGATAATAAACTGGTGGTGATGGTTCAGTGGGGCTGGAGCTATTTCACCCGCAATCGTGGCGCTCGGCTGATTACGGGTGAAAGTACCCTGGGTCGCGTGGAAACCAGCAATGGCGACGGGAGATCCCCCTCAGAACGAAAATCCCCGGTTGAAGTGTAAGCCGTAGATCTCTTAGCGGTAATAGCCTTGATACCAATCGACAAAACGGGCAATCCCATCCGCGATCGCGGTATCAGGCGCAAACCCTAAATCGGTTGACAAAGCTTGGACATCGGCAAAGGTGATCAGCACTTCCCCTGGCTGCATCGGTAGTAGGTTGAGAGTTGCCTGCCGACCCAATGCTTTTTCTATTGTTTGAATCAGCGTCATCAGTTCAATTGGCTGGTTATTGCCAATATTGTAAATTCGGTAAGGCGCTTGGCTATCGGGCTGTTCTGCCAAATTCAAACGGGAATCTACTCCCTCAGGTGGGTGCAGCATCACCCGCACCACGCCTTCGATAATGTCGTCAATGTAGGTAAAGTCGCGCTGCATTTTGCCAAAGTTATAGACCTCGATCGCCTCTCCAGCAAGAATGGCACAGGTAAATTTGAAATATGCCATATCGGGTCTGCCCCAAGGACCATAAACTGTGAAAAATCGCAGTCCAGTTATGGGCAAACCATACAAATGGCTGTAGGTATGGGCAATCAGTTCATCCGCTTTTTTCGTGGCAGCATATAAAGAAATAGGATGATCAGTGCGATCGCTTTCGGCAAAGGGCACTTTCGTATTGGCACCATACACCGAACTGGATGAGGCAAAAACGAGGTGCTTAATCGCTTGCTGCCGACACCCTTCCAGCACATTCACAAAGCCCGATACGTTGCTGTCCACATACGTCCAAGGGTTTTGCAAGGAGTAGCGGATTCCTGCTTGCGCTGCCAGATTCACCACACAATCAAACGGCTGCTGTTGAAATAAATTAGCGATTCCAACGCGATCGCTCAAATCTAGCGCTTGAAACGTAAAACCTGATTGGGGTTGCAGTTGGGCAAGGCGATCGCGCTTTAAACTAACCGCATAATAGTCATTTAAATTATCAATGCCATACACCTGCATCCCGTCCCGCAATAATCGCTGCGCCAGATGGAACCCAATAAAACCCGCCGCTCCCGTCACTAAAACCTTCATCCAGTTATTCTACTTAAGCACTAATATTTTTCTCAAAATTTTATCGAAACTAAAAGCCAGAAGCATTGGCTATTCAATGACTTCTGGCTTCTAACTCCTAATTTCTAAAAGATTCGATCGCTATCCAGTAATGTCCCGCAAACCCCTTAGAAAAGCCCACGAACGGGTGCTGGCGTTGGCGCTTGAGGCTGCGGGGCAGGCTGCACAAAAGGAGGCGTGGTGATTGGCTGAGGAGACAAATCCTGGGGAACTTGCAGCGGCGATTCCACGTAGGGAATGAAGGTTGGATCGACCTCTCGCGGAAAGGCTTGCGTATCAATGCAGGAACTCAGCGCTACCGGAGACGACAATCCCGATGCACCTCGGCTGATGCCTACAACGCAATTGGCATATTGCACCGGTTGCAGACTGCGGCGGCAGCTATCTAACACTTCACCTGCAACCGAATCTTTTAAAGCTCGGCTGATATCTGTGACGCAAAATGCCATATCTTCAGGGCGACGAACTTGGCGACAGGCATTCAGGGCATCCGTCGGCTCGTAGCCGCTAACTTTGCTAATATCAACGACGCAGGTATACAAATTTTGGGGAAACTGTGCCCGTGAGCAAGCAGAAACCGCTAGCTCTGGAGAGATTTTGAGGTTAGTCAAATAAGCAGCACAGTTGCGGAAATCTGTTTGGGAATCCTTACGAGCCGCGATCGCCGGGGAAATAGGAGCCGCGATCGCGACTAAACCAGAGAACATCACCAAGCTGGCGAAGGTTTTAGATAAACGAGGTGCCCATAAATGAGAGAGTTCAGACAGGCTAAATGGGCAGATCTGGAGTAATTTCATACCTTTTGCAGCGTTAACGACACATTATAAGACAGGAGAATCAAGTTCAAAGCGTGAAACTAGAATAACCGCAATTTAGCCAAAAGCAACGAGCAAGACGATTCAAAGTTGCCCGATTGGCTGATATTCAAGCTGCCTTCGGAAATATGCAGTTATTTACATAGGACTTATGCACTCGCCCCCTAAATCCCCCAATTCTGGGGGACTTTGATCTCTAGCTCCCCCAGAATTGGGGGTTGGGGGGCAAATTTCGGTTGATTTGCGTAAGTCCTGTTACAGAAACAACCTGCGAAAATAGCATAAACGATCGCCATTGTTTTCTCTGAGTACATGAAGAAATTCTAATTTTTGCTGCATAACGGATACCAAAAAGCCTCTACGCACCCTAATTTCATGCCTGTTGATCTACTACAGTGATAAAGGTGGATGATAAATTCACTGATCTGCCGAGAGGATAGCCCGTATGCATTTGAGTGAGCTTAGCCACCCTAACCAGTTACACGGTTTGTCTATTTATCAACTTCAGCAAATTGCCCGCCAGATTCGCGAAAAGCATCTGGAAACGGTTGCTGCAATTGGTGGGCACCTGGGTCCTGGTTTAGGGGTGGTAGAACTGACGGTTGCTCTGTATCAAACTTTAGACCTCGATCGCGACAAGGTGATTTGGGATGTGGGACATCAAGCCTATCCCCATAAAATGTTGACCGGACGCTACGCCCGCTTCAACACCCTCCGCCAAAAAGGTGGCATTGCTGGATATTTGAAGCGCTGCGAAAGCAAATTTGACCATTTTGGCGCGGGTCATGCGTCCACCAGCATTTCTGCTGCCCTTGGAATGGCGATCGCCCGCGATTTGCAGGGTGACAACCACAAAGTGGTAGCGGTGATTGGCGACGGCGCTTTGACTGGCGGCATGGCACTTGAAGCCATCAACCACGCCGGACATTTGCCCAAAACGAACCTGCTGGTGGTACTTAACGATAACGAAATGTCGATTTCGCCTAACGTGGGAGCGATCCCCCGCTATCTCAACAAAATAAGGCTGAGTCCACCCGTTCAGTTCCTTGCCGAAAATCTGGAAGAACAAATCAAGCATTTGCCATTTGTGGGAGACACCATTTCACCCGACCTGGCGCGGATCAAAGAAGGCATGAAGCGGCTAGCGGTGCCGAAGGTCGGAGCCGTATTTGAAGAACTAGGCTTTACCTACATGGGTCCAATCGACGGGCACAACTTGGAAGAACTAATCGCCACCTTCCAGCAGGCACATAAACACACTGGTCCCGTTTTGGTACACGTTGCCACGACGAAGGGTAAAGGTTACGAAGTTGCCGAAAAAGATCAAGTCGGCTATCACGCTCAAAGCCCATTCAACTTGGCGACGGGCAAGGCGATTCCCTCTAGCAAACCCAAGCCGCCTAGTTACTCTAAAGTGTTTGGCGAAACGCTGACCAAAATTGCTGAGAGCAATCCTAGAGTGGTCGGTATTACGGCTGCGATGTCTACTGGAACTAGGCTGGATATTTTGCAAAAGCATCTGCCTGAGCAATTTATCGATGTGGGAATTGCCGAGCAGCACGCAATCACCCTAGCGGCGGGGCTTGCCTGCGAAGGAATGCGCCCGGTTGCGGTGATTTACTCCACGTTTTTGCAACGCGCTTTTGACCAAATAGTGCATGATGTCTGCATTCAAAATCTGCCAGTCTTTTTCTGTTTAGATAGAGCCGGAATCGTGGGTGCAGATGGACCGACGCACCAAGGGATGTATGACATTGCCTATATGCGCTGCATTCCTAACATGGTGATGATGGCTCCTAAAGATGAGGCTGAACTCCAGCGCATGATTGTGACGGGCATTGACCACTTGGATAGCCCAATCGCCATGCGCTATCCCAGAGGCAATGGCTACGGGGTGCCGCTGATGGAAGAAGGTTGGGAACCCTTGCCGATTGGTAAAGGCGAAATTTTGCGCCAAGGGGATGACGTGTTGCTGGTTGCCTATGGCTCCATGGTCTATCCATCAATGCAGGTGGCAGAAATTTTGAGTGAACACAGCATCGAAGCCACGGTAATTAATGCCCGGTTTGCCAAGCCCTTGGATACCGAACTCATCTTACCGTTAGCACAACAAATTGGGCGGGTGGTGACGCTGGAAGAAGGCTGCCTCCCTGGCGGTTTTGGCTCGGCGATCGCGGAAGCGTTGCTGGATGCCGAGATTGCCGTGCCGCTGACCCGGATTGGCGTTCCCGATAAGCTAGTGGATCACGCCTCACCCGATCAATCGAAGGCAGCGTTGGGTTTAACGCCTCCTCAAATGGCAGAGCGAATTTTGAAACTGTTTGCGAAACAGCCATCAGCCGTCGCTGTTTAAAAGCCTGTGCCCGTGAAGAATGAGCAGGGGTGGGAAAATTGCCCACCCTTTTTTATGGGCTATTCTTCAACCCGTTTGATTGACCCGATCCATGAGTGTTGAAATCCCCAATCACAAAGGTATGTTTTCCAGTCGAGGCGATTTTTGCCAGAGTTTCCAGGTATTGAAAGAATTTGATGTTGTCGTTGTCTTTGACTAAGTCTGCCGCATTTTTTAAAGTCCGTGCTGTGGCAACGGCGGTTCGGGCATTTTCCAAGTCGGATTTTGCTCTAATTTTGGCTTCAAGCTGTTTGGCAAACAGGTCTTGAATCATTCTGGGAAAGGTAATATCTCGCAGAATAAGCTGCTGAATTTCAATGCCAGAATTGCTGAGGCGATCGCGCAGTTCAATCGGCACAGTGGAAAGAATTTCATGCCGCTGATTGTTGAGGTCTTCGCTGTTGATGGTGGCGATCGCCTGCCTAATATGAACCTGCGTTAAATTATGAATCAATTGTTCTGCTTCATATAAACTGTAGCTACTTTGAAACACATCAAAAGTCGATAAAAACCTCTGCCCATCATTGATTCTGTATTCAACAATGTAAGAAAATCGGAGGGCGATATTGTCACTCGTTAACACCTCTTGGTTCAAAATACTAAGCAGTTTGGTAGTAGTCGGCAGCATCACCACATCCACTTCCGAATTCAGGTCAAAAAAACGATAAATGCCGGGTTCAAGCACTTTATCAAATCGGGTTTTTCGATATAAATATCCCTGGTGATTTGGCTTAACTGAAATTCGTCTAAATTAGGACTTACGCACTCGCCCCCTAAATCCCCCAATTCTGGGGGACTTTGATCTCTAGCTCCCCCAGAATTGGGGGTTGGGGGGCAAATTTCGGTTGATTTGCGTGAGTCCTGTAAATAACATTTTAATCAGACTTGAATGCAATTTAGAGGAAGAACACTGAGCAGTAAGGAGCGTTGATTCAGTCAAAATGAAATCACTCTGACGGTATCCTCAATGCTGCAAATCACTACTCAGTTGTGCAATGCACAGTTCTTCCGGGAGTTTAAGCGCTACAAAAGCGGGTTTGGTTATGAAACCAATGGTGGGAACTTGCCTCCGCAATGCCCTGTAAAGTAGCAAGTCCCAAAATGATACAGGTGGCGGTTGCTTTCACTCTAGTACACCGAACTGAAAGTTCTGCAACGTATTATTCAAAATGCTGATTGACTAACATGCTTTTGCTGGCATCAGATGTTGCAAAACTAAGTTTTTACTCTACTAGCAAACGTTGTTTGGGATCACTTGCAAGCTTGAATAGATAAATGGACAGCGCTCTCAGCACTCATTCATCCATCATCAGGTGCCTCTTGCTACAGTCTGTAAACTCCCTCTATTAAACAATAATGGATTAGCCCTCTAATTCATTGAAGGCTAAGTCTGTTTCAATCGGACGCAGATAGCGGCTTTAGAGGCGTAACGGACGGTAAAGCAATGATTTTTGCAGACACAAAACCCAGAATTATTGTTTGTGGATTGGATGCAACCGGATACAAAATCTTCCGGTTGCTGAAGCACCAAGGGATTGCCGTTGTCGGAATTCACGATCGCCCATTGCCCGGTGAAGGCGAGGATGTGATCATTGGCGATCTGCAAGCGGCGCAAACTCTTCTGGAGGCAGGAATTCGTGACGCTCAAACCTTGGTTTTGACGGACAGTGAAGATGGCACGAATCTGGGCGTTTTAATGCAGGCACGGGTGCTTAATCCCCGGATTCGGATTGTGAATCGCTTATTTAACACCAGTTTAGGGGAGCGGTTGGATAACACTCTGCCTGACCACATTACAATGAGCGTTGCTTCGCTTTGTGCGCCGATTTTTGCGTTTTCGGCGTTGGGCAGTGCGGCAATTGGTCAATTGAGGCTATTTAACCAAACGTGGCCCATTCATCAAGTGTATGTTGATGAGTCCCATCCTTGGCGGGGACGCAAGCTGAGTGAGCTTTGGGATGATCGCGATCGCATGTTGATTTATTACATCCCTGCAAAGACACGGCTGGATCTCGTGTCGGCAGTAATGGAAGGACACGCGCTGCAAGTGGGCGATCGCCTGATCGTCGGCACAAAACCGACAGTCCATACCGCTCAGCAGCGATCATTGTCTCAACGGCTAAACAAGTTATTTACGGGCTTAAAATACTTACGACACCATAGCCAAGGGCTTTTAGCTAGCCTTTTGCTGCTTCTAGTCATGATTTTTATATCAACCCTGGTGTATGTCTCTACGATTCTCAAAACTTCCCCGATTGATGCGCTTTATTTCTCCGTCAGCATGATTACAGGCGCAGGAGACAGCCTAGTCACGGTGGGCAATCCTCCCGACAGTTTAAAGCTGTTTACTATTTTCACGATGTTGATTGGGGCTGCGATCATTGGGTTATCCTACGCACTGCTGAACGATTTTGTTTTGGGCACTCGGTTCAGTCGCTTTTGGGAGGCGGCACGGATTCCGCAAAAACAGCATTTTATTGTGTGTGGGTTGGGCAGTGTGGGCGTACAAATTGTGACCCACTTGCATAAGTGTGGACATGAAGTAGTGGTAGTAGAAAAAGACCCCAACTGTCGCTTTCTCAGCACCGTGCGATCGCTGAAAATTCCCGTCATCCAAGGCGATACTACTTTACCCGCCACGCTCAAAGCCGCTAATTTCGCCATGGCTCAGGCGCTGATCACGGTCACCAGCAACGATACTGTCAACCTAGAAACTGCCCTCAACGCCAAAAGCCTCAACCCCAAAGTGCCCGTCATTGTCCGCTATCACGATCCAGAGTTTGCTTGGATGGCGCAATTAGTCTTTGAATTTGACGCGGTGCTGAGTCCAGCGGAACTGGTAGCTCCCGCGTTTGCCGCTGCCGCTTTAGGAGGGCGCGTCTTGGGCAATGGCATGACCGCAGATAGCCTGTGGGTAGCATTGGCAACCCTAATTACCCCGGCTCATCCCTTTTGTGGCAAGTCCGTTAAAGAGATGGCAGTGACCGCAGATTTTGTGCCTCTCTACATGGAAACCCAGTCTCAAACGATACATGGCTGGGATGTGCTGGAAGTGAGTCTCAGCGCAGGGGATGTGCTTTATCTAACCATGCCAGCGAACCGCTTAGAACAATTGTGGCAATCAACGCCCTCTCAATTTGTGCGATCAGGCGCAGCGTAGAAGTCACATCTCTTGTGATTGCTGATAAGCGCGTATCGTTACAACAATTCTGGGTCTGTCTGTGCTCACCGAGATCAGGGATCTGCGGGTTAGAGAGTGTATCAACCCGCAGGTTTTGACTGAGCATTCGACTGAGCGCCCACGCCGAAGTCAAAACCTTCAGCAAAAGTAGAGTTGCAGGTTTTCCAGTGTGAGTGAACCTGCAACTCTAGCTCAATCCTCCTATGCTCCTTCTCCGGTAATGGATAGTTCCTCAACCCAGACGTAAGGAGAGACACCAGAAGGGGTGAAATGTTCTTCCTTGCCGATGTGAGTGATGGATTTCAGCAAGGAGAGGAAGTTTCCGGCAACCGTCGCAGATTCTACGCTGATCCGCTTGCCGTCTTTGAGCAGCCAGCCATCAAACGGCAAGGAAAAAGAACCTTGAAGGGCTTTCACCCCAGCGTGTAGGGCTTGCAGGTCATCCACTAGCACCACGTTTTCGGCAGTGTTGAGATCCAACTCTGGCTCTCCGATCGCAGTGGAAAACACGTGATAAAAGTGGGGACTAACGGTGACTTTTGCGCCCATATTGGCGTTTCCAGTAGGATTGGCGTTCAGCCGTTTAGCGGTGCCAGAACTGTGAAGAAATCCCGTTAACACGCCATCGGTGATTAAAGACGTGCGGCGGGTCGGAGTGCCTTCTCCATCGAAGGTTGTCACTCCAATGTTGGCGGGATGGAGGGCATCGTCAGCTAGAGATAGTAACGGGGACGCGATCGCGTTTCCCAATGACTCTGGCGTGGACAAACTTTGCTTATCTAAAATGTTTTGGGCATTGAACAGATTAGAAAAAGCTCTGAGCAAATCCAAAAACGCTTCTGGTGAAAAGACAACGGTGTATTTGCCCGTAGTAATTTTTTCGTAGTCTAAATGGCTGATGGTTTTTTCTGCCGCTTCCTTCACACAGCCTGCCACATCTAGCTGTTCCACGCCCCGGCTAAGCCGAAAGGCTCCGGCGCTGCGATTTTTCTTCCCTTCTACTTCCGTTTTGGTATACAGATACATCGACGCAGTAGAGGCAGATTCCGTTCTCATTGCCCCCTCGCTGTTGAGGTAGAAGCGATCGCTTTCCCGTTGACCAATGCTGTTATAGGGCACCGACGCGATCGCGGGATGGGCTGATTTCAATTCCTTTTCCGCCCCTAATAGCTTTTCGAGCAAATTTGAAACTCCGGCAGGTGGCAGTTTCTCGTAAGATTCTTTTGCCAAAGGAGCCGCAAATTCTGGACTAAAATCCGGCACGTTTTCCGTCGCGCCAAAAAAACTAGCTTCAGAAGCCGTTTTTAGCGCCAGTTCCAGCCCCACCGGATCAACATTCGTGGTAGAAGTGATTCCCACTGAACCCTGGTCATTCCACACCCGCACCGCCACAGTGCAGCGGTTCGAGGCTTTTACCTGATCTGGTTTGCCTTGATCCACCTTGACACTCGACTCGTCGATAATCGAGCCTGCCATGTCAAATTTATGAATTCCTAAACGGCTAGCCGCCGCCTTCGCGTCCGTTGCAAGTTCTTGAATCGTTGGCATAATTTTTTGTTGAATGGAATTAAGTCAGGATTGGGTAGGGGTTTGGCATTCGGGCAAAGATCTGTGCAATTCATCTGAGATTCGCGTTCCGAATGCTAAACCCGTACAATCCAATGTTTGATATTTAATCTGCGACTCTAGGTTCTAAGGCATTAGGATTTTCTCTTCCCTGAAACCTGCTTCTACCGTCCGCCCACCGTAATGGAATCAACCTTGATGTGGGGTTGCCCAACGGTGGTGTAAACGGTGCCACTGACGGAGCCACAGAATCCCGCTGCTAGGTCAATATCGTTGGCGCACATGGAAATTTTGGGCATGATTTCCGTGGCATCGCCAATTAGGGTTGCACCCTTTAACGGCTTGGTCAGTTTGCCGTTTTCGATTAGGTAGGCTTCGTCCACGGCAAAGTTAAATTGACCGACGGCTCCGACGCTGCCGCCACCCATTTTTTTGCAGTAAATACCGCGATCTACAGAGGCTAGCAGGTCATCCACAGAGTATTCACCAGGGGCAATGTAGGTGTTCCGCATCCGAGAAGCGGCAGAGAAGGCGTAGTTTTGGCGACGACCGCTGCCCGTGCGGGGTTGCCCAGTTCGCATGAAGCCAGCGCGATCGCTGATAAAGTTTTTCAAAATGCCGTTTTCAATCAGCAGAGTGCGCTGAGCGGGCATTCCTTCATCATCCATGGCGATCGTGCCAAAGGCATTTGAAGTCAGCCCTTCATCCCAAGCCGTGACGCTTTCGTG
>Ga0209490_10006616_pt1 | contig 10437 bp, 3 predicted proteins | sample MAT06_FD_187209 | JGI IMG/M metagenome (GOLD analysis project Ga0209490, IMG submission 187209) | Freshwater microbial communities from Lake Fryxell liftoff mats and glacier meltwater in Antarctica - MAT-06 (SPAdes) (version 2) | ecosystem: Environmental > Aquatic > Freshwater > Ice > Liftoff...
TCAACTCCACGGCAACCTCGGCAGGTAGGATATTCAGGAGTAGATCATCGCTGCGCTTCTTCTCCTTGGTGATCACCACATTCGCTTGCCGTTGTTTCCTGAAGCTCCTGAACAAGCTGCCCATGATGCCCAGCAGCAAGATGATGCCGGCGATGAAGAACCAACGCTCGTTGCGTTTCTTTTCCACTTCCAGACGCGCGATCTCGATGTCCTTCTCCTTCAACTCCACCATGCGCTTGGTCTCAAGGTCGGATATCAGCTTAGCGTTGTCCGCGTTGTACACCGAATCGTTCAAGACCACGAATCGTTTGTGTGCATCCAGCGCCAGCGCATCGTCTTCATGGACTTCGTAGGCTCTGGAGAGCGCTAGATTTTGATCAATGAGCGCTCCGGTCAAGTGGTGGCGCTCTGCATACATGATGGCCTCTTTCAAATAGCGTATTGCCTGCTGTGCATGTTCCAAGCGCTTGCTGCGGGGCACTTCATTCTTACCGCCGTCCACCCTGTAGCCGGACATGTTCAAATGGATCTTTCCGATGTTGGCCAATATGGAGCTGGTGCTTTCTTCCATTCCGAGTTCCCGCCGGATCCGTAAGGCGCGCTCTTGATAATATAGCGCCGTGTCGAATTCCTCCAAATTGGCGTGGACTGCTCCCAGATTGGCCAGCATTTCACTGATGCGCAGGCTGTCGCTCCCGCGTTGCGCTTGGAATGCAGCCTTCTGGACATAATCTAACACCACGCGTTGGTCATCATCCGGGCCATAGGTGGCGGCTAAGCCCAGATACGTCACACTCAACAGGTCGGAGTCATCCAGCTCCAAGCCGATCTGTTCCGCCTTATGTTGCTGGTCCCGGGCCTTCTTCGTTTCCCCTTGGTAGGAGAAGAGGATGCCGATGTTCCCATACGTTGTGGCGACCCTACGTGAATCACCGAGACTTTCAAAGCCCTTCAACGCTTTGAGGAAATTGTCGTATGCGGCAGGATACTTGCCCGTGCCCATTTGTGCCAAGGCCAGCATATTGTGGGCGAGGGCAACACCTTTGGGAAAGGCTACCTGCTCGCCCAAAGCCATGGCCTTTCGGGTATAGCTTATGCATCGGTCAGGGTTCGTCGACTGGTAGAGGCCGCCGATCTTCAAGAGCAGCATAACCCCGTTGGAGTCCGCTGTAAGCGTCGGCAAGTGCTTTAGAAGGGAATCCAGCCGTGCTTGGCCTTGTAGTTGGGCATAGCCACCGAATGGAACAAGGAGCAGTGCTGTGAGGAGGATGTGTTTCATGTGCTGTGCAGAGGTAAAAAGGACTCTTCTTGGGTGCTGGGATAAAGGTGGGGCCAAACTTCCTTGGTGCTACTACCCACTAAGGGTGATGGCACCGTAGCGCGGCTCCATGAAGATCCGGTATCCACCAGTGATCGCTTCGTTACGCCTCAAGAAAGCCCGCTGGAAACTTTCCACCGGGCTTTCCTGATCACGAGCCCATGTCAGCGGATCACCACATATTGAATATTGTGCTGGTCCTGCACGAACGTATGCAGCACATAGGATCCGATGGCCAACGTACCCCGGAGATCCATTTCCACTGGCGCCCCGGCCACCACTTGTTGCTGTGTGCTGTGTACCAAACGACCGGAGAGGTCCAGTACTTCAAACCGGATGGCACCACCAACTGGCAGCGTTACCGTAAAGCGCCCATCGTTGGGGTTCGGGAACAGCGCGAGGGATGACCCGTCCAGTGTCTGCATTCCGGTTCCCACTGTCACGTTCAGGCTGTAGTCCTCTACCTGCCCGTACTGGGCACCACCGCACGGTTCGGTACTTGGTCCATGGGTAGGATCAGTGTCGTGCATACGTAAGCGCAACCGGGCCTGGCCGGCCAGCGCATCAGCCGGTATGGTGATGTCACTAGTGAATGGGCCGGGGCCGATGGGTGAGGTGTAGAGCAGTTCGTTAGCCGTGAACGAGCTCGAACCATCGGTGTCCAACCAGACCAGTACCTGGTTGAATTCATATCCATAGGAAAGGGTAACGGTCATCGGGTACGTTTCCCCCGCCACCACGTCCCCAACTACCCCTGTGAAGTCCTCGTATCCGATACCAGCCGTGGAGGAATTGTCGATACCGGCGAACTGCACGTTCGCTATCTTCTCATAGAAGGCGAAACCATCTTCTGCCCATGCTGCGCAGACAGTGCCGCAGGGTGCAGCCGTGACCTCCAGAACGAACGGCCAATCGTAGAGGCCGAACCGGCCCACCGGAAGGTAGTACGTGCCGGCGGGGAGATCATAAAAGTAGATGGTGGGACCGTCGTTCCCGCATGCTTCAGTTTCCCAACTGCCCTGCCGGATACTGTCCGCCGGACAGCTCAGGGCCAAGAAGCGCCAGAACTGATAATAGGCGGCTTGAGTTCCGCAGTAGCTGACCTTGACCGTTGAACAGGTCGTGGTGGTGAACGCGTGCCATGTGGTGGGTACGACTTGTTCGCCGATCACCGAGCCGACTGCGAAATCCGCAGAATCCGTGGCGCTGATAACCATACCCTCGAAAGTCAACGTGTCATCAATGGCGAGCGGCACTGGTGTAACATCAGCACACAGGTCGTTGGCTGGCGGCGGAAGGCATGTAACAGCGCTGACCATGGCATTGTAATGGGGTGACGAACCAAAGGCATCGGGGATGAAGAGGTAGTAGGTGCCCGGTGGAAGCGAATAGGCTTTGGACAAGAGGTTCTCCTGTTCTCCGCAGGATCCACCGACACCCATGTAAGAGAACACCCCGTCGGCCAAGGCAGCGCAATCGCCTACAACTAGGCCAGCGCTTTCCGAGAAGTAGGGGTCCTCACTGCCACACCAGTCCACCACGATATCCGAGCATGCGGTGAGGGTGAACGCTTCCCAGACCGATGGGTAGTAGAATCCCTCGGCATCTGTCGCGCTTTCGAGCGTTCCTTGGAAGGTGACGCTGGTGCCGGGTTCCAAAATGGCTGGGGTTACGGCGCACGCTTCATCATTCACTGGGGGGGGCGCACAGGCGGCAGCCGTGGCTTCCAAGCTGTAGGTTCCTGCACCAATGGCGACATCGCCCAAGTAGATGAAGTACGTTCCTGCAGCGAGGCCATAGAAGGTCCGTACATAATTGCCATCACCACAGTCCGCTGTGCTGAACGAAGGACCGTGAAAGCTGGTAAGCGTATCACAAGTTCCGCCTCGTATCAGATCCCAGCCGCCGGGCTGTACCGGCATGGTACCGCATCGGTTAACGGTTACCGCAGCGCACTCCGTCAGGCTGAAGGACTCCCAAACGGAGTTTTGGCCAATGCCCTCATTGTCCGTAGCTCCCTCAAAGGTCCCGGTCCAATTGACGGTACTTCCGATCATCAAGTCCTGCGGCACCGCACCGCAGGGTTCATCGTTGATCGGAGCATTGCCGCGATCCTCTCCGGAATGCTGTCCAGGACCTTGGTTCAATGCATGGCCGATCATGCGTGGAAGGGGGTGGTGCGTCTGGCGTTGTTGGGCGCAGAGCAGGCTTCCTTGAACGAGCAGGCAAATTGCCAGTACGTTCGGTAAATGTCGTCTTTGACGCATTTTGATTTTGGTTAGTGTGGTTGGCCGATGTGTTGAAGCGAGCAGGGGGCTGATCAGACCACCGTTGTTCGTGACACCAAAGGAACCATGATCACTTGCGTTGAGCAATACCCACAAAGGGTGATTTATCTTAGGGACCTGCTCTGGTCAGCCACAGGTGCCCGGAACTGTCTTCATCCAAGAAACTGGCCTATGTGGGAAAGGGTTCCATAGGTGGCTTCCGGACCGCAACAAAGTACATCTCCATCACCCCCTTCCCCTTCGCCTGCACTTTGCCGCGCGGGGTGAACAATAGTCCCTGCTCGGTCTGAACATGCCCATACGTCGCCTCACTAATATTCACCAGCCCCACCTCACCGCTGCTCTCCATTCTGCTCGCCGTGTTCACCGTATCGCCCCAGATGTCGTATTGGAACTTCTTCACGCCTACGATGCCCGCGACGACAGGGCCGGTGTGGATGCCCACGCGCATCTCGAAAGCGGGTTTGTTCTGTGCATCGCGTTCCGCCTTGCGACCGGTCATGAAGGCTTGCATCTCCAACGCTGCATGAACGACGGCAGCAGGCGATGATGTCTTTGGATCCGGCAAGCCGCCTGCGCACATGTAGGCATCGCCGATGGTCTTGATCTTCTCGATGCCGCGCGCGGTAATGATGTGGTCGAAGGCTTTGAAGCAGGTGTTGAGTTCTTCCACCAACTCTTGTGGCGAGAGCTTCTCGCTCGCTTCGGTGAAGCCTTTGAAATCCGTGAAGAGGATGGTGGCCTGATCGAAGTGCTTCGCGTCGGCGTGGCCCTTCGCCTTGAGCTCGCTCGCTACTTCCTCCGGAAGGATATTGAGCAACAGTTCGTCGCTGCGTTTCTTGCCACGATACACCGAGAAGGCCAGCGCGACCAGCAGCAGCAAGCCACCGGCGATGGAGAAGGAGATGATGCGTTGTTGCCGTAACCTTCTCTGTTCTTGTTGGAGGCTGGCTTTCTGCCGCTCGATCTCCAACGCGCTTTCGCGCTCCTGCACCACGCCTTCATAGGCAGCGATGGACCCGCGGTCGGACACGGCTTGGAGCGAATCGTTCAAGTGCATGTAGGCCAGTGCGTGCTCCGCCGCTTCTACCGCATCACCATGTGAGCGGTACAGCTTTGCCAGCTCCTTCCTGTATTTCAGCACCATTACCAGGTTCGCGGACCGGAACGCTTCCTGCAACGCGTTCTCGAGGTACCGTTGTGCAGCGGGCCCATCGCCGACCCGGCTCCAATAGAGGTAGTTGCAATAATCCACCTCGCACTCACCGTTGGTGGAGCTAAATGGCAGGGGTTCGGATGCGTGTTGGGCGTTGAGCCGGTCCAGTTGGACACGTGCGCTATCCAGCTCGCCGGTCCAGATGGAGGTCTGGATGATGCGCGTTAGAACGACCCCTCTGAACCCTTGCTCATCGGCTGTTATGAGGGACAAGGCGTTCCGGAAATACATCCGTGCTTTCAGGGTATCCCCACGCTGAAGCTCCACATCGCCCAAGCCTATCATCGTGGCCCCGGCTTCGTAGTTGTTCTTCTCGTGCTCGAAGGCCTTGACAGCCATTTGTAGCAGCTCCTCCGCACGGTCCAGGTTGCCCCATTGCAGATAGGCTTGGCCTACCACCTTGGTTTCATTGCTCGCCGAGCCGGGCTCTAACTCCAAATAGATCTCTCGTGCCTTGAGGTAATGCTCCACGGAGAGTGCGTACTGGTTCGTGATCAAGTAGTACCCTCCGAGTCCATGGTGGCACACGCCAACGTTCAACCGGAGGCCCATCCGCGCATACCGTTGCAAGGCTTGTTCGTAGAACACCCGTCGTTCTTCTTGCTCGCCCGTGCTGTTGTAGACCATGCGGATGGAGCTCAATGCGGAATTGTATCCTTGCGGCATGCGGAGCGAATCCATCTTGGCAATGCACTCTTTGTAGGCTGCGAGCGCCTGTGGATAGTTCTTCTCGCGCAAGAAGCGCCTGGCCGCGATCCCGGGCCCATAGGCCAAGCCCTGCACGTAGCCCAGTTCCGCTGCCAGCGTCTGCGACTCGTCCAGCAAGCGGTCGCTGGTGCTATCGTCCTTCACCTGCACGGCAAGGCCGATGAGCAGGTCCACCCGGGTGGTGGTCCTTCCTTCAGTTCTCAGCCGCGCGCGCAGGGAATCGGCCAATGCAGTTTGCGCGCTCACCATCCCGCCGGGAAAGAGCAGCCCGAAGTGCAGCACGGAAAGAAGCAAGCTACGCTGGAATACGCTTGTGCGCATGGTACTGGTTCAGCTCCTATTGTACATTATTCGTAACCCTTTCGGCGCTAAGGCTCACGAAATACATCTCCAGTTCCCCCTTCCCCTTCGCCTGCACCTTGCCGCGCGGCGTGAAGGTGAATACATGCTCAGTTGCGGGTTGACGTGTTACGGGTTGACGTGTTGCGGGTTGACGTGTTACGGGTTGCGGGTTGGGCCCCTTCGCTAACTCCTTCTCCTCCCTTACCTCCTTCACCTCCCGAACCAGCGCATACGTCGCCTCGCTGATGTTCACTTGGCCCACCTCACCACTGCTCTCCATACGGCTCGCCGTGTTCACCGTATCACCCCAGATATCGTATTGGAATTTCTTCACACCCACGATGCCTGCTACCACGGGACCGGTGTGGATGCCCACGCGCATCTCGAAGGCGGGTTTGCCGATCGCATCGCGTTCCGTTTTGCGACTTGTCACGAAGGCCTGCATCTCCAACGCCGCGTGCACCACATCAGCTGGTGAAGAGGTCTTTGGATCCGGCAAACCACCCGCGCACATATAGGCATCGCCGATGGTCTTGATCTTTTCGATCCCACGTAACGTGATGATCTGATCAAAGGCTTTGAAGCAGGTGTTGAGTTCTTCCACCAACTCTTGCGGCGAGAGCTTCTCGCTCGCTTCGGTGAAGCCTTTGAAGTCGGTGAAGAGGATGGTGGCCTGATCGAAGTGCTTGGCGTCGGCGTGGCCTTTCGTCTTCAATTCATTCGCCACTTCCTCCGGAAGGATATTGAGCAATAGTTCGTCGCTGCGTTTCTTGCCACGATAGACCGTGAAGGCCAGCGCCACAAGTAAGAGCAGGCCACCCGCGATGGAGAACGAGATGATCCGTTGTTGCCGCAAACGCTCCTGTTGTTGCTGGAGCGCCAGTTCACTTTCCCGCTCCTTCACCTGCCCCTCGTATACTGCGATGGATGTTCTGTTGGACTGTGCATGTAGTGAATCGTTGAGGCTTATGTAGGTCCGCGCTTGGATCGCCGCGTTGTGCATATCGCCCAGTTCGAGGTAGCGCTCGCTCAACTCTTTGCGATACTTCAGTACCAATGCCATGTACTGGAACCGCATCGCTTCGTTCAACGCCTTCTCCAAACAGCTATCGGCCAGAGCGTTCTGTCCCATGGCTTTCTGGAACCTGTAGTTGGCATAGTCCACTTCGCATTCCCCGGCGGTGGTCCAGAGTGGCAATGTGCCCGGAGCATAGAGCGTGTTCAATGCCTGCAGTTCCGCAGCCGCACTGTCCAGTTGGCCCAACGCCACGAACGCGATGACCAGCCGGGTGCGGTTCATTCCGATCCTGAGCGGCGACATGCCATTCCAGTAGGGCCTTGTACTGCGATAATAGCGGGCCGCTTCCAGGGTATTCCCGCGGCTGAGTTCCAGATCCCCGAGTTCCATTGCACAACCGAAGGCCTGGTCCAAGTTCTTTTCCTGGACGAAGGCATCGAACGCTTCGTGTAAAAAGGGTTCACCACGCTCCGGGTTTCCCCAAGCCACATAGCACTGTCCGATCACCGATGTTTCATTGGCTACCTCGCTCCACAGCGCGGCCGACCGGAAACCTTCACGTGCCTTCATGTAGTGCTCTATCGCCTGACCATATTGCCGGATGCCCAGGTAGTAGCCACCGAGCCCATGCTCACAGGTGGTGGCATTCAGCGCGGGTCCCGTTCGCCGGTAGCGGTCCAGTGCGCTGCGGTAGAACACGAACCGTTCCTGCTGCATGCCAGCTGCCGTGTATACCCGTCGGATGTCCGCCAATGGCGACGCCATGCCTTGCTCGATACCCTGTGCATCGAGCCGTGAAATGCACTCCGTGTAACCGGTGATGGCAGCGCTGTAGCGACCGTCATTCATGGCCTGGAAGGCGGAAGCCATAGGTGCGTATGCCTGACCCTTGGGATACTTGAGTTCCTCGGTCAACGCATTCGCCTCTTCCAACAAGTTCACGATCTCGTCGTATCCCGTGGCGAACTCCGCATCGGAGATCGCGAAGGCCAGACCGATCAGGTGATCTACACGTAGGGTGGATCGACCATCGGTCTTTAGTTGCGTGCGCAGGGAGTCCACACGGATCATTTGTGCGTTGGCCTGGTCCGCACGAGCGAGCAGCAACAGCCCCATGCCCAAGAAGGCGAATGAGCGCAGTGAGCGATTTATATCGGCCGTGCACAACATCACACGCGTTGCGCGCTGCGTAGCACAAAGTACATCTCCATTTCCCCCTTGCCCTTCGCCTGCACTTTGCCGCGCGGGGTGAAGGTGAATACATGCTCAGTTGCGGGTTGACGTGTTACGGGTTGAGGGATTACGGGTTGACGGGTTAAGGGTTGTATTGATCGCGGGTTGGGTCCCTTCGCTGCCTCCTTCTCCTCCCTTACCTCCTTTACCTCCCGAACCAGCGCATACGTCGCCTCGCTGATGTTCACCTGTCCCACTTCTCCGCTGCTCTCCATGCGGCTCGCCGTGTTCACCGTATCGCCCCAAATGTCGTACTGGAATTTCTTTATGCCCACGATGCCTGCGACGACAGGACCGGTGTGGATGCCCACGCGCATTTCGAAAGCGGGTAAACCTTGTGCATCACGTTCCTTCTTGCGTGCGATCATGAAAGCCTGCATCTCCAACGCGGCATGCACAACGGCGGCGGGAGATGAGGTGGTGGGGTCGGGCAAGCCACCCACGCACATGTAGGCATCGCCAATGGTCTTGATCTTCTCCACTCCGTAGCGCCCAATGATATCATCGAACGCTTTGAAACAGGTATTCAGCTCGTTCAGCAATTCAGCCGGGCTTACGCTCTCGCTCATGGTCGTGAACCCTTTGAAGTCGGTAAAGAGCACCGATGCCTGATCGAAGTGTTTGGCCACCGCTTCGCCGGTCCGCTTCAATTCTTCCGCCACCTCGGCAGGCAGGATGTTGAGCAGCAGTTCATCGGAACGTTCCTTCTCGGCGGTCAATTCCGATGTGCGCTCTTTCACTTCCAGGTCCAGATCGTCGCGTTGCCGGGCCACCAATTGGTTGTGGTGTGCAGACCGAATGGCCAGGTAGATCGCCACCGAGACCGGCACCGCCACATAAGAGGAATAGTCTGCCAGTACCGTCAACCAAGCTGATAGTCCACGCCCGGTGAACTCGCTCACGATCACTAACACCAAGGTGAGCACGCTGGACACCAACGCACCGCCGCCGATCCATCGCGCATAACCCTTGGAACGCAGCAACTGGATCCCCAAACGGATCACATCAACAGCGAACCAACCTAGGATAACAGCGAACAACAACGCGAACAGTAGCCCCAACCCGATGATCCAGGGCGCATCGTTCACGATCGTGGCACCGTCCGTGAGATCGGTAATACCCATGATCTCGCCAATGCCGAACGAAAAGCAGATCACGGTGACCAGCACTGCTGCTATGGTATAGAGCCGTGCGCGCTTCCGGCTCATATCATTGCGCATAACACCCAGGACCATGATCAGGAGGTATAAGGGCCACGGGGTCAAGGCAAGGTCCAGCAGATCGAGGGCTTCGATCGTGGTGGAGCGAAGGCCCAGCGCGCCCAGATCAGCACCGATATCGCAAACACTCCGCACGGCGGCGACCAGCGCAAGAAGGGCCAGCAGCAGCCAACTGCGATCATGCCGTTCCAACGACCAGATCACCAGCGCTAATAACAAAATGATCAGGTTGACCCCGATGAACACGCCGTAGTGGGCCATGGATCGCTGCATGGCATAATTGGTATCGGCCGTGTGCAAGCTTGCCTCTAGAGCGGCACGCTGTAGTGGTGCGCCCGGTTCTCCGTTCACGCGCACAGCGATCACTTCAGGTCGGCCGTCGCACAAAAAAGTAAGGGGGATATCGACACGCAAAAGGGGATCGGACGGTGGTTCTTCGGCACTCAACTCGTTCCTTGCCCAACCTTTGGCGAACAGGACCTTGTGGCCATTGACGAAGACATCGATATCGAACTTGGATCCGATCTTCAAGATCATGGGAACCTCCCGGAGCGCCTGGTCGAAGTAGACGTGGTAGCGCACCCAATGCACCCCAACCCCTGGCACAATGCTATCCTCCGACGCATGGAGATACGGCCAGATCGTATCCCGGAACGCGCGTGTGGCGAATGCGGGATCATCACCAACGCCGTGGCGCGCTTTGCCCCTGCCTTCCAGTTCGAAACCAGGCACTTCGAAACCCTGGCCCGGCACACTGGTGCTATTCTGCTGGAAGGATCGTAGATCGATCCGCTTCAGCCGGATGCCTTCTTCTTCGAAGTCCTTTTGCTTAAAGGACACGGTCTGTCCAAAGGCTGCACAGGCAAACAAGGTCGAGAGTGCAAAGAGCGCATTTCGGAACAGCCATGCCATGGCCGAAATATAGTCCGGTTGTGCTCTTATGGCTGCAGGGTTTCGGGGGCTTGTGATTTGGCCTCTGTTCAATAACCCGGATCGCAGGGCCGCGAAACAAAGACCCTGCAACATTGCAAGCCCCAAGCCGTTCGGCAAGAAGGCCCCTACTTTTCGACAGTCGTTCGTATGCGCAAGCTGCT
>Ga0209490_10006619_pt1 | contig 10434 bp, 6 predicted proteins | sample MAT06_FD_187209 | JGI IMG/M metagenome (GOLD analysis project Ga0209490, IMG submission 187209) | Freshwater microbial communities from Lake Fryxell liftoff mats and glacier meltwater in Antarctica - MAT-06 (SPAdes) (version 2) | ecosystem: Environmental > Aquatic > Freshwater > Ice > Liftoff...
CCGCTGATAAACATGCCCACCACTTCTTTCTCTTTGTTGAGTTGCGTCAGGGTATCCCATGGTTCGCTGGCCGGCACGGGTGGCTCTGGTATCAGCGCATCGTCGGTGTCACCAAAGAGGGAAACCTGTGCTGAATTTTGAGTGTCTCTTGAACTCGCGGCGTATTTGACCAGCGTTTCAGCGAAGGTGTCATTTTTTCCATCATTGGTGAAATAGGCCGACCGTGTGTGGCCGAATGAATCCAACGCTCCACTCAAGGCAAGGTTCTCCAATATTTTTTTCGAAGTTGTGCGGGAATCAACTCTTCGAAGGAAGTCGAACACTGAGGTGTACGGACCGTTTTCACGCTCCTTGATGATGCTCTCTACAGCATTTTCACCCACCCCTTTCATGGCAGCAAGTCCGAAGCGAATTTCTCCTTTTTTGTTGACTGAAAAGAGCATTTCCGATTCGTTCACATCGGGAGAAAGCACCGGAATATGCTGCTTTTTGCTCTCTTGCATAAACATGGTCACTGACTTCAGGTCGCTCATGTTGTTGCTCAGTACAGCGGCCATGTATTCTGCCGCATAATTCGCTTTCAGATAGGCCGTTTGATAACCGATCCAAGCATAGCAGGTGGAGTGCGATTTGTTGAATGCATACGATGCAAAAGCCTCCCAGTCAGTCCAGATTTTTTCGAGTTTGTCAGCCGGATGCGACTTGGCCAACGCACCCTGCATGAATTTGTCCTTCATTTTATCGAGCACGTCCTTCTGCTTCTTACCCATGGCTTTCCGCAGCACGTCGGCTTCCCCTTTGGTAAAGCCTGCGATCTTCTGTGAAAGCAACATCACCTGCTCTTGATACACGGCGATCCCATAGGTATCACTCAGGTATTCTTCCATTTCCGGAAGGTCAAAGCTGATCACTTCCTGACCGTGCTTTCGTCGGATAAAACTAGGGATATATTCCATTGGACCCGGACGGTACAGGGCGTTCATAGCGATGAGATCGTCGAACACCGTGGGTCTGAGCTCACGCATGTGTTTCTGCATTCCGGCACTTTCATATTGGAATATGCCTACCGTATCTCCGCGCTGAAACAACTGATACGTTTTCTCATCATCCAGTGGAAATGCATCTGGATCTATGTCGATTCCATGCCGTTGCTTGATGATTTTAACCGAGTCTTTGATCAGCGAAAGAGTGCGCAGTCCGAGGAAGTCCATCTTCAACAATCCCGCACTTTCGACTACAGAGTTGTCGAATTGTGTGCACCACATATCCGAATCTTTCGCGGTGGAAACAGGCACGTACTTCGTGATGTTGTCGGGTGTGATGATCACGCCACAAGGATGAATACCTATGTTGCGAATGGAGCCTTCTAGTTGAGCAGCGAGTCGGACAATATGCGCCTGATCGTTGGAGCCCGCAGCTATTTCGCGCAATCGCCGGCCTTTCATCAATTCTTCGCCGGATAGATTTTTATTTAACTCTTTTTCGTCCCACTTGAGTAGGTTCAACAAAGTGGTTTCTTCGGGCACCAGTTTTTTCAGGTCAGTGGCAATCGAAAGCGGAAGTTCGAAGACGCGTCCGGCATCGCTGATGGCCGATTTGGCTGCCATTGTGCCGTAGGTTATGATCTGGGCGACTGCATTTTTGGAGTACTTTTTTCTCACGTAATCGATCACAAGATCACGGCCCACATCGTCGAAGTCGATATCGATATCGGGGAGTGACACCCGCTCCGGATTGAGAAAACGCTCAAAGAGGAGATCGTATTTGATGGGGTCAATATTCGTAATCCAATTGCAATAGGCCACCGCAGATCCAGCCGCAGATCCGCGTCCTGGGCCTACCGAAACGCCCATTTTTCGCGCTGCATGACAAAAGTCCTGCACAATCAAAAAATATCCCGGATAGCCGGTGCGCTCGATTGTGGCGAGTTCGAATGCAAGGCGCTCTTCGATTTCCGGTGTGAGATCCCCGTATCGTTTTTTTGCTCCTTCATAGGTGAGGTGGCTCAGGTAGGCATTCTCTCCGCGCTTGCCTCCGTCTGTCGCATCTTCGGGATGAGTGAATTCGGCAGGTATGTCGAAAGTGGGAAGAAGGACTTCGCGCTGCAAGGTGTAGGCTTCGCACTTGTCTGCAATTTCGATCGTGGTATCGATAGCATCGGGAAGATCATGAAAGAGATTCGTCATCTCTGCGGCCGTCTTCAGATAAAATTCGTCATTGGGAAACCCAAATCGAAAGTCGCGGCCACGCTTGCCCATGTATTTTTTAGGGCGCGAGGCATACTCACCTTCTCTCACACAGATCAAGGCATCCTGAGCGGGTGCTTCTGATCTATCGGTATAATAAGCATTATTTGAAGCGAAATACTTCACCCCATATTTTTCGCAAAACCCTATAATTGTTCGGTTCACGACGTCTTCCTCCTCGACGCCGTGGCGGTAGATTTCTCCGTAAAAGTCATCTCCGAATTGTTCCTTCCACCATACAAATGCTTCTTCGGCTTTTTCTTCGCCCACATTCAATATCAGTGAAGGGACCTCGCCCCACAATCCGCCGGTGCTTACAATGAGATCTTCTTTGTGAGCGAGCAGTATTTCCCGATCAATGCGCGGTACGTAATAGAATCCCTCAGTATGTGCGAGGGAGGAGAGCAGAGATAAGTTGTGGTATCCGTTCTTGTTTTTTGCCAAAAAGACGGTTTGATAGCCGTCGTCTTTTTGTGTTTTGTCGAGACGATCGCGACACACATTGAGTTCGCAACCCACAATGGCTTTGATGCCTTCTTTGTGAGCAGCAGTTACGAATGTAAAAGCCCCCATTAGATTGCCGTGATCGGTAACAGCAATGGCGGGGGCTCCCCATGATTTCACTGTTTTGACAAGTCGACCAATTTCGATCGTGGATTGAAGAATGCTGAATTGTGAATGCACGTGCAAGTGCACGAAAGGTTTCTCGGGTTGAGTCGGTGCAACTGGTGCACTCACAGCTTCTGGCTTCACTTCAGCGGGAGGCTGCGGTGCAGCTTCTTGAAAGTTTCCACTTCCCAAAATAGGGGCCTCGTAAACGACAGAAGCGGGATCATTTATTTCCGGCAGCGACAGTACGCGCTGAGCGATCAGTCCGAAGAAGCAGCGCGCCGTGGCGTCTACGTCAAATGCGGCGTCGTGCGCTTCAGCGAATTTTACTCCGAATAATTTGAGATGAAGTTCGGTGAGTGTGGGCCATTTGAATTTGCCTCCACGTCCTCCAAGCAATGCGCAGAAATTAGTGGATACTTCTTTGGTATCAATGATTTTTTTAGAAGGAAGAATGTTGTTTTGGCCGAGACGAAGGATTTCACAGCCTGTTATGTTTAGGTCGAATTCGATGTTGTGTCCTGCGATGTAGGTGCTTTTGCCCACTGCCAGCATGAACTCATCAGTCACCTCACCCAGCGACAAGCCATCCCGAAGCGCGCGCTCGGTAGAGATGCCGTGTACTTTTTCGGCGTTGTATGGAATGGAAAAACCCTCAGGTCGAACAATGCGATTTCCCTGTTCCACCAATCTTCCAGTGGTATCGTGCAATTGCCATGCGATTTGCACCACACGTGGCCAGTTGTTGAAATCGGTCAGCGGCGCATTGTAATTAAGCGGCAAACCGGTGGTTTCGGTATCGAATATCAGAATCATGTCAGGCGGATTAAAGGAGCATTTGCAACTCCTTTCGGATGAAGTCAAATGTACAGAAAGGGCGAACGAAACAGGGCGTTGTGAATATCTTAAATGATCAAATACTGGTGTGTTTCCATTTCCCATTTCTCAAATAAATCAGGGAGAGCAGGCCGAGCATGACGAAGTAGACATAATCCGCCATCCACACAATGTACACGGGTTGAATGAGGTACACTGCAAGATACCATGACGCTGCGATGTAGAAAAAGGTAGTTAGCAGCTCAATCAGAAAACCAGCCATTGTATTCCCACTTCCCTCAACGGTTGAAAGCAAGATGCTGGTGATTCCAAAGGTGAGAATAGCGGGAAATACGATGTAAGCGGATTTCACGGTGAGTGAAATGGTCCACGCATCTTCTGTGAACAGTGAGGCGATTAACTCTGGGTAAAGCAAAAGTCCGTGGGTGAGAATCACAATACCGCAGATATTTAGGGAAATTATTCTTTTGACGACAGGAACAATTTCCGATTGCCTTTTCTCGGCAATCAAGCCAGAAACAAACGTTTTTGTGGTTGTGCTCATTCCCATTACACTCACCCAGGCAAGCATGTACATGTTGCGCACGATGAAGGCAGACTGCATGGATTGCGCACCCAGTTTTTCCACAAAATTGTAGAACACGACCCAGATGCCGAGGCTGATCACCAGTTGCATGGCAATTGGTCCGCCGAGACGAATAAACTGCATCGTGTGGTGCAGTGGAAGTGTGCGCAGCGACTTGAAAATGGGGTAAGGACGTGCGGCTGAATGTCGCGCGGTATAGATCAATGCATAGATCAGTGCGCATGCTTCTGAAATGGAAGTGGCTAGTGCTGCTCCTTGCACACCCATTTCAGGAAAGCCGAAATGGCCGAATACGAGCACGTAATCCAACGCTATATTGACGGTTGCAGTAATCAGTGTGGTGTACGCCAGCACTCGGGTAATCGCGATGCCCGACCAAAATGAATTGATCATGATGAGCATTGTATAGAAGAAGAATCCAATTGCGCGCAGTGGAATGAATTCACGCATATATCCACGAATGGTATCGGATTGAATCACGTGGTCAAGCGAGAGCGGCACAACGAAGAGAATTATTCCGAATTGCACCACAGAAGTGATCAGGGCAAGCCACATCGCGTTGGCAGTGGTAGAGGCGATTTCGCCAGGAAGTTGTTCGCCTTTTCTTCGGGCTACAAGAATTTGCACCGCATTGCCGAGGCCATAGCCGATCATCGCGAGAGTGATGTAGATAAGTCCTACATACGACACGGCACTCATCGCTTCACCATTGATCTTTGCGACGAAGTAGTTATCGGTGAATGCAACCACAAATTGAATGAGCGCTCCAAAGCTCATAGGCAACGCCACTTTCAGGATGTCGCGGTAGGAGGTTTGAAGAGAATCTGTTATAGTTTGCATCGAATCATAGTGTTTCTCCAGACTCAAAAAGATCAACGAGGTAATCGCTCCATGAGATGGATTTGCGGGCCCACATTATTTTAATTTCAGTTTGCTCTTCTTCGCTGAGTCGCCAAGGAATATCAGACGCGCGAAGCCGCTGCATAATGCCATGAAGTAAAACGCCTGCCGCTACACTTACATTCAGACTCTCTGTAAAACCGCACATCGGAATCATCACATGGTAATCGCTGTGTTCGCTCATAAGTGGTGTGATGCCTGAAAGTTCAGTTCCCATCACTAGCGCAATGGGCTGGTCAATTGGTATGTCATGAGGCTGCACTGCGCCTTCCGATAATGTGGTGGACACTATCTTGTATCCCTTGCTGCGCAATGCTGAAATACAACTCTGCGTATTGTCGGGGCCTTCGTTGTATCGGTGAAAGGTGAGCCAGTCGTAAGCTCCTTTGGAAATCCGTCGATGGTAATTGAACGAATGTCCGTTTTCAATGACATGAATGTCCTGCACTCCCCAACTTTCTGCGCTGCGCAAAATGGCACTAGCGTTTTGTGTTTGATAGATATCTTCGAGCACCACAGTAAGATGACGCGTGCGCTCCGCCGCCACCTGATCAAACAGCTCGCGCTTGCGGGTGTTGAGGTGTTCAGCAAGAAAGTGGTACAACCGTTCACTCAAAAGAAGGAGGACAAGGAATAGAGGTAAAATGCAATGGGATACAAAAGAAAGAGGCCGCCATTGCTGACAGCCTCTCCTTTCTTGCGGACAAGAAATTACTTCACTTTTGTAGAAAGCTCAGAACCAGCTTTGAAACGTACAACGTTTTTCGCTTTGATAGTGATTTCCTTACCAGTCTGTGGGTTACGTCCTTTGCGGGCAGCACGCTTGCTCACGCTGAAAGATCCGAAACCTACAAGAGCTACACGGTCGCCTTTCTTAAGGGCCTTAGTTGTTGCTTCGATGAAACCATCGAGGGCTTTCTTGGCATCAGCCTTAGAAAGCTTTGCATTTGAAGCCATCGCTTCGATCAATTCTGCTTTGTTCATTGAGTTTTGATTTTAAAGGTTAAACTTGAAATCGTTGTGTGAAGCCAAATGTAGAAGGTTGGTTTTCTAAAAGGCAAGCTCTGACCCGCTTTTTTGATGCGTTTGTTGATAAAATGCCCGTGTTGTTGATAAGGCCAGCATTTTTATACGGGAAACCCGCTCCAACCGCCTGTTGAGGGACCTTTTTTATTAATCTGCCGGGTTAACTTGATTTTTTGGAAATTATGTACAACCTTTGTCCCTCTACTCGGTTTTACTAAAAAACATCTTATGAAACTTATTTATTCTTTTCTCATTGTATGTCTTTCAACTTCGGCTTATGCGGAGGTTTGGAATGTGGAAGTTGGTGGCGGTGGTCTCAATGGAACACCCTATTACGCTCCTCAAAATCTGGTGATTAACCAAGGCGATGAGGTACTCTGGACTTGGGCTTCGGGTCAGCACAACGTAACTCAGTCATCTGGCCCGGTATTCTTTGGATCAGGAAATAGAACTGCTCCTTCCACTTTTGCGTTTCTTTTCGACGTCGCCGGAACGTACGAGTACGTATGCACTGTAGGCAGTCACGCGAATACTCAGTTTGGGCAGATTGTAGTGAATCCTTTTGACTTAGTGGCTCAAGTAAATCCGATAGCTACTCGGTTTTCGATGTTCCCGAACCCTGCGTCTGACGCTGTAAATCTCGAAATTGAAGGTGCTGGATCTATACTTGTCCGAATTCTTGATTTAACGGGTAAATTGGTTGTAGAGCCGCAAGAAATCATTTCAGGTAGTCAAGTGATTTCTGTTCGTAATCTTGAGTCTGGAATTTATTTCGTAGAGGTTTCTTCAGCAGGCGGAGTGATTCGCAAGCGCCTCACGGTGCGCTGAGTCATCCATCAAATTGAAAGTTTGAGTCCCCGGTTTAACCGGGGATTTTTTTTTGCTTAAAAAATAAATCCCGCGGTAAACTCCAGATACTCTGCAGTGCCTCCGCTTGCCTTTACTGCCATGCCGAGGAAGGGCATCTGCTTGTTTTTTTCATAACCTAACGGGTAGTAATGATAGCCGAAACGATTTCCTGTCGTGCGGCCCAGCCATCCCAATTTGGGAAGATCCCATATTTTGTCTAATTCTTTCTGAAAGGGCGCATAGACGTTAATGCCGCCTTGAAGAAACAGGCCAAATTTCCCAAAAATCCATTCTCTCCCAAGAAAGCAATTGACCACAAGAGACCGACTAAATGCATCATCTGCCGAGATCAATTCTTGCGTCAGAATGTACTCATGATAGAATCGATGGTACGACACAATCACTCCCGCACTTATACGTCCGTTGCCCGAAGCACTTAAACGGCTTATTTGCGGACTCAATTGGAGCACCGAGTAAATGCCACCCAAGAGCGGGCGAATGGTTCCCTGAGCCTCATGGAGCCCAAGACCGAAAGTCACGGAAGGGCGCCAGTTTCGACGTATAAAAGGTGTATTTTGATTCGGAGATAGAATAGAATTGTTTTTGCAAAAACTCCATTTCAGACCTGCCGACAGAGACACCACATTGGCTCCAATATTGGGCACTTTTATATGCGCATTTGAGGCGTGCATATAGGATAGTCCAACTCCCGCAGCCAAATGCGATCCAAGTGGAAGAAAATAACCCGCATGTATTTGCGTCAGATTTGCGATCCGCGAACCGATAACAAGATTTCCGGGGTTGTCCGTCGGATGGTACGGCTTGCTAAACCAGGCTAGTCCGAGTCCGGCACGAATGAAAAGTGATCCCTTACCAATAGTGTATTCGCGTATGAAAGTCGGAATGGCGCCAAACGCATTGCCGAGCGTATCGGGGTTTCCAAAATTCAAGGCCACAATCGAAAAGCCTAGCGATGCGTGTTGATGGGAGTTGTGCCATTTCCTGCGGCCCGTTGCCTTCCATGCAAAATTGAACTCCGCAGCCGAAGCAATTTCATGCTCAGGATATTCGCCGTGGATGCGAATCAAATTGCCTGCATGAGCGTGTGCGGAAGTCGTGAAGCAGGGTGCAGGAATTGAATCTATCTGTGAAAAGGCACGGCAGGAAATGAGTATGAAAAGAAGAAAAGGCACTCTGAAGCACCTTTGAAAAATGTGTTTCGTGAATTTCGTCAACATTGCTCCAGCGCCGCGGAAAGGTCTGAGATCAAGGCCTCGGAGTCTTCCAGTCCGACATAAAGCCGCATCAAATTGGCGGGATGCGGAGTTACTGGAAAGATAATCGCAGGCAGCAGCAAGCTTTCAAATCCACCCCAGCTCACAGCCAGGCGTATAGTTTGAAGGGACTCACAGAATCGTATGATCCGATTGCTGTCGGTCGTTTTCAGGTTAAAGCTGAACATCGGAATAGTAAAATCGAATTGCGATTTGGCCAATTCATATCCCGGATTTGTTGGGTCAAATGGCCAGCTGACCTGATTTACCTTTTCATGCGACAGTAGAAATTCCACCACTTTCGCTGCGGAAGCTGCTGTGGCCTGCATTCTCTGCGGCATGGTGCGCAAACTGCGAATGAGCAGCCAGGCTTGTTCAGCTTGCAATGTGGCGCCAAACGTCATGTATTCTCCATAGAAAATTTCGCGGAGCAGGGAAGCGTTTCCGCATACCACACCGGCCACCACATCGCTGTGTCCGCCGATGAATTTGGTGGCGGAATGGCAGATCAAATCCGCTCCAAATTCCACTGGCTTGCGGTTGATGGGCGATCCAAAACTATTGTCACACAGCACAATCAACCCATTGTCTTTGCCCCATTTGATGAGTGTCTGCAAATCAACCAGCTTGAAGTTCAGGCTCGTTGGACTCTCCAAAATCAAGAGCCGTGTGTTGGGTTTCAGTGCTGCCTTTACTGCTTCATTGTCTTCTCCGTTCACCGCGGTAAACTCCACGCCAAATCGTGCGAGAGTGTGTGCGAGCAGTTTGTACGTCCAGCTATACACAAAGTCGACGGTGATCACGTGATCTCCTGCTTTTACGCTCGAGGTAACTGCGGCGGCGATGGCGGCACTCCCGCTTCCGAAGCAGAGCGCATCTTCAGTGCCTTGCAACGCGGCTAGTTTTTTCTCCAGCAAACGCACGGTTGGGTTTCCGCCACGCGAATAGATGGGCTTATTTTTTTCATCTGCAATTGCAGCCTGAAAGGATGCAATGGTTTTGAATGAAAAATTACTGGTGTGAAAAATAGGAGGAGAAACTGCTCCAGCCGGAAGGTCCTCTTCTCCCAGTCGATAGAGTATGTGGCTCAGTTCAGAGGGGCTGATCATGCCTTTGATTTTTTACGAAAGAAGAAATACACCAATGCGCCTAAGGGAATCACGAGAAGTCCGAAGTACGCTTCAGGACGTTCAGAGATCGCATTTGCCCAAATAAACCAACCTACTACAAGACAAAAAAGGACAGGTATCAAAGGAAAAAGAGGAACTGAAAATCCGGTGTGTGGGAGCGCACTTTTTCGACGGCGAACGATGAATATTCCTGCTGCTGCAGCGAGCAGAAACAACCACTCAGTGGTAGTGACGTAGGTGTACAACGCTTCAAATTTCCCCCAGAGGAAAACGAGTACAATGGCCCACGCCGATTGAAGGAGAATGGCATTCAAGGGCACTCCAAAACGCGCATGTTTTTTTGCAAAAACTGGAAAGAATAGTTTTTCGACGGACATCTGCTGGATTATTCGTGGCGTGCCCAAGACATACAATCCTGCGCACCCGAATACCGAAATTGCAATGAGCACAGACACCGCATTTCCACTCCCCGGAACGACTGTTTCCATCACGTTCGCAGCCAGTGCATCCGATTGCTGAATAGCACCGAGGTCGAGTACACTCATGTAGCCAATGTTGGTAAGCACATAGGTTAGCGTTACCACAGCCGTTCCCGCCACCATGGCGATTGGCACGTTGCGCTTAGGATTGAGCGCCTCGCCCGATACAAAACTGGCGTAGTGCCAACCGGTGTATGACCAGAGTACACCCACAAAGGCGATGGCGATGGAGGCGCTTCGAACAGGTTGTTCGGCGATTTCAACCGCGTCAGGATTGCCGAAGATGGCTTCTTTACCCAAGAAAAGGGCGGTAATCAACACGGCATAGATACCCACAATTTTGATCACCGTAGAAATATTCGCAAACCACTCGCTGCTCTTAATTCCGAAGGTGTTGAAGAGCGTGAGAATGAGGATTCCTCCTGCAGCGATGAGGGGTTTGAGTTCCGGACCAAATTCAAAAAAGTGAACCATATTATCCGCGAAGAGGATAAGAAG
>Ga0209490_10006622_pt1 | contig 10432 bp, 3 predicted proteins | sample MAT06_FD_187209 | JGI IMG/M metagenome (GOLD analysis project Ga0209490, IMG submission 187209) | Freshwater microbial communities from Lake Fryxell liftoff mats and glacier meltwater in Antarctica - MAT-06 (SPAdes) (version 2) | ecosystem: Environmental > Aquatic > Freshwater > Ice > Liftoff...
GTTGGCTAGTACCATCGAAGTGTCCATTGCGCTTCCTCCTTGTCAAATGCAAATCAGCATTGCTCATCGCATTCATTCACCACCTGACCATAGCATACAACCGGTTGATCAGCCTAGCTTGACAAAAATAAGATAGGATACTTCGCGCAGGCTTCCATCAATGACAAAGTTCATTTGTCATTTTTGTCATCCAAATATCATGAGATTGCATGAGCAGATTAGCGATTATTATGGTACGATCAGGCTGTTCTGCCAAAGTTCCACTAAACTGATGCGTGGCGGCAATCGTAAGGCAATCTCCTATGAATAAGCCCTTCTCGGAACTGATTGAAAAGTTTCAGCAAGCGCTGGATCCACCTCTGGTTGGTGCAAGCGCAATCTTTTCCTCTTTATATACGAAACAGTCAAACCTGAACCTGGCTAACCGGATTTTTAGCGGACTGCCGTGGCTATCGGTCTGCACGGTGATTCTGATTACTTGGCTGGCTGTTCGTTCTAACCTTGTGCTTAACATTAATCAACTCCGTACACTGCTTGCCTTATACATTTTGTATAACTTACTGCTTGAAATTACATCCAGGTGGTTTAAGCAGCAGCACGAAAGCGCTTGGTTCAGAGCTTGTCGAGTGGTAATCAATTACGGCTTTGTTACAGCGCTTGTCGGGATGTACGCAGGCGTCGGTAACTACTTTTGGTTTTTTTACTCACTGCCGATTCTACAGGCGATTATTTATTTCAATTATAGAGGAGTCGTGCTGGTGAGCACGGGTTCGATCATAACCTATTGGATCGTATTCATCATTGCCACCCAACGTCTGCATCTAGCGCCAGATTATGCCCTAGCGACGATGAGTAGCTTGATCTTGTGCCTGCTGTCTTTTATTCTCTATTGGTTGTTTCGATCAGCGCAGGAAAATAAGGCAGAAAGTCGGGAACTGTTGGAGCGAACGCAAAAAAGTCTTGTCCTGTTACAGACCCTCAATCAGATCACTGGACAATTCAACTCAACATCTTCGATTCCCGCTATTTTGCAGACGGCACTCATAGAAGGCTTGCGGGCCATTCAAACTGATCAAGGGTCCATTATGTTGGTCGATCCCTTGATTGGCGAGGTAAAGCTTGAGGCGCGGATTGCAAAAGGTGGGTACACGCTCTATAAAACTCCTCGAAAATTGACCGTCGACGAAGAAATCACTGGACACGTAATTTCTACGGGTATATTTTACAATTGTCCAGATACAGTTAAAGATGAATTGTGTGTATCAACGCGTGCTGTTAGGCAGCCGGGATCACTACTTTGTGTGCCGATTACCTCAGAAGGACCAGTCATTGGCGTCATCAATGCTGATAGCACACTTTCTCACTTTTTTGAGACAGAAGATATTGAATTTTTGTCAGCAATGGCTGGAAATCTAGCGGTTGCGATTGAAAAAATAAAGCTGTTCGATGCGGTGACGGCGCAACATAATCAAGCGCAACGAATGGCGGCCACGCTGCTCGGGCTACAGACAGCGACAACAGAGATGCAGTCTGAATTAGAGTTAGCAAGGTTGTTAAATGTAATTTCAATGCAAGCTGCCAAGCTCTTGAACGCGGATTCGAGCTGCATTCTGCTGTTGGACAAAACCAAGCAAATCTTAACGATTCGCGGTGCATATGAGTTAAGTGAAAAGACAATACATGGCACGCGCGATCGGGTGGGACATAGTATTGCTGGGCGTGTCATAAAACAACAAGCCCCTATCATTGCGCATGAAGTTGCAACCCATCCATGGTTTTATAATCCGGCTGCCCTTGAAGAGAAATGGCTGGCAATTGTCAGTACACCGATGTGGATAGATGGACAAATTATTGGTACTTTAGACATTCACAGCAGAACTACAAAAGAGGCATTTACAGAGAAAGATTTGGAAATTTTGTCTTTAATGGCGCGCCAAGCTGAGGTTGCGATTGCCAAAGCCCAGCAGTTTGAACAAGATCAGCGCCGCATTCAGGCTTCGAATTTGGTGCAACGTATCCTGGAAAAGACTGACCAAAGTGAACAAGCTGGCCGGCTTGATTCACTTTTGCTCGCCATGCAGAGAGAGGTCAAACAATTGCTGCCCGAAGTAGACTTGACCGTTGTATTGAAAAATACTAGTGGTCATTGGTCGTATAATTTCCTGCGTCATATACTTGGTGGCGCCTATAACCCACGCTGGTTGCGCCCTGCCGATGATAGCTTGATCGTACATGTTGCCGCTCATAAAGAACCTTTGCTTCTGTCCACTGGCACAGCTATCTACTGTCATCAGTATAATTTAAGCCCAACCAACCCTGAATCTGCGCAGTCGTGGCTTGGGCTACCTATGATCGTGGGTGATCTGACCGTCGGCGCGATAGCGATGCAGGATGACGAACAGCAATATGCGCTTGGTGAGGCAGCGTATGAATTGTGCCAGACGATTGTCAGGCATTTGTCTGGCGCCATCTACTCTGCCTGGGTGGATGAACAACGGGCAGAGTTGTACCAGCAACTCACGATGCTTCAGCGCGCGAGTGAAACGATCATGTTGCTGGCTAAACAAAATGAGGATTGGTTATGGCATGCGACCTTGACATTGGCTACAGCACACTACGGTCTGCGTTTCGAACGTGCAGTCCTTTTCCTGAGTGAGCATGAAGGAAGACATGTCTCCGGACGGATGGGAATTGGCAATTTTGATCGAACACTTGCTTTTCACGATTGGAGCAAAGATGAACTAGGGGACATGACCTGGGAGCGCTACCTACAAGCGCTGCAAGCAGGCGAGCTGACGCCAACCGAAATCGAGCATTTTGTAAGGGATTGGCAAATTGATTTTACCGAGGGTAGCACATTTGCAAGTGTCTTGCGCAGCGGAGAAATCAGGCAGGTAAAAGCCAGCGAGGCAAAAGCGCGTCTACCCAAAGCGTTCGTTGAAAAGTTTGGCATATGCGATTACTCGCTTGTACCCATCAAAGCCGGGCAGCGTGAGTTGGGATTGGTCGTCCTGAGTAACCCGATCCGCGGCGAACTACATAGGCGAGAGTCGCTCGTCTATTTTGCTACATTGGTTAACCAAGCAGCGCTGATTTACGAAAACTTACAGCAGCATAATCGTCTGACGCAGTTCATTGGTATTGACCATAAAGTTCTTGTGAGCGCCAACAAGCAACTACTGCAGCAAACGCTCTGCGAAATTTGTCAAGCCGCAAAAGAACTTACTAGCGCCGATTTTGTCATGCTATACCCTTTGAAAGCAGATCATCCCACGCATGAGTACGATTTGGTGAACGTCGGATACACCGGAGGTGATGCCCAACTCCTTGTATCAAAAAATCGCTATCCTAGCTCTTTTACTCGGCACATTATGGAAACAGAGACGATCTATATTCCTGACACAGAGCTGGAAGTCGCGATTCATGGCGGGGTGCGTGCAGTAGATCATGATTTTATCCAAAACGCAGGCATTCGTGCGTTGATTGCCGTTCCCATTCGTGGCCCCGTTACCCATAAACTACGCGGTATTCTCTTCATCAATTTTCGAACTCCTCGCAATTTTACGGAGCAAGAAAAACAACTGGCAGAATTATTCGCACGGTTGGGAAATCTGGCAATTCGTCAAGCGCATGAATTTACAAATCTGCGTAGTGACAAGCAAGCAAAAGAAGAGGAGATACAACTATTGAGTGGTATGCTCCAAAAGGCGTTGGTCTACGAAATTAAAGAATCGGAGCTGATCAAGACAATGCTCGACAAAACTCAACGATTACTGGCCATGCCCGATGTTCATTTTGCTATCTCACTGCTTGAATGGCAACCAAGCGAGGATACTTACACCGAGCCAAGACAAATTCGGCGCACATACTACTTGACCCCCGAAAACGATCAGAGGGACAAATTGTACACCGAGAACGTTTACTTCGGGATCAGTGGCAAGGCGCTGCAGACCGGCATTACACAATTTGCAGAAAACGTCAGCACTGGTGACTGGCCGACTATCTTCTACGATCTAGGTATCGGCACGCGTGCCGAGATCGATGTACCGATCATAACGCCAGCGGAACAGACAATCGGCGTTCTCACCGTAGAGGCTCCGCAGCTAGATACGCTGACCGACGTGCATGTAGCTATGCTGGATCGCTTGGCTGCTGTGCTGGGTCTGGCACTTGACCATGCACGCCGCCAGCGTAACCTGCGTACCTTATTAGACGCTGCAGCTATGATGACCACGCCCACTACTTTAGAAGAAACGTTGCAAGCCGTCTTAGATGCCGCCCGCCAAGTGAGTCCAGATCTGTCGGTATTGACAATCTGGCATGAATCACCAGTGAATGGTGAACTCGTTTTAGGCAAATATTTTGGTATTCACCATGAAGCAGAGTTGCGGCATGAGAAGCCACGTGATGACGGCCTCGTTAATTCAGTGATGAAAGCGCGTAAGGCAATTTGGGCAGAAAATTTTGCAGGTAGAGGACTGTTTACTGGAAGTAATTTTGTTCAGCGCGAAGATTTGCAATCATCAGTCGTCTTTCCGTTGCTGGCAGGCGATCAACAGATCGGCGTTATGTTCTTCAGCTACCGTCGACTGCATAAGTTCGCAGCTGAAGAACATCTTCTATTCCCCATTCTGGCGCAAATCGCCGCCGCCAGTATTCATGATGCACTGCTGTTGGATGAAGCCGACAAGGAACATAAACGATTAAGAATGGCTTTGGACATTCTCGAAACAGTTAGCGGTGAGTTAAGTGTTGAGCAAACCCTGACCAATATTTTGAAACGGTTGACTGCTGATGACCTCTTTCCCAATATTAGTGCCTGTATCTTGCTCTATAACAAGACCGAGCATGTCTTAGAGTTCAGTCCAGCCTCCTATAACTTCTACCGGATTGATAACCCCAGTTGTATCAATCTAACCCATGTTGCACTAGATACCAGTACAATTGCCGGCGGGTTGGCGCATAAATCAATCGAACTCAAAGCTGGAATTTATTTAAACATAGGAGATGTGTACATTGATCCATCTTACAAACCGGCACGCCTGGACACCCAGTCACAACTCACCGTAACACTTTATAGTGAGCGCCAAGGCTTACATGGTGTGTTGGTGCTTGAAAGTGACGAACCCGACGCATTTGACGCCGATGCCGAACAAATGGCGTTGGGCATAGCACGACAAGTAACGGTTGCTCTGGAGCGTGCCCATCTAGTTACGTCGGTGCGCCGCAAAGACGTGCTGTCTAGTGCGGCCTTTTGGGCGCTTGATGTTGCCCATTACATTAACTCAGAAACAGGTTTAATTCGGAACTGGGCCAACTTTTTGGCAACCGAAATCGGTTTATCCGCAGATGGGAAAGAATACGTCAAGGAAATTCAGCTTTCGTCCGCTAAACTAGCAAGCGTTATGTCGAATATTTCTTCAAAATGGGGTGTAGCAGAAGCAATGGATAGCAGAAATGTGGAAGATGCTTTGCAGGGTTATATCGAGGATATCCAGGCGGAAAGGGATGTTGCTCTGGAAATCTGTTTCAGCCCTTATGCAGGCAATGTGCGTGTGAGAGCCGAACTGCTTTCTCTAGGCAAGATTGTTCGCTATATTGTTCAGAACGCCTTAGAGGCTATGCAAGTGTCACCAAATCAGCGGTTGGTAATCCGTACAATCATCACCAATCAGTGGTTTGAAATTTATGTTGAAGATAATGGGCCAGGCATTGCTGATCCAAAGATACGCCAGTCTATCTTGAACGAGCCAGTTGTATCTACAAAAGGCGAGGGGCATGGCTACGGCTTACTCTTCGCCAGTGATGCGGTGGAACGTAGCGGCGGCCTCATCCGTTTGCTGCCATACGTACCGGGCAAAGGGGCCACTTTTGTTGTCTCGCTGCCTATGGTTGTGGACTGAAATATGATACGGAGGCCTCATGACTGACAGAAAATGCCAACATCTGGAATGTGTGTGCAAACGAAGGGTACTAATTGTGGAGAACGATGTGCGCTGGCGCAAGGTTCACGCTACCAATTTGACTAAATGGGGCTATGAGCCTGTGGTGGCGGAGGGAAAAGGTCAGGCATTGCTGGATGACGCCGTCAAAAAGGTGTTTGCTCAGCGCTGCCATGCTGCCCTTGTGGACATGCGCTTATTACACAACCAGGATGACCAAGATTTGAGTGGACTTCGGTTAGTACAACAACTTAAGCCTGCCCGTTCCATCATTGTCACCGGATTCGGTTCAATTTCAACCTATCGAAAGGCACAAGGAGAGCATGGCGCATTTGGATTTTTCGGCAAAGAAGAAGAACCAGAGGTGTTGCACGAAGCGATCCGAGATGTAGTCAATGATTCATGTGTTCAGTTACTCCAGGTTTACCCTCATTCCTGGCTCACGGAACACGTCGTTCCACATTTGAAGAGGAATGACAATTCACCCATTGCAGATGATGAGATTTGGGACGTTCTGGCTCTTCTGTTTCCACAAGCTGGTCAGATTGTGCTGGAAGAATTATCTGGCGCAACGGAATCCCCTGGTCTGCATAGCGACGCTGTCCGTCATCGCTCGATTGTTTTCAAAGCAACAGTACCTCAGCATCAGCCAGTTTTTGTGAAACTGGCTACGACCAACTGGCTTGAAGATGATAAAGATAAAATTTGGCGCGAAGTACAAAATTATGAGAATCATGTGGCAGGAAAACTTGGTGGACTGCACTTCGCACAGCTTGCCTGCCATAAGCGGTTATGGAATATCGGCGGAGTTGCCTACAGCTTTATTGGAAATAGCGAAAGCGCCGGCGTTTTTCGTACCTTCTATGCGGCCCAATCAGATCCAGAAATGATCATCAAGCCGCTACGACATTTTTTCGGCACCGTCTGGCACGGCCAGTATCAAATGCCAACACCGCTAAACGGCTCGCTCTTCGAGACATACGATCGGGTTTGGAAGCACGCCCTTGGCAATCGGCTGGAAAGTTGGCGACAACTGGACAAACAGATATCGTTTGCAGGACTCATTGGCAAATTCCCTGAACCGCGTACTTGGTTGTGTCGCAAAAAGGACAGTAGTGGGTTAGCGAATCTGCGCCAGTGTGTGATTCACGGCGACTTGCACGCAGACAATTTGCTTGTAGATAGCAACGGTCACTCCTGGGCAATCGATTTTGAGCGTACGGGAGAAGGCCATATTCTGGGCGATTTTGTTGAATTGGAACAGGATATTCTTACCCGCCTTGCCATCTTTGCGGATCAAGACCTAACGATCTTCTACGAACTGATCATTACATTGACGAAACCAAACAAACCCAATGATACATTACAGCCGACACCATCAATTGTTGCCTATGCCGAGGCTTACAAAGCGTTTCAGGTGGTGGCTGGCTTGCGGAAAATTGCCGCAGATCAATGCCATACTTCGGACATGCGCGAATATTATTGGGGCTTGTTATTGGATGCGCTGTTTGTCAACTCTAAGCTTGATCAGACAGCAGACCGCAATCGATGGGATAAAACACTGCTTCTGGCAAGCATCATTTGCGCACGATTGGACGGCTGGGACAATCGGGGGGGAGCAGAATGGCCGCCCAAGAGTTGGTCTCCAATTCAATGGACTGCTCAGAACACACCAGCCGCATCCACTCGGCCTGTTCACATTTCCAGTGTGGATAATATTCCAGGCAAGTCCCAGTTTGATCATGGCTTTGCTCTGTTGATTGGTGTCGGCAATACACCTCAAGTTTCAAAGTTAAGTCTCCAGGAGACGGTCAATGATGTGAACGCAGTCCGCGCAATTTTGATCGACCCAGGGCGCTGCGCTTATCCGCCCTACTGTGTACAGGCGTTGACCAACCATACAGCTACCCTTGACGAGATACGTGCGGGCTTTGAACGGCTCGCCTATCAAGTGCAGGGCAATCCAGAAGCTACGGCAATTATCTATTTTTCGGGTCACGGCATCCGCAGTGAAAGCGATGGACGCTATGGTTTGCTGCCTTCCAATATCCGGATGAATGACGATAATACAGGCTTTGCGTCAGAAACAGTGCTTTGGTCCGAAGAGTTTCGCGGCTTGATCGAAGGAGTGAAAGCGAGGCGTCTACTAGTACTGATTGATGCCTGTCATGCCGAAGGGGCAACTATCAGTCACAAAAGCGATCAAGATATCTCCTTGCCGAAAGGGTTCACAAAATCCCCCCCGCCGGACAATTTGCTATCGTTGCTTACACGCGGTAAAGGCAGATCTGTGATCAGCTCATCCGGTAGCGATCAAAAGTCCTATATTCGACGCGACCGTACCTTGAGTATCTTTACCCATCACTTGGTGGAAGCGTTGCAAGGTGCCGACAATCATACGGGCGACAAAGATGTGCGCGTCTCCAACCTCATCCATTATTTGGGTGAGCGTGTTCCGGCAAGTGTGGAAAGGGAATATCCAGGCTATGCTCTGAAGCAGGTGCCGTGGACGGAACAAGCGGCGGAAGATTTTCCCATTGCCCTAATCGCCGGTGGCAAAGGATTGCCATAATTATGCCTGAAATCGGCCCTGAACATCCAATCACCTATCGTCAGGAATTGCTGACGCCACTCTTCCAACTGATTCGCGCCCGCGAATCTTGCGCCATAATCGGCGTCGCCAGCATGGGCAAATCTCGCTTGCTTCAGTTCATGGCGCGCCAGGATGTGCGCCGGCATTATCTAGCGTCTCAAGTCGAAACTACCTTGTTGATTGGGGTGGATTGTAACCGCATAGCCCGCTTTTCAACGTGGGGTTTACACGAGTTAATTCTGACCGCACTAGTAGAAGTCTGTGGAGAATATGCGCAGCTTGGCAAGCAACGCACGCGGTTAAGTCAACTACGCCAACAAGCAATTATCGCACGCAATGGGCTGCTGGCGCAACGCCACGTTGAGCTGGCACTGCAAATGATCTGCAAGGAACAGGGACTGCACATCTGTTTTCTACTAGATGAGTTTGACGAAGCCTATCGTTCACTACCCGGCCAAGCGCTTGTCAGTTTGCGCGCCTTGCGCGACCTGCACAAGTATCAGGTGAGTTACGTACTTTTCACGCGCGACCATCCGCTGCATTTGCGACCGCCCGACGAATGCGAAGGCTTTTTTGAATTGATCTCACGTTCGATACTGGGGTTGAAGCCTTACCGTGATGAAGATATGCGCCGCATCATTGATCAAATTCGGGTCCGTCGTAGCCACGAACTAACTCAATTAAACGCAGATATGATCCAGCCCTTGTTAGTTCTGTGTGGAGGTCATCCTGGTTTGCTAGTTGCCTTGCTCAATGCTCTGACTGTAGCCGGCCCGATTGGGGTTTCCTGGCTAGAATGGGCGCAAGATCAGGCAGACGTTGGCGAGGAATGTCGTAAAATCTGGGAAGGTTTACGCGGTGAGGAACGCCAGAGTCTCCATCATTTGGCCCATAACCTGGATATCAAGTTTCAGACGCGCGAAGTGTTGGTCTTAAAAGGCCTGGTCGATGAAAATCGATCTCCGCAGACAACGTTCTTTTCACCGATTTTTGCCCACTATGCTGCCCATCAAATGCCGGTTGCTGGCGATACGTTGCAGATTGATACCCAGGCTGGCAGTGTGTGGGTCAGCGGCAAACAATGTCAACTGCTGACTGGCAAAGAGTATGACTTGTTGCTTTTTCTGTATGAGCATTTGGGCGATATTTGTTCGGTGGAGCAAATCGTCAACCACTTATATCAGGGTCGGGAAGCGTTTAATATTAATGACAGCACTATTGCGGCCATCGTAAAGCGCGTACGCGAAAAAGTTGAACCCAATCCCAAGCGACCTCAGTATTTGTTGAATATTAAGGGTAGGGGGTATAAATTGATAAGTAAGGCTGAATCACTTTGACTGAACCAGCCGCTTGCTGTTTAAATTTTTATACACTTCGAGCTTCCCATTGAGATCGCATTTCTATCGCAATTTACGTGCCTTCCTGCGCGATACCCGTGTTCTTTTGCAAGAATCACGGGTGTCACTGTTGCTCTTTTGGGGCCTTGTGCTGGGTGGTGCAATTCTCTTTTATCTCTTTTATGTTTCCCCAGAGACGCAAGCCCGCCTCTCGTTTAGCGAAGCACTGCACGCCACCTTTGCCCTCGTCTTTTTTGAAGTGAGCGTGCCCTATCCCAAAGCTTGGTACTTGCAGCCGCTCTTTTTTATCATTCCAATTTTTGGGCTGGGGGTGCTGGCCGATGGCGTGTTGCGTTTTGGCAATGCGCTTTTTAACAAACAGACACGCGGACAGAAATGGCAGGTGGCAATGGCTTCCACATATAGCAACCATATTATTATTTGCGGCCTGGGCAAGGTCGGCTACCGCACCGCGGTCGAATTGCTCAAATTCGGCCGCGACGTGGTCGGGATTGAGAGTGACGAAAATGGTCGCTTTGTCGAAAGCACCAAAGCCTTGG
>Ga0209490_10006623_pt1 | contig 10431 bp, 6 predicted proteins | sample MAT06_FD_187209 | JGI IMG/M metagenome (GOLD analysis project Ga0209490, IMG submission 187209) | Freshwater microbial communities from Lake Fryxell liftoff mats and glacier meltwater in Antarctica - MAT-06 (SPAdes) (version 2) | ecosystem: Environmental > Aquatic > Freshwater > Ice > Liftoff...
CTGCGAGACGAAGATTCAAGACTGCTCGAAGACCGTATGCAAGCCCGTGACCGAGACGCTTTACCGCGATTGTGTGCAAACCGTGTGTACGCTGGTAACGGAAACGTGCCTCCGCGATGTGGCCCGTGTCGTCTGCAAAGATGTGACCGAAACCACTTGCCACTCAGTGACCAAGCAAGTTTGCGAGCCTTGCACGACCACGCGGAGCGTATGCAAGACCGTGCCCGAAACGGTCTGCGAAACGGTGTGCGTGCCCGCCAGGACATCGTGGCAATGCGTCCCGAAATATGAGTGCGTGTTCGATCCTTGCACCTGCACCACAGTTCAGAAGCAAGTCGGCACCACCCGGCAGTTCGTCCGCGAACCCGCCCACACCACCACCCGGCAAGTGACCCGCAACAAGTCGGTTGTCGAGCAGGTAACGGAGACCACGATGGTTACCAAAACCGTTGTTGAGAAGGTGCCCGTGACCACGACGAAGAAGGTTTCGACTACCGTGTTCGAGAAGGTGCCGGTCACCATCACGCGGAATGTGTCCTCGCAACAAGTCGTGAAGGTGCCTTACACCGTCACGAAGATGGTTCAGGTAACGGAGGTGAACAAGGTGCCGGTGAGCACGAACCGCAACGCGCTGGGTGCCTATGTCGATGCGTCCGCACTCAGTGGTGATGCCGCTGCGGCGGCCGCGAATGGCGCGACAGTCGTGGGTGGCGGCCCCACGGCACTGGGCAACCCCGGCGCGGCAACCTACGAAACCGACGGTCAAGGTCGCGTCTTTGTTGAAGGGCTGAGCGTGACCAAACCCGTGACGCAATTCGTGACCAAGAACGTGCCGGTCACCGAAGTGCGGAAGGTGCCTTACACCGTCACGAAGACCGTGCCCCGTGAGATCGTGAAGCAAGTGCCCACGAAGGTGACGCGGATGGTGCCGACCACGGTTACCAAAGTGGTTCCGGTCACGACGTGCCGCGTGGTTACCGAGGAAGTGGTGAAGATGGTGCCAACGCAAGTGACCACAATGCGCTCAGTGGTGGTCACGAAATGTGTTCCGGTCACGGTCAGCCGTCAGGTGCCTTGCACCACGATTGTGAAAGTGCCTCAGACTGTTACCGAGATGGTTCCTACTGTCGTGGCAAAGCCGGCGGCCTCGACGGGTTGCGGAACGCCCACCGCGGCGGGCTGCCCCACGCCTTGCCCAACTACCACGGCTTGCGGCCCAACATGCGGTAACTCCTGCGTTTTCAAGGGTCTCGTGTGCGGCACCGAGTCCGGCGGTCGCTTCCGCAACCTGTTCAACGGAGCCAACCGACCGCACCCGATTCGCAACCTGTTCAACCGCGTCTGTACCGACCGTTTGGCGTGCGATCCGTGCCCGCCGACGCCATGCCACACACCGTGCGCACCCACACCTTGCAAGTAACGGCACAAGCCTTGCAGTAGCGCGAAGCCCACGGACGACCGCGTCCGTGGGCTTTTTGCGTTCTACCGCCGACCGTCGGCACAGGGCGGAAGCCCTGTGCGGACTGTTTGATTCCGAGAACCCGGCACGTTAAACTCGAAGTACCGCTTTGGGAGAACTTCGCCAATGAAGACCGCGTTCATGTCATTGCTTGCCGTCGCCGCCATCGTGCTGGCTTCGCTCACACCCGCGCCCGCCCGGCAAGAGCCGGACAAGAAGGACGCCGAGAAGTTGCCCGACTTCCCGAAGCTCGATCCCAAGAATGTCGTTGTGCCGCTGAATGAAGGGAAGACGATCTTCGCCGAGGTCGCCGTGGAGGGGGATAAGAAGAAGGTAAAGCGAGTCGGGTTGGCGTGCGAAGTCTGCCTCCGCGAAGGGCCGCTCGAATGCTTCCTGTGCAAGAAAGGCACGAAGGAACACGAGGCCATCGTGCGAATCGATGCCGACGCGAAGTTCATCCACTTGGCCCTCGAAGCCGCCGGGGCCACCAAAGGCACGCCGACGCAGTTCGTCGATCCCAAAACCGAGGAGCCGAAGTATAAGGCCGCCACGGGGACAAAACTGAACGTCATCGCCCATTACACCAAGGGTGGCAAGACTTTCACCCACCCCGCCCAGGACTGGATTTGGGACACCAAGAAGAAAGCCTCGATCGCTCACGGCTGGGTCTTCACAGGAAGCGTGCTCATCAAAGACCCGTGCCGCCCCAATGCCGAGCCGTTCTACGGTGCCAACAGCGGCGACATCATCAGCATCTCGAACTTCCCGTACTCGATGCTCGAAATGCCCGTCGAGATTTCCAAGGACGACGCGAATCTGACCTTCGAGGCCAAGACCGAGAAGATTCCGGCTCTGTACTCGAAAGTATGGATAATCCTCGAACCCGTGCCCGAGAAGAAATGAAGAACCCCCGGCAAGCCGGGGGCTATATGAACAGATTCCCATTTAACCCCCGGCCTGCCGGGGGTCTTCTTCTCCGAACTTACTTCGCTTCCTTCATACGCTTCAAGTACTTGCCGTCTTCGGTCTGGATGACGATCTGTTCGCCCTGGGTGATGAACGAAGGCACCTGAACGACGAGGCCGGTTTCGAGCGTGGCGGCCTTGGTCTGGGCGGCGGCGGTTGCGCCTTTGATGCCCGGTTCCGTCTCGATGACCTTGAGCGTCACCGTTTGAGGCAATTCCATCGACAGCGCTTTGCCGTCGTGGAAGGTGATCTTGCAGGTGTCGTTTTCCCGCAGATACTTCATCATGTCGCCGACCATGTCCGCGCTGAGGCTGACAGGCTCGAAGGTCTCGGCGTCCACGAACACGAATTCGTCGCCGTCCTTGTACGAATAGTTGAAGTCTTTGGTATCGAGGAACACCACATCGACCTTATCGTCCGGATGAACCCGTTCGTCGACGATGCTGCCGGTGGTGAGGTTCTTGAGCTTCAAGTACAGGATGGCCCGCCAGTTCCCGGGCGTGTTCAGGTCGCGGTCGAGGCAGTACATGAGTTGCCCGCCCATATTCAGCACCATCCCCCGGCGGATGTCGATCATCTTTGTGGACGCCACTGGAAACCCTCCGATTGTGGGGCGCGGTGCCCCGGTTGTCGTGCGATACAAGTTACCCGTCGTTCTATCAGACCGAAGGCGACACGAGAAGGGCGGTCGCCGTGATACGCCTTTTGGCGAGCGGGGGACGGAAGTCCCCTGTTTGGTTTGTTTTGGCGAGCGGGGGACGTAAGTCCCCTGTTTGGTTCAACACCAAGAACAGTGGGCTTACGCCTCAACTTGAGCCGTATCTTGGGGTTGACAGGTGGTGGTTGCAGTTGTTTGAGTGCCGTCTTGAATTCTTGAGGGCACAGCCATCGCGACGACCACCCCGCAACCCAGCTTCGGACACATTCACTTTTCAGGAGTGAAGTTAGGCGACAAGCGAGTCAACAACCGCCTGATCGACTTGGCCGATATGCTTGTTGCCAGCGAGGGCGACTCTTGGCCCAACAAGTTCGCCCAACCCGCTGATTATCACGCCTTCCAAGACCTTGTCAACCGGCCAGAGGCCACACACGAATCCGTGCGAGTGCCGCACACTCGCCAAACACGACAACGCATGGCAGAGGCCAACCAAGTCGTCCTCATCATACACGACACCACTGAACTCGATTATTCCGGACGCAACACGCTTCATCTTGGCCCCATCGGCAATGGCGGTGGACGCGGTTGGGAGTGCCATAACTCGCTTGCTGTCGATCCCAATACTCGTGCCGTCATCGGACTGGCAAATCAGATTCTCCACCGTCGCGTCGAGAAGGCCGTTACCGAAAAGGAAACCAAGGCGGCTCGGCGAGACCGGGCCAGCCGCGAAAGCCGACTCTGGTGGCAAGGCATCACCGCGTGTGGTGTTGCTCCCTCGGGAAGCGTTTGGATTCATGTGTGTGACCGTGGGGCGGATTGCTTCGAGTTACTCCAACAGTTGACTGATACGAAACGCTCATTCGTCATCCGGTCAAAGTCGAATCGGGCGTTGATAGTTGACGACGAGAAATTGCAAACCGAGAAGAAAGCGAAAGCCAAACTGCACGAAGTGTTGCGAGCAATGCCCGCACAAGTCTGTTGGCGGGGTGTGGCGAGGACGGACAAGGGGAAGTCGCGACCAGTCAAACTGCAAGCGTGTTGGGCGGAGTTCACGTTGCGTCCGCCCCATGCGAAATCGGGTGAGTATAGGAAAGAAGGCGTGCGTGTCGGTGCCATTCGAGTGTGGGAAGTCGATCCACCCGAGGGTGAGAAGAAGGGTGTGGAGTGGATATTGGTGACGGATCAGAAAATCACGGACGCATTGTCGGTGCGTCAGTTGGTGGAGTATTACGAGCGTCGGCCGATCATTGAGGAGTATCACAAGGCGTTCAAGACAGGCTGCGGGGTGGAGAAGTTGCAACAACGCACGGGTGCAGCGTTGGAAGCGGCGATCGGGATAACGGCGATATTGGCGTTGGGGTTGTTGATGTTGCGTGACGTGGCGCGTGACGAGACACGCCAGTCGGAGCCGGCGGCAACGCTTGTTGGTGAATGTTCGGTATGTGTGCTGAGTGTGTGGCGTTTGGGCGTGGCAAAAGTGGACTGGACCGTTCGTGAATTCGTTAAGGCTCTTGGCCGTCTCGGTGGGCACATGAACCGGCCAAGCGACGGAATTCCCGGATGGCAGACGCTCTGGCGGGGATTGCGAAAACTCCGCCAAATGATCGCTTATCACCAAAAAGCAATAGCAACTTACGGCTCAAGTTGAGGCCTTAACCTCGTGCCCACGAATCTTGGGGAACATCAACCACCTCGTCACATCCGCTCTGCGGTGTGACGGGTTTTCGGCCGCTCTGCGGCCACAACCTTGGCCCATTAGAGGGGTTACATGCACCGACTGCACGCCCTAGCTTTGGCCGCAGAGCGGCCGAAAGAGCGTCACACCGCAGAGCGGATGTGACGCGGTGGTTGCAGGATGTGGCGGGGTGGTTTAATCGGCGCACGTCGCGTCACGCTTCCTCGAACGGAAGCACGTCGCCCGTGCCGTCGTCGCGGCTCGCGATGATGACCGAATACCCGCGATTCTCGATGACCGAGCAGTCGCCGTAAGTCTCGAAGATCATCGGCACGACGGCGGTCGGCATCTTGGTGACGATGTAGTAGCGGCCGCCGGGTTTGAGCAAGTCGCGGGTGCCATCCACGAAGAGTTGCGTGATGTCGGACTTCGCGTAATAAGGCGGGTTCGCCAGGATCACGTCGAACGAGTTCGGTTCCAGCCCTTCGAGGCGAGTCGAAGCAACAAAGCGCGGGTTCGGCGTGTTGTTGGCCTTTGCATTCAACTCGGCCAGCGCCAGCGCCCGCAGGCTGCTATCGATGAACGTGACGGAACCCGTTGCGCCGGCCTTCGCGCCGGCAAGGCAACCCACCGCGCCGTTGCCGCAGCCCAAATCGAGAATCGAATCGCCGGGGTTCACTTCGGTGATATCGAGCATGGCCCGCGAGCCGCTGTCGAACCGGCCATAACCGAACGTGCCCGGCCGCGACACGAACGACATCGATTGGCCATCCCCGATCTTCGCGTGGAACGTCACTTCGTGCCGTCGGCGTTTCTCTTCACCTTCGGGTCGCGTGCTCCAGAACGCCATGCCGTTCTCGCTCGATGGCGTCTCGCCACACTTCCCAAACACCTTTTTGTGCCACTTAGCGAACTGATTATCCTTCTCGTACTCGGAAAGCGTGAGGAACAGCCCGCCGGGTGCGAGAACGTGGTAGCCCTGTTCCACGATGTCGAGCTTCAATTCGCGGTCGGCGTGCGTGGAAGCCAAGAAGATCACGGTGTTGAACTTCGTGGGTAAGTCCCACAAATCCGGCAGCGCGACCACCTCCGCGACCGCGCCGATTTCCTCCAAACACTCCCGAACGCGGGTTGCTTGATGCAAGTCGAATTGCACGCAAACCGTGCCGGGGTCGCCCACCGCCTTGACGAGGTTGGCGACCGGCCAAGGCGGCCCAAGGACAAAGCACACGGGCGGCTTCACCCGATGCGCGACCGTTGCGAATAACTCGTTGACGTGCTTCATGGAGGCATTTTAGCAAGACGCGGGTTCAGCCGAAACCCCTGGCAAGCCGGGGGCTACCTGAGTTGAGCCCTTAACCTCGTGTCCACGAATCTTGGGGAACATCAGGTGTTTGGTGTTTGGTGTTTGGTGTTGTGAGGTTGGTGTGAGATGGGTTAAGGCTTCCCAGGGTCGCCGCTTCGGCGCACCCTGGGATACCTTAACCAATAATCAACCGCTTCACTAAACACTAAACACTAAACCAAATACACAGCCGCGGCCGCGCCGGCAGCGAGGGCGACGGCACCGATGGCGAGCCAGCGCGTGAGGTAGCCTTTCGACCATTCATCGAGGCGGAGGAACAAGAATCCCGCGAGGGCGAGCGCCGTGAGGCCGGCGACGACGACGAGCGATTCCGCGACTCGGTTGTGCGTGCGCAGTTCGCGGACCTGATCGGCCGAGACTTCCACTTCGTACTCGACGTACACAAGGTTCGGGCCGACGCCGTGCGGGGTGAATCGCTTCTGTTCGACTGGGTCCGGAGTGCGGACATTGCGACCGTCGCGGCGGATGAACTCGTTCTTGACCTCGCTTACCGTGGGTCGGTAAATGACTGGCGGGTCGAGTTCGGCGAGCTTGCGTTCGATGGTATCGCAGGCAACGGCGACTGAGTCCTCGTCGGCTTCCGCTTCCGTCGCGGCGGGAAGCGTGCCGGACACCCGTTCGCGGATTGCAACTGAAAAATTGGGCCGCAGCGGCAACTGCGGGCGGGTTGTCGTGGCGGCTGTGGGCGAAGCGGGCGAGGCGGACTTCCCCTTATTTGCGGCAAGCGAGGGAATGGCCTTGGCTTGCGCCTCGGCAGCGCCGTTCACCAGCAAGAGTGCATAGTTCTGAGCGGCGCGGCGTGCTTGTTCGGGTTTCGCCCCCGAAGCCCCGCCCGGCTGTGGCGGCTTCTGACAACCCACCGCCACGACAGCGAAGGAAGCGAGAAAAGCGGCGATCAGCAACATGCGGTACATTTCACTCTCCGCGTTTAACGTTACAGGTTTAACGTTTAACGTTAATTTCGCTGTGATAAACACCGCGCTCGCGTGTGCCGCGTTAACTAACGCCCAATCCGCAACGTTAAACACGCAACGTCGTGGGCGAACGCCACGGGCCGACGGCTTGGGTCGCAATCGCGGCGATGGCCAGTGGCGCGATGCCGACCATTCCCGGCGACGATTCCCACGGCCAGAGGAACGAGAACACCGTTCCCCAGAAGGCGGCCGCGCCGATCGGGAAGACGCGGATGCGTTCCCGGCGGTTTGCATCGGTCGCCAGCCACCAGCGGCACGCGGCCGTCGCTAACCCAAAGTAGAACAGGTAGCGGATGCCGATGGAGAGCGATTCCGGGCTGATTCGATGGCCGCTCCATAACACAATGTCGCGGGTGCTCGCCGTGCCCGTTTCGGTGGGCATGGCCCAACCGTCGAGCCAGAAGGCGAGCGTTCCCACCCCGAGGCCGACGAGCAGTTGAATCGCCCTGCGGCCCCAGGGATTCTGTTCGTTCCGTCGTGGGAATCGGCCGACGATCAGTAAAGCCCACGTCAGGACGGTAGCGAGCAGAAAGACGCGGCCCAGCACGGACCATCCGGTTCCCGATTGCAGCATCGCCCACGGAGCGGTACACGCGGCGCACACCACGGGTGCCAGCACCATTCCGCCCGCAAATTCCGAGAGCCGACTGCGAACGAACGACCCCGTGCTAAGCGTGGACGGGGCGGCTGCGGGAAGCGGCTTCACCACCTTCGGCAGCGGCAAGCGTTCATCGACCACCGTTTCGGCGGCGGATATCTTGAGGTCGATTCCCGGAACAGGAACGGCGGTGAGGGTTGCCGCACCCGCTTCCAGCCGCGTGCCACCGAACACCGCGTCCACCGTGCGGGCGAACTCAAGGATTGTGCCGAATCGCCGCGTGGGGTCTTTGTCGAGCGCTCGCGCCAGCACGGGCCGCCACACGGCCGAGACTTTCGTTAAGTCTGGGGTGTCGAGTTGGTGCTTCATCAGCACTTCGCCCGGCGTCTCGCCCTGGAAAGGCGGGTGCCCGGTGAGCATCTCGAAGAGAACCACGCCGCAAGCGTAGATGTCGATGGACCGCCCGTAGTTACCGTTTTTGATCTCGGGTGCCATGTAGTGCGGGGTGCCGACGCCACGGGTCGCGTCGCCGCGCTCGCTGGAACTCATCCGCCGCGACAGGCCGTAATCCCCAACCTTCAGGCTTCCATGTTCGAGGAAGACGTTCCCCGGCTTCAGGTCGCGGTGAACGACGCCTTGATCGTGCAGGTGCCCGACGCCACGCGACAGCGCCGCGAACCACTCGCGGATCAACTCGGAGGGCAGGCCGTTCGGGTGGCGGTTGATGACTTGGGCAAGCGATTCGCCGAACACGTATTCCATCACGACCCACTTCTCGCCCCGGCTATCGGTGCGAAGGTCGTAGAGATGGACGAGGTTCTGGTGCTTGAGGTTCAGGCAGTGGGCGATGCCCCGCAGTTCGGCGTCCGTGTGGCCGCGCAACAGCTTGAGGGCGACTTCTTTGCCCCCGTCGCTGACGGCAAAGTAAACCTCGCCGAACCCGCCCTGGCCAACGCCCCGTTTGAGGGTGTAGCCGTCCAACGGCCGTTGCCCGGAGCGATAGGTGAATTTCATTCCGGTCATCGTGCTTACCTCTGTGGGGAGAAGCTCCCCTCAAGGATGATTCGCTCAGGCGCAACCAACATTGCCAACATTCAGGAAAAATCGTCACCCAGAGCGGAACTGGAAGCATTATAACGGCCCGTTGGCGTTCCGCGAAGGATTGTCGCACGGCTTTTGCGCGAGTTCCACTCCCATTCTGGTCTGAACCGCGAGTCACGCCCAGGTGTCAACGTGGACGCGGCTTTCCGCCTGCCATAAGCCTACCCAACACAGTATTCCGATTTAAGGCAGCCTTCTCATGCCGAGTTACAACCCCGCCGACGTCGAACGTCGTTGGCAACTGTTTTGGGACACCAACAAGACATTCCGCACGCCGGAACCGGGCGAACCCGGCACCGAAGGCAAGCCGAAGTATTACATCCTCGACATGTTCCCATACCCGAGTGGCGCGGGCCTGCACGTCGGCCACCCCGAAGGGTACACCGCAACCGACATCCTGGCTCGCTTCAAACGGATGCGAGGCTTCCACGTTCTGCACCCGATGGGCTGGGACGCCTACGGTCTGCCTGCCGAGCAATACGCCGTCGAGAAGAACGTTCACCCACGCATCACCACTCAGCAAAACATCGACACCTTCCGTAGACAAATCAAGTCGCTCGGCTTCTCCTACGACTGGGACCGCGAAGTCGATACCACCGACGCCAACTACTTCAAGTGGACTCAGTGGATATTCCTGACCATCTACGACACATGGTACGACTCCGTAATGAAGCGCGGCCGGCCCATCGCGGAGTTGCCGATTCCCGAGGGTGTGCGCAACCACGGTGAATACGAGGTTCGCAAGTATCAGGATAGCCACCGCCTCGCGTATCAGGCGGAAGTGCCGGTGAACTGGTGCCCGGCGCTGGGCACGGTGCTGGCGAACGAAGAGGTGATCGACGGCAAATCCGAACGCGGCAGCCACCCCGTCGAGCGCCGCCCGTTGCGCCAGTGGCTCATGCGCATCACCGCCTACGCCGAACGCCTGCTCACCGACCTCGACCCGCTCGATTGGTCCGACGCGATCAAAGCCCAGCAACGCAACTGGATCGGCAAAAGCGAAGGCGCGGAGGTGGATTTCAAACTGGCCGACCACACCGATACCGTTCGCGTGTTCACCACCCGCCCGGACACGCTGTACGGCGCAACGTATATGGTGCTGTCGCCGGAACATGCGTTGGTCGAGCGGATCACGACACCCGAACACGCGGCGGCCGTGAAGGCGTACCAGGAGGGGGCGAGCCGCAAGAGCGACTTCGAGCGCACGGAAATGGCCAAGACCAAGACCGGCGTGTTCACCGGCGCGTTCGCCATCAACCCGGTGAACGAGGCGCGTATTCCGATCTGGATCGCAGACTATGTGCTGGCGACTTACGGCACGGGCGCGATCATGGCGGTTCCGGGCCACGACAAGCGCGACTTCGAGTTCGCGCACGAATTCGGCCTGCCCGTGATAAGAGTGGTGCAACCGGCGGGCGAAGAAGGCGGAGTCAATCCGCCTGAGCCATTCTGTGAGGAAGGCATCGCGGTCAACTCTGGCGTGCTGGACGGCTTGCCCACGGCCGACGCCAAGCGGGAAATCACCGTGATGCTCGAGTCACGCGGCTTGGGCCATCGCCGGGTGAACTACAAACTGCGCGACTGGCTGTTCAGCCGGCAACGCTACTGGGGCGAACCGTTCCCCGTGCTGCACG
>Ga0209490_10006624_pt1 | contig 10429 bp, 7 predicted proteins | sample MAT06_FD_187209 | JGI IMG/M metagenome (GOLD analysis project Ga0209490, IMG submission 187209) | Freshwater microbial communities from Lake Fryxell liftoff mats and glacier meltwater in Antarctica - MAT-06 (SPAdes) (version 2) | ecosystem: Environmental > Aquatic > Freshwater > Ice > Liftoff...
AGGCAAGTCGATCGTCTTCGTTAATCGGCTCTTGCATGGATAAACGACTCCGCGGGATTGCGAGAACATGGGCCAATAACTCCGCGGACTCGGCAGCCGCAGAGTCAATACCGGCATTGGCGAGTCGGTGTTGGGCGTCAACGAGCACATCGCGAATACTGCTCACGCGGAAGGCTCGGCCAGCCGACTCTGCTGATCCGCTGAAACACAGGCTTCAATGACAGCGTCCAGATCTCCATCAAGAATTTGGTCTAAGTTGTGTGACTTAAATCCGACCCGGTGATCATTGAGACGATTCTCGGGAAAGTTGTAGGTGCGGATTCTCTCGCTACGATCAACCGTGCGCACCTGCGATCGCCGGATATCCGATGCCTCCTTTGCCGCATTGTCTTGAGCGGCCGCGAGCAGTCTTGCTCGCAGGATTCGCATCGCCTGCTCCCTGTTCTGCAACTGACTTTTTTCGTTTTGGCAGGAAACGACAACTCCCGTCGGCAAGTGAGTTATCCGGACGGCTGAGTCGGTCGTGTTGACACTCTGCCCACCCGGTCCCGAAGACCGGTACACATCAATACGCAAATCATTGGGATCGACGATGACATCAACATCTTCAGCTTCAGGTGCCACCATGACACCAGCGGCGGAGGTATGAATTCGACCTTGTGACTCGGTTACCGGAACCCTTTGCACCCGATGGACTCCGCCCTCAAAACGCAATCGCGCATAAGGCCCTTCACCCGGTCCAGGAGCGACCTTTGACTTCACGGCGATGGAAACATCCTTGTATCCCCCCAGATCCGATTCGACCGCGTCAAGGACCTCGGTGGTCCAACCGCGGCGTTCGGCGTATCGCAAATACATGCGCATGAGGTCGGAAGCAAAAAGTGCGGATTCATCACCACCTTCACCAGCTTTAATCTCGACGATAACGTCTTTGTCGTCCATCGGGTCGCGAGGAAGAAGTAGGTGGGTGAGTTTCTCAGCGAGGACCGCTTGACGTGGCAGCAACTCAATGGCCTCAGCCGCAAAAGCTTCATCTTGGTCCGCAAGTTCCTGCGCAGTTTCCAGATCTGAGGTCACGGCGAGCCAATCACGATATGCAGCGACAACTGGGCGTAGAACTGCATAACGACGCCCCAATTTTCGGGCTTGGGCTTGATCGGAGTGAATGGCCGGGTCAGCGAGCCCCGCCTCAACTCCGTCGAGTTCACTTGCAAGTTGGGCACATGATTCAAACATGATTCGCTCCTGAACTTGCGGTAGTTACTTGTCTGCTAAAGGAAACAAGGGCTGAGAAACACCGGGCTAAAAAACGGGCGCCGGTCTGGGATTGACCGCGCGACGGGGGAGACACGCGGTCAATCCCAGACCGGCGCCCGGGAAGAAGTTAGGCAGGTTCTACTTTTTCGTCTTTTGCTGCGGGGACGCCGTAGCGATTTTGGAACCTTGCCACTCGTCCACCGGTGTCAAGAATCTTCTGCTTGCCCGTGTAGAAGGGATGACAATTTGAGCATACATCAGCATGGATGCTTCCGCTCTTAGAAGTACTTCGCGTTTGGAAGGTACTGCCACAGGTGCAGGTCACCGTCGTCTCTACGTAATCTGGATGAATACCAGCTTTCATGTCTAACTCCTTTATTGATGCCCGGGTCGAAAGTGCCAATTCGGTTTCCTGTGCGTACAGGCGACCATGATTACATCGAATTTCCTTGAACCGGGTCGCCCATATTGTGCCATGAACCCGAGATCAGGATTTCAGTCACCCTCAATGTCAGTCGTCGTCGCTGGACCCCGAACCAGATGGAGTGGTCTTTTGCACCTGCTTGAGGAATTCGAAATTGGTCTCGGTTTCCCGCAGCTTGTTGAGCAGTAACTCAATTGACTGTTGCGGATCAAGCGCGTGGAGCACCTTACGCAAGGTCCACACCACCTTGAGCTCCTCGGGTGAAAGAAGCAGTTCTTCCTTGCGCGTTCCAGAAGGATCAACGTCAACGGCGGGAAAGATTCGCTTGTCAGCCAGGCGGCGATCAAGCTTCAGCTCCATATTGCCGGTTCCCTTGAACTCCTCGAAGATTACTTCATCCATCCGGGAGCCAGTTTCAACCAGAGCAGTAGCCAAGATGGTCAGCGATCCGCCATTCTCAATATTGCGAGCCGCTCCAAAGAACTTCTTGGGTGGATACAAAGCTGTGGAGTCCACACCACCGGAGAGAATTCGACCCGACGCTGGCGCCGCGAGGTTGTATGCCCGACCAAGTCGAGTCATCGAGTCAAGCAGAACGACCACGTCTTGACCAGATTCAACCAACCGCTTTGCTCGCTCAATAGCCAATTCAGCAATGATCGTGTGGTCTTCTGCTGGCCGGTCAAATGTTGAGGCAATCACTTCTCCATCAACACTGCGTTGCATGTCGGTGACTTCTTCGGGGCGCTCGTCAACCAAAACCACCATGAGATGACAGTCAGGGTCATTAACGGTGATCGCATTGGCAATTGCCTGAAGGACCATGGTTTTTCCCGCCTTGGGTGGCGAGACGATCAGCCCTCGCTGGCCCTTGCCAATTGGTGCTACCAGGTCAATTACCCGGGTGGTCAGATTTGAGCTTGTGGTTTCCAGCTTGAGTCGTTCCTGTGGGTATAAGGGAGTCAACTTGGAGAATTCAGGTCGGTTTTTGATGGTCTCCAGGTCATAACCGTTTACTGAGTCAACTTTCACCAGCGGATTGAATTTCTCTCGACGCTCACCCTCACGCGGCTGCCGAACGGATCCAATGACGGCGTCCCCTTTGCGTAGTCCCAATTTGCGGACAAAGGAGAGTGAGACATAAACGTCATTGGGTCCCGGCAAGTAACCACTCGTGCGAACGAATGCGTAATTGTCGAGTACGTCAAGGATGCCAGCTACCGGAAGTAGAACGTCGTCTTCCGTGAGTTCAGTTTCGTAGTCATTAAAATTGTTTTCACCACCGGTTCGCCGATTGCTGGGACGATCACGTCGATCCCTTCGGTTGCGATTGCGGTTGCGGCTGTTGCGGTCATCGGGCCCGCCATTGCGATCCTCGTCGCCATCATTGGAATTGCGATCGTTGCTATTGCGATCGTTGCTATTGCGATCGTTGCTATTGCGATCGTTGCTATTGCGATCGTTGCGATCGCGATTGTTGTTATTGCGATCGCGATCATTACTATTTCGTTCACGGCTATTGCTATTGCTATTGCTATTGCTATTGCTATTGCTATTGCTATTGCTATTGCTATTGCTATTGCTATTGCTATTGCGACTATTCCGATCTCGATTGTTATTGTCGCGACTATTGCGCTGTTCCTGTGGTGAATCCTCGCGGGCGTCGACTTTAGCCGGTTCGTCTTGGGTGGGCGCCACGGACTCTTTTTGCTCTTTGTCGGTGGCAACCCTGGGTGTCGTTCGACGGGCACTTGCCTGCTTCTGGCGATCGCCAATTGCGGAGACAAGGTCTGACTTTCGCATGGCACTCGATCCGGCAATGCCAAGTTGCTGGGCGAGTTGCTTCAACTCTGGCAGCAGCATCCCGGAGAGCCCATCGCTACGGCGCTTTGATTCTGTTGTGTCTGACACTCAATATTTCCTTTAATGTGTGTGGGCTTATCGCGCCCTGGGCCAAACATGATTACGTTTGTGAATTACCCGTTAAAAATTAACCTTTGCTACCCGCCAAGAGTTTACTCACGAGGTTTGCTTTTCTAAAAAATTCTTTGTCTGATTTCCCGTGAGTGTGATTCTTTCTGGAAGCCTGCCACGACTGTGGACGATGTCAGGTTAACACAGCCATACAGTAGGCGGCGTCAAGGGCCTAACCTGGGAGTGGAACCACCCGGACGCCCTCGAAATCAATGGGAACCGCAATCCGGGTCCACTCCCGTGGGACCGCGGTTAGTGCGGCTTCAAGTTCTTGCGCGTGATTGCGGTCTACTAGTACTAGGACCGCTGGCCCAGCCCCTGAGGCCATTGCCGCGATATTGCGGCCGCGGAGTCGCGAAATAATTGCGCTTGTTTCCGGGTAGATGTCAGCTCTAGCATCCTGATGTAGTCGATCTGACGTGGCCTCTAGTAAAAATTTTGGGTCGTGTGAAATGGCATATACAAGAAGTCCCGTGCGCGAAAGGTTGTGGCACGCAGCCGAGCGATCAACCTGCTGCGGCAGGATTCCCCTTGCTTTCGTGGTTGCAAGCTCATGTGGTGGAATCAAAACAACGGGCACGACATCCGGGTGCACCTGCGGTTGCACCGCTCCAGCGGTGTCTTCATTGTGCAGCCAGGCAACATTAAATCCACCATATAGTGCAGCCGAAAGATTATCGGGGTGGTTTTCAAATTCCAGGGCAATATTGAGGAGGTGTTGGTCTGAGAGAAGTTTATCTCCGCCCTCAACGAGGGCCCGGGACATGGCTAACCCGCCAATGACAGCGGACGCCGAGGAACCCAACCCTCTCCCGTGTGGAATCGCATTCCGACATTTAAGAATGAAGCCGGCGGGCGTTGCGCTCATTTCCTCAAAACCACGATTCATAGCCCGAACAACCAAATTCGTTTCATCTAGAGGGACTTCGCCAAAGCCTTCCCCCTCGACGTCAACTTTGATACCGACATCACTCGTCACCATCGCAATGAGTTCATCATGTACGGCGAGTGCCAAACCGATTGAATCAAACCCTGGACCTAGATTGGCACTTGATGCTGGAACCACCACTCGGACAGCTCCTGAAACGAATGACACGGCCTTCATCCCACTAAGCCAAGTTTTTTCGCGGCTAGTGCAGCATCCACTGCCACACTCGTGGGGTCAGCCACACCCTCGAGGGCCCACTGCGGATCTTTGAGACCATTACCGGTCAAGGTGCACGTCACCACCGAACCTGCCGGTAATTTTCCGGCCGCATGCATTTTCAGCAAGCCGGCCACGCCCGCCGCGCTCGAGGGTTCACAGAACAGACCTTCATTTTCGGCAAGTAGGTGGTAAGCCGCCAGAATTTCTTGATCGGTGACCGAGTCAATGATCCCGTTCGATTCAACGCGTGCGGATATTGCGTTATCCCACGAGGCTGGGTTTCCGATTCGAATCGCCGTCGCGATTGTTTCTGGATGAGAGACCGGAGCCCCGTTCACTAACGGAGCGGCCCCAGCAGCCTGAAATCCCCACATTGCCGGTGAAGAGTCACTCATCCCCGAGGTCTCGTACTCCTGAAATCCGCGCCAATACGCCGTAATATTTCCAGCATTACCCACGGGCAAACAATGAATATCCGGCGCTTGACCCAATTGATCGACGATTTCAAATGCTGCCGACTTCTGGCCCTCGATGCGAACGGGATTCACACTATTAACCAAGGCAACCGGATACTTCTCCGAAAGTTCTCGGGCCAGTACCAAGCAGTCGTCAAAGTTACCCTCAACTTGAAGTAAAATGGCGCCGTGAACGACAGCCTGTGCGAGCTTTCCCATGGCGATCTTGCCTTTAGGAATGAGCACGGCGCAGGTCATACCGGCTTTAACAGCGTACGCTGAGGCACTGGCTGACGTGTTGCCGGTCGAAGCGCAGATAACCGCTTGGGCACCGTCGCCTGCGGCCTGCGAGATGGCCATGGTCATGCCGCGATCTTTGAATGAGCCGGTCGGGTTTGACCCTTCGTATTTCAGCCAGACAGATGCACCAACTCGCTCACTCAGCGTACATGCGTAGATCAGAGGTGTTCCGCCTTCACCCAGACTCACGATTGGCGCTGATTCAGTGAGTGGCATGCGCTCCCGGTACTCGGTGATTACGCCACGCCATTGATGTGCCATTTAATCTTCACCCTCTACTCTCATTACGCCAACAACTTTTCGAACTTCATCCATCGACTCGAGTTGATTAACCGTAGCTCGCAGTGCAGCTTCACTCCCTCGGTGCGTCCGCACGATTAACCCGGCTTCGTGGCCTTGACCGTCCTGCCGCACAACTTGAATACTGACCCCGTTAGCGGCAAAAGCGTTGGCAATGTGCGCAAGAACCCCAGGGCGATCCTGAACATCGAGATTTACGTAATATCGTGTTTCAGCCCTTCCAATACCGAGTACCTTCAGCCCTGAGTAGGTGCTCTCCCCCGGTCCGCGTCCACCTGACACTCGGTGGCGCGCTGCGGCGACGACGTCGCCCAAAACTGCACTAGCGGTGGGATCCCCACCGGCTCCACGCCCGTAAAACATCATTTCCCCTGCGGCTTCTGCGTGAATAAACACCGCATTAAATGAACCACGAACATTGGCCAATGGATGATGCAGGGGGATCATGGCGGGGTGCACTCGGACAACAATGCCGTCTTCTTGCTCGGCGGTTGTAATTAATTCTGCGATGGCGAGCAGTTTGATGACAAATCCCATGTCGCGCGCGGCGTTGATGTCGGCCTTTGTGACCGCACCAATTCCTTCACAATAGACGTCAGCCAACGTCACTCTGGTGTGAAAGGCCAATTCGGCCAGGATCGCGGCCTTCGCTGCTGCATCGATTCCGTCAACATCAAGTGAGGGGTCTGCTTCCAAGTATCCCAACGCATGTGCTTCGGCAAAAACTTCGTCGTAGTCCGCGCCTTCCTCATCCATCTTGGTCAACATGAAATTGGTGGTGCCGTTAACGATTCCCATGACTTTGGTAACTCGATCCCCGGCGAGGGATTCGCGCATTGGACGGATGAGCGGAATCGCCCCCGCTACCGCAGCCTCGAAATACAAGTCAACGCCAGATTGTTCAGCGGCGGCGTAGAGGGCAGCGCCGTCCTCGGCCATGAGCGCCTTATTCGCCGTGATCACACTTGATCCGGCTTTCATCGCGGCAAGAATAAGAGTCCGGGCAGGTTCAATTCCGCCCATTACTTCAATGACAATGTCGGCACCCGAACGTGCCACCGATTCCAAATCTTGGGTGAGTAGCGACATGGGGATCCCTACTCTAGGCTTATTGATGTCTTTAACCCCAACAGAGATTAATTCGAGGTCGGCTCCGACCCTGTGTGACAGATCATGGTGGTGACGGGCCAAGAGTTGCGCTACCGAAGAGCCCACCGTGCCAGCACCCAACATGGCAATGCGCACCGGTGGAGCAGAATTATCACGCTCGGGCATGAATCTCCTCACTTATCATTGCTGCGGGGTGCAACCTATTCTGCCAAAGTTCTTTGACGTGGCCGCACTAGCCGGCAAATGGGTCAAGTGCCAACAGGTCATCGAATGTTTCCCGCCGGAGAATCAACTGACTTTTCCCCTCACGAACAGAAACGACGGGCGGGCGGGGAACCTGGTTGTAGTTGGAAGCCATGGAGCGACAATAGGCGCCGGTAGCGGCAACAGCAATTAAGTCACCAGGAGTGAGATCTGAGGGCAACCACGCGTCACGAACCACAATGTCACCTGACTCGCAATGCTTTCCAACCACTCGGCACAGAATCTGATTCGCGGTAGAGCTTCGTGACACCAGAGCTACCGAATATTGAGCGCCGTAGAGCGCAGTACGAATGTTGTCACTCATACCGCCGTCAACGGATATATAGGTGCGCTCACCATGGTCGAGTATGACTTTCTTGACGGTACCCACTTCATAGAGGGTGATCCCCGCTCTGCCAACAATTGCTCGGCCGGGCTCGAAACATAAAGCAGGGATGGGAATACCAACATTTTGACATTCTCGAATAACAATTTCTCTAATCTGCCGCGCCATGGCTCCCACCGAAAGCGGATCATCTTCCGGTAGATAGGCAATTCCCATTCCCCCACCGAGGTTGAGTTCCTGACATTCAATTCCTTGCTTGTCATAAATAGAGTAGGCGGCTGACACCACTCGAGTTGCGGCGATTTCAAATCCGGCTGCATCAAAAATTTGCGAACCTATATGTGAGTGCAGGCCCACAAAATGCAATGAGGGTAATTTGGCAATGCGACGCACGGCTTCTTCTACATCACCTTCTTGAACAGAGAGTCCAAATTTTTGATCCTCGTGGGCGGTGGCAATAAATTCATGCGTGTGCGCTTCAACGCCAACGATTGCGCGCACTAAAACTTTTGCCACAAGGTTAAGATCGGCTGCAATTGCTGCCACACGAACTATTTCATCAAATGAGTCAATCACAATTCGTCCAACACCATAATCGAGTGCGGCTAAAATTTCACTCTCCGACTTATTATTTCCGTGCATCAGCAATTTCTCGCCGGGAATTCCAGCACGAATTGCGACGGCGAGTTCACCGCCGGATGCAACATCAATTCCAAGGCCTTCTTCAGCGACCCACTGTGCTACTGCCACACTAAGAAAAGCCTTCGCCGCGTAGTACACCGTGCCGTGTTCGTTCTCGGCAAGATAAGACTTGGCAAACTCTTGGGCACGTTCACGAATATCGTTTTCATCGAAAAGGAATAATGGTGTTCCGTATTCGGCGGCTAACTGAATTACTCCCGCACCCCCGATCTGAAGTTCACCGTTCACGGCTCTCTGGGCGCTCTCGGGCCACACATGGGATCGAGTTGGGTCGACTACCGGTACGGGAGTTTGAATCTCCGGCGCCATTTGAGCGTGGCGGGGGCCAGCCGGATGAGCCTGCATGGGCGAATCCTACCGGTAATTACATTTTTTGCGGAGCGCTGACTCCTAGGAGATCTAAACCGTTTGCCAGGGTTTGCTGTGTTGCGGCGCACGTCCACAACCGAGCAATGTGAACGCCGCCAAGTTCTTCATCGGAACGTGGAAGTACCCGACATGCGTCATAAAAACGGTGATACGCGGTAGCCAATTCTTCGAGGTAACGGGCAACACGGTGCGGCTCACGCAGCTCGGCAGCTGCGGTAACGACCGCAGGGAATTTTTCGATTACGCCGAGGAGTTCATTCTCCTGATCGGATTCGAGTAGCTCAGGGGAAAATTCACCGCCGCGCCATTCAACGCCGATGTCCTGCGCGTTGCGTAAAACGGAAGCGATGCGAGCGTGGGCGTATTGGACGTAGAAAACTGGATTGTCGTTCGCCTTGCGAGCAATCTCTTCAAGGTCAACAACGAGTGGCGTATCGACCGGATACCGGGCCAATGTGTAACGTGCGGCGTCAACACCAACTTCGTCAACGAGCTCTTCCAATGTCACGATCTGCCCAGAACGCTTGGACAGTTTCACCTCAACCCCACCACGCGTAATTTTGACAAGCTGACCAATCAAAATCTCAATATTTTCGTCCATGTTGTCACCAGCACACGCCGCAACGGCCCGTAAACGATTCACATATCCGTGGTGATCGGCTCCGAGTAAATAAATCGCTGTGTCAAATCCCCGCCTGCGCTTATCCACGTAGTACGCCGTATCGGCTGCAAAATAGGTTCTCTCGCCATTTTCTTTGATCAGAACTCGATCTTTGTCGTCTCCAAACGCCGTGGTCCGGAGCCACAATGCGCCCTCGGATTTGTAAACATGGCCCTGTTCTTGCAATGTGGTTTGAGCCCGTTCTACAGCCCCAGAGTCATACAGTTTGCGTTCGGAACACCAGACGTCAAAATGCGTTCGGAACAGTTCGAGGACATCTTTTTGCTGCTGCAACTGCAGCGAATAGGCGGCCTCCCGAAAGGCAACGAGTTGTTCGCCCCCAGGAAGCTGATGAAACTCTGGGTGTTCCCGAATAATTCGAGCAGCAAGATCCAATATGTAGCCACCGTGATAACCATCTTCTGGTACCGCCTGGCCCAATGAGGCAGCCATAACGGATGCGCCAAATTTATCCATCTGGACACCGCGATCATTGATATAAAACTCGGTTGTGACGTCCGCGCCCGCCGCTGACAACACCCGTGCCAAGGCATCACCAACTGCCGCCCAGCGGGTATGCCCAAGATGTAATGGTCCAGTGGGGTTAGCCGAAATGAACTCAACATTGAAGCTCTTACCCACCAAGGCGTCATTGCGACCGTAAGCCGAACCAAGAATCACGACCCGTTGGGCAATTTCCCCCTGAGTTTGGGCCGAAAGTCGGATGTTTACGAAACCGGGCCCAGCCACCTTGACCTCGGTAAATGCCGGATCAGCGCTCAACCGCTCTGCAATTTTTTCCGCTAACTCTCTGGGCGGAATAGTTGACGATTTTGCAGCCACCAACGCCACGTTGGTGGCGTAATCGCCGTGCTCACGCGACTTGGGGCGCTCTAACGTCACTTCCACCCGGTCTGTCAATACTCCTTGTGCCAGAAGATCGTCCACAACACGCTGAACACTTTCGCGAGTGTCGTTTATTGCCACAGCGCGAGCGTATCTGCTTGCGTAACGGTTCTGGCATAGAGTGCTCCCATGGCTTCCGAAGACGAGATTGAAAAACTCTTGCGGGAAATCTCCGCGCAAGACTCCCCGCAATCCGCACCACTGCAACGCAATGAATCCCGTTCGCCAGCTGAAC
>Ga0209490_10006627_pt1 | contig 10427 bp, 8 predicted proteins | sample MAT06_FD_187209 | JGI IMG/M metagenome (GOLD analysis project Ga0209490, IMG submission 187209) | Freshwater microbial communities from Lake Fryxell liftoff mats and glacier meltwater in Antarctica - MAT-06 (SPAdes) (version 2) | ecosystem: Environmental > Aquatic > Freshwater > Ice > Liftoff...
GCGGGTTCTTGCCGGCGACGCGGGCGGCCCGGGCCGCGCTGGGCCGGGCCAGCGCGATGCTCGATGGTGGCGCAGAGGTCATAGGTCACGGCGTCGTGCCGCGCGAGATGCCGATCGGCGGCGCGCTAAGCATCCTCGGCACACGCGTACACCGCCGCCTGCGCGTCGCGATTCTGGGTCAGCGCGTGCTTGGCTTCGCGCACACGCAAACGCGCTAGCGTTGCCAGCTTGGTCTTCAGCAACGCGCTGGAATAGATGCGCACGGCGCGCGCCGGGATGTGCCGGGTTTCTGTGGAGGTTGAGCCGTCGGCCTGAATCATCGTGACGGTGATGGCACGGGTCACGTCGAAGCCCATGCATTCATAGCGTTCGGGGCCCGCTTTCGCGGTGCGCCCCGGGCGCTCGCTAACCACGTCCGGTTTCCACGGCAGTGCCATCAGATCGCGGTGCATCCGCTCCGAACGTGGCAACCGGGACAACAGGCGCAGTCCCGCGCTTTCGACCACGGCCAACGTGCGGTCGCACCAGCCTTTGCTGTCCGCCACCAAGCAGACCGCGCGCGGATCGCTGACCAATTCGCGCACCCGGCCAAAGAATTCCGCCGCCGCCATCGAATCCGCCAGATTTCCATCCATGACCTTGCCCAGCAACGGCACCCCGCCATCCGCCGTCACCAAACTGCCGAACACCACCTGCTTCACATCTGGCCGCTTCGCCTTGCTGTGCCCATACATCACCTTCGGCGGAGGCTGGATTCCGTCGCCAACGGCGTCCAGGCCCTCCCGTTACAGGCCCCATAAAAACTCAGCGTCGTCGTATCGAAGTGCAAAAACCGCGTATCCAACCCATGCTGACGAATCGCCTCCAGGGCGAGGCTGCTCATCACCCGATCCAGCCCAAACGTATGCAGATCATCCAGCGCCTTCGCCGGCCGTTCTTCCGGAAAGTGCGCCAGATCGAAATCCGGATCCTGCATCACCGTTACCAGATCATACGGCGCCAGCCGCTCGCGGATCCGCCACAAACTGTGCGCCCCCACAAACACCCCAGCCAAAATCACCGCGACACATTCTCCCGTCGACACCACGCTCAGCGGATGCTGCCCAACCGCCGCATCAATCACCTCCAACACCCGTGATCGACGCAACACATCCATCATAAACGGCAGATGGCACAGACGCTGGGGAATTTCAATCTTCATCAACGTCACACTATCGAAAACTTGCTTAAAACAGCAAGAAAGAGTACATAAAACCACTTTTATGTAACGCGAATTCGACTCGACTTATGTCATTGGAAAAAATGGTAAGTAAAAAAGCACATTTTTCACCCCATTTTTTAGGAAAACTCCAGGAGTGGGTGTTGAAAGTTCGAGCAAACCGACAAGGCAGCCGCAATTCGACTCAATAAAATGGCATCCAAATTTCTATTTTGCTCTTATGGAAAACTGCGCCTCGGCATTCTGGGGGCCGACCTCAAGGGCCACGAGTTGGCCAGCCAGCGCACAGAATAATCAAATAAATCTCGACACGATTAGTCCTTGGTTGCCAATTTTGGCAGACAAAAAGGTTCAACTGAGGCAAGTTCGAAGAGGGCGATCTTCGATTGCAGTTTCGCGCTAGGAGGAGGGATCAGGGCCATGGGTCGGCCGGCATCATCATTTAGCATATAAAGGTGCTGGGCCGCTGAATCCGTGGCGGATAGAAAGTATACCACAGAAATCGGCTGGGAGGGGAGCAGAGCCCGCGCAAATACCCCGCCCCCAAAGACGGAGGGCGCGAGCGAAAGCGAGGCCCACTCCTTCTTGGATTCTTCGACTTTAGGAGAAGGGCCAAAAGGGCTTCTTTCTACCCATGGCAATGCCTCGGACCGTTCTGCCTTGGCGAGTAGATCCGCGGCCGATCGTAGCCATTGCCCGAGTCCTGGGGCGAGCGTGGGATCGCCACTCGCAATAACCAGGGCCTCTGAGTGAGACTGGGCCAAGTTCTGTTTTAGGAAAATTACCGCCCCATTAATTGAAACTTGTACCTTCGAAGATGAAGGAGCAACGGCAAGATCCTTCTCATCGAGATTAACAAAGGCATCGCCTTCCAATTGGGAAATATTATCTGGAATTGGGGGGTTATCCATTTCCGTAGAGAGCGCCCATCCGAGCGTTGACAGAATGCCCGGAGCATCATTTGATGAATTGATCTGAGATAATGGAATCCATGCGTTATTTTCGCGACGCAGATGCAGTCCGAATCCCGGCGGCATCCCCGCTTTCCCCGTATTTTGATTGAAGTTCTGGAAGGTTAAAGTTGCATTTGTGCCAATTTCCACAAACACGTACGGTACAATTATGCAGGAGGACGGGTCTTGGAATCCATCCGCGGATCCTTTCTTGGGGCCTAGTCCCGCGCCTTTAGCCTCAAGCCCTAGGAAATCCGCCGCCTTCTGAACTATGTCATCAGCTATAAAAGGTAACGGTTTGGTTATCCCCCTTGGTGTAATAGCACTGTCACGTGCGCCAATTCTTTTTAGCAGCGCCACCCTCCCGGCGGTTCCTAAAAAAACCGATGGAAGGATGACTGTAGAACCGCAACTATGCGACCCAAGCAATTGCACGGTACACCGGCCGCCTACTTGATTATTTTCAGCGGAGACCAAAGGGTGAACGCCAGCCAACAAAAGCGGAGATAAGATCGCCGCAAGACTTAGGAAGTGTTTCGTCAGTCTGGGTAGCATATGGTCTTCCCCCGCAAAAGTGGACACCGGTTTAAGGCTATTTGGACGGGTCGAAATAATGATGCTAGAATCGCCGCGTGCCAGCGGGAAGGAGGCACCCGGGTGGTGCCGGGACCGAGCGCCCAGCTGGTAGCCTGATTGCCATGGATGCATGGTCGTGTCCGCACGCCGATTTCAGGGTGCGGACACGTTTTTCCGGTGCTCTGCTGGCGCCTGCGCGTCCTTGGTGAAGCATATTGCCTGCTTGCCGATGCATTATGCCACCCATCCCGCACGCCGTTCGAATTCTACCACAGACGGCGGTGGACAGGCACCCGCTCGATTGGTTTCCTTGACTCATCTGCAACGATTCCGGACCGACTGCATTCGCTGTGGTGCGCTTCAGCCGCAGATCGTTGCAGATGAATCCAAGAGACAGAACGCTCGGGTGCATGTCCACGTCTGCGAGTAGAATTGCCACGGTCCGAAGTCCGAGGTCCGAGGTCTAGAGGCATTTAATTATTAAAAAAATAGTGGCGTTTCTTTTAATATACCCCCGGTGCTATTGCGAAAATTCTATTAGCACGATTTCGGGACCTCGGACTCCGGGTTATGGCAATGCAAGACTGTGTGTATCGATAGATCTGCGCAATTGCTGGGAGGAAACCCTATTTCGTCGTTAAATTACCTGCCTCTAGACCTCGGACTTCGGACTTCGGACTTCGGACTTCGGACTTCGGACTTCGGACAGAGGCAATCCAAGACTGTGGCGATCACCGCACAAGAACGGCAGCATAACCCCCACCCAACCAGCCATCGGGCCAGCGCAATTGTTCGCGCCAGATGCGCCAGCCTTTGAGGCCGTGGGCGATGCCCTGGTTTTCACGCGGGGTGAGACTGCAGGTGGCATAGAGCAAGCGGCCGTCGGGGGCGACCAAGTCGGCGGCGCTGCGCAATAACCGGCGTTGCAGGCCAACGAGGTTGGCAAGGTTTTGTTCGGTGTAGCGGCGGGCGGCTTCGGGGCGACGGGCGAGGACGCCGGTGTTGGAACACGGTGCGTCGACGACGACCAGATCGAATGATCCGGCGGCGAAGGGCGGTTTGCGGCCATCGTGGGCAATCACCGGCACTGTATTCGGCACATTACTGCGCAGGCGGGCGAGACGTGGCCCCGCGACATCGGCGGCGACGACGCGGCAGCCGAGATCGTGTAACAGCAGGGCTTTGCCGCCGGGGGCAGCGCAATAATCCAGCACGCGCTCCAACGGTTTCGGCGCGGCCAGCAGAATTGCTTCGGCTTGGGCGCGGTCTTGGACGACGCAGCGGCCATCGGCGACAGGGCCGCGCAGGGCTTCTTGGGGATCATCCCACCACCACCAGTCGCCGTCTTGGCGAACCACGCTGCTGCCGGGCGGAATCCGCGGGCCGGGACGCAGGCGCGTACACAGCGGCGGCAAACGAGTAAGGACCTGTAAGCGGGCTGCGCGATCAGCGACAACGGCGGCGCTGTCACGGTCACTTCCGACGAGACCATCGAGCACCGGGGCGAGATCGTTGACGAAACTGCGCGGCAGACTGAAGCGCGCCGCCTCGTCCGCAGGATGGTCGGCGGCCGCCAAGCGACCTAGCGGGCCATCGTCCTGGCGCACGTCGAGGCGTAATTCTGCCAAGCGGCGGATCACCGCATTGACCACCCCGACGACATGGGGTTGCCCAGCCAGTCGCAGCAATTCCGCCGCCGTCTGGCCGACCGCATGCGGCGGCACTTGATCACAGGCGAATAATTGATGCGCGGCCAGGCGCAGGGCGTGGCGCACTGCCGCGGGCTGGCGACCACGACGCAGAAAACGATCGGCAAGAGCATCGTACAGCGGCGCATGGCGGACCGCACCAAAGGCCAATTCGCGGGCAAAGCCGGCATCCCGGGCGTCCACGGAACTGACGTCGAGGGCATCGGCAAGACGGTCGTGACTGCCGTCTTCGAGCGCAGCCAGCGCACGCCATGCGACGACGCGGCTGGCGAGACCCGCTGGATGGGCGGCAGCGGGAAGGGTCATCGCCGAACCTATTTATACTGTTTGCGTTTGGAAATCTCGTCCATCAGAAGCTTTTTACGGGTGATCACGTACGACGTGTTCAAACCCTTCAGATAGCCAGCGATTTGGGCATCGCTATTGCCCTGCTTTTTCATGCTCTGTTCGAAAGAAAGGATGCGGTCTTGCAAGGCACTGATCGCATCACGGGCGGCGATCATTTCGGGCAGGTCTTTTGCCTGCATTGCCGCAATACATTGTTCGTTGACATTTTTGATCTCATCGCGTATTGCCGCGGTTTCCGCATTCGGGGCCGGTGCCGCGGTCGTGGTGCGTGAACCACTCCCCTTGTTCACCATCATCACCGCAAACGCGCCGCCGATCAGCACCAACAGCCCTATACCAACCATCAGCACCATCATCGAACGATCTTTGCCGCGCGACACGGACTTGCGTGACGACTTACCCTTGGCCGATTTTCCACCGCTTTTGGCGATGCGGTTACTGCTGCCTTTAGCGGCTTTGCGACGGGCGCTGGTGCTGCTTCCTGATTTTTTGGTAGGTGCATCCCCGCCAAGTTCAAGGTCAGCCTCTTCGGTGCCAGGCAAGGCAGCAACCAGGGCGGTCTCGTCCTTTTCCACATTGCCGAGGTGCACCTGGGCGCCAAATGGCGATTCACCCAAAGCAGGCGAGCCCCTTGCAGGGGAGAGCTGTTCGGCAGGCGTGGCGTAGGCACGATCGACCAGATCGTCGTCATCGCCATGCGCTGCCGAGCGCCTAGCTGCCGATCCGGAATTGTTGCCGAGCGCGGAGAAGACGTTTGCTGCCGCGGCAAGCTGGCTGTCGGCGGCGGGGGACGGCGGGCTGACCTTGGCAGTGGCCAGCAAAGGCGCCTCGGCATCGTTTACCCCTGCGCCTGCCGCGGCGTCGAGGTCATCAAGATCCTCAGCGAAATCCGGGGCAGTCAAAATTGCGGGCGGCGGCGCCAAGGCAAAGGCTGGGGCCTGCACGAAAGAATTGGCAGCGGCCTTCACCGGTGCGTCGTCGGGTTCCGGTTCCGGTGGCGCAGCGACCACGGGTGCGGACGCTGCCGGAGGTTCTGGCGGCGCCTCATCCAGGGTGGCGACGCGATCACGGGGATCTGCTGCGCTGCGGCCGAGCTTGGCGTTCCTGGCGGCGGCGCTGGTCGCGACGGCATGCCGAGCGCTGACCCGTTTTCCGAGCCATTCTTTGCCCAAGCCCTGTTCGAGACAACTTCCGCAAATCACATCCCACTGGCTGCGCTGACCCTGACCTGATTTCAGGTCCGCATCGTTCACGCGCGCACCACAGAGATCACAGAAGAAAACGTCCATAGGGCCTCGTCAGGTGCCAATTCGCCAGCGGCAGCAGGAGTCGCGAACAGCCGGCTGGCTGTTCGCGCAGCGAGAGCCGAACTCCCGCCGACGACACCACTTCCGGAGGACCGGGAGACTGCATCGCGGCGCTGAGCCTATGGCCGGAGAGAACGCAGGAAACCCAGCAATCAGCGGCCTGGGCGGCGGACCAGGGCGCGTGCGTGAAGCACCAGGGTCTCCAGAATCAACATGGCATCGGCGCCGCTGCGCATGGCGCGCTGGGCCAGGGCCGCCCCACGGAGCAGGCGCTGGGTCATCACCCGACCCAGGTGCTTGGCACGCCGACGCGGATGGTACAGATTCGGGCGTCCAAACAGGCCGGCGAGGCGGGCAGCCTCGGCGTCATCATCGCTGTCCAGACAGGCCAGGACCTTACGTAAATCGCCGACCAAGACGCTCAGAGCCTGTTCGGGATGCCCGGCTCCGACCGCGTGCAGTTGTTTAAGTGCCCGCCCGGCGTCGCCCTCGAGCACTGCGTCGCTGAAGGCGAACAAGGGCTTGGCGGCATCGCTGGCGTAGAGTTCATCAACCGCCGCTGCGTCGATCGGGGCATCCAGACGCAGCAGGGACAAGACTTCGACGGCAGATAGCAGCGCGTCGAGATCGCTACCCAGGTGTTCGATCAGGGCAAAGGCGATCTTGCGCGGGTCGGTGGCCCCCTGCGGTAGCGCCGTGAGTCGATGCGTGAGCCAATCGGCGAGATCCTTGGCAGAGGGTTCCTCGGCGGCATGCACCGCACCGGCCTTGTCCAGCGCCTTGAACAAGGCGTCGTCTTTGCGCGCCGGCGGATCGGTGATCAACACCACGACCCCGCCGACCACGGGCTGGCCCACCAAGTCGCGAAAGACGTCCTTCTGGCGTTTGACCCATTCGGCGCGGCCGCGGATCAGGTGGCAGGCCGGTTCTTCGAACAAGGACGCGGTCGCCAGATCCAGAATCAAGCGTTGCGCATCATCCGGTTCCACCTGGCGTTTGATGGGGCCATTCCAGGTGGCGATCAAGGCTTCGGCAACACCATCGCGCAAGCGATGCGAAATACCGACCACCGCGTGCAATGCCGATGCGTGCAAGGCACTCACAGGTGAAAACTCTCGCCGAGATAGGCGCGGCGAACATCTGGATTTCTGATGATTTCATCCGGGGTCCCCACCGCGAGAATGCTGCCGGCTTCCATCACGTAGAGACGATCGACCATGCGCAGGATCGACTCAGCGTGATGATCAGTGATCAACACGCTGATCCCGCGCTGCTTCAAATCCGCGGTAATGGTGGTGATATCACCGCGACTTTTCGGATCGACGCCCGCAAACGGCTCATCGAAAAACAGCAGTTTGGGCTCAACGACCAGGGCGCGGGTGATTTCCAAGCGGCGGCGTTCGCCACCGGACAGGCTGCCCGCGCGGGCGCTGGCCAGATGGCTGAGATTCAATTCGGCGAGTAAAGCATCCAAGCGCCCAGCAATCTCGCTGCGCGGATAATATTGCTCGAGAACGATACGCACGTTGTCGGCCACGCTCAGGCCGGTGAACACCGTGGGCTCTTGCGCCAGATACCCCATCCCGAGGCGGGCTCGGCGATGCATGGGCCACCGGGTGACCTCCTGATCGACGAAGCGGATCGAGCCGCTGTCCGGGGGCAGCAGGCCAACGACCATGCGGAAGGTCGTGCTTTTGCCGGCGCCATTGGCGCCCAAAAGGCCGACCACCTCTCCGGGCTCAACACTCAACGACACCCCGGTCACGACCTGACGGCCGCCAAAGCGCTTGCTCACCGAGTCAACCACCAAGAGCGGCATTGTGGAAACTCAGTTCCCCACAGGGACCAGGGTGATCGCAGACCAGCGCGTTGGCTTCACACCCGTTTTCCACAGACTCCGAAACTCTAATGCAGGCAAGAGGTTATGGCTGCTATATTCACAATAATATGGCCTAGGCGGTTTCTTAACCAAACTTTTTTCCACTTTTCGCCAAGGAACGGCTGTGGAAAACCTGTCGTCAACTGCGCCGATTCGGGCCATCAGTGGCATCAGCGCACCAAAGACCAGTCGAGAAAGGGGATATACGGCCAGTCGCCGAAACGCACCGAGCGGATGCGCAGCACCACCCGCCCACGCAGGTTCGCCGCTGGGACCCAGCCCCAGTTGCGGCTATCCCAACTCATCGGGCTGTTGTCGCCCATGAGCAGATAGGCGTTGTCGGGAGCGGTAATCGCGGTTTCCGGGCTGAATCCGATGCGCTTGGGCAACTCACTATCGGTGACGGGATGGCCGAGCATCTGAGCGCGGACGTCGCGTTCGTGGCGCAGTTCTTTGGCTGCACCGGCGCGTTGCTGGCCGTTGCTGGTGGCCACCGCGCGGATCAGGGCCGGCAGACGGTTGCGGGTGCCGACGTCGCCGCTGGAATCCGACCCCGGATAGGGCTGCACGTACTGTTTCTCAGGCGCAAGGAAGCCGTTGGCGCAGTAATGCAAGTCGCGCTCGGCGTACAGATCCTGCACGGTGATGCTGCCATCGCCCAGCCAGCGCCACGCCAGTACTTCCGTTTGCGGATCCGCCGCCGCGATACCGGAACGGTGCACTTCAGCGCCATCGATGGTAAGCACCACTTCGTCGTCGATAACGGCGAGTGAAAACGTGCGCCCGACGCTGGCGCCAGCCCCGGTGACCAGGAGTTCTTCACCCGCGGCGGTGCTGCGCACGAGGCGCCAAGCCTGGGCCGTTAGCTGGAGAGACACCTGTTGCACGGAACCTTCGTTGAGCACGCACGACACCGCGCCAGCCAAAGCCGTGACGGCGAAGGCCACCCGCACATCGCCGATACGTTCGCGCATGGCCGCATTTAATAAGGCCCCATGTCCGGGATTATCGAGGTCCGCTGTGGTCAGCCGCTTTAACCACCATTGGTCCCTATCCCACGCCGAACCGAGAATGCCCTGATAGGTAAATTGTGGCTTATCCAAGGCGATCTCAACCTGCTCGGGACCTTTGCTAGCGAATTTCCTTTCAACCCGGATCAATCCCGGCTTGAAATAAAGATTGGTAAACGGCTGCGTAAATGTAACTGCACCGGCGGGGGTCACGGTGAAGGTCAAGCCTTGCGCACGCTTATTATCGACGCTTGCACCGCCGCTGGCTGCCCAGGGCAGATACCACTCGGGTTTCTCTTGGGCACCATTGGTGTAGATCCGTTCCCACACCGCCTCCTGCACCGCGGGCGGCTTCTTGGCGACCGCAAAGGTTCCATCCTTGCCGGCCACAAACAGATCGCCGTTGGCGAAGTAAAAACGATCACCCGGCAGCACCACTGCGCGCTTGACGAAATTGCGGTAGACCAGCGGTTGCGTCAGCCAGTGATCGTGACGCTCGCCCACCTCGTCGACGGCCGAGACGATGGCTCCGCCACGCGCTGCAATTTCCGGGTGGGGAAACTGGAACACCGTGACATCGAAGCGTTGCACCGCCCGAAAGCGGCTACTGATCTTGTCGACCACGACGAAGTCACTGCGGTTCAGCGCCGGATCGCCATACAAGGCGGGCTCCATCGACGCGGTCGGAATGCGGAACGGCTCAACCACGAAGTGGCGGATCCCCATCGCGATAATGAACGCGAAAATCCAGTTCTCGCAGAAGCGATTGACCTTGCGCTGAACCTCAGGCAGGCGGTCCTCCCACGTCGGGGCCGGCGGAGCGGGCGGGGCTGCTGGTGCACTCATAAGCAGCCGCAGGTTGCTGGGGGATGCAGTCGCTGCAAGCGGCTGTCCTGTAAACGTACTCTTTCCCAATGACTACATGTTGCTCAAGCGGGTCCGAGGTCCGAAGTCCTAAGTCCTAGGTCTTTTATGCAGCGTTGGCACTGTATTATTGAGCGGCTTTCTCATGCCGAGTATTTTATTCGAAGGCAATACCCACCCACAAAATCGCGACCTAGGACCTCGGACCTCGGACGCGCGCGGCGAGCGCGCATAAGATGCAGTCGCTGCAAGCGGCTGTCCTATAAACGTACTCTTTCCCGATGACTACATGTTGCTTAAGCGGGTCCGAGGTCCGGAGTCCTAAGTCCAATGTCTTTTATGCAGCGTTTGGCACTGTATTATTGAGCATTTTTCTCATGCCGAGTAGTTTATTTGAAGGCAATACCCACGCACAAAATCGCGACCTAGGACTTCGGACCTCGGACCTCGGACGCGCGCGGCGAGCGCGCATAAGATGCAGTCGCTGCAAGCGGCTGTCCTATAAACGTACTCTTTCCCGATGACTACATGTTGCTTAAGCGGGTCCGAGGTCCGGAGTCCT
>Ga0209490_10006631_pt1 | contig 10421 bp, 9 predicted proteins | sample MAT06_FD_187209 | JGI IMG/M metagenome (GOLD analysis project Ga0209490, IMG submission 187209) | Freshwater microbial communities from Lake Fryxell liftoff mats and glacier meltwater in Antarctica - MAT-06 (SPAdes) (version 2) | ecosystem: Environmental > Aquatic > Freshwater > Ice > Liftoff...
GTAGGACATGACGATGCCCTCGGCCTGCTCCAGTCGCCGCACGTAGTCCTCTACCGGGGCGCGGTTTTCGGGCACGTCATGGTAGCCACGGCGCTCTTCGGCCGAGAGCACTGGGTTGAATCCCTCGGCGTAGAGATCACAAAGATCGACGCGATGCCCCGCCTGCGCGAGGCCCTCGCGCGCCGCATCGCGCACCGCGGCGTGGAAGCTTTCGGCGAGCGGATGGGCGTAGAGATACAACACGCGCATCAGGCGGCCCGCCCCGTCAGCACGGCGATGTCCTCGGGCGTAAGGTCCACCCTCGTGCCGTTGCGGATCAGTTCGGCAAACCCCTCATTCGGCGTCATCAGCGTCAGGCAATAGAGCTTCTCCGCCGTGTCGTTGACCACAACGTGCTCGGTGCCGGGGCGCAGCACGAAGGAATCGCCGGGGCCGATGGGCACCTCGGCACCGTTCGCATAGGCTTTGCCGGCGCCGGCGAGGACGAAGAAACATTCCTCCGCCTCGACATGCGTATTGGGCGGCGTGCGGCCGCCGGGTTCGAAGATCTCGACCACCAGGGTGAACCGCACGCCATCGGCCAGTGGATCGAAGATGCAGGCGAAGTAGTTGCTGTCACCGGGCGAGATGCGGAAGCCCTGCAGTTCGGCCGCGCGCTTGCCGATGACGGGTGCGGTCATCATCGCAGGAACTCCTGTGGTTTGGATCTTGCCGTAACGGGCGTCGATGTTGCAGAAGGCGCGATCCCCGAGCCGAGGCAGCACGCATGCACGTTCTGATGATCTACGCCCATCCCCGAGCTGATTCTCTGAGCGCCGCGTTGTGCAACGCTGCAAAGGCTGCGCTGGAATCGGCGGGGCACAGCGTGGAACTGCGCGACCTCTACGCCGAGGGGTTCCAGCCCGCCCTGACGGCCGAGGAGCGCGGCGCCTACCACGACACCGACAACAACCTCGTGGGCATCGAGGACCATGTGGCGAGCCTGAAGCGCGCCGAGGCGCTGCTGCTGGTGCATCCCACTTGGTGGTATGGCATGCCGGCGATGCTGAAAGGCTGGTTCGACCGCGTCTGGGCACCGGGGGTTGCGTTCCGCATCGGCGATGGCGCGATCGAGCCGCTGCTGACCAACATCAAGCGCATCGGCGTGGTGACCACCTATGGCTCGCCCACCTGGCTGCTTTGGTACATCGGGCGCATCGACCGCAAGTTGATCGGACGCGGCCTCCGCCGCCTCTGCGCGAAGAATTGCCGCGTGGAGTGGGTGACGCTCACACGCATGGATCAGAGGACGCGCCCGGAATGCGAGGCCTTCGTGCATCGGGTGAGTGCGCATTTCTCATCCTGGCGCTAATCGGCGACGCCGACCACGGCATCGAGCTCGCGGTAGTCGGGCGGTATCGCGTCCAGTACGCGGCCGGCGCGCAGCACCACGCGATCGGCTTGCGGGCGTGACAGGAACTCGGTCATGAAACGCGCGCCGAACAGCACGAGATCGGCGGGTGCGCCGACGCGAATAAGTCCGCGATCCTTGAGTTGCATGGCCTCTGCCGGCGCCGCGGTGGCAGCGCGATGCCAGCCCGTGAAGGGGTGGTCGAAGTGGAGAATGCGTGTGGCCTCACGGAACACTTCCACCATGTCGAGGTCGCCATAAGCGTAAAAGGGATCGCGGGTGTTGTCGGACGCGATCGAGACGCGGATGCCTGACGCGCGCATCTCGTGCACCAGGGTCACACCGCGCCAGCGGGGCGTGCGGCCGGCGACTCGGTCCTGCAGATACATGTTGCACATCGGAAGCACGACGATGTCGATGCCCGCCTCCGCGACGCGGGCGATGGTCTCCCGCGCGAATTCCTCAGGCTGGATCGACAGCGAGCAGCAATGGCCGCACTGGATGCGACCCTTGAAGCCACGCCGCAGCGCCGTCAGCGCGATCTCGCGCAGCGCGCGGGCGCCGGTCTCGCCGCTTTCATCGACATGCAGGTCGATGTCGAGTCCACGCGCCTCGGCCAGGGAAAAGAAGTGCTCAAGTTCCTCGCTGAATCCAGAAGGCAGGTCATCATGGAGGTGACCGGAATGGCGCGTGACCATGCCGAGCACGCCGCCCGACTCCGCAACCATGTCGGCGAGTGCCGCGCCGTCCGGGCCTGCGAAACGGTCCAGCGGGCTGATCGAGGACATCTGAAGGGTGATGCGCCCCGCCCATTCGTCGCGCAGCCGGCGGAACGCACGCCAAGTGCCCACGCCATGCGGCATGTAGGTGTCGAGATGCGTGCGGATGGCGACCGTGCCATGCGCATAGGCGCAGCGCAGCGCGAAATCCGCGCGCGCGGCGACATCGGCCTCGCTCCAGGCCGTGCTGCGATCCGCCATCACAGCCCCGATCGCGCCGGCGAAATCGCCACTCGGGTTGCGCGCGCGCGGCCAGATGTGGCCCTTGTCGAGATGCGTATGCGCATCGATGAAGCCGGGCCAGACCTGCCCGCCGCGCAGATCGACGCCCTCGGGCGCGGTGCCGAGCGCCGCCACGCCTGCAATCACGCCATTCTCGATGCGCAGATCCAGGCGCACGAGGCCATCCGCATCGGCCTCGCCCACGAAGCCGGGCACGAGCACGCCAGCCGCGCGGGCGTTGCGCAGCCAATAGGCCGCGCCCGCGCCGAGTAGTGCCTGCTTCATCGACGATCCCTGGAAATGGCGCTTTCGTGCCAGTGGCGCAGCGCAAGATGCGAGATCAGCGACAATACGCCGAAGATGGCGATGCCGGTCAGCGAGATCAGCACGAGGGCGGCGAACATGCGCGGGATCTGCAGGTTGAAGCCCGCTTCGAGAATCCGGTAGGCGAGGCCCGAGGCACGACCGCCCGTGCCGGCTACGAATTCGGCCACGATCGCGCCGATCAGCGCGAGCCCGCCGGAGATACGCAGCCCCGCGAGGAAATAGGGCATGGCCGTGGGCAGGCGCAGCCGCATCAGCACCTGCCAGCGATTGGCGCGGTACATGCGGAACAGGTCGGTCAGATTTTGGTCGGCGCTGTTCAGCCCGAGCGTGGTGTTCGACAGGATCGGGAAGAAGGCCACGATCCAGGCGCAGATCAGCAGCACAAGCCGCACATCATCGACATAGATGATGATCAGCGGTGCGATGGCGACGATGGGCGTCACCTGCAGGATCACCGCATAGGGGAACAGCGACAATTCGACGGCGCGGGACTGCGCGAACAGCACGGCGATGGCCAGCCCCAGCACCGCCGCCATGAACAGGGCCGCGAAGGTGATCTGCAACGTGATGATCAGCGAGATCGACAAGGAGTGCCAATCCCGCACCAAAGTCTGCGCCACCAGGATCGGGCCCGGCAGGATGTAGGGCGGGATGGCGTTCGCGCGCACCGTCCACTCCCAGGCGCCGAGCGCGATGATGCCGATGATGGTTGGCGCCAGGATCCGCACCCAGCCATCGAGCGTCAGGCCGAGCCAGGTCGGGTCACGATTCTCCTCGACGATGGTCTCATCGGCGGCGAGCTTCACATCGGTCATGGCGTCATCGCCCGCGTGAGGGCATGCGAGATATCCCGGCAATGGGAGGCGTAGTCGGATGAGGTACGAAATTCCTCGCCGCGCGGATAGGGCGCCTCGACGGCCAGATCCTCCACCACCCGTCCGGGCCGCGCCGCCATGACGATGATGCGGCGGGAGAGGTAGACGCTCTCGAACACCGAATGCGTCACGAAGATCGCCGTGAAGCGCTCATCCTCCCACAGCGACAGCAGGTCGTTGTTGAGCCGGTGCCGTGTGATCTCGTCGAGCGCGGCGAAGGGCTCATCCATCAGCAGCAGACGCGGCTTGGTCACCAGCGCACGGGCAATCGAGACGCGCATCTTCATGCCGCCCGACAGGCCGCGCGGATAGGATTGCTCGAAACCCGCCAGACCAACCGAAGCCAGCGCCGCGGCAGCCCGCGCCTCGGCCTCGCTGCGCGCCATACCGGCGAGGCGCAGCGGCAGCATCACGTTCTTGAGTGTGGTTCCCCAGGGCATCAGCGTCGGCTCCTGGAACACAAAGCCGATATCGCCCGCACTTTCGCCGGCCAGCGCGATGCGCCCGGTGGTGGGGGAAATCAGACCCGCCACCATCCGCAGAACCGTCGATTTGCCGCAGCCCGAAGGGCCGAGCAGGGAGACGAAATCCCCCTGATCGATCGCCAGATCGACGCCACGCACCGCCAGGGTGCCGTTGGCGTAGCGCTTCGTCACGCCTTCCAGCGCGACGACGGGCCGAGCCGCCGGCACCTCGGGCGGCATGCCCGAATCAGGCAAGACCGACGCGCTTGTTCACAAAGTCGAGGCTGTAGGCGCGCGTTACATCCATTCCTGCCGGATAGAGGCCAACATCGCGCATCGTCTCGTAGAACCGCTGCCAACGCGGCGCGACCATGGCGCCGATGCCCATGGTCAGCGCCTCGCCACTGTTGACGATGCCGTTCTCGTTCATCACGCGGACCGCGTAGGCGATCTTGGCGTCGTCCATCTCGGGATTGTCGCGCTTGATCAGCGCGTTCGCGGCATCGATGCCCTGGCCGGTCATGTACTGCGACCAACCTTCGATCGTGGCGTTCACGAAGCGCTGCACCAGGTCGCGCTTCTCGGCGACCATGCGGGCCGAGATGTCGATGGTGGTGTTGTAGTTCTCGTAGCCGGCATCGGCGATGAGGAACACCTTCGGCCGCGCGCCGCCCTGGATCGCGGCATAGGGTTCGGAGGAAAGGAACCCCTGCTGGATCGCCATGCGATCGACCAGGAAGGGGCCGACATTGAAGGTGTAGGGCCGAATCTGCTCATCGGTGAAGCCGAACCTGGCGCGCAGGAACGGCCAATAGGTGGTGCGGCCCGCAGCGCCGACCAGCATGGGTCGGCCGCGCATGTCGGGGAAGCCGTTGATGCCATTGCCCTCATGCGTCATCAGGATCTGCGGATCCTTCTGCATGATCGCGCCGACGGTGAGGAAGGGCAGGTTCTCCCGCACGTAGTTCAGGGCCTGGAAGCCGTTGGACATGATCATGTCCACGCGGCCCGCGAGCAGCAGCTGCGCCGGATTCTGCTGCGGGCCGCCCATGCGCAGTTCGCATTCGATGCCGTGGCGGCGGTAAATGCCTGCGGCAATCGCCTGATAATAGCCGCCATGCTCGGCCTGGGCGCGCCAGTTGGTCAGGAAGGAGACCTTGTCCAGCGTCTGCGCGAAGGGCACCCGCCCGCCAGCCACCGCGGCCAGAGCAAAGGTGGTGCCGCCGGCAAGCAGGGCCCGGCGTTCGATCCTATAGCGTGTGCGCATCAGGCTAATCCCTCCAATTTCAGTGCTGGGGTCGCGCGCCCATCGCGCGCGCTCCACTTTGTGAAATCCCTGACATAATAGAGCAAACCTGGGGCCGGCACGGCAAGGGCCTCGAATGGGGGCGACCGGCCTCGGCAGCCCAAGGGTAGCGGGGCAAACGGCGTGAAAGCGTGCAGTCGCGATAAATTTGGGCAGAAGTGCCGCCGCCCTGGTGCTTTCCGTGGCGCGCCTGTCTGGCGGCGGCGGGCCGCGCCTGCTTAGCATGGGCTGTGACCAGACCGCACCTGCTGCTCGACAACCTCGTGAAGCGCTATGGCGCGGCGAAGGCCGTCGATGGCGTTTCCTTGCCCGTCGAAAGGGGCGAGTGCATTGCCCTGCTCGGCCCGTCGGGCTGCGGCAAGACCACCACGCTACGCCTCGTCGCCGGCTTCATCACGCCCGATTCGGGGCGGATCATGTTGGATGGACAGGCGATCGAGCGTGCCGCGCCGCATCGCCGGCCGATTGGCATGGTGTTCCAGGCCTATGCACTGTTCCCGCACTTGACCGCCGCCGGCAATATTGGCTTCGGGCTTGAGATGCGGAACCTGCCCCGGGCCGAGCGCGACCAGCGTGTGGCCGAGGCGCTGGCGATGGTCGGCCTCTCGCACCTCGCGGATCGCTACCCGGCGCGCATGTCGGGCGGCCAGCAGCAGCGCGTTGCGCTCGCCCGCGCCCTGGTGATCCGCCCTGAACTGCTGCTGCTGGATGAGCCGCTGTCGAATCTCGACGCCGGCCTGCGAGTCGAGATGCGCGAGGAGATCGCAAGGCTGCGCAGCCAGGCCGGCATCACCACCCTGTTCGTCACGCACGACCAGGAGGAGGCGCTGGCGCTGGCAGATCGCGTGGCGGTGATGGATCGCGGCCGCATCGTCGAATGCGCGACGCCAGCGGAGCTCACCGAACGCCCGCGTCATCTGTTCACCGCCGGCTTCCTTGGCGCGCGCAGCGTGCTGCCGGGACGGGTTGACAATGGCAGCTTCCACGCGGCTTCCGGCGTCGTGGTCACTTTGCCTACCGATGCGCCCGGCCGCCCCAGCCACATGGTGCTGCGCGCGGCGCGGCTTGCGTTGCTGCCACCCGGTGCCACGCCAGATTTTCCGCTGGTGGCATTGGCCACAGTGGAAGCGGCGACGCGGCTCGACGACAGCATCCATTACGAAGTTTCGCTCGGCAGCCAGCGCATTCGCGTGCATCGGCCGAGCGGCGAGGCAGCTTTCGCACCCGGCGCGCCGGTGACGCTGGCGGGCGGACCCGATGCCATCGCCTGGATCGAAGACTTTTCCGACGCAACAGGAGCACACCCATGAGCCTCTCTCGCCGCAACCTGCTGCTCAGCGCCGTGGCGCTGGCAACGCCCGCGATCTGGGGGGGCGACGCCGTCGCACAGATCCGTCGTGGCGATGAACTCACCGTCGGCATCTGGGGTGGGGCGCAGGAGCGCATCACGCGCGAATTCTGCGCCACGCCGCTGGAGCGCCAGCATGGCGTCAAGATCAACTACGTGCTCGGCGGCACGCCCGAGCGCCGCGCCCGCGCCTATGCCGAGCGCGGCCGGCCGAGCTTCGACCTGCTCTACCTCAACATCTTCGAAAGCCGCCAGGCGGTGCGCGACAGCGTGACCCTCGCGCCCAGCGCAAATGTGCCGAATTTCGAGAACCTCTACCCGCTCGCGCGCATCGGCGGCTACGGCGTGGCTTTCAACCCGGTCACCATCGTCTATGACCGGCGCATGGTGGCGGCGCCGATGACGTCATGGAAGGATTTCTGGCGCGCCGATCTGCGCGGCAAGGTGATCTGGCCGACCTATCCGGGCGCTCAGGGCACGGCCGGGCTGCTGATGGCGGCGAAAGTCTGGGGCGGTTCCGAGAACAACATCGACCCGGCCTTCACCAAGATCGCAGAACTCCGCCCCCTCGCCGCCATTCAGGGCAGCCAGGACCAGCTCTATGGCATGTTCGACCAGCAAATTGGCGCCGCCAGCGTCGAGTTCGGCAGCTTCACCCGCACCTATGCCGAGACCCGCAACCCGAACATCGTCATCGCCGAGCCCGAGGAAGGCCAAGCGGTCGCCGCCAATGTCGCCTGCATCACCGCGGGCACCACGAAGCAGGCGCTGGCCGAGGCCTTCGTGAACCTGCACATCAGCCCGGAATGCCAGACCGCCTACGCGCAGCAAATCTATTACAGCCCGACGATCCGCAACCTCACACTGCCGCCCGACCTCACCGCCAAGCTGATCATGGGCGAGGCCGCGGTGGCCAAGCTGATCGACTTCGACTGGGATGTGGTGATCCGCAACCAGCCGCGCTGGTCGAGCCGATTCACGCGCGAGATCGCCGGCTGAGGCTCAGCGCAGGGCGAATGCGCGCGGCATGAACGGTTCCCCGCGGGCAGGGCTGCTCGCCCTGCCCTATGGCCTGTGGCTGCTGGCCGCCTTCGCCGCCCCGCTCGGCGCGGTCGCGCTGCTCTCCGTGCAGGAGAGCAGCGAGATGTTCGCGCCGCTCTCGTTGCTTCCCTCCGGCGCGCAGTATGCCGAGCTGATCGGCGACAAATTCTACGTCCGCGTCTTCCTCAACACGCTGACGCTCGGGCTTTGCGTGGCCGGTATCTCGGCATTGCTGGCCTATCCGCTGGCGCTGTGGCTGACGCGGCTATCCCCGCGCTGGAAGCCTTTCGGCTTCGCCGTGGTGCTGGTGCCGCTGCTGACCAATGTCGTGGTGCGTTCGCTCGGCATCATCCTTTTGTTGGCGCCGCGCGGAGTCGTATCCGGCATCTCGCAAAGTCTCGGCCTGCCGCCTACCACCAATTTGCTGTTCGGCTGGTTCGCTGTCGGGCTGTCGCTGGTGCAGGTCTTCCTGCCCTACATGGTGCTGGCGCTTTATGACGTGCTGGAAGGCCAGGAAAAGCGGCTGGAAGAAGCGGCGGCAGGCCTCGGCGCCGGGCCTGCACAACGCTTCTGGCGCATTACCCTGCCGCTGTCGCTGCCGGGGCTGCGCGCGGGCTTCACCGTCACCTTCCTGCTCGCCTCGACCGCTTATGTTTCGGCCACGCTGGTGGGCGGACGCAAGGTGTGGGTCAGCGGTATGCTCGTGCTGAAGGAAGGCATCGAGATCCTGAACTATCCGCTGGCCGCGGCGCTGGCGATGCTGATGCTGTTTGCCTCGATCGCGATCACCATCCTGGTCAGCCGGATCATCGCCGTGCTGACGCCCTGGCTATCGGACAGGGCGCCGCGCCGTCGCCTCTCGTTGACGCCCGCGCTGCGGCGGCCCGTGGTCGCGGTGGCGGAAGCCCTCGCCCCCTTTGTGTCACGCTTTCTGCTGGCCTGCGCCATCGCCATCCTGCTGTTCCCGCTGATGCTGGTGGCGGTCGCCTCGGTGAATGACAGCCCGCAGGCGACGGTGGCGCAGTTCATTGGGTTCACCTGGAAGTGGTACGGCATGGTGCTCAAGAACGAGCGCTATCTGTCCGACGCCTGGGTCAGCCTGCAACTCGCGCTGGCCTGCGTCGCGGTATCGTTGTCCATCGCGCTGCCTGCGGCCTTCGCGCTGGTGCGGGCCGGCTTCAAGGGGCGAGAGACGCTGGGGGCCGCGCTGATGCTGCCGCTCGCCTTGCCCGGCATCGCCATCGGGCTTGGCATGTTGCGGCTGCTGCAATGGTTCAACGCGCTGCCGCCCTTCATGGGCATCCTCGCCGTGCATGTGGTGCTGGTCGCGCCCTTCATGCTGGCGCTGCTGCGCGCCTCCGTCGCCGGGCTGGACCGTGCGCTGGAGGAAGCGGCGAGCGGGTTGGGTGCGCCGCCCGCCCGAATGTTCCGGCGCGTCATCCTGCCGCAGCTCGGCCCGGGCATCGCGGTAGCCTGCGTGATCGGTTTCCTGCTGTCCTTCGGCGAGGTGACGGTGACGGCCTTCCTCACCACCGCCCGCCTCCAGACGCTCCCAGTGCGGATCTATGCCGAAGCGACGTTCAGCCTGGAGAACACGGTGAATGCCATCAGCACCATCTTCATCCTGATGACGGTGCTGCTGCTGGTGCTGATCAACCGCTTGATGCCGCTCGATCGGGTCTGGAAGCGGTAGGCGTTACTTTCGGGGCCCCCGCATCGGTGCCACCGGCTCGATGCGGATATGGTCGTCCTCGCCCCCCGGATCCGGGCGCGCAGCAGCCGCGGCGAAGCGAGCGGCGGCCCAGGGGGCGATCTCGACGCGCGTCTCACGGTCCCGCACCTCGATCCGGCCGATCTCGGCGCGAGTGAGGTGCCCGCGCCGGCAGATGAAGGGCAGCAGCCAGCGCGGATCGGCCTGCGCGCTGCGGCCGACGCTGAGGCGGAACCACACGCCCTCGGCGCTCGGCCCGCCTTCGCGCGGCGCTCGGCTGGGCGGCGGCGGCGGGGCTTCCGAAAGCTCCTCCGGCGCCGGCAGCGGCGCACGCAAGGCGCGGATCAGCGCGGCCGCTACGGCCTCGGCCGGGCGATCGACGAGCAGCGCGCGGGCGAGCAGCAGATCATCATCCTCCACCGCCACGTCGGCGGCCTCGCGCGCTTCGAGTGCCAGGCGCTCGCCATCGCGCACGCGGATTTCATCGGCGGTGGGTGGCACACCCCAACTCGCCTCGATCCGCGCGGTAGCCAGCAGGCGCTCGGCGATGCGGCGGCGGTTGTGCGGCACCAGCAGCACGGCCACGCCCTTGCGCCCCGCGCGGCCGGTGCGCCCGGACCGATGCAGCAGCGTTTCCTTGTCGCGCGGCAGCTCGGCATGCAGCACCAGGCCGAGGTCGGGCAGGTCGATGCCGCGCGCCGCCACGTCGGTCGCCACGCACACCCGCGCGCGCCGGTCACGCAGCGCCTGGAGCGCTCGGTTGCGCTCGGCCTGAGTCAATTCGCCGGAGAGCGAGACGGCCGAGAAGCCGCGCTCCACCAGGCTGCCATGCAGGCGTGCGACCTGTTCGCGCGTGTTGCAGAACACCAGCGCGCCGGAGGCTTCGAACCAGCGCAGCGCGTTCACCACCGCGGCTTCGATCTCGCGTGGGCCGACCGCCATCACGCGATAGGCGATA
>Ga0209490_10006632_pt1 | contig 10421 bp, 10 predicted proteins | sample MAT06_FD_187209 | JGI IMG/M metagenome (GOLD analysis project Ga0209490, IMG submission 187209) | Freshwater microbial communities from Lake Fryxell liftoff mats and glacier meltwater in Antarctica - MAT-06 (SPAdes) (version 2) | ecosystem: Environmental > Aquatic > Freshwater > Ice > Liftoff...
GCACATCAGTACCTAACTTTGAGCGTCGCTCTTTGCCGCCAGTCTCGCGGAATGTTGATCCCGATGGCGAATTAGGGATCGCAGCACCAGTTCATAATCCTGAGAATCCTGATATTGTCTATGGTCGCCATGCAGTTGAGGCGGTATTAAATAGCGATCGCAGTGTTAATCGTGTTTGGGTGACAGCGAGACTGCGTTACGCTCCCGATTTCTTGCCGCTAATTGATGAGGCAAAGGCTGCTGGAGCCGTCGTCGATGAAGTCGATAATATACGTCTTGATCGCATCACCGATAATGGTCGTCACCAAGGTATCGCTATTCAAGTTTCCGCCTATGAATATGCTGATATTGATGAATTGATTGCTAGTGCCAAAGAGAAATCTGCTAACCCTGTAATTGTGATCGCGGATGGAATCACCGATCCCCATAATTTAGGCGCGATTATCCGCAGTGCCGCCGCTCTCGGAGCGCAAGCCCTTGTCATTCCCCAGCGTCGCGCCGCAGGAATCACGGCCACTGTTGCTAAAGTTGCCGCAGGTACATTAGAAATCTTGCCCGTGGCTCGTGTAGTCAATCTCAACCGTGCCCTCGAAAAAATCAAAGAAGCAGGTTTCTGGGTTTATGGGACAATGGCTGGAGCAAGTGATGCTATTCACAAAACAAAATTCTCTGGTGCGATCGCTCTAGTGGTCGGCGCAGAAGGAGAAGGCTTGAGTCTTTCAATTCAGAAGAATTGCGACTTTCTTGTATCTATACCTTTAGATGGAAAAGTAGATAGCTTAAACGCATCAGTCGCCACAGGAATGGCACTGTACGAGATTTTTAGACAACGTTGGGTGAATACGTTAAACCTGAACAATTTGTCTTGAAGTCATGTTTTAAGTTATATAAAGATAGAAGTAAAATGATTTGAAATCAAATCTTCGTCATTTATTTAAACCATTCACTTTAGCTATGTAAAACCATGGGTGGTAACTTGTTTAAGAACATTTATACATCAATTCTCGAAACCTTAGGCTTAGCTGTGTGGATCGAAATTGTTACTGATTCGCCACGTTGTACTTATTATTTTGGTCCCTTTAGCAGTGAGTCTGAAGCTGATGGCGCAAAGATCGGTTACATAGAAGATTTGGAAACTGAAGGTTCTAAGGGCTTGGCTGTAATGGTTAAACGCTGTAAACCTGAGAAACTGACCATTTATGACGATTCACTGGATTTTAAGTTTGACCGTTTTTTTGCATTTAGCGGTCAGACTCTGTAATCACGAAACTGATAAAAGAATTAAGGGGCTGAAGCCCCTAATTTTTTGTGAGATAAATGCATAGGATCGCAAATAAAACCCAGATATGATTCGGCGGGCTTCGCCCGCCGAATCATATCTGGGTTTTGAAATACATAAGTTATTTCGTTTGCGATCCATAATAGAGATGTTGATTTAAAGATCTGAAAGTAATTTATAAATTTTTTGAGTGAGTATATGTTATTTGGACTTGGCAAAAAATTAACACTTCCAACTGCGGCAGATGCTCTGGCTGGAAGATCTTCAACAATTCCTACAGCGTCTCATCATTTTGTAAATGGTAATGCGCTGAAGCCTCCTTTCCCTGAAGGTATGGAAACTGCTGTTTTTGGTTTGGGATGCTTTTGGGGCGCTGAACGTAAGTTTTGGCAACAGAAAGGAGTTTATATCACGGCTGTTGGTTATGCCGCAGGACTAACTCCTAATCCAACCTATGAAGAGGTTTGTTCAGGAAAGACGGGGCATAACGAGGTTGTACTGGTTGTGTATGATCCCGCAGCAATTAGCTATGCTGATTTGCTCAAAGTTTTTTGGGAGTCCCATAACCCGACCCAAGGAATGCAACAGGGCAATGATAAGGGAACGCAATATCGTTCAGGTATTTACGTCTATAACGACAGCCAAAGAAAACTTGCTGAGGATTCACGCGAGGTTTACCAAGATGCGCTCAATGCTTCAGGGATGAAGTCAGGTATTACGACCGAGATTCGTGATGCTGGCGAGTTTTATTATGCTGAGGGCTACCATCAGCAATACCTTGCCAAAAATCCTGGTGGATATTGTGGCTTAGGTGGTACAAACGTTTGCTATCCTCCTGCGATCGCAGTTTCCTAAAACAAAAAATCCTAAAAAAAGCCTCGCGATGCGAGGCTTTTTTTAGATTGATTTTATAACCATTGCCGCAAGCTTAGTTGCGGCCCCTGACTCTCCACAGATTCTTTTTAGGCGATCGCGCATTTTTACTAGCTCATCGGGGCGATCGAGATAAAACAAAATTTCGGTGGCAACTTGAGTCGGAGTGAGCATCCCTAATAATTCTGGCACGATCTCCTCCCCTGCCCAGATATTTGGCCAAGCTAGCAATTGACCTCTCTTTTGAATTTGTGAAATTAAAATCGAATTAATTAGAATTCCTAAAAATTTGCCCAATAACGGTGCAGATGCAAGTAGCCCTAGCAGTCCGTCCCATCCCACCGTCATATCCGCAAAATTGGTAGGTAAAAGTACAATCATCGGCTGGTTAAGGGCGGCTAGCTCAGCCGTATTTGCGCCGACAGTGGTAACGCAGAGTTGACTACTAGCTATTAAGGCATGGGCAGGGAATTCACGATCAATCTTAATTATTGTGCCTTTGGCAGTGACTAAGTTGCCCTCTACTAGCGTTGCCGATGTACCTTCACTGTCGGGCGCGGGAAAGCTATTTTGAGCGTATTGAGCTAAAGCTTCAGGGGTGGTCGTTGGTGCTAGGGCAATTACTAATTCTAGATCAGGACGTTTTTGTTTGAGGATGTCTGCGATCGCAACTGCCAAAGGCACACCAATCTGTAATTTATGCCCTTTGGAACCTGGCATAAAGCAAATTCGCAACGTAGAGCCAGAGTCAATTATTGACTCTGGCTCTATACGATCGACCATCAGATCACCGATCACTTCAGCTTTTGCGCGAAATTTTGTTGGGAGCTTATCGGCGATCGCCTGATTACGGACAGCAAAAAAATCTACCCAGCGATACCATCTGGCTTCCCACTCTGCATAAATTAAAGTTTTGTAACCTAGTCGCTTAGCGATCGCCACCGCAAAAAATTGATCCCCACCTAAAAAAATTACAATTCCTTGCTTAGCCCATTGCCAATTAGGAGTTCTGCCCCATAGCAAAAAATCAAAAAACTGATCCTGCGGTAAAACGCGATCGACATTAGGAAAACTTTTAGCAAGTTGAGCTTCTTGTCCACTAGCATTTTGGCAAGGCGATAGGGCGATCGAAATTCGGGTTTTGGCTATACTTTCAGAGGATTTCAGAGATATTGCTAAAGCCTTGAGAAAAGGATATACCCATGTTGTTAGCTCTCCAGGTCCATTCGACAGAATTAAAATATCTGTGGAAATATCAGTACTGTGAAGAGCATTAATCATAATTAATAAACCCATAAAGTGGACAGAGAAATTAGCGCCGTTTCTACTTTATGGGTTTATTGCTAGAAATTGAAATGACGGGATCGAATTCACGATAAAATTATGCATTCATAATCAAGTTAAATTAAAAGCTAGTTACTCAGCTTCAGCCCCTAAATTTTTCCTCAAGTTTTTTATAAGCGTCACGCATGTGGATTTAAGTAGTTTATTTGATACACCAAAACCCGTCATCGGGGTCATTCATCTTTTGCCGTTGCCTACTTCGCCGCGTTGGGGGAGCAGCCTTAAAGAGGTGATTGATCGTGCTGAGCAGGAAGCGACCGCACTCGCCGCAGGCGGAGTGCATGGCATTGTCGTAGAGAATTTTTTTGATGCTCCGTTTACCAAAGATCGCGTCGATCCTGCGGTAGTCAGTTCCATGAGTTTGATTGTGCATCGGGTCAAGCAGATGGTTGGAGTTCCTGTAGGGCTTAATGTCTTAAGGAATGATGGTCATAGTGCTTTAGCGATCGCATCCTGTGTTGGTGCAAAGTTTATTCGGGTCAATGTCCTCATGGGCGTAATGGCAACCGATCAGGGCATTATCGAAGGTGATGCTTACAAACTTTTGCGCTATCGCCGTGAGCTAGGCTCAGATGTAAAAATCTTTGCTGATGTTTTAGTGAAGCACGCTCAGCCTATTTCTGTACCACAGATTTCCGCAGCCGTTCACGATACGATTCATCGCGGGCTTGCTGATGCGGTGATTTTGTCGGGATGGGCAACGGGGCATCCGCCCACATCTGAGGATCTTAAGGAAGCAAAACTCGCCTGTGGTGACACTCCCCTCTTTGTTGGTTCTGGTGCAACATGGGAGAATGTACCGCAGTTGATGGAATATGCTGATGGTGTGATTGTTTCGAGTTCGCTCAAACGTAATGGTCAGATCCAACAAGCGATCGATCCAATTCGGGTTAGCCGTTTTGTCGATGCTGTGAAGTTAAACATTGCCAACAAAAAAAATAAGCATATTGCCGAAGAGCAAATACTGCGATCGCCGTCTATCCCAATTGGGTAAAATCTATAAATATCTGTAACAGTGCTTCGCACTGTTACAAACGCTAAATTTTTTTTGAGCAGGTAGGTACAAATTGTCAGGAACAGCTATGCGAAAAAAAACTGAGCCTTGGTTGCATCGGTGGTCGCGCCCTGCGATCGTCGCTTTGTCACTATTTGGCTTTTCTTTGGTAACTTATCTGACCGTAACTCATTTCTTTGGTCAAAAAGTCGCACTCTGCGAAGTCCAAGGTAGTGGCTGCGATTTAGTCCTGAGTAGTGAATATGCCAAGATTTTTGGTATTCCACTAACGATTTTTGGGGCTTTGGGCTATCTTACCTTGGGGCTTTTGGCAGGACTGCCATTATTATTAAAACGCGATGATCCTAAAGCCCAGTCACAGCTCAAGGAGTTAACTAGTTTCTTGCTGTTTATGGTGTCTTCGTCAACACTTGTCTTTAGTGGTTACCTGATGTATCTTCTCGCATCAGGTAGTATTGGCGGACAGTCGCAGGTTTGTCTCTATTGCATTTCCTCGGCAGTCACCATGGCGACAATTTGGCTGCTAACAGTATTTGGCAATACTTGGAAAGATATTGGTCAGTTATTTTTTACAGGTGCGATCGTGGCGATTGTCACTTTGACGGGAACTTTAGGAGTTTACGCTAGCCAAGGTAAAATCGCGGCTCAGAGTAATTCTTTTGCGGGGCGCTTAGCGCAACACTTGACCGTAACTAATGCCAAGATGTATGGCGCTTATTGGTGTCCTCATTGTATAGATCAGAAAAAACAATTTGGTGAAGCGCAGAAGCTAGTCCCTTATATTGAATGCGATTCTAAGGGTGTAAACCCGCAAACTGAGCTATGTCAGAAAAAAGGAATCACAGGATTTCCAACTTGGGAGATCAATGGCAAAATGCTTTCTGGTGAACGCAGTTTAGATGAATTAGCAACCGCATCTGGCTATACAGGCGATCGCAAATAACAAAAAAGAGAGCGCAAAGCGCTCTCTTTTTTATAGTCCCCAATAATTTGCTCTTTCTTTGAGCCAGCCATTTTTGCGCCATTTCTCGACAATATCAAATACTCGATCGCGTAAGTCTAAATGTTGTAAACCACGCGGCAAGGCAATCGCTAAACTATGAACTGCCAATGCTTGACCAATAATTTCATAATCAGGATGATCTTTGAGCCATTGGGTAAGACTCGTGCGATCGCCGACAAAAGCTTTAATCTTGTCCGATCGCAAAGCGGCTAACCCATCTGCATAGTAATTAGCGCCAATAATTGCGGCTTTTGGGAATTGCGACTGAATTACTGCGATCGCAGCCGAATTCTTGATAACACCGATCGCCACAGGTAGTTTGAGGTCTTGAGAGGTTGTGCCGCGCTTTGCGATCGCAATTGTGCTGTCGGTGTAGTAGGGCAAAGAAAAATCAACTAGGCGCGAACGATTGGTAGTAACAGTAATTTGGGCGATCGCCAGATCCACTTGATTATTTTGTAATGCTGATAGGCGATCTCGATTTTTTAAGGGCATCAACTCAAGGGGCATATTTAGCTCCTTAGCAAGTTCATGGGCAATATCAATTTCTAGTCCTGACAAGCTGCCATTGCGATCGCGAAATCCTAAGCGCGGCAAATTATCTTTGACCCCAATAATCAGCTTGCCCCGTTTCTGGATTTTATCGAGAGTATTTATTTCTGGAGTTATTAATGAGTTTGTTTCGGCTGCGATCGCCAAATGATTAGGCTGAAGCACCTTAAAATAATTCCCGCCATCAAATAAGGCGATCATTGCGATCGTTGTTAACGCCAAAGTATAAATCTGAGACTTCTTCACACAACCTCCTTACAGCGCTTTGCGCTGACATGAAACCCAGATAAATTTTTGAAAGTGCCGCGAAGCGGCACTTTCAAAAATTTATCTGTACCCTTTAAAGTCTCAATAAGCTATAACATCCCAAAAAAGAAAAAAGCGGCGCTTTGCGCCGCTTTTTTCTTTTTTGTTTTTATACGATAGCTTTTGCTTTTTCCACGATCGCAGTAAATGCTTGTGGATCGAGAATCGCAATCTGAGAAAGCATCTTGCGATTAATCTCAATATTTGCTTTCTTGAGCAAACCAGCAAACTTGCTATAGCTCAGCCCTTGTTGGCGAGCCGCAGCATTGATGCGGGTAATCCAGAGACTGCGAAAATCGCGCTTCTTCTTGCGGCGATCGCGGTAGGCATTACGCAGAGCTTTCATTACCTGCTGGTTAGCAGTGCGGAACAGCTTAGAGTGCGATCCGCGAAAGCCCTTGGCTAATTTTAGTACTTTGTTGCGGCGCTTTCTAGCTACGTTACCGCGTTTTACTCTCGTCATGGCAGTTCGTTATTATCGTTAAATCGGTTATTTTTATTTACTTTTTTTGAGGGTGCGAAGCACACTCAAAAAATCTCTAGGCGTAAGGCATCATTGCGCTTACTCTGTCATTGTCAGTCTTATCAACTATAGCCATTTTACTCAATCTGCTCTTACGAACAGTTGATTTATGCTCTAGGAGGTGATTGCGACCAGCGTGGCGGCGAGCAAACTTGCCGCTACCCGTCACCTTGAATCGCTTGGCGGCAGATTTACGAGTTTTGAGCTTAGGCACTTCTTTCTAGTCCAAATTTTTGACCTTTACGAGTGTACCATAAGGTAATGCGATATGTTGCATTTGACTTGAAATAATATGGCACAACCTGCTCTTGCGATTGAAGTATGAAATCTAGTTCAGAAATTAAGACAAAACGCCGTGTGTTTATTAGTACGGGAGAAGTTTCAGGCGACTGGCATGGGGCGATTTTGATTGAGGCTTTGCATGAACGAGCTGCCCTAAGAAATATGGAATTAGAGATCGTTGGACTCGGTGGCGATCGCATGGAGGCGACGGGTGCGACAATCCTTGGTAATACTGTTGGCATTGGTTCTATTGGCGCAGTTGAAGCCATTCCTTATATTTTGCCAACAATTAAGGTGCAGCAAGATGCTAAAAAATGGCTAAAAACTTCCCCTCCCGATGTGGCGGTACTAATTGATTACATGATGCCCAATCAAGCGATCGGCTATTATGCTAAGCGCACCTTGAAGATTCCTGTCATTTATTACATTGCTCCACAGGAATGGGTGTGGTCATTTAATGACAAAAACACGAAGGCAATCTCTGCTTTTACCGATAAGTTATTAGCGATTTTCCCGCAAGAAGCGGTCTATTACGAAAAGCAAGGTACAAATGTGCAATGGGTTGGACATCCCTTTGTAGACCTGATGGCGAAGGTTCCCGATCGCAATGAAGCCCGTAAATATCTAGGAATTGCCGATGATGAATTAGTCGTGACCTTGCTGCCTGCATCGCGAACCCAAGAATTACAGCTCGTCATGCCGATTATTCTCAAGGCAGCCAAAATCATCCAAACCAAGTTACCCCACGTCAAATTTTGGTTGCCGCTATCCCTAGAGCGCTATCGTCCTGAGGTTGAGAGGTTGCTCAAGGAATATGACATCAACGCCACGATTATTTCGGCTCAGTCACAAATTGCGATTAGCGCGGCTGATCTAGTATTGAGCAAATCTGGAACCGTAAATCTAGAAACGGCGCTTCTGAATGTACCGCAAGTGATTTTATATCGGGTCAGTACAATTACGGCTTGGATTGCTCGTAATATTATCAAACTAAAATTACCGTTTATCTCCCCCGTAAATTTGGTAAATATGGAATCAGTTGTGCCTGAGTTTGTTCAGAATGATGCGATTCCAGAAGCGATCGCAGAATGCGCTCTAGACCTATTAATCAATCCTCAAGCAAGGCAAACTATGCTCGATGGATACGCCAGAGTCCGAGAAAGTTTGGGCGAGAAAGGCGCGATCAACCGCGTCGCTGACTCAATTCTTGACTATCTATAAAGTTATTGCGATCGCCTAAAAGTCAAAATCAAGAACGATAATTTTGCGATCGCATCGTGGTGCAAGAATTAGTAAGATTATACTAAAGTAAGATTTTCTTGCTTTATGATTTTTAAACAAAATCAGGAAACTGATCATGCTTGCTAAGTTGACTTCAAAAAATCAGCTTACTCTTCCTAAAAGTATTACAAGGGCGATCGGAGCTGTTGAATACTTTGATGTGAAGGTCGAAGATGGACAAATTATTCTTACTCCTGTAAAGATGCAACGAGCTGATGCTGTGCGATCTAAACTTGCAGCACTAGAATTAAGCGAACAAGATATTGCTGATGCAGTGGCTTGGGCGCGAAATGAGTAATATCCTCAGAGTGGTAATTGACACTAATTTAGTATTGTCAGCTCTAGTATTTGGTGGGAGTACCGCACGGTTACGCTTTGTTTGGCAGAGCGATCGCTTTGTTCCTTTGGCTTCCAAGGAGACAATTACTGAGCTGCTCAGGGTGCTTGCCTATCCAAAGTTCAAATTAACAAGAAATGAACAAGAAGATTTATTGTCTGACTATTTGCCATTTTGCGACACAGTATTGATGCCTAAGCAACTACCTCAGATCCCTGAATGCCGAGATCCTTTTGATGAACCTTTTCTAGTTTTAGCCTTGGTAGGAAATGCTGACTATTTAGTAACAGGCGATCGCGATTTACTCTGTCTTGCTGATAGTTTTTCTTGTCCGATTGTGACAGTTGAGCAGTTTTTTGCAATTCCTTAATAGCGCTCAAAAATTCAAAATCGATGGCGATCGCCTATCTCTCTAGTTGTTAAAATTTTATGAAATTAAGTTTCTGCTAATATACCAATACTAGACAGTTCAAGATGTTCATAGAGTTTCTCGCCCAAAAGTCATGACTAATCAGCCTAAGAAAAATATGACTAGCAGTAAGCCTGCTGAATCACGCAGTAAATCATCTCATACATATTTACTGTCATTAGAGATAGAAAACGTTCTTTGTTTTAAGGACAAACAATTTCTCAAGCTTTCTGATGAAAATGGGAATTATGCCAAGTGGACTGTAATCTTAGGAAATAATGGAGTTGGGAAAACTACACTTCTAAGATGTTTGGCAATGCTAGAGAAAGGAGAAGAAGATTTTGTTAATCATCAAAATCCATTTCCTGCATTTGTTTCTACTGGAATAATGTTCCGTATGTTAGGCAATGATTTAATATGGGAAGATCTTGAGACATTACATACCGCATCGGCTACGATTAATGCTGAAATTGTGTCTTTATCATGTATTAAAAAATCACTTACTATTACAGATGAACATCAAGAGTCCCAAAAAGCTCAAATAAAAATATCATTGGGAGTGTCTTCCAGCAATTTTGGAATTCATCCAGAAAACATAAAAGAAGCTATAGCTAAAATATGCTCCGTAGAAGAATATAAAACTTATCTAGAGCAAAATAACAACGATAAATTATTCATGGTAGAGATGGGTATAAGTAAAAATTTTCTCGACAACTTAAATTTTTATGGATATGGCGCAACACGTAAGAATGGGAAGGAGTTATTAAGTAAGACTACTTTTCCTAAGAACTCTATAAGTATCTTCTCTGATGATGCAACACTCATCAATGCTGAAGAATGGTTGTTACAGACTGATTATGCTATTAAGTCTTCTTCTGGGAAAACCAAAGATCATCTTCAAAAGCAATTTGATCGCATTACTGAAATTTTAAAACGAATTTTACCAGATATAACCGATATTCGTATTGCGCCACCAGTCGAAGAGCGCCCAATGCCTAGAGCAGAATTCCGTACACCTTATGGATGGGTACGTTTATCTAGTTTAGGATTGGGATATCGCACGACTATTGCTTGGATGGTCGATCTCGCAGTGAGATTATTTAAACGTTATCCTGATAGCGAAGATCCTCTTGCTGAGCCAGCGATAGTTCTAGTTGATGAGATCGACTTACATATGCATCCAACATGGCAAAGGACAATAATGGAGTTTCTAACTG
>Ga0209490_10006637_pt1 | contig 10419 bp, 10 predicted proteins | sample MAT06_FD_187209 | JGI IMG/M metagenome (GOLD analysis project Ga0209490, IMG submission 187209) | Freshwater microbial communities from Lake Fryxell liftoff mats and glacier meltwater in Antarctica - MAT-06 (SPAdes) (version 2) | ecosystem: Environmental > Aquatic > Freshwater > Ice > Liftoff...
TCGCTCCGGGTATGTTGCTGGAAATCGTGGGTATCGCTTTCATTCAATGTAGGTTGCGAAGTGCACAGTGCAACCGGGCGGCTTTGCGATCCACCTTGTTGGGCCTGTATTTTTCAGGAAAGAAACGTCCATGACCACGGCGAGTAAGAAAGCACTGCTGAAGAAGCTCGTTGAGTCGGAGCGTGTCCGGCGGTTTTGGATCTGGTCGACAATGTGTTACACCGCCGGACGCGCGCAGTAGCATTCCACAGCGAAGCGGTGCAACGCGTGCTGCGGTCAGAAGAGGATCACAAAGCGGGGCGCTTCCAGACCTTACAAGAATTCGAGAAGGACATGGATCAGTTCATCGGCACACTGCACATGGAGCAGCCGAAGGCCAATAACCGCAAGTGAAGGTCATCGTGCTTGCTCAGGCGAACGATAGCGTGAAGCGCTCATTCCAGTATCTCACCACATTCTAAGATAGACGCTATCTTCTGGCGTTGGAGCGTGCTATCAGAAAGCAGATCCGGTCGTTGGTCGATCATCGGGAGCAGGTCAATTCGAACTGGAATTGGACTGGGCCAACACGGGTTATCGACGGGTGATCGTGAAGGACTTCAAGATCGTCCAACGCATCGATGGCAATGTCATCGTTGTCAACGACATCTTCTACTCGCGACGAGACCCAAAGCGGATGAAGGGGTGGATCTGTATGGAGCAGGGTCCTCTGCGAGAGACCCTGCTCAGGCTTTAGGGTCTGCTACGACAGACCCTTCTCAGGTTTTCAGATCCTCTTTAACCCGTGTCAGAACAAAGCGATCCTCGTGCGACGCTGCGTAACAGAAGGTCATGGTCTCATCGAAAATACAGATGTCATAGTCCTCCCATAGTTCCTTCGATGCGAAGTAGACCCGGACTTCTCTAGGCATGCACGTCATCAGGATCGTAGGATGGTTTTCTACGAATAGGAAAAGCCGATCTCGGTTGAGGAATTCAGACGATTCCCAGAAATTCTGTGCTGGCTCACCTTCGATCAAACAAGCATTTGGAATATTGAATGGTTTCGTGCCGCCACGATGAACACCGAACACGCTATCGAATCGTGTTATGGCGTTCTGCTTCTCAGGATCTAGTACTTCAGAACCTGGAAACGGTGTGGCGTGAGCTACTTCATCCGACATCAGTCTTCCGGATCAGACTCCAAAGAATTACCCTACGCCGCCGCCGTCTCCAACTCCCTGCTCACCTTCTTGAATAGCCCCTGCAGCACATTACCGGGTCCTACCTCGATCACCTTGGTGGCACCGGCGGCCAGCATGTTCTGCATGGTCTGGGTCCAACGTACGGGTGCGGTCAGTTGCGCGATCAGGTTGGCCTTGATGCGCGCTGGGTCCGTGTGCGGCCGAGCATCCACGTTCTGGTAGATGGGGCAGCGTGGATCAACGATCGGTGTGTAAGCGATGGCCGTTTGCAATTCCACACGGGCCGGTTCCATCAACGGGCTATGGAAGGCGCCACCGACTTGCAGGAGCAACGCACGTTTCGCACCGGCGGCCTTCATGGCTTCGCAAGCGGCGTTCACGGCTTCGATGCTACCGCTGATCACGAGTTGGCCCGGACAGTTGTAGTTCGCGGGAACAACGATCCCCGGAATGGTCTTACAAACTTCCTCCACTTTTCCATCCTCCAAGCCGAGGATCGCGGCCATGGTGCTGGGTTGCATTTCGCAGGCCTTCTGCATGGCATTGGCACGTGCGGCCACCAGCTTCAACCCATCGCTGAATTCCATGGCACCCGCTGCCACCAGCGCACTGAACTCGCCGAGCGAGTGCCCCGCGACCATGGCTGGCTTGAACGCATCGCCCATCACCTTCGCCTTCACAACACTGTGCAGGAAGATCGCCGGCTGGGTCACGTTGGTCTGTTTCAGGTCCTCTTCGCTGCCCTTGAACATGATGTCCGTGAGGTTGAACCCAAGGATATCATTGGCGTGCTCGAACCAGATGCGCGCGTTGCTATCGGCATCGTACAGATCCTTACCCATGCCGGGGAACTGGCTGCCTTGTCCGGGGAATACGTAGGCGGTCATTGGTGTGTATCGTAAATAATGATGTGGTACCAGGCTCGCACGAACCGACCAGAACGCACCCATATCGTCGACACTCAGGGTCGACCGACAACGTGCGCTGAAGGGTTCAATCCTTGCGACCGCCAAAGAGGCGCAGCAACATCAGGAACAGGTTGATGAAATCGAGGTACAAGGTGAGCGCACCCATCAAGGCCATCTTCTGCGCCGTCTCCGTGCCGGTAGCCACCTGCTCGCCCATGCGCTTGAGCTTCTGCACATCGTACGCGGTCAATCCCGTGAAAACCACCACACCGATGATGCTCACGATATAGCCCATGGTATCGCTCTTCATGAAAATGTTCACCACCGAAGCGATCACGATCCCGAAAAGGCCGATCATGAGAATGCTACCCAACTTGGTGAGGTCCGTCTTCGTGGTATAGCCAGCCACCGCCATCACGCCGAACACCGTAGCTGAGATGAAGAACACGTTGGCGATGGAGGTCATCGAATAGATCAGGAAGATGTAACTAAGGCTGATGCCCATCACGGTCGCAAAGACCAGGAAGGTGGCCAGAAGCATCGTTGAACTCATCTTGTTGACAAGGCCACTCATCACCAGCACCAAGCCCAATGGGGCGAACATCACCACCCAGCCCAGGATCGTATTACTACCCGTTTCGAAGTTGATCAGGTATTGCAGCTTGCTCATATCGTTGCCGAACCACCACGCCATAACGCCGCTGATCACCAAGGCCATGGTCATATAACTGAACACACTGGCTAGGAAGGTGCGCACGCTGGATGCGCTATCCGGGCCATAGATGAACTGTCCGGTCTGCTGGTTGGGGAAGTTGGTCTGTTCCATGGTTCGTGTTTCGGGCGGTAAAGTTCGTCATTTAGAACGATCCAGCCCCCACGGTCCCCAATGCCCGCGGCTGGGTCGCATGCGCTTAGTGCAGCTTGGAGCTGATCAGCTTGATGAACTCCTCCCGGGTCCGGTTGTCGCTGAGGAAAATACCCGTGAACGCAGAGGTCGTGGTCACAGAATTCTGTTTTTGTATTCCCCGCATCTGCATGCACAAATGGCTGCATTCGATCACCACAGCCACGCCCAGAGGCCTCAACGTATCGTGGAGGCAATCCCTGATCTGGTTCGTCAGCCGTTCCTGTACCTGCAATCGACGGGCAAAGGCATCCACTACGCGGGGCACCTTGCTCAGGCCAACGATCCTTCCATTGGGCACATACGCCACGTGCGCTTTGCCGAAGAAGGGCAACATGTGGTGCTCGCACATGCTATACACCTCAATGTCCTTTACCAGTACCATCTGGCTGTACGCTTCGGTGAACATGGCGCTGTGCAGGATCTCCGCCGGATCCAAGCCATAACCGTGGGTGAGGAATTGCAGGGCTTTGGCTACACGCTCCGGGGTCTTCTGCAAGCCTTCCCGCTGGGGATCCTCACCAACCGCAGCAAGGATATCCGAATAGTGGTCCCCGATGCGCTTGACCAACTTTTGGTCATATTGATCGATCCGTTCATAGCCCTCGCCGTAGAGGTTGCGTTCGCTCCCTTTCGCTTCTCCCTGCACCTTGGCCGTTTTTTTACTCGCCATAATATTCCACGTGGTTGTTCTCGGTCTCCTCCACTTTAATGCAATGGAGTTGAACGCCCAAGGAACGCACAGGCGCTGCCAACTGTTCCCAGATCGCTATGGCCAAGGTTTCTGTGCTGCTGTATCGGCCCTTCATGAACGGTACATCCAGATCAAGATTCTTGTGATCAAGCTGGTCCACTACATGCACCTTTATCAGTTTGCTGAGCACGCTCAGGTCGGTCACGAAACTGGTTTCCGGATCAGGTGTGCCCTTTACCGTTACCCACAGCACGTAATTGTGTCCGTGCCAATTCGGGTTGGAGCATTTGCCGAAGGTGGCCAAGTTCTTCTCCGGGCTCCAATCGGGTCGACTAAGCTTGTGTGCGGCACTGAAGCGTTCGCGGCGTATGATGTGTACGAGGGGCATGGGAAGCGGCCGGGTTAGCGGCGGGCCAAAGGTAACCAGCTAGGAAACTAGGTGCAGGAACAGGAGCACTGGCAAGTGTTGTTCCTGCCCCTGCCCATGAACTTGTTCGTGCCCTTGCCCGCGCGCCTGCTAATTTCGCCCAATGATCATCGTCACCGGAGCTGCGGGGTTCATTGGCAGTGCATTGGTAGGAGAATTACTGCGCCAAGGTTGGCAGGACATTGTTGCGGTGGATGATTTCTCCCGGTTGGACAAGGCCCCGAACCTGGAAGGCAAGAAGCTCTCGGCGCGTGTGGAGCGCAGCGGATTCTTCACCTGGCTGGAGAAGAACGAGAAGTTGGTGCAATTCATCTTCCACCTCGGAGCCCGCACGGATACCACGGAATTCGACCGTTCCATCTTCGAGAAGCTGAACGTGCAGTACAGCAAGGACATGTGGAAGGCCTGCGTGAAGTATGGCATACCGCTCGTCTACGCGTCCAGCGCCGCTACTTATGGCGATGGGGAGTTGGGCTATGATGACACGGACCCAGCGCTACCGCAACGCTTGAAGCCATTGAACCCCTACGGCGAGAGCAAGAACGAATTCGACATTTGGGCACTGGCGGAAGAGAAGAAACCATTCTTCTGGGCGGGCCTGAAATTCTTCAACGTTTACGGCCCGAACGAGTACCACAAAGGGCGCATGGCGAGCGTGGTATTCCACGCCTTCAACCAGATACAGGCCAATGGGAGCATGAAACTGTTCCGTAGCCATCGACCGGACTACAAGGACGGTGAGCAGCTGCGTGACTTCGTTTACGTGAAGGACGTTTGCGCGGTGTGCATGTTCTTGATGGAGAACAGGAAACACAGCGGGTTGTTTAACCTCGGAAGCGGCAAGGCACGCACGTTCTTGGACCTTGCTCGTGCAACTTTCAAGGCGTTGGGAAAACCGGAGGATATCGGATTTATCGACACGCCAGCGGACATCCGGGACAAATACCAGTACTTCACCGAAGCGAAGATGGAAAAGCTCCTCTCCATCGGTTACGACAAGCCGTTCACCCCGCTGGAAGAAGGTGTTCGTGATTATGTGACGAACTATTTGGCGACCGGCAGCTATTGCTGAGCCAACGCACGCGTCAGTTGAGGGAACAACTCCTCGTTCCGTTCGGCGGGAAGCACCACAAAATTCGCCAGGTCCTGGTCATTATGGATCCCAATAGGGCCGTTCATTGGTTCCAAGCGCGTGCTGGTCCCTTTATTGTGGATCCGGTTCATTCGGTAGTCCAAGGCTTGGAACAAGGCTTCAATGTCTTGCTGGCGTTGGAGCCTGTCGACATGTTCAGCACGCCCCACGGGAAGGATCTCCAAGAAGATAGCTGGTCGGTCACGGCTGATCCGATCGCTCATGCTCATCAACACCTCGCGTTCTGCACCTTCCACATCGATCTTCACCACACCGAGTTTGCCCAACGGGCCTAGATCGCGTTCTGCGGTATCGAATTGGGTGATCGCGACGGGCATGCGATGATGGATCCGGGTGCCGGGCCTGAAGTCCTTTACGATACTGGCACCAGAGTCGGTCAAGTCATCGTTGTTCATGACCAGGTCCACGAAACCATCCTGTGTGCTGAGTCCGGCAGGCACGATCGGACAATGCAGGAATCCGTTCAGCCTGGCCAGTTCGCGGGCGTATTGGATGCAGATCGGATTAGGTTCGAACCCGATGTAAGGTCTTGTCTTGTCCACGGTGCGCAACCGGGTCAAGGTTTGGCCCAGATTAACGCCCACATCGACGAATGTGCCCGGAAATGCTGCTAGCAAAGGCGTGTAGAGGTGATGGCCCCAAGGTTCGCCCGCTGGCATGGCGTGCATTCCGTGGCCTTGAACGATGGGCACTCGCACGCGAACACCCATAATAGTGGCGTTCACGATAAAAGACATACGCTCCAAGAGGTGGAGTTTCTTGAGTACACGCAACAAGGTCCACGTCGTGAAGCTGCAGTAGGTCGCGGTGGACATTTAGGGAACGATCATGGGTTCGCCTAGTGCGAGCAACTTAGCGCGCAACTGTAGCAAACGGTCGCGCAACTGTTCCACATCCAAATTGGCTTCGGCGGAAACACGATCCAACTTGCGCAATTGCTCCCGCGCCCCTTGCAGTGTGAAGCCCTTCTCTTTGACCAGGTGTTGGATCTGCTGCAACTGATCGATATCCTTTCGTGTGTAGAGCCGATCCCCCTTGCCGGTGCGCTTCGGACGCAAGGTGCCGAACTCCTTCTCCCAATAACGGATCAAGGAGGTGTTCACATTCAATTGCTCGGCCACTTCACCGATGGAATGGTAGAGCTTCTCGACAGTGCGTTCCTTGTATGGCATGGTGGATCGGCTAATTCTTGTCTTTCTTCGCTTACAAATCCAATGTAAAAGTCGAACCCTGGGTCATTCCGCCTTAATAACAGGGATACTGGTTCTGCCCGAGCGGCTGGAGATCTCTATTCGGTACAACCCGGTCGCGAGATCAGGTAGTTCGAAACGCACGACCCTTGACGGCCCCGAAGACAGGTCCTTCACCTCGATCGCCCGTCCGGCCACATCGATCATGCTCAACCTGACGGCATCCGTTAGGACGGGTATGGAAACAAAGAGCTCCGAACGGAACGGGGATGGGAACGCAACGAGCCCCTCCGACCATTCCATGAAGTCATCACCGATCCCTACAGCCGGAATGACCGTTACCGTCACCGTATCGCTGTAGAGCATACCGCAGTCCTCAGGAAGCTCCACCTCCCAGTAATAGTCGCCAGCCATGCTCATTTGGGCCGAGGCCACGGAATAACTGTAGGACTCCATGGCGACCGCATTGCCGTTCATGAACCAATCGCCTTCATAGGCCAGGGGGTATTGCAGTTGAACGGAGAGTATGAACAGATCGCCTTCGTCGACGGTGAGTGACGAGGGCTGGGTCACGATGCTGTTCCCGGCAGCGACGGTGACATCGAGCGTTTCCTGCGGTCCCGCACCGCAGGTATCCGAAGCGGAGCATCGGATCTCCGCGACCCCATTGAACGTGGGCGACCAGGTCACCGAACAAATATTGCCACTGGGTGTGACCGTGCCAGCCGTGGGAGGCTCGATATTCCAGCTATATCCAAGCACATCCGTCCACCAGGTCACCTCGTACATTGTTGTGACCGGCGCACCGAAGGTGCAGATGGATATTTGGCCAGATGTGAAATTCAGTTCCGGTTCCTCGTCCAAGGCCACAATAGTAACTGCATTGGACGGCGGGCCGGAGCAGCCTGCCGCGCTGAGAGGGACGCACAGATAAGTATTTGTAAGGCCGGCAATGACAGTCCGTTGCAACCCAGTGCCGTTCAACAGGAGAGTATCGAGTCCTGCGAGCTCGTACCATTGATATGAAACCACTGAACTGTTCGTGTTCGGCAGAAGCGTGACCGGATTGGTGTACCAGCAAGGCGTGATGTCCGTTGACAACACGGTCGTGACGGCGAAGTCCTGGATGTGGAAAGCGGTCGACACGCTATCGAGCACGCCGCTGTTCTCGGCGATGAGTTGAAGGACATGGTCCCCTGCCGCCAACGATGGCAAAGTCGGCACCGTGTCGGCGGACAGGAACGCCCCATCGAGGTACCATTGTGGGTCCGTGTAACCGTACGAGGTGTTCGCGATCATCGGAACATCACCAAGACAAAGGGTGTCATCCTCTGTGAAGAATCCCACGGTCACGGCTGGAGTGCCTGTGCTGAACAGCCTGCCGGGCGCGTTGGGGGCATCCTTCCCGACCACATAGACAGGGCCTCCAGGGTACGCTTTCAAATTGACAAGGATCGCCGGCAATCCCGGTGCCATCTCCTGCCAGCATTCACCGCCGGTCACGGTCTTATGCAGGGTTTCATTGGAACTGGTGCGTGCGACCCCCTCGTTGGCGCTCACCCATCCGATATTCGATGTGCCGAGGTTGCTCGTGACCGTTCCCATGTTCGTCCAAGCGGTACCGCGATCGGTGGATCGGTGCAGGTTGGAGTAGAAGTCGGTCGCATAAAGCACACCACCCGGGGCCTCTTCGATATCATAGATCATGGCATTGGCACCGGGGAAAAGGGTCATGGTCCAAGTGGTCCCACCATCGTTCGATCGGATGAGGTAGGGATCATTGCTATTGTCACCCCCCACGGCGAAAATGGTATCGACCCCGAGGAAGAGCATGTCTTTCAAGATCCAGGGCACACCGCTGAAAACAGTGGCCCACGTTGCGCCTCCGTCGCGCGTTCTGAGGATCAGATCAGCGGAGCTGCTTTGTTGAGCATACACGAAGACCGTGTCCTTGTTCATGGGGAACGGTTGCTTGGTGTAACCTGAGTATAGCATGGACAGGTTGTAATGGATGGTGCTGGTCGCCCAGGCATCCTGAGTGCTGTAGAAAGCATAGGCGTCGCTAGTGAAACCATGCAACGGATCGGCCATGCGCGTTCGGTCGAACAGGGAGCCGGGGCTGAACGGGACCGGAACAGTGCTCCACGAAGCGCCCGCGTTGTTGGTTCGGTACATAGTACCACCGCCGGATGCGACGCCGTTCACCGGGTCGGGAAAATCGAAAACGGTGTTGGGCCAGGTCAACAGTTCGGTCCACACGTCTTCGACGATCTGCGGGAGCGGTGTCACCCGCGCACTATCCGAAGCGGTGCAAAGACCGGAGGTGGCGATCACCGTGTACGTCGTCGGAACGCCGATGCCCGAAACGACAGGGGAAGAGGTGGTCGCGCTGGTGAGGCCAGTGGTGGGGCTCCATTGATACGCTGCTCCGGCCACGGGTGTAGCTTGAAGTTCCCTTGTGCCCCCATAGCACAGCATCACATCATTGCCCGCTTCAATGGAAATAGGCTGATCCACTTCGAGGGTCTGTGACCAAGTGACCGTAGAGGTGAAGGATCCATTGTCGATAGTAAGCCCGACGGTGGTATCGTTGACCGGTGCCGTCAGGTTGAGCGTGAGAACTTCCGCATTGCCGAGGATGGTCCCATCGGAGGACCACTCCAAGGCCCATGCAGGGTCCACGCCCACTGCGGTCAACACCACCTGTGTACTTCCGCAGCCAGGTGTCACGACCGCATCAATGCTACCGATGGGAATGCCAGGCCCTGGCCCAGTGCTGGTTTTAAGGATCAAGGACCGGGATCCGGTCTTTCCAGTGGCACAGCCCTCGGTCATGGAGAAGAACAGGACATCCTTAAGGTTGCTGGTGACGGGCAGGACGGCCTTTTCCCAATAGCTACCCTGCGATGCGGTGAAGTACATCCCGTCGCCATCATCCACCACGACGAAATGCGTCTGGTCTATCGCTGAAATGCTCCGAGGGGATGAGAAGGGCGCCGCATGCGACAGCCAGGTGACGCCAGAGTCGAGCGACACGTGGATCACATCAGGCCCGCACGCGACCATGGCCCCATCCATGGCGCCCGCCACGTGGTGCTCTCCTACGACCGTCATTGCCGGGTTCCATGAAACACCCCCGTTCGCCGTCCGCGAAAGCACGTCGTCCCCTGCTATGAGGCCAGCATCCGTCGTCCAGAAGAAGGCCGAGGTCAACTGGGCGTTCGTTCCAGATGGCAGGTCGGACCAATTGGCTCCTCCGTTCAATGTCCGTATCACGCGACCATTGGTCCCTACAGCGTAGCCCACCATCGCGAGCGGGAATGTCATCGCGTTCAAACGACGAGGCCATCCACCGGTGTTGTTGAAGTATGCCGTGGACCAGGTGAACCCGCCATCCGAGGTCACGATGATGGCATACTGATCGTCTAGGTCGAAAGCCCCGGCCACGGCACCATTGGTGGATGAGGTGAAGTACACATCCTTCCACACCGCTATCATCGGAAGACCACCTTGGGTCGGTGTCCAAGCGGACCAGGTATCACCCTGGTCGAGGCTCTTGTAAAAATCACTGCTTAACGCGAACGCCCCACTGGGAGGGTGGTGGCCGATCGCATTGACCACCACCGAACCACTGGTATCCGCCACCGACCACTGCGCGTTGCAAATCTGCCCGATGAGCGCACCGCATATCAGGGAACAAATGCGAACGTAACGCACCAGTACCGGTAAGATGATCGCGATCGTGTCGTACATGGCGGTGTAGTTCTTGGAGCTGCCGTGCTTTCGGTGATGTGCTGGAGATGGCATCAATCCAACGATTGGCCAGCGTTGCGGGAAAGCTCCAGCATCCGCGCGTATTCCTCTGGTGTAAGGTCGTTGAAGTAGTAGTTCGCCGGATCGACAGGCTCACCACCCTTGTGTACCTCGTAATGCAAGTGCGGCCCGGCACTCAGGCCCGT
>Ga0209490_10006641_pt1 | contig 10411 bp, 5 predicted proteins | sample MAT06_FD_187209 | JGI IMG/M metagenome (GOLD analysis project Ga0209490, IMG submission 187209) | Freshwater microbial communities from Lake Fryxell liftoff mats and glacier meltwater in Antarctica - MAT-06 (SPAdes) (version 2) | ecosystem: Environmental > Aquatic > Freshwater > Ice > Liftoff...
CAAGGCCGGCAGATTTTAGGGGCGATAAAGTACCAGATATTTTATTACAAGGAGATCCAAAAAAAATTGAAGAATGGCGATATGAGCAATCGCTTGAAAGAACAAAAAATAGAAGACCCGATTTGTTGATTTAATTTCTGCGAACCTCACCTCGCCCGTGGCATTTTAAACAAGGACCTCGCTGCTCCCAATATCCTCCAGTGCTTGATTCGGTTGATTTAATGGTAGTGCGCGAGCCATCTAATGCACGCCCTTCGCTATAAGATGTTTTACGATAGGCTTTTGCTACGCCACTGTTTACCCACACCCCAGTGCCACTGCATAGCGGGCAAGGCTTGTAAGCTGTGGCATGAGCTGCATCATCTACAATTTTTTTTTCTCGGGCCGCCTGTGCATAGCGGGCATTTTCTGCAATTTGTAGATCCCAGGAATCTTGCATGGCTTTTTGGTTGGCAGCCACATACGCATTAAAGCGGTTAATTTCAGCAGTTGTTTTAGCGGTAATAGCCGCTGCACCTTCCGCGTCATTCACCGATAGGCGATGCTCTCCACTCACTGCATCGTACATACTAATACCGTAATCGCCGCTTGTTGTTTTACTAACAGCCACATTTAGGTTCCACTGTGCATTGTATACATTTTGGAGAAGTGGCGCCGAAAAAATGTATTGGTGTAGCACCTCTCCTGTTAGGGCATCCAATTGAACCTCACTCAATACAGCCCTTCCGTTGAATGTGCGAAATACCACATTACCAAAATCGTCGAAACTTATAAAAGAGAAATTGCCCTGCAGTTTTTTGGATGGGTCCCAAAGTACTTTTCCGTCGGGTGAATTAAAACTGTGAAAAGCCACACCAGTTTTCATAGCATCCGCTGTAACATAAATTACATCCCCTAATGGAGATGGAACCACTTTAATAGTCTCTCTAAAATCTACTCCACCAAAACCTTTTAGTAAATTACCCAGGTAGACAGCAGTATTGGTTGCAGGGTTAAATCTTGAAGCGTGCACATCATAAAATTGGCACCTATTGCTGCTGAATTGTTGCTCCCGCACTTCTTTAACACTCTTTGTAAGGTGCTCATTAATAAAACTTCTGCTACCACAAAATGTTTGCCGGTAGCAAACAATTATTTCACCCGGATAATCGGCCGAAGCAGTTAGCCCTAAAATGCCGAGTTTTTCATCGAAGTTACCATCTTTACTACGCTTAATTAGCAGAGGAGAAGTGCTTCCATAAAATTCATTCATTACTCGTATACTCGCTTCGCCAATATTCTTTAGGCCTCGTCTAAATTGGTACAACCCGTTTTTGATGGAGTCTTTTACCAGCCCATCTTCCAGCAACTCGCCCGTTTCTAAATAAGCGGGTATCATAATAAAATCTTGACCAGAGCCCCCTCTTGTATAAATAAATTTACCATCGGCGGTAATCTCAATTCCGGTTACTGCATAGTTTAGAACGCCGCGAGTTTTGTCGTCTTTCATCATGCTCGTGTTAAACCTATATACTAACTCGCCTTCGGGCATCCGCCATGCTTTAGCTTCGCGGCCTGTGTGTGCCAAAAGGTATCGCCCATCGCTAGAAAAATAAACACTGGGTGCTGTTCCATAAGTAGCATCTGCAAATGCAACCGGCGCGGCTACCAACTTTGGTGCAACCACATTAATTGTTTGTGCAAAAGCAGCACCAGGCAATATGGTCACCAAAAGGATGATGATGGAAACGAATAATTTATGTTTCATACGATGAGTAATATAGGCAAAATCGCTCGAGTAAGCTACATTCTGTTTAAAAAAAGAAGTAGTAAGTTTGTTCTAAACATTTTACACATGCGCATTTCGTTTTCATTAATTGTTAGTTGTTGTTTACTAAGCACAGCAGTTTATGCACAAAACAATAAGGGCATAGGTATTGGCTTTAATAGAGTAGAAACAACTGCAATAGATACTGTTGTATCTGTTACTATTGGCAATGCTGCAGCAGAAGCTGGTTTGCGGGTGGGAGATGAATTGCTCGAAATAGATGGAGTAGAATTGAGTAAGTTAGATAGGCAAGCGGTTATTGCTTTATTAAAAGGTGGCGCAACAGGTGCAGCTTACCATTTAAAAATAAGGCGAAAAATTCAAACCACATTAGGTGAAAGAAAGAAAGAAATGGAATTGCTCATTACTCCACGAGAAGTTACTACCAGTATATGCATTAGTGGCGATTGCAAAAATGGAAATGGCATTTATTTAGATAATACATCGGGTATAAGAAAAGAAGGTGAATTTATCAACAACATACTGGTTAAAGGAAAAATATATTTCCCAAATGGTCGATTAAAAATAGACGGAACTTTTAAAGATTCTTACTTAGAAGGGCCGGATTGTACTATTTATCACGATCAGCCGGGGAACCCTTTAAACATGAAAGGTACTTTTGTAAAAGGAATCATTTCCAAAGGAAAAGTGGTATCTGCCGACGGTAAGACGATTAAAGAAGGAACTTTTGATGAAAAGGGAATCTTGCATGGTGAAAATATAAAGTTTGAAACGGCCAACTTTTTTTACTACGGCATCATGGTGCACGGAGTAATGACAGGTGAAACAACTAAAATGTTATGGGATGGAGGTAGATATTCTGGAAAGGTTATTAACGGAAAGCCAGATGGCAAAGGAACCATTATTAAAGGGATGACTGTTTTTAAAGGTACATGGGAAAATGGTGTTTTGCAAGGGGAACTCCGTTTAATAAGGAGGATTGATTAATTATACTTTTATCCTTTGGTTAATCCAACCATGTAAAATAAATAAGTTGAAGGAGTTACTAACAGAGATATACTAAATTTATAAATCCATTAAAAGATTTACAATTTTAAATAGTAACATCTTTTATCCTTCAAATATACCGCTGAGATAATTTTAAGCGCTTTATTCGCAAAACAGGTGGAAATTACCTGGCTAATTATTTTTCATTTACCATTTTTATTGATAGCATAAATTATGCAGATCAAATTACTATTTGCTTGTATTTTATTTAGTTCCGCTTCCTTTTGTCAAACTCGGAATGGCGAGGCATTTCAAAAAGATTACCAACTCCATGTAAAAAAGACGACTAATATTATTAATATTGATGGCGAGATTAATGAATTAGCCTGGCAACAGGCCCAAGTAGCCACTAGTTTTTGGCAAAAATATCCCGATGATAAAAATAAGGCGATTCAACAAACTGAAGTAAGAACTTTATATGATGATAAATATTTGTACATCAGTTTCAAAGCCTACGATTCTGGAAAAGTATTTATACAAAGTTTAAAACGTGATATTGGTCATGACGGTAGTGATGGCGTGGCTGTTATTCTCGACCCAATTAATACCAGAAATAACGGATTCTTTTTTGTGGTAAATGCTTTTAATGCGCAAAGTGAGGACCAGCTTAGTTCCACAACGGAAAATCTTTCTTGGAGTTGGGATCATACTTGGTTTTCAGAAACAAAAAGGCATGCAGGATATTGGACGGCAGAAATGGCCATTCCGTTTAAATCGATTCGCTATGATGCTACAAAAAAAGTATGGGGCATTAATTTTTTACGAGTGGATACAAAAAACAATGAATATGCAACTTGGACCAATGTTCCTTATAATTTTCGCTCACATGATTTAGGTTATACAGGTGCGCTAATTTGGGATGAAGCACCACCAACACAAAGTGACAACAAAGTGTTAACTCCTTATATTACGAGTGAAATTATACAGCCGCAAGGAGGCAATAGCAATATCCAGACAAAACCGAATGCTGGTTTTGATGCCAAAATAGGTCTAAATTCTTCGCTTAATTTAGACCTTACCGTAAACCCCGATTTTTCTCAGGTTGAAGTAGATCGGCAGGTTACAAATCTTACGCGCTTCAATATTTTTTTTCCAGAAAGAAGGACTTTCTTTTTAGAGAATGCCGATTTATTTTCTGGTTTTGGAATCGATCCCATTCGCCCTTTTTATTCTCGCAGAATTGGACTAGACCAAGATGGAAATAAAATACCCATTCTATTCGGTGCGCGTGTTACAGGCAACTTGGCAAAAAAAACCCGTATCGGGTTTATGAACATGCAAACAGGCAGACAAGGAGCTTATGCTCCAGAAAATTATACTGCTGCTTCTGTAGATCAGCGAGTATTTAAAAGATCGGTAATTAAGGGATATTTTTTAAACAGGCAAAGCTTCATGACTGATGCCGAAAAAAAAGCCAACCCATTAAATGAATATGGCCGCAATGCCGGCATGGAATTTAATTACTCAAACCTTGCAGGTACTTGGCAAGCTTGGGGAACTTACCATCATTCATTTAAACCTGGATTTACCACCAATAACCAATACATGAATGCTGGCTTTGCACACAGTGGAAGAAATTTAGAGTTAGTAGTAGATGTGGGTAGCTTAGGCACGAATTATTATGCTGACATGGGTTTTATAGAAAGAATTTTGAACTACGACGCCGCAAGGGACACTTTGATACGATTGGGTTTCAAGCAATTGTATACAAATGCCAGTTATCGAATTATTCCTAAAAAGGGGAAAATTATCGCATATCAAATTGAGGCAGAAGACTTTTTGGTTTTAAATCCTGATGGAAAATTTAATGAAAGAAACACGAACCTTAGTTTTAATTCGCAATTTCGAAATACAAGTAGCTTTAGTATTGAATTTGCTAATAATGAAGTAGAATTACTATTTCCTATTTCATTTACCAATAGCACTCCCATTCCCGTTGGTCATTATTTATTTAATTCAATTTCAGGAAATTACAGAACAGATTTTAGAAAACCTTTTAGTTTTTTTTTCAACGGGGGATACGGTGGATTTTATAACGGAACCAATACTACAATACGAGCAGGATTTACCATTCGTAAATTACCCAACTTGAATCTAGATTTATCATTACAGTACAATAATTTAGTTTTTCCAGACCCATATGGATCAGCCGAATTATTTCTTATATCGCAAAGAACTGAAATTAACTTCTCTACGAAAATCTTTTGGACTACTTTCCTGCAATACAATACCCAACGCAATAACATTAATATTAATAGTAGATTACAATATCGATTTAAACCAATGAGCGATTTGTTTTTAGTATATACCGACAATTACTTTACTGATCCGTTATTTAAAAGTAGAAGCAGAGCATTCGTATTTAAATTAAATTATTGGTTTAATCTATAGATTAAAAAACTGAGTCTACATGAAATGATTCCACATCGACCCAGTTTATAAATTGAACAGATATTTATTTTATCCCTATCACAGGTATTTGTTTTTCGTTTATCATTTTATTTAATTGCTTCACATCATTTTCCATAATCATTTTCAGTTTAGATAATTGAACATCGGCTTGTCCTCCTAAATCAGCAAAAGCCTCTCTTACTTGTGTGCTCGGTGTATTTTGTCCACTCGATGCAACTCCATATAAACCAGCTAATTTATCATTCAAACGAATTGGGAAGTTCAATACATCTTGACCACTTTTAGATTTTGTTTGATACAATGCTTCTTCAACAGTTGTTAATTGTTTAATAACAGAATCTGCCATCTGCTTAATATCTTTATTTGCTTTAGCATCCATTCTGCCTGTAAAATCATTAATCTGGGTACGGACAGTTCTAATATTCATAATCCCTTTTTGCACTTCACTAAATTTATCGCGCAATTGTAGTAAAAAACCTACCTGCGTATCATAATCTTCATCACTCATTTTATAAATAGGATCTCCCTTAATTGCAAAAGGTATATCAACAGAATCTTTGTTAAACCTAATTCTTGCGCTGTATTTACCAGGTGCTCCTTTAACAGAACCTATACCTCCATTCCATAAAATCATACCATCTGTTTTTTCAGCAGGAGGGTAATTCATATCCCAAGCAAACTGATTCATTCCTTCATTAAAATCTAATTTATCGGAAGTTTCTTTTGCTGTTTTGCTAAATGTTTTAATTGGCTTTCCAACTTTATCAAAAATAGTAATTGATACTTTGCTGCTATCATTTACATTTTTCAAATAATAATTAATGACTGATCCTGATAAAGGATTTTCGCCTGTATTTGGCTCCACTGCATTAACACCTCTGCGTCCACCTCGTCGGCCACCACCTTCTAATCTGTAAGCGTCATTCACTGGAAAAACGTGTAAGTTTTTATTACTAATATTAATGTCTTTCTGTTGTATGATTGTTAAATCATCTAACACCCAAAATGCTCTTCCTTGTGTTGCAATAACTAAATCGTTGTCCTTAATTGTCATATCTGTAATTGGCACAACTGGTAAATTCAACTGGAATGAATTCCAGTTAGATCCCCCATCATAACTAATATACATTCCATATTCAGTTCCTGCATATAACAATCCTTCGCGCTTTTTATCTGCACGCATAGCACGTGTAAAGTGCATATTATTAATTCCACTCGTTATTTTTTTCCAAGATTTTCCGTAGTCTTCTGTTTTAAAAATGTATGGAGCAAAATCATCTGATTTATATTTTGTACCTACAAAATAAACAGTCCCTTTTTTAAATGGATCTGTTTCAACACAGTTCCACATCATCCATTTACCAGCTTCTGGAGGTGTTACATTTTCCCAATTTTTACCAGCATCTTTACTCACGCTAATTATTCCATCATCACTACCAGTCCACAATAAATCTTTTTCTAAACTTGATTCTGTTGCAGTAAATATGGTGCAATAATATTCTACAGAAGTATTGTCTTTAGTAATTGGTCCGCCGCTTGATGCTTGTTTTGTTTTATCGTTAGTAGTTAAATCGGGACTAATTGTTTGCCAGCTTTGTCCTTCATTTTCTGTTGCAAATAAATGGTTGCCACCAGCATATAATTTTTTAGGATTATGCGGAGAAAAGAAGAAAGGAAAGTTCCACTGAAAACGATATTTCTGAACATCTGCACCAGCACCCATTGGATTATCGGGCCAAACATTTATAGCACGAGATTCTCCTGTTCTGTGATCTTTTCTTTCTAATAAACCACCATAATTTCCTCCATAAACAATATCGGGGTTAACAGGATCTGGCATAACATAACCACTTTCAGCGCCAGCTGTTACTTCCCAATCGCGCTCGGTAATTCCTGCACCCGATGTTCTACTTTTTATTCTGAGCGTACTATTGTCTTGTTGAGCACCATAAATTCTATAGGGAACTGAATTATCTGTTGCTACTCTATAAAACTGTGCTGTTGGTTGATTCATCATTGAACTCCAGTTTTTGCCACCATCAAAACTTGCTTGTGCTCCACCGTCATCAGCAACAATCATTCTATTTCCATCTTCTGGATCTATCCAAAGATCATGATGATCTCCATGTGGAGGGGCTGTATTAGAAGCCTGAAAAGTAGTGCCTCCATCTTTGCTAACCATGAATTGAACATTTGGACAATACACCAAATTTTCGTTTTTAGGATCTACAAAAACTTTAGTATAATACCATGCACGTTGACGAATATTATTATCGCTGCAAGTTAAAGTCCATGTTTCACCAGCATCGTTACTTACATACAATCCACCATCTTTATTTTCGAGCAACGCAAAAACTTTATCGGTATTTGATGGAGCAACAGCTACACCAACAATACCCCATATGCCTTTAGGCAATCCTTTTTTATTACTGATTGATGTCCATGTTTCTCCACCATCAACACTTTTGTACATTCCACTTCCATCGCCTCCGCTTTCCATGCTGTAAGGGGTTCTAATAACTCTCCACATGCCTGCATAAAATACAGAAGGATTACCTGGCTCCATTACTAAATCGGAGCAACCTGTTTGATTATTAATATATAAAGTTTTTTTCCAAGTCTTTCCTCCATCAATGGTTTTGTAAATACCGCGTTCTTCGTTTGGTCCGAATAAATGCCCCATTACTGCAACCCAAACAGTATTAGGGTCGCGAGGGTGTACAACAATTCTAATAATATGTCGGCCATCTTTTAATCCAAGATTGCGCCAAGTTCTTCCAGCATCATCACTTCTCCAAATGCCACCTAAACCTTCTGCAACATTTCCACGCATTGAGTTTTCACCTTCCCCTACATAAACAACACTTTCATCACTAGGAGCAACAGCTATTGCACCCATTGTACCTCCAAAATATTTATCGGAAATATTTTTCCAATTACTTCCTCCGTCGGTTGTTTTAAAAACACCTCCGCCAGTTGCGCCAAAATAAAAAGTGGTTTTGTTTTTGTAGCTTCCCGTTACTGCTGCAGACCTTCCTCCTCTAAACGGACCTATAGAACGGTATTTAACTTTTGAAATTAGCGCGGCATCATTGCTAACTTCTTTAACAGCGGGTGTTGCAATTGTTTTGTCTTTTTTCTGTGCTGTAACAGCTAATGATCCAACAATAGATAAAAAGATAAAAATTATTTTTCTCATGGTAACATTCAATTAGACGAGTAATTTACTCAATTGAATGTAAATAGCAAAAAAGATATGAAGAAAGGCTATTTTATTTTATACCATTTAGCATCTATTCCTTCATTTACTTTAATGGTAGTATTTTCTATTTGTGTTTCAACAGGCCCAAGATTAATGGTGTATTTAGCAGGATACTTAATGCCTTTAATATCTTGGTATTCCTTATAAAACACTTCTGCTTTAGCATTTTTTCCCATTCCATTTCCAAACATTTTCATCATAGCTCCAAAACCAGTAAGATTTGCCGCCATATCTCCTGTAGCTTCTACTTTATTTACTAGTCCGGTATTATTGTCAAAATAGTAAAATATAGTTTGACCAGTTTTGAGTGTTAGTTTAAGTTTTGTACTTGGTACTTTATTGATTTTTTCTGAACCCACTATTTCGGCCGTATGTCCTTTTTCAGCATAATTAATTAACTCAGCAAAAGCACCAGAACAATCTAATTCATATTGTTGTGATGATAATTCAGATGTGTTCATTTTGGTAATACTTGCCTCAGTACCTGGCATATCGCCAAACCCTCTGATTGAAGGAATAAAAACATATCCTCCTGTATCAGTTACAATTGTATAAGTATCGCCCATACCCATTATACCACCTAATTGGCGACGAAATAATTTCCCTTGTTCTCTTAATATAGTTATGGGCAACTCAATGACCTGACCCATTACCCCCATCTTAACAGTTCCCATTACTTCTAATTGTTTAACCCCTAAAAGTTTTTCCTTACCTCCAGCAGCAACTTCATATTTGGCCAATACATCTTCAACACTTTGAGCATTAAGCATATTAATACCCAAAAATAGAAATACACATAGAATGGTTTGCTTCATATAATCGATTTATCTTTAGTTTGCAAAAAGTAAAAATAACTATTTATCAATCAATTTAACGTTGATTGCTTATTTTATCAATTTATTACCAATATGTTGTATCCTTCTTTTAGTATAAAAAGTTTTCTCGTTGATAGCTGGAAAAAAATGATCTATCCCGCTGAAATTATTGTTCAAAATGGACGAATAAGTTCAATCCAACAAATAAACGAATCGGAGATTACTACAAAGGGATTTGTTTTACCAGGATTTATAGACAGTCATGTTCATATTGAGAGCAGCATGCTTATCCCCAGCGAATTTGCTAGATTAGCCGTGGTACATGGCACAGTTGCAACAGTGAGCGATCCGCACGAAATAGCCAATGTTTGCGGTATTGATGGAGTTGAGTTTATGATTGAGAATAGCAAGCAAGTGACGTTTAAATTTAATTTTGGCGCACCTAGTTGTGTACCTGCTACCATTTTTGAAACAGCTGGTGCTTCATTAGACAGTGAAACGGTAGAAAAATTATTACAACAAAAAGAAATCAGCTACTTAAGTGAGATGATGAACTTTCCGGGTGTTCTGAATAAAGACCCCGAAGTAATGAAAAAAATTGCAGCGGCACATAAATTAGGAAAACCAGTTGATGGACATGCACCAGGATTAAGAGGAGAACAAGCTAAGCAATATATTGAAGCAGGAATTTCAACAGATCATGAATGCTTTACTATTGATGAAGCAGTTGACAAATTAGCGTATGGAATGAAAATATTAATTAGAGAAGGAAGTGCTGCAAAAAATTTTGAGGCACTAATTGATCTGGTTGATGATCATCCAAATAGTGTAATGTTTTGTAGCGACGATAAACACCCAGATAGCTTAGTGGCTGGGCATATTAATCAATTATGTGCCAGAGCTATTGCTAAAGGAATGGATTTATTTAATGTAATAAAAGTAGCCTGTATCAATCCTGTATTGCATTATAAGTTAGATGTAGGATTGTTAAGAATTGGCGATCCTGCAGATTTTATTATAGCTAAAGATTTAATTAGTTTCAACATCAATCAAACTTATATTAATGGAAATGCTTTGTTGGATAATGGCAAGACAACCATTAAATCA
>Ga0209490_10006645_pt1 | contig 10406 bp, 9 predicted proteins | sample MAT06_FD_187209 | JGI IMG/M metagenome (GOLD analysis project Ga0209490, IMG submission 187209) | Freshwater microbial communities from Lake Fryxell liftoff mats and glacier meltwater in Antarctica - MAT-06 (SPAdes) (version 2) | ecosystem: Environmental > Aquatic > Freshwater > Ice > Liftoff...
AGGGCGGCGACGCGCAGCAGCCACGGCGGCACGCTCTTGCGCCTGCGTTGCACGGGTAAGCCCACCGCTGCGCACCCAGGCCAGGATGCGATGCAATTCATCGGCATCGAACCACGCCCCATGCTGCTTGCATTGATCAAAGATCACCCCGCTGGCGCCGCCATAATTGAGGCGATTCATCAGATGGGAGCACACCGGGCAGGGGCGATACAAGGAACCCCGTTGCGGCGGTAGGGCTGGCGGCTTGGGCCGTCGCCCCAGATCCGGTAGCGGATTGCGCTGAGCGTGATCAATGACGGCCTGCCACGGAACCGCCTCGATCCACAGGCCATTGCACTGCGGACATTCGTCGACGCGATCCGGTCGGGTCACGTCTGGCGCTGCGGCAGCTGGGCTATTGGTGGGGCTGGATGCAGCGGTGCCGGATGCGGCAGTGCCGGATGTGAGCGGCCGATGATGGAGAAGGGCACCATCTGCACAGGCAGGACAGGTCAGGGTCGACGCGGATCCGGCTAGGCGAACGGTCTGGATGCCGATTCCACAATGATCGCAGAAATGCGCCGCATCAGCGATACGGGCGAAGCAGCGGGGGCAGGTGGTGGTGCGTTCCCGATCATCCGCCGTGAACAGCGTCGCGCAGAAGCGGCACGCGGCCTCATCGGAGCGCCGATTGGCCCCGCAGGAAGCGCAGTGCAGGGCATCGCGATAGATCTCACCCTCGCTGGGAATGGTGACCACGGCACTGCACTGGCAGCGGAAATGCTGTCCCGGACGCAGATCCCGGACTTCATACTGGCGCGTGCACGTTGGACAGGCTGCGAGGATCCGCATGTTCTTATAGTAGCGTCTTCCTCCTGGAGGCCTAGATCCTAATTTTATTCCATACTAAGATCACGTCCTAAAAGTCCGAGGTCCTAAGTCCTAGGTCGGGTCCCTTGTTGGGTTTTATCGCTCAGGTTCGAGTTATATTTTCACGTGCCGATAGGCTCCATCGTCGGGAAATCTCAGATAGTTCGATATGATCGAACTTGATCGCAAATACCGACCATAGGCCCCGACCTAGGACTTCGGACATAGGACAGAGGCAATCATTACAGAGAAAACATTTCCGTCGCACATTCTGGTAATGCGCGGACAAAATAGCGGCCGTAGGCTTTGGTGACGACGCGGTGATCGCAGATGACGACGGTGCCGGTGTCGCTGCGGGTGCGGATCAGGCGGCCGAAGCCTTGCTTGAGGCGCAAAATCGCTTCAGGAACAGTGCGTTCCATGAAAGCATTGCCGCCACGGGCGGTGATTTCACGATGCCGGGCCTGGACTACCGGATGGTTTGGAGCTTCGAAGGGGAGCTTGGTAATGATGACGTTGGTCAGGGCTTCGCCCTGGACATCGACGCCCTCCCAAAAGCTGGAGGTGCCAAATAGCACGGCATTACCAACCCGTTTGAACAGATCGATCATCTGGCTGCGGCCGAGTTGGTCGCCCTGGCGCAGGACAAAGCGGTTGCGACGGTCCAGCTCGGGGCGCATGTGCTGAAAGACGGCTTCGAGCTGGCGATAACTGGTGAAGAGAATAAACGTGCCGCCGCGGGCGGTGACCAGATAATCATTCAGCCACCGGGCGAGGGCGGTTTCATAGTCGCTGCTGTTCGGATCCAGTGGGGTGCGATTCAGCATCAGGCGCACCTGCGTGCGATAATCGAAGGGGGTGTCCAGGCGTTTGGCGAGGCCGCCTTCGATCCCCAAGCGGCGGCGTAAAAATAAAAACCGTTCGCTGTCATCGGCGGCCAAGGTGGCCGAGGTCAATATCACCGTCGGGGTTTCTGCGAACAATTTTTCTTTGAGCAATTCCGCCACGGAAAGCGGATTGGCAGCCAAGCTGGGACTGCCACGTCCACGCGGCACGGTGGCGAAATAGACGTAGTTGGGCAGGGCGCGACCAAGGATGCCACGCACGCTGCCAGCGATAATCGCGACCCGTTCGGCCTGGGCGCGGAATTCATTGGCGGTGTTTTCATCGCGGGCGCGGGCTCGGCATTCATCCAGGACCTGGCACAGACGGTCGCAGGCGGGCGACAACACATTGTCGATGCGGCTACCTTCGCCCAGCGGCACGGTGTCATCCTTGCCATCGCCAGGCAACAGGGCGACATCGCGCCAGAGACCTTCACTGCAGATGCGCGTGTCTTCGACCGCGGCCCGAGCAAAGGAAAATTCCTCAGCGGCAAGCAGCCCTTTGCCTTTGCGGCTCCACAGGACATCAAGAACGTGGCGGACCTGGGCTTCGCTGACGTTGGTGCCGAGATGATCGGTGGCGACGTCTTCTAAGGTGTGGGCTTCGTCGAAAACCACGACTTCGTGCCCGGGCAAAAATGCTGCGTGTTCATCGCGCAGGGCGAGGTCGCTGAAATAGAGGTGATGATTGACCACCAGCAGATGTGCCTGTTCGATTTCGCGGCGGGCCTTGTAGAAAAAACATTGGTCAAAGGTCGGACATTTCCGGCCCAGGCAATTGCCGCGGTCAGAAACGACGTGGCGCCACACCGCGGGATTCGGGATCCAGCCCAGATCGGTGCGGTCGCCGCTGACGGTCTCGGCCGACCAGTCGGCGATTTCCTTGAGCTCCCGGACGTGTTCGTTGGATTCGTAGTAGGATTGCTGGCCACCGCCGAGGGCATGTTCCAGGCGGCGCAGACTCAGATAATTCTGGCGGCCTTTGACCAGCACTGCTTTCAGCTCAGGAAACAGGGTCTGAATGGTCGGGATATCTTTGTTTATCAGCTGCTCTTGCAGAGCGATGGTCCCGGTCGACACCACGACCTTGCGGCCGGTGGCCAGGGCGTGCTGCACCAGGGGCACCAGATAGGCGAAACTCTTGCCGACCCCGGTGGGGGCTTCGATCACCGCGTGGGTGCGATTCGCGATGGCTTCGGCCACGGTATCGGCCATGACCAACTGCTGCGGCCGGCTTTCCCAGCCGGGCAGCTTCTGGCTCAGCAACCCTTCCGGGCCCAGCACATCGAGAGCCGATAGGGTCGACATGGACCCACTGTAGGGCGCCGAGCCGTTCGGCTAGGGGGAGTCCGGGGATTCTTATCCGGGCTCGGCTTTTCAGGTCGGCGGCGGCTCCGCGCTGATGCGGCGAGTGATGGCGGGGTTATCCCGATCCAGACGTTCGTCTTCGTCGTGGGTCGCATGCGCGGGCCACGATAGGACCTCGCGCGCCGCACCGACCACCAGACCCGGCAGCCATAGGAACCAGCCGATGATGGAAAGACTCAAGAGCAGGTTCAGCCCCGTCGCTGGCAACAGTACGCGGCGCAGACTGCGGCGATGATCGCGCATCAATTCGAGGCGGCGGGCCCCATCAAAGCCGCGTGCGGCTAGGGCAACATCGCAGGCATCGAAAAGAGCGACGTAGCTGACCGCCACCGCGGCGGCGATGATCCCGGCGGGGCCAGCCAGCAGCGGGCCGATAAACGCGATGACGATGGTCGCCGCCCGTAATGGAAAGGTCGACACCACTACCCGCAGAGCCGAGAGCAGACCGGGCAGCAGGTCTTCGGGTTTCGACGTCGCCCCGGCTTCGCGTTGCACGCGCAGTACCAGGCGCTCGAAAATCAAAGAAAGGATTAACGGTTGCAGCATTAACCAGGTGGCGACGGCTCCGACCACCGCGGTCGCAACCGCCAAGAGCCAGCGCAGCAGTGCCTGCCACCAGATCGCGTCTGGTTCTGGGCGCATGGCGAGCAGAAGCAAAATCGCGAGGGAGAAGCAGCTTACCCCGACCAGGATGAGAACGAGCATTGGCCATCCCCACCAGCGCGGGTTGCGCAGGAAGTCGATGGTGCCTTGGACTGGCCATGACAAGCTCGCCATGACCACCATGATTCAGCCCGGAACCTCCGCACCAGCATCGATCGCCTCTTTCCCGGACCAGGCGCACGTGCGCGTCGTGGTCAGCCAACCGCTGCTGGACCCGACCGCTGCACAGGCTCTGACCACGGCGCTCGGCAAGCTTTTCGCCCAGTTTGTGCGCGAAGATCGCATGCAGACCTGGGCCATCGAGACCATCGACGACGGCATCGCGGTACTGTGCGCCTGGACCGGCGGCCCCATCAGCGGCTGCTCGCACGACAAACTGCACGGCGTTCTCGAACACGCCGAACGCAACGGTCACAGCCTGTTGGCACCGCCACCCATCGCCGTCAAGGCCACCGACGGCTGGCGCTGGGGCACCCGCGCCGATCTGCGCACGTGGATTGCCGCCGGTGAAGTCACCGGCGCATCGATGTATTTGGATCGGACGGTGGCAACGCTCGGGGAGTGGCGATTGAGGGGGCTGATTGCTTTGGAACGCTCGGGATTGCCGTTGGTCCGGGGGTCCGGAGGTCCGGTAGTCTCGTTTGCGAGGTCATTACTCTGAAGTGTGAGGCAATAATATGACCGAACTTTCCAACCGCGCTGTCCACCAGACCGAACAGAATAATCGGAAACAGCGGCACATAAGCAGTATGCGCTGGATATGTGCGCTTGCGAGCCTGGCCGGTGTCCTCGTGCTCCGCGAAGTACCCTACTTTCAAAGTTCAACCGAAACGTGGTCAAACAATCTCAGGGTTATGGTTACCGGCATTCTATTTGCGATGCTGGTGATTATTTCCGAACTCGCCGGCCGTCGTAACCGCTATGCTCTCGTCCAAGGTGCATGTGGACTATCGCTGCTACTTTTCCTTTGCGTGATTCTGCTATTTGTGTCGCTCATCACGAATTCATAAAAAGCGATTCACTCATCCGCACGAACAGCTGTATCGACGCAGGACGCAGGTCGAAAATGCACATGGACGCGAAAATATAAATGATGGTCGTGACTTCCGGACTTCCGGACTTCCGGACGATCGAAACGAAACACCCCACAGCAAAAACCGTGGGGTGCGTCAGATATCCAGTGGGTTCCTTGACGGGACTCGAACCCGCGACCTCAAGAGTCACAATCTTGCGCTCTAACCAACTGAGCTACAAGGAACGTATGATGGAGGGGCGGAGGGTAGAAGCACTGACGAGGCGGTCAAGCGTTGGGGATGGGGGTGGCGTCCAGGCTTGGGCAGCTTCCTGGCTGTGCGGGAAGGGAAAGGCGGAGATTGCCGTACATGAACCTCTCCCGCATCGCTCTGGGTCTCCTCTGCACCGCCGTGACCATGGTGGGCGCCGCTGAACCAGCCGGACCTCTCGATTTCACCCTCAAGGCGAATGACGGCAGCGATTACCCCTTGGCCCAGCACCGCGGCGAAGTGGTGTTGATGGTCAACGTGGCTTCGAAATGCGGTTTTACCCCGCAGTACAAGGCCTTGCAGGCGTTGTATATCCAGCATCACGCGGCCGGCCTGACCATTATTGGTGTTCCAGCCAACGATTTCCGCGGCCAAGAGCCGGGCACGGACGCGCAGATTGCTACCTTTTGTAGCACGACCTACGGCGTTACCTTTCCGATTATGGCCAAGGTGGCGGTGACCGGCGATGGCATCGCACCTCTCTACGCATGGCTGACCACCAAGAGCCCATTTCCCGGACCGATCGGGTGGAATTTCAATAAATTTCTGATCGGACGGGATGGACAGGTCGTTGCCCGCTTTGAATCGAAGGTCAAACCGGATGCGCCAGAATTTATCGCAGCGGTTGAGGCTGCTTTGGCAGTTTCAATTCCGACGAAATAAAGCTGCAATAGGCATTTTCGTCCTGCGTCCTGTGTCCTGTGTCTTCGCAGGTTCGAGGTCTTCGCAGGCTCGACGTCCGAAGTCCTAGGTCCGAGGTCCGAGGTCCGAAGTCTTCGAAATCGTATGCGGTATGAACAGTGGTGAACCGCTACTTCACCCAGCCGCGTGCAGATAATCCAGGGATAAGCTCGATCTCCGTACCGCCGACTTCAGTCGGCAGGGACGTGCCGTGGTCCGCAGATATTTTGCATTCTATGACTTAATTGCCTCGCCGTCCTGCGACCTTGTACATTACGTCGGGACGGAGGTTTTCGGCTTGAGCTTGCGCCTCAGGCACCACACGGAAGCCCAGAGACAAAATAGCACAAGGAAGAAAAAACATACCAGAATGAATTTAAATGGCGGCTCATCAGCCTCGAAAGTTCCGATACCTGGAATTGTTAAGAAATACGTGTCATGACCAATGGGGACCGCCGAAAACACGTGGCACAGCCAGAGATCCCAAACCAGAACTCCCAAACCGAAAAGCTGAAGCATGCCGAATAGGCCGGCCAAAACCCCAACCACCCGCAACGCCCAAACGCCCATCCTCAGGCTAGGTAATCGCTAATCTGCTTGGCGAGGTCGTGGAAACCGCAGTGTTCCAAGACCCCAGAGATGACGTTGGCGTCGTCGGCGAGGCCGGAGATGGGGTCGAGGTCGGGGTTGGCGTCTTCGTCGAGGACGAAGTATTCTACCCCGACGCGGAGCCATTCGCGTTTATTGTTGTCCAGGGTCGGATAGGTCTTCAACGCTTCGGCCAAGCAGCGCGCGAGCAGCTTGGCCAGCTCCATGTTGACCTCTTCCTCAGAATTGAGGAGAAAGCGGCCGAGATGAAAAGCGAGGCGCTCGCGCATGCGCTCAGCTTCATTGGAGCGCTGATTGGCGCGAATGCGCTGACAGGTCGACTGCTGCGTCGGGCTGAGCAGGAAGGGGCCATTGACGGCCAAGACGGGGTCAGTTTTGCGTCCCATGGGTGCATCCTGGGCTGCGGTCGCCGCGGTCCAGCCCTGCTTGCAGTGAGAGGCCCCTCGTGGGTGACGGGGCTGGATCGGCGCGGCCAAGGTGAGAAGGTTGAAGCATGGACGAATGGATCGATGAGGGCTTCGATGAGGGCTCCGGCGAAGAAGACCTGCCGGATGTGACCGGCATGACCCCGGTGCGCCGAGTCGCCCAGGCAAAGGTGCGGGAACGCGTCGATCCAATCGACGCTTTACGGCACGGCTGGGGGTATGACGTCTTCCGCGCCAATCAGCGCGAAGCGGTCGACTGCGCGCTGGCAAAGCGCGACTGCTTGGTGGTCCTGCCCACCGGCGGTGGAAAATCGTTGTGCTATCAGATTCCCGCGGCGTGCGGGGCCGGTCTGGTTCTGGTGGTATCGCCGCTGATTGCGCTGATGGATGATCAAGTGGCTGGTGCGCGCGAGGCCGGCCTGACCGCTGGCGCGCTGCACAGTCATGTCAGCAGCGCCGAGAAAATGCGCCTGCGTGATGCCGCCCGCAGTGGCGATTTGCATCTGTTGTATGTCAGTCCGGAACGGTTGTGTGTCGGCGATTTGCTTGGCGAACTGAAAGACGTCCTCGCGCTGATTGCGGTCGACGAAGCGCATTGCGTGTCGCATTGGGGCCATGACTTCCGCCCGGAATTCCGCCAATTGCGACCCTTGTTTAATTCCGTACCCAAAGTCCCGCGCATGGCGCTGACCGCCACCGCCACGCCGCAGGTGCAAGAAGATATCGTCGTGGGTTTGGGCCTGCGCACGCCGCAACAATTGATCGGGCATATAGATCGCCCCAATTTAATTTTCCGCGCCCAGCCGCGGCACGACCAGGCCAAGCAGGTGGTCGAGGTCATCCGCCGGCATCCCCAGGAAGGCGGCATCGTCTATGCGCAAACGCGCAAAGAAGTCGACCGCTTGGCCGCGCGTTTGCAAAAAGAAGGCGTGTCCTGTGCCGCTTACCATGCGGGCCGCGATGCGGCGATCCGCGCTAAGGTGCAGAGCGATTTCGTTAACGAACGCGTCGACGTCGTGGTCGCGACCATCGCCTTTGGCATGGGTATCGATCGCTCGAATGTGCGGTACGTGATCCACGCCAACTGCCCGAAAAGTATCGAACATTATCAGCAAGAGGCCGGCCGTGCGGGCCGCGACGGAGACCCGGCTGAATGTGTGCTGTTATTCAGTGCCGGGGATCTGGTCACCCATCGCCAACTCGCCCAGTTGGATGGGCCACTGCCCGAAGATCGCCGCCGCGCCTTGGAACGCAATTTGCGCGACATCGGTCGCTTCGCGGTGGCGCCGCGTTGCCGGCATCACCTGCTGTGCGAACATTTCGGGCAGCCGTATCCGGCCCCAGGCGTGACGCTGGCTCCATCGGGCTGTGGTGCCTGCGATGTGTGTCTGGGTGAAACCGATATTCTCCCCGATGCGGAAGCACTGCAATCGGCGCAGAAAGTTATTTCCGCAGTGTGGCGCCTGGAAGGGCGTTTCGGCATTGGCCATGTCGTCGATGTGTTATTGGGCCGCACCACGGAAAAGACCACCCGCGGTGGCCATCAGCATTTGACCGTGTTTGGCATTTTGACCAGCGCCGGCGAAGTGCCAATTCGGGCCTGGATCGATCAATTAATCGTGCAGGGTTTCCTCGAACAAGTCGAACGAGATCATTACAGCTTCGTAGTGATGACCGAAGCCGGCAAAGCCTTGTGCAAAGGCCAGGGGCAGGTCCGTCTCGGCCGCTTTACTGCCAAGGCCGCCGGTAAAACTCGGGCCGCCAAGACCACAACCGTCAGCGCGGGCGACAAGGGATTGTTTGAATCCCTGCGGGTCCTACGTCGCGGTATTGCCGCCGCCCAGGGTGTGCCGCCGTACGTCGTCTTCCCCGACACCACTTTAAGAGAATTGGCGGCGGCCCGCCCCGCGACTCTGCCCGCGATGCTTGAGGTCAAAGGGATCGGTGACGCAAAATTGGAGCGCTATGGGGCTCCATTTCTGGCGGTGGTGAACGGCCAGTCGCCGGAAAACGTGTTGGCTCATTTTGCCAACGGTGGCGGCGCCTAAGCGGTGCCAGGCGGCGGGTTTTACCTTTCGCAGGAGAGCTTGGCTTGAGTGTTGAGTCGGCCGTTCCCTGGCTGGCCTTTCCGGGAGCGGAATTAGACTGCGCTCGATGTCCTCGACCTTGTGGTTTGCACTGACGGATATGGCGGCGCTGATCGAACGTGGTTTGGGTGAGCGCGTGCGCGCAGTTACCTGTCTCCCGCATCTCGACGGTTTTCGCCTACGTTTGCAGGGATTGGACCCGCATGCGCGTTTACCGCGGCTAACGGTGGTGCTGGATTGCGGCTTGGCCATCATCGACGGCCTCATCGAAGTGACGTTCACGGTGGCGCCGACGACCTGGTCGGCCTTGGTCCTGGTGCCCGGTCAGCGTTTGGGCGGTGGGCGCATGGTCGTCGAGCCGATCATTGAACGCCTCGGTCTGCAGGCAGCGGTGGTTAGCCTGTCTGACCGCAAGGTCGTGCTCGCACCCGACCGTTTGCCGGGGCTGACCCGACTTGGCCTGATCCCAGGATCGATCGAGATGGTGACCACGCCTGAAGCCGCGTTCCTGCTGCATTTTTCCATCAATCGAAATGGCTGAAAGCCCCGGCCTGGGCAACTAAACGGTGCCCGGCGACATCGACTTCGGTGCCTGTGCAAAGCGGGCGCCAGGACTGCACTTGCCCCGCCACGCGCCACAGCCAGCGACCACCATATCGGGCAACTTCGATGGCGGCGTGGGTGCGGGCGCCGCCGCAGACCAGTTCGGCCCCAGGGCCACCGATGGTCAGTCGGCGCAGGACTAAAGCGTAAGCCATCTCGCTGCGATTTTCCGGGCGGGACATGACCAGCGCGTCGAGATTGCACGGCGCATCCAGACCCAAATCCGGTTGGCCCTGAGTCGGCGGCGCGTTAGGCAGATCCCGGACGACGGGTGAGGCGCGTTTGATCGGCTTGATCCACAACACCGCAACTCCACCCAGGACGAGAATATTATCACGACCGGCCTCAAGGGCAGCGGCACTGCCTTTATTTAATTGGATGCCATCCAGCATGGTGCCGTTGGCGGCGCCAAGATCCTCGGCTTCGATAGTGCCCTCGACGGGTCGGTAGCGCAGGGTCAGATGCTGCCGCGAGACGCGGGTGATACTGTCCTTGTGCTGTTCGACCGGGTAATTGCGCACGACTAGGTCGACCGGGGATTCGCGCAGTTTGCCCAGGGTGATCGCTGGTTTGGCGAACAGCATGACCTGGGCTCCATCACCGGCGACGGCTGGGGCGAGGACAATGAAATTATCGGCGAGCGCGTTGCTGAAATCGCCATCGACTGGGGTTCCCGGCACGCCGACCGCCGCCATGGTCACGGCCGTGTCGCTGGAGGTTGGCGCCGGAGCCTGGGCGTCGATGGCAGTCCGCTGCGGCTTCGAATCGCCACTAGGCGCAAAACCGACTTCCGTCACGAAGGCTTCGGCAAGGAGATTGGCGACGATGGTTTGCGGCTCTTCGATGCGTGTCGCCATCGTGCCTTCGCCAGAAAGGTCGGCAGCGATGGTGGCTTCGATGTTGAGATCCTGAGTGATGGTTACCGCAGCAGGCTTAAAGCCACTTTCATTATCA
>Ga0209490_10006652_pt1 | contig 10402 bp, 5 predicted proteins | sample MAT06_FD_187209 | JGI IMG/M metagenome (GOLD analysis project Ga0209490, IMG submission 187209) | Freshwater microbial communities from Lake Fryxell liftoff mats and glacier meltwater in Antarctica - MAT-06 (SPAdes) (version 2) | ecosystem: Environmental > Aquatic > Freshwater > Ice > Liftoff...
TATCTAAGAGATTTTTCCCTTTAGAATATTTCTTTATAGTAGAAATTAACTTCCATTGTTCTGGTAACCGTTCAATATATCGGCGGTGTTGCTCAAATTCTGATAATTTGGAAACTAATGTATACTCTCTTTTATAGTATTCTTCGTCTTCAACTGTTGGAGTCCAAATTGCTTTACAATTAGTACATTTATATAACAGATAGTTTCCATTTCGGAAATTAGTATAAATAGTACTTGAACAAATTGGGCAAATTGACATAGGTATTTTTCAGAATAATAAGGTTGAACCCAAAACAACGAAGCCATCAAAACATTATTATCTTGATGGCTTATGATTTCAATTATAACTATTTATTTATTCTTTTATAAAAGTAGTTTGAACAACAGAATCGAATTTACTACCTCGTAATCGAATGATATACAAACTTCTTGGAAGTGTACTAACATCTATTTTTGTGAATAAACCAATAAATTCTAGAATTTTTTCATCCATGGTATAATATTGTTCAGCGGAAGTTAACTCAAACTGTACGCGCAGGTTTAACATATCATGAACAGAGTTTGGACTAATTGCTAAAAAATTTTTTATTGACGTGTAATCAATCTCAGAAGAAATAGTTGTGTCCTCTAGATCTTTAGTTGTACCACTTTCACCAATATTGGTTTAAACGGTAATTCTATTTGGTTCACCATTAAAGTTATTACTTATCTAATACAATTTTGTTCCATCATGATTTATAGTAATATCACGCAAACGCCACTTTAATGGGTTATCATCTAAAAAAAATCTACTTGGATTCGGTTTTTTTTCTGTAGAAGGTCGTAGGGTTTTTCTATCTTTATTCAAATGAAAAACATGTATTGAACCTGAAACTAATTCAGAAGTATTAAAAGTAGTTATTAAAAAGCTGTTGTGAAGACTTGGGATTGTAGTATCTCCATAATACATTCCATCGCTCGGTGCAACGGTACATCACGTAGAATTATCTTTCAAATTTTCGAGCATTGGAACAGCAAACCACCAGAAAAATGGCTCAACTAAACTATCGTTAAGAATTAAAGGATTTGATTGATAATTTGCTACAAATTCTGCTTCACCCCTGTAATTTGTATCGTTATGAAAACAATGAACATTCTTAAATTTCAACCCAATTATCACGACCATATTATAAGAAACAAAGCAGAATATGCTCGGATAAAAAATTACATCTTTAACAATCCATTAGAATGGTGCAATGACAAATTAAATCCAACAAATAATTTCATAGAATTATAACTCGCATTATAGAAAAGACCATTGGGTAACCACATATATATTTTCCTTATATACAATTTTTAGCTACGAATACTATGTTAAAACAGGCTAAAATGATAGCAAATGGATTATCAGATAAACCATAAATATCAGAGTTCAGGTTATTCTTCGTCGTCTTTTCGGAGTGATTCTAAGGAGGAGAAATCTTCTAAGGTTGTGATATCGCCAGAAATTGTACCTGAGGCAACTATTTCGCGTAACAAACGACGCATTATTTTTCCAGATCTGGTTTTTGGTAATTGTTCAGTAAAACGAATTTCGTCTGGTCGGGCAATTGAACCAATTTCTTTGGCGACCCAATGGCGAAGTTCATCGTTCATTAATTTGGCTTCGTAGGTTGTACCTTTATTCATAGTTACGAATGCAATGAGTACATTCCCTTTTACTTCGTCTGGCTTGGCAATTACGGCAGCTTCGGCAACATCGGGGTGGGACACTAATGCAGATTCTACTTCTGCAGTTCCAAGCCTATGACCTGAAACATTTACTACATCATCGACCCTGCCCATAATCCAAAAATTACCGAATTCATCTTTTCTTGCACCGTCACCAGTGAAATAATATCCATTGTGAATGGCGTTTACAGGAAATTCCGACCAATATGTTTTTTCATATCGTTCTGAATCGCCATAAACGGTTCGTAACATAGAAGGAACAGGATGTTTTATTACTAAATATCCACCTTCGTTCACATCGCAAGAAGTTCCGTCGCTTCGAACTACATCTGCTATTACACCGGGCAATGGGTTTGTTGCCGTTCCCGGCGTAGTAACAGTTACACTTGGAATTGGGGAAATCATAATAGAACCAGTTTCGGTTTGCCACCAAGTATCTACAATTGGGCATTTCTTTTTTCCAATTACTGTATGATACCACATCCATGCTTCAGGATTAATTGGTTCTCCAACAGTTCCCAATAACCGTAACGACGACAAATCGGAGGCTAACGGAAATTGTTCCCCAAAACTCATAAACGAACGAATAGCCGTAGGTGCTGTATATAAAATGGAAACCCTATGGCGGTCAATAATTTCCCAAATACGAGCAGGGGTTGGGTAAGTAGGTGTACCTTCGTACATTAACACAGTAGCACCATGCATCAAAGGTCCGTACGTAATGTAGCTATGACCAGTAATCCAACCGACATCAGCAGTACAGAAATATACATCAGAATCCTTAATATCGAATACCATTTCAAATGAATATCGAACTTGAGTAGCATACCCACCAGTGGTATGAAAAATGCCTTTTGGTTTCCCTGTAGAACCTGAGGTATATAGTATGAACAGTGGGTGTTCTGAATCGACTTCAACGGCGGGAGTGATTCCTTTCTTTCCGTGTAGTAATTCGTGCCACCAGTGGTCTCTGCCGGAAATCATTTTCGTAAGAATAGATGCATTCCGTTGAAAAACTATACAATGTTGAACTGTTGGACAAAATGGAAGTGCTAAATCTGCGGTTTCTTTTAACTGCAAATATGTTCCTTTTCTTTGAGCGACATCTTGTGTAATTAAGCAAACTGCTTTTGAATCGTTCATTCGGTCTTTGAGCGCTTCTTCGGAAAAGCCTCCGAAAATCACATTATGCACTGCACCAATTCTCGCACAAGCCAACATAGCTATAGCCGCTTCAGGCACATTACCCATATAAATTGCAACAACTTCTCCAGATTTAATATCCAATTGAAGTTGGGATTCAGCAACCTTACAAACTTCTCTATGCAATTGAAGATAGGTAAGTGTGCGAACTTCCCCTGGTTCACTTTCCCAAATTAAAGCTGCTTTATTCGTTCTATTTGTACCCAAATGAATATCTAAACAATTATAGGAAAGATTTGTTTTCCCACCTTCGAACCACTTCATAAAAGGGAAATCCCATTGAAAGGCTTTTTCCCACAAACGAAACCAATGTAATTTTTTCGCTTGTACTTCCCAAAATTGCACAATATTTGTATCAGCTAGTTTTTGGAGTTGTTCTATAGATTCTGTTGTAGTAGTAGAAAGGGAGGTAAATTCATAAGAAGGACTAAACTGTCGATTTTCGTTTTGAAAAGAAGAGATTTTTTGATCGTTCATAAGAAACTATAAATATGGTTTAGTAATTCTCGGGTAATATTGAAGTGTTTTAACGTCCACCTGATATATTCATACGAATATCAACACCAAATTGTGTATTCGAAAACCCAGATTGTGCAGCTCCCTTATTTGTAGTACTTTCGTGAATGAAGAATGCTTGTGCTTGAACAACTTGGCTAATGTTATAACGGATACGAGGTTCGATTCGAAATGTGATAGTTCCGTTTAATATTCGACCGTCTTCACCTTCAAATTCATTGACATCGTAGGTGAAACCTATTCGAGATTTATAATTAGTAATAAACGAGAACTCTAAATCATTGGCAACATCAAACATTAGGAATTTCAATCCACGCATATTATAACTCATTTGGAAAGAAAAGTCATCGGTTGTAGTTTTTTGTACAGTTGCTCTCGAGGCTGCAAACATAGAATATTCAACCGAGGTGTTATACCGTAAAGTGGAAGTAAGGTTTCCACCTAATTTTTTCTCGTCGAAACCTAAGGTTAATGATAGAAATGGAGAAAATTCCATTTTAACATTCTGCGATTGTACAATTGTTCCAATATTCGTTACTTGTACATTTTCAGTATATCGTGAAATATAGGCATGATCCAAGGATATTCTCCGCGCATAGTCTTTTAATATAGGAAGTTTTTCTAAGCCATCCCATCGGAAAGTCCAATTTATATTAGGCATTATTGAACGCAATGCACTAGTGAAGAAATTTAAACTTTCAAATCCTTCACGGAATGATGTAGAAAGTGCGTCTTGAATTAACGCATTTTTTTGTAGTGTATCCAAACCGGGAGTATTGACAATTAGTACACGTTCTTGTTGGTATAAGTTCACAACTCTCCCAACGGTATTGTTGGGAAAGAAAAAGATTGTTGGCAACATTAGATACGACCTACTAATTTGTTGGGTTAGTATTTTATTCGATATTTCAGGTATTCCATCAGCATCTGTTATCAATGTCTGGTTCCTTCCAAAACCAAATTCAGAGCGCCAATTCAAGTCTAAATTTGCACCAGTCCAAAGTGGACGTGAAGTACGGAATTCTAAAGTTGAACGTTGTGAAAACACATCTTGCATTACAGCATTTCGAGGTCGAATACCCAAATCTGTTTCAAAGCCAACAATTGGAAATGAAGATGATGGAGAAAAACGTAAATTTCCGTGCGGATTTGAAGTTAACCCCATTTGATAAGCAAAGGAAGGACCCCAAATAGGATTATTTTCACGGAAGGTTGGACTTCTTGCCCAAAAATTAGTCATTCCATTTCCACCCATGACACCCATAGTATTTGCAGTGTTGTTCTGATTAAAGTTAAGTATAAATGTTTCATAATCAACAAACACTGCTTTTAGTGCATTACCAATAACATTTATAACTGATTTGTCGGTAGTGTCTTTTTTATTTGCAGGAACTGGTTTAATTCCAAACATATTTTCAATAAATGATTTCAACTTAATATTACTATTTACTTGAATTGCATTATTAAATTGAGCACTTTTGGAAACGTCACTAATGGCTTGGTTTTGTTGGAGAGGATCGTTCCACATATAGGTAGTACGGAACGAACCTGTTGTAGAAATGTAATTATTAATATTAAAAAAATTCGGTAAAACTGGTCTGAAATTTATAGTAATATTTTGAGTATGCATGGTTGGTGTACCAAGGTTTATAGGTTTTCCAGCACCACCAAAAATGGAATTCAGAATTTCAGAATTTTGACGTTGTCGTATATTGTTTTCTAATTCAAAAGGCATCATAGTTGAACCAGTGGTAACATTATAATCTATCACTGGATTTAAAAATCCATTTTCTTCTATTCTCCAAGTAAATTGTGCCGTTTGTAGGGTCATAAAATCACGAATTACTGGTGAGGCAAACGATAAAAATCTAGATTGTTCCGTTACTCGAGATCTACGAACAGACATTGTAGTTGAAAAATTTGACGGTAACAACGAAAATTTTGTTTTGGAATACGCAGAAAGTCCTGGTATACCCTCTAAAAAGGAAAACGGAGAAAATGTAGCTATCTGTGGAATGTTAATTGTATATGCACCAGTGAAATTCCACGTCCATTGGAAACGTTCTTCGACCACAATTGTACGTTCGAATTGTTGATCATACGAATACCCCAATGTAAGAGCGTTTAGAGTAGAATTAACTATCCAATTTTTAGTTGGTATTCCAAAACGGAATCCGGTAATAGCCCAGTTGTCTTGAACTCGTACCGTTTGCGAAGAGGTACGTACTCGTTGTTCTAGAGTAGCTGCTTCTTCAGTAGTTGCACCATTTAACAAGGCATTATCACCAGCAGCTTTAGCTGCTTCAATAAGATTGACATCATTTTGTGCAAGGTAACGAGGATCTTCGGTAAATTCAGTTCGTTTATACACAAAAGGAATTCTCGTTTCTCTGAAATCTTTAGGTAAGAATTTTTCTAATGCAAATTGAGTTGACAAATTCCAAGTTGATGTTTCAACTCTATTTCCGAAACGTTCTTCTAGTCTATGGAAATTTGGATTTGTTTTTTGCCACGAAGCATTAATTGTTCCAACATCGGCAATTTTTAAATCTAACGATCCAACTCCAGCCCAATCGTTAGAAGTTTGTGGTTCAATGAGTCGAAGTTCATTCACCCACATAGTTGTGGTTAAATCGTTCGGAAACCGTTGTTGAGGATTCCCTATTCCAAAACCAACAAATTGTACTCGTTGAAGCACAGGATTCCCTTGAATTACAAAAACGCCTTTTTCATCTCCTGGAATTCTGTATTCTTGACGTAAAAAATACTGTAATGAATCGCGTAATTGTTTAAATGCGGCCAAGGTTTCTAAATTAATACCTAAATCTTGCCATCCTCTTGTAAGGGGAACCCGGTATTCATAAAAGTTTGCACTGTCCGTACCAAAACGGATAAATCCATACGCTTGAGGAGTTGAACCAGCAACGAAATTGTCGGGCATAGAACCATCGCCGTGAAGAAAGAATTTTAATTGTTTGTAAAAAAGAAAATCTAATGGAAGTGACCAAATTCGAACAGCCATACGTTCTTCGCCAAATTGAAGTTGGTTTACTTTTATGGAAAGAGATTGTTCGTTTAAACGTATATCTTGGTTAAAATCGAGATTATTAAGATTTCTCGGAGGAGAAACACCAGGAGGTAAGTTATAAAAATCAGGTGCAAGGTTGTTTTCTTCTCTATTTACAAAGGCAACAGTCATAACAGAATCATTTTCGGCAACACCTTTTTGGAACGGATTAACTCTTTGCCACAGTGAACCAACAAATTTCCAATCTACTATCCTAGCTCGTAATTCTCCACCTTTCCACCATACTCGTACATATTGTATATTCGAAAACAAAGGGTTTCCAATTTGTTTTCTCATTCCACGAATAGGAATTCTATACAATCTCCATCCTGCAGGAATATTTCCACCTACTATTTGTGGATTTCTTGCTGGATCGCCATCTAAGTTAATCTCGTAACTAAAATAGGAATTATCTTGAGATATTACTTGCCCGTTATTTCTATTGAGAATTTCTGTATCAGGGAATTGTCCATTTTCTTCAATGGCATTTCCTTCATAGTTGTTATATCGAAGAAATTCATCTTGTTCTTGATCGTTAGGGGAAGCATTCGAAAAGTTGAAAACATAATTATCACGTGCTGGATCGGGGTCGACAGATAAAGAAGGAGGGTATGCACCACTTTCACGTTCTTGAGCATCGCTCAACTGATCAATACCTACATCTTCTCCAACGTCTATAATCCCATTTGGTAATGGGCTTTCCGCTGTTGAACCATCTTCAGTATCAAGTGTGTTATTTGGAATTATATCTTCGGTAATCATACCAAAATCTAAATACATTCTTGTCGATGGGTCAGCATATTCAACATTCATCATAATATCGACGTAATCGATATTTTCAAGATCAAAATTTGTATTAAAACTGGAAAGTAAACGTTGAAAACCACCCCAAAACTTTGATCTGTTTTTTTCTTTAAAGTCTACAAATGTAGCTGAATCGTATCCGGGAGTTAACTGATCTACAAACTCTTCGTTTTTATTGTAGATACCACGAATTTTAGGATCGAAGTTTATATTCAATTCACGTAAATTACCCTGTCCTTGAACGAATTGTCGGTTAGGATAAACTTCGTTTACTGGAGTTCTGGGAACAAAATATTGCCACCAAAACGTTCGGCTTCGCCATTTTGCACGTTCCTCTGGTGTAGCTCCTATCTCTTCATCAACAGGAGGTGCTGCGTGTACCCATTGTCGATCACTGGTAGAAAGTGGGATTGTACGCAAACCACCTTCAAAATCGTCTACATACACTACTGGTTTTGCATTGTCGGAAAGTACATCACTGATTCGTTTATTTGGAAGTGGCATCATCAATGCCCATTCTCCACGTGCAGTTAATGAGGATTTTTCCCTTGTGTTGAAAAATGGGAGCGCATTTAATGATTTTGTAATAATGGGCATATCAATTCGAAGATTACCATCTAATCCAAACATTGTATTCGAAACAACTTCTTGCCCTAATTGAACTCTATCTTGCAATAGTGCTTGATCGTAATTCATCCAAGTAAAACCAAGATTCGCATTTACAGACCGTTTTTCTAATATTGCAATATCTCCTCGAACACCTAACATTGTTCTGGTAGTTAGGTTCAATAAATCTGGAGATTCAAATTCAATTTGAATATTTGCATTTGGTAATGTTGCTCTAGGGTTGATTAGTGTAACCGAGCCAGAACCATAGTCGACTCTGAAATCTTGATTTTCTACTAATGGGGTTCCATCAAGGACAACCTTAACACTATTCGGCGGTAGATTAAAAGCACCTAAAGAAATTCTACTACCACTATTTCCAGTAACATCTGCTCCTATAACAAAACGGTCACGCCCTGTTTGTAGCTTCGCTATTTCAACGATAGTATCGTAAACTGCAGGGAAAATATATTTATCTGCTAATGCAGGATTGTTTATTCTTGTAAAGTAATTAACTAATTCTTCTCTGAACGGTTCTAAGGAAGGAAACTCAATTTCGCCACGTTGAGGATTAAAAAATGGAGGTCTCAAATCGAATTGTCCATCAGGTGGCGAAGCTCCACTAGAATTATTTACTTGGTCAACTCTGAGTATGGTAACTAATTTATCGGGAGCCCCTTCTAATACATCGGATGAATCATTATTCTGACTTAAATAATAGACACTTACCTTTGAATCTGTTGTATTGATGTTTGTAACACTAAGAGGATAAATATTTCTCATTTGCCGTGACCAAATAGAACGGAATCCTGGTTGCATATTGGGGCGATACACCAATTTAAGAATTACTGTATCTTTATTCGTACCCGATAAAGTATTTGACAAAGTACCGTAGATTTGATCATCCGAAGGGTCAACTGCATTTAATCCTGAAACTGCATAAGCAACAGCGTAAGTTCGTTCTCTACGCATTCCATTTATAGTTATCGTACCTAAATTTGGATTAAATTCATATTTATCAGCTAGAAGTCTACGGAATCTACCCCATTCAACCTTCCCAGCTTCCACAGGAGTATATCTTGTTGCATTTGGATATAGTTGACCATTACCAATTGGTTGTAAATCTGCTTGAGCAACTCCGTTTACAGCATCAACTTCAGTTAGATCTACGGAAGATTCGTAGACTTCTAATTGTGTTACACGTAATGCTTGAGCGGACGCTGGAATAACAGGAGTATTATTCTGAAAATAGGCTCTATAGACACTTTTATACATCGTATCGAGAAAGAAATGATTCTGAGAATAATCATAAGCTCGAAGTATAATATGTTGTTTTGCAGATCCACCTTGGAATCGTAAGGTTCTACGTTCCCCTCGGCGTTGAGATGCTATAGATTTCAAGAAAAGCGGACCAAACTGGAAATCAGCCCTAATACCCCAAAGTGCTTGAGAACCATTTATAAACGTTGAAGGAGTTTGAAGTTGAACGTTACCAAATTCTATCCGTTTAATAATGTCGTCATCATAACCATCGAACCCAATACGGAATCGATTATCTAAATCTATTTGACGGAAAGAATTCCAATCGGTATTTAAGTTTAACTTATCACCTATTTTAGCACCTACATTTACGGCAATTCTTTGGTTAAATATTGGGGAAGAAATAGTTTGGCCAAAAACGGAAGCAGTTCCCAAATTTTGAGTGTCCCACCGCCAACCAGCAGAAACTAATACATCGCCAGTAACATTTACGGAAACTTCTGGTTTCCCAAAAATCGAACCTAAGCTTGGAGGAATTGGAATTGTTAGCCCAGTAACGGCATCCAACATTCGCTCCATTTCGGATAATTTAATTTTAGGGTCTAATTTATATTGTGCAACTAACGAATCCCACATAGAGTTTTTTACAAATTCTTGTCGTCTTCGGAGGTAATCGTCTAATGTGAAAAACAGTGGAATACCCAATTCGATATTGTCAATAGAGTCTCGAAGCATCACTTGCCCAGCTTCTTTGTCGAACATATACCCTAACTTATACTTTGGTGTTTTACGACCAGAAGAATAACCACGAGGACCAATCAATAACGATGAGTTTCTCGAAGTTTTTTTTAAATAGTTTAAAAGGATTGGGTTTTCTTCATCGATAGTTGGAGAAAGCGTAGGGTTAAAGGTGTCGTTAGAAGTAGAATCAATTTGGAAAAAATTTTTCCAAACAATTGAATGAAGGTGAAAAGCTTGAAATGAAAATATAGTGCGTGCTATAAAACGTTCTTTTTCTTGATTGGAATAACAATCAAAAAAAGAAAATATCAATACTATACCAATGAGAACCCGTTGGGGAGTTTTCCGCATGCACTTACTACTATTGTCAAAAACAACTGATACACTGGAGCTATTTCAAGTATATCATTTTCAAGGAAATCTTACATCCCTTGTAATGATGATTTAATGGTCAAAAACAACTCTATACAGATTTTCAGTTAGTGAAACAAAAAC
>Ga0209490_10006662_pt1 | contig 10393 bp, 14 predicted proteins | sample MAT06_FD_187209 | JGI IMG/M metagenome (GOLD analysis project Ga0209490, IMG submission 187209) | Freshwater microbial communities from Lake Fryxell liftoff mats and glacier meltwater in Antarctica - MAT-06 (SPAdes) (version 2) | ecosystem: Environmental > Aquatic > Freshwater > Ice > Liftoff...
CGGGTGGGTTGGCTTACCCGCCCGTTCGACGTAATGAGAAACGGCTTTGAGTAACATTTTATCCGACGTATCAGTGTTAAAACGGAGTACGCCCAGGATACCTGTTAGCCGGTTTCCCAGCCAGGTCGAACGTCCACTTTGTAGAGTTTGCTTCTCGGTATGCTCCGACCGGTGCATCTCGTTATCCAACTGATCAACCAGTGTTTGCTGGTCAGCCGTAAGGGGTGGTGCTTGGGCCAGAACAGCGTTAATGCGCGCCAGTTTCAGTTCGGCAGCTTCTTCCAGGTTCATCACTTGTCGAATCTGGGTGATCTGATGAGCGTATTGGTGACGACTGCGAATGGTCAACAGCGTAGCACTACGTCGCGCTCGGTTGCTAGCAAAGTAAAGCCTTTCCCGTTGACGGCCCGTGGCATGATCAGCCGTTTTGACACAGGAAAGTAGCATATCCATGAACGTATCCTGCCGAACCCGGTACTGATGAATCAGAAAGCAGAGCAGGAACAGATATTTCGAATCATGCTCGCGAATATGACTGGTTCGGTCCTGCGTAGTTCGGTGGGCGTAATGGCGCAGGGTTGCATCGGTGAAACCGACGGGGCCGCCCGTGCGGCTGTCTAACGGCTGGCTCAACCTGTTCGAAGTAGTTGCTGATTTTCTTGAATAAAGCTAGACTGGCTTTGATTGCTTTCGGCTTTTGGGCTTGATCAACTGTCTTAAATTGCTGAATTAAAGGACGTTGGCAAGTCTCTTCCTGCTGGACTAACTCATCCAGTACTTGACGATGGGTGAGCGTCAGGAATTGGTCCAGCTGGCCTGATAGTTTACGGCCATACACATTGTATTGGTCGGTGATAATACGCAGAAATACGTCATAGCCAGGCACTTCTACGCGTTGTCTAACCAAATGCCGACGGGCTTCTTCGAGTACTTTTCGAGGGAGAAGGGGTTGTTCAAAGAGGCTATACACGACCCCCATGAAGACAGGTCGGTATTGTTCAAAAGGTTGAATGTCAAGCAGTCGGAGAATAACCTGTTGATGCTCCCAGGCTATATAAGGGGAGTAGGTCGTTAGGTCGATGGGTTGTGGGAATGCCAGCAGGGTAATCACAAAATCAATATCGGCCCGGTGAAACTGATCCACCCGGAAAAATTTCTGAGTCAGTCGAAAATAGCCCCATTGCAGGGTAAACCCGATTTGGGTAATAGATTTACGGAATTGTGGCAACCCCTCCGATGGCAAGGAAAAATAGTGCCGTTGCTGTTGGGGGGTGAGAGTTGGCGGCTGGTCAAAGCGGAGGGCTTCAGCCGGATCAAGCAGTTTTAGTCGGCTCACGAAGGCAAATAAAAAGGAGGGTTTTCAGGAGCCGGAAAAGTAAGACGAAACAGGGGTATATTTGACGATTAAAAAGCAAAAAATAAATCAATTCAAGGGGTTTTCATTTGACCGTCTGCTTATGGCTCAAAATGTTGCCTATTTACGGGTCTCGACACTGGATCAGGACCTGGAAAAGAACAAATCAGAAATCTTGTACCTGGCTAATGATCGCAATTTGGGACAGGTCCGTTTTGTGGAAGAAAAAGTGTCGGGTAAAGTCCCCTGGCGACAACGCAAGATTGCTGGCGTACTGGAGGAGTTGAGTAGCGGGGACACGATTTTACTGAGTGAGTTCTCGCGGCTGGGCCGAAGCATGTTGGAGTGCATGGAGATTATCTCGGTCGCCGTGCAGAAAGGCATTCGGATTTATACCGTCAAGGGAGCCTGGCAGTTAGACGATTCAATCCAAAGCAAAGTGATGGCGATGGTTTTCGCGATGGCCGCTGAGATCGAGCGGGACTTAATAGCCAAGCGTACCCGTCAGGCTTTAGCGGTCAAGAAAGCGTCTGGAGTTCAGTTGGGCCGTCCCAAAGGGGTAGGCAAAAGCAAATTGGACGTATACCGAATCGAGATTGAAGCCTTGCTCAATAATGGTTCCACTCAGCGGTTCATCGCCAAACGATATGATACCACGAAGCAGAATTTGGCGAACTGGTTGAAGAAAAACAATCTGCAACAGAGCCGGTCAGGAAGGGCTATTTGAAATCTGGCCCGCTTTGGTAGTTGCAACCTAAGTTCGTCACGCTGGGTAATTCGCCCACGCTCTCCAGTACGTTCGCGCCTGTTATCGCTTTGCTGGCCACGGTCGCCATTAAGCAAATGAACCAACCCGGTAAAGTGCCATCGGCAATCATCCTGGATGAAGCCCCTACGCTGTACATACCCAACTTTGAGCAGCTACCCGCCACCGGCAGGAGCAACAACATTGCAACGATATTTGGAGCGCAGGACATTAGCCAGATTGAGGATATGTACGGGCGCAGCAAAAAAGATGCACTATTGGCCAACCTGAATAACCAGTTTTACGGGCGGGTTGGCCATCGGGAAACGGCGCAGTACATAGCGGATTTGTGGGGCCGGGAATACGTGCAGCAGCGCACCGAAGGGCAGAGCGAGAGCAGCCGGGACTTTGAAACGACCCAGGGCCGCAGCATTTCCCACAGCTATACCGAGCGGAGCCGGGTACGTATTCAGGACGTGTTGGAGTTGCACACCGGCGAGTTTTACGGCCAGTTGGTAGATTCTGATTTCAGCAGCTTCAAAGCGCAGATCAAGGCGCAGGAGGTGGAGCCAGTACCGGAGCTCGTACCGTTTACGACCGCCACCAGCCAGGAGGTAAAGCGTAACTTTCTAAAGATTCAGGAGGAAATAGAAACGGTAGTTTTAGGCCAACAGAAGGGGGCGGACATGGCCAACAGAACCGACCGTAACGAGACAGAGCCACCGGCAACGGTCGAGCGTGGCCAAGTCAACGGCCAGGCGCAGGCCCGACATAACGGCCAAGTGTCACCAAACGAGAGTTTGGATTTTTAGGGTAATGCCTTCGGCGACCCCTTAGCAGGGGGCAAGCATGACAAAGCAAGCGGGTCAGATGTTGCCGTTTCAAACGGCAACATCTGACCCGCTTGCTTTGTCATGCGATTAATCAAAACGAAACAATCTTTGGAGAGCCAACCCCACCGAGGGGTCAAAGCCGCGAGGAGCGGGGCCAGATCGGGCGCAAACCACACCCGCAGCTCGTCCATTTTGGCCGTAGCTACCAAACATTGTTCTGTCTATCTAGTGTGTAAGAATGAGCCGGAATAAGCTTGACTACTATAACTGTATTTTAAACGAAGAATTAAAGAATATAACTTTCATTGTTTTTTATTAATAATACTATTGGTTTTGTGTCAATGAAGATTTAAAAATTTAAACGTAAACACAACGAATCATGGAAGTTAAAACAGTTACCAAGGGGTTAAGCAAAGAAGCACAGACTCTTAGCGAAGGAGTAAGAGACCGATTTGTTGAATTTGTTAAGGGTAAGGGCTTGACAGAGGTATCAAAAAAAACAAACTTAAACTATCAAGTACTACGTAACAGTGCTGTTACTGGCTACAGGCCATCCCTTGACACTGTGTTTCAAGTCAAATTAGGCTACCAAGAAGAATTTGACGAGGTATATGTTTTCACAGGTAGAAAGGAAAAAGCCCATACTGTTCATGACGAAGTTGAGCGACCTACCAACCGGGAAGGGTCTACAGTACTACAAGAGCAGTTAACAGCTTTGCAGGAGAAGTTAAGAGAAAGAGAGGAACAGATCAGCGACCTTAGACGAGACAAAGAGTTTCTACAGAGCCTAGTTAGGAAGCAAAGCGAACATGTTGGATAGAGTTAATAAAGCCCTTTACACAAAGGGCTTTATTTGTAAAGTACAACGTAGCGGGGCTTACTGAGCTAAACAAAACGTATAACTAAACCAAGAGTGGTTTTATAATACGCGTTATGTTAAGGGAATAAAAACAGAAACTAGACACAACGGCAGAGGGGACGCTTTCCCGGTTTAGTGCAACCAGCCCACTTATTTTCCCAGTGATAGGAGTGCTGACTTCGCCCAGGGTTGAACTTTCCATAGTCTTGATTGTTCCCGTTTTGGGAGCATATTGTAAAGGGCTTTGTAAATGGAGCCACTTGCTAACCAGGCTTACCCATGACGTATCCCTATTATGAGATTGATCGCCAAGAAGACTATTATCAATTTCTACACGGGTCATTCCACCGCTAAAGGAAGTTTAGAAGCCTTTGCCGAGGAGGTAAAAGCCGCTGATTGGCAGAAGCCCAGCGATGTGATTGCCGCCTATCCGAGTGCTGATGTGATAACCGGTAAGCGGTTTGTCTTCAACATTAAGGGAAACTCGTATCGGCTTGTGGCTGATATTGAGTTTAGGCTAAGTCAGATGTATATCGTCTGGATCGGTACGCACGCAGAGTATTCCAAACTAGATGTAAAAACGGTCAGCTATGTTAAAAGTGATTAAGAACGAGGGGGAGTACGAGGATGCTTTAGGGCGTGTTTATAATCTCATGCAACTGGATCTGGCTGACGACTCGCCTGAGTTAAACGAGCTGGAGGCTCTTTCGCTATTCGTTGAACACTACGAAGAGAAGCACTACCCAATTGCCCCCCCCAGTCCAATCGACGCCATTACGTTTAGATTGGAGCAGTTAGGCAAGGAAAAGAGCGAGCTATCCAAGATTTTGGGTACCCGTGCCCGGCAGTCGGAAATCTTAAGCGGTAAGCGGAAACTCAGTTTAGCAATGATTCGCAAACTTCATGCAGTGCTTGGTATCCCGGCTGAAAGCCTGATAGCAGCTTATTAGATTTTCAGGTGTGTTTTCAGGTGTGAAAACACACCTGCTTAATGGTGTATTTTCACACCTGAAAACACACTACATTTGACACCTGAAAACGCACCTAAATACCATAGCTAACTAAATGATTTTCACCGTAGGAGGAATTAAAGGCGGTACGGGTAAAACAACTATATCAACAAATCTTGCGGTATGGCTTTCCCAACGAGGGGCGGATGTTTTGTTGGTGGATGCTGATGAGCAGGAAAGCGCGAGCGATTTCACAGCCTGGCGCGATGAGACCAAAAAAGGTCAGATAGGGTACACCCTTGTACAGCTTAATGGCCCGACCGTCCGCCGACAGATTGAGCAGTTGCGGCCCAAGTACGACCATATCGTGATTGATACCGGAGGGCGCGACACTGCCAGCCAACGGGCCGCGCTCTTTGTCTCCGATGTGTATTTGATTCCGTTTGCTCCCCGCAGTTACGAGATTTGGACACTCTCTAAAGTGCAAGCCCTGTTAAGTGAGATTCAGGGAAGCCGATCTACCCCACTACAGGTTTATTCCTTTCTAAACAAGGCAGACACACGCGGAGCCGACAACAACGAAGCAACCGAAGTTTTAAAGGATAACGAGGAGTTGAATTTTGTGGACTACCCGATTATTAGCCGCAAGGCTTTTGCTACCGCAGCCAGCAAAGGGCTATCCGTTTTTGAAATGATGCCTATGGATGAAAAAGCAGTTGCCGAAGTGGAAGCGTTATTCCGTCATGTTACAGGCATTAAAAAATAAATTCTATGGCCGTATCAGCACCACCCAAGAAGAAGGCAGCACCCGCCACCCCTGCCGAGCAACCAACGACGAAAGGGCGGGAAAAGAAAATAGATGAGATTATAAACCGAGGTAGTACAACGATTGGTAAGGCCGAGCCGCAGGAGCCGAAGCAGATAAAAAATTTTAACATTAAAATCATGTCCGGCCAGCTTGCCACCGTTGACCAGCTACGCGCTAAACGGCCCCGCAAACCGACCAGCCCGAAACTGGCTGTTTCCCTTCAAGACTGGATAACTGAAGCCATTGAGGAGAAGGTACAGCGGGAAAAAAAGAAGTATAATTTAGGTTCATAACCGCACCTGTTTTTACACCTTCTTTCACACTATTTTTTAGGTGTAAAAACAGGTGTGATTTCAAACCTAAATATTTGCCTTAAACCTATGAAAATCAGGTGAATTAACTGCTAATACTTTATAAGTCTTAAACCAAACATAGGTAAGTGATCGAAATCGCCATCTGTAGTATGCAAATCCATGTCAAAGTACAATGCAGTAGCTGCAATCCACAAATCATTCTTTCCCATATTCCGGGCTGACATACCAGGCGGCAGCGGGTTAGATCGTAGTTTGCCCTGACTGAAAGCGTCCACCTGAGCATAAAGGCCCGTCAGCGACCGCGACACTTCAACCAGAGGATAGTAATCCAAAATGGTTTGTAGAAACGTCACTTTCTGATAGCCCCAATCGGCTTTCAGGGCGAAGGCTTCTAACTCGCCAGCAACTACCATTGGAATAACGGCTTGGGCCGGTAATCGCTCCAATCGGCGAACGTGGCCGATGATTAGATTCGTATCAAAGACCATTAGCCGCCGTTTCGTGTTCCTGTTTCAATAGTTCATCCATGCGTTGATTTTCGTCCGCAGAAAAGCCCAAATCAGGTATTTCTAATGGTTCTTTAGGGGCTACTTCATCCATAAACCGTTGCACCCCCCAACGCCTAATGTCTTCGGGTTTATAGGAGTTGGCCCCCCGGCGCATTGGCGGGATCGGCTCCACTAACTTCTTTGTTTCCATCGGTTTCTTGGTCGTTTTGTCTTCGTGAAATTACTCTAAATAACCTATTCTATTGATTTAATGCCGCTTCTACTTCCTGTTTTAGTCGTTCCTGAGCGGCCTTGCCCATCCTGACAAATACGGCATTACAGTACTTCACCCGGTCGTTTATCCGGTTGTCGGTGTTCTCTTTTAACTGCCAGTCATACAGCAGTTTATTAGCTGCTTTAGTGCCAATATCTTCCAAATACAGGGCGATATTCTTATCTGTCACCTTCCATGCCCGCAGACCCGCCACCACCTGAGCGACAACGGTATTTTGTAGCCAGTATTCCGGTATTTTGCCATCCTGTTTACGTTTGAGGGTGAACTTAAAGCCGGTTATCTTCTTACGGCCCCGCGTCATGCGATCAGTCTCGTAAACCGGCTCATAGTTAAAAGCTAAGTTCGTACCAGCCAATTCCTCTAACGGCTCTGTTATAGTGCGGGCTACCAGGTCTTTTGTTAGCGGGTATTTCATTTTTGGGTTTCCGTCTTTGTCTCTCTTGACCTTGCCCCGTTTGTCCTTCTCCTCGGAGCAGTCCATAAGTTGCCGGTACTGTTCGACGGTAGGACACCATACGCCCGTATCGCGGAAGGCTGACAGTATTTCAAAGAAGCGCATTGAGTACCAGCTTTTCAGACCCATGTAGTTGGTAAGCTGATAGGTCGAATAGTGGGCGATCTGGATAAAATACGGTTCTAAAGCAGGATTCAACAGCACTGTAATAATCCCGTCTTTGTACCCTACCGGACGTTCGTAATTGGTTGTATCCAACAAATGCCGAATATACCACTCTGACCCGTCCAAGCTCTCAAACTCCCATGAGGCGGCTATTAACTCACGCAAAGCCCCCTGAACTTCTTTGTACGCGGTTTCTTTGTTTATCCCGGCATCGGTGATGATGTCCACAATACGAAACTGATAGTAAGGCCGTAGCTTAAACTCATCGTCCCGTACCTGGTCAATCACACGGGCCATGATGCGTTTAGCGGCCACGCTCATACGGCCCTGCCTGGCAAACGTTACGTTCCAGTGCTGTTTAACCAGGTCCTTATGTTTCGGCTCATAGGTCAGGCCGAGCGGTAACATCAATTGAGTGCTTCGTTTATCTTCCATCCTTACAAATTCGTTCTGCGCCCTTTCGTTTAGCGACAGAGCAAAGATATAGGTAATAAAAGGGCATACAAAACACTTGTCCTAAAAATAGGGGGTATTTGTCCTTTTATTACTTGTTCGAGTGGGGGTATTTGTCCTTTTATTCGGTTCCCTGAGTGGGGGTATTTGTCCTTTTATTCGGAATCACTCCTTATATAGTATTTAACTATAAAGTAAATTTCCTACTATGATAGTTGTCGGGCCGCGCGTTGCTAAAAAATATGGATAAGGTGAAAAAACTAATCCTGACGGGTCAGGAATTGGGACGAAAAAAACAAAAAACAAAAAAGACCGCGCGTTGCTAAAAAAGCGGAGGAGGCCCGGAAACTATAAATTTAGTTATCAACATTATTTTTTAATAATCCCCTTTTGATAGTATCTTAGTAACATAATTTCAGGCAATCATACATATGACCAATCACTATTAGCAACTCAATAACCAAACCGATTTATCTATGAAGATTTCCCAGTGGCTTGACTCCTTGACCGAGCAGCTACAACCAACCACCAGCCAGGAAGACCGCCAACGCCGATATGAATACGGAGTCCAGGAGGTGCAACGATGGACCCGCGCCAAGAAAACCATAACCACAGACGGAGCCGACTTAACCCGACGTTTTCAAGAGAAGATAGCCGAACACGCCCGCGAGTGGGGGACAGAGGGCGACGGGCTGAAAATACTACGGTGGAACATGGAATCTTTCCAGGAGCAAACCGAAGAACGATTACAGGAAGCCGAGCGCAGGTTAACCACTTACCGAAATATCGTTTTAATGCAGGGGAGAATCTAAGGGGATAGAGTCGCCCGGATTGGTGGCCATAATGCCGACACAATCCGGGTTTTCCTGCCTTCTATTTGTTTCGGAGTAGCGCGGAGCGTGGTGTCGTGGAACGGTCTTGCAAAGAGTAAGCCGGAATGCCGCTATCGCGTCATTCTCTACTTGCCCTACTTCGTAGGGGCTGACGCTCAACGGTATAGCCGAAACAGAGCCGTTTTGTTCTCCCCATTTAATTAAATCTTTAGCTTAACTGTCTGGCTTACAGCAGCATTTTATTAATGAATCAGTTAACCACTGACAACGAAAAGACCCGGCACGTTACAGCCAGTTCCGCCACGTTCGCCGATTTCGAGAAGTTAGCCGACCAGTACGGACTAACCAATAAGGGGCTATTAGCCGCAATGGTGCAGTATTTCAAAGCCACCAAAGCCGATCCCCGCGACCCCAAAGCCGACAATCCTACCGACGCGATCAAGGCTCTTGACCGCCGATTAATCTCCTTCATCAAGCAGCAGGAGAAGGAGCAGTTACGGCCCATCAAAGACGAGTTGATTTTGATAAGCCGGAAACTCTACGAGTTGGGTTGCAATTACCAAAGCGGGCCAGATTTCAAATAGGGCCAAATTTGCTTGCTCAAGCTGAGTCTGCCCACTGTAAACTGCTCAGATAAGCCCAGTCAAACCGGCTCTTGGTCTCGACCTCCAACGAATCAATGTCATATTTTCCTTGTAAATTCACATGATGCCAGACAATAGCCGTCCCATGCCGTACAGCATCCAGCAGGGTGCCTAACTCCTGTTGATCTTTTTGACGAGAAAGTAGTTCTGACAAGTACAAATAATTCCACAGCACAATCGCGTTCTGAATGAGCCGACGCGCATCAATAATCTTTTCCTGCTCTTCTTTGGTCGCCACTGCAAATACCTGATTACCACCAAAAAAGACCGCTTTGCTAAACCGATTGACTAACTCAATTCGGCTTAATAGTTTCTCGATCTGCTGCCGAAGTGCCAGCTCATCATAATAGCGCAGGATGAAGTGAGTTTTGATAATGCGGCCATACTCTTTCAGGGCGCGATAGAGGGGGTGTTGACGGGTATAGCCACTAAGCCGTTTAAGAACCTGGCTCGCCGTAATATGCTTCAGTCGCAACGAAATCATCAAACGAAGAATATCTTCCCACTGATTTTCAATAAGTTCAGTACGAATTACGCCATCTGGAACAAGCTTATACCCTTTCTCCTCATATCCCTTCGCTCCAGTAAAGTCATAGAGGTGTAGTTTGCCAATGCCTTTCAGACGGGGTGCGAAAAAAACGTCCAGCAGGTTCATGATGCCAAAAACGGCTTCCGAAAAACCGTGCGTGTCTGTCGAGTGAATGGTGCTTTTAACCACCGGGTTGTTCATATGTACATCCAGCATATAAGGAGCTTCACGTTCGGCTGCGCTGACAACCGACGTATGAAACAAGGCAAACCGATCATCAATGCCTGTGTTGACCGTCACGGCCTTGTCAAAGCCTGGGTATTTGTAGGAATAATCGGCGTTGAGCGAGTCTTCACTGACCAGATATTTTTGTCCATCCGAAGCAGTATGTCGTTCGCTGGCTTCCCGTCGGTGTAGTTCGGGTAAGGCTAATTCTTCTTTCAAACGAACCAATCGGTCGTTAGCTATCTTCAAGTTTTGAGACGACAAAAACATATCGGCTGTCAATTGTAGGGTACTGGCATTGACTCCTTTACTGATAGTAGCGGTCAAGAAAGCGTCTGGAGTTCAGTTGGGCCGTCCCAAAGGGGTAGGCAAAAGCAAATTGGACGTATACCGAATCGAGATTGAAGCCTTGCTCAATAATGGTTCCACTCAGCGGTTCATCGC
>Ga0209490_10006665_pt1 | contig 10391 bp, 10 predicted proteins | sample MAT06_FD_187209 | JGI IMG/M metagenome (GOLD analysis project Ga0209490, IMG submission 187209) | Freshwater microbial communities from Lake Fryxell liftoff mats and glacier meltwater in Antarctica - MAT-06 (SPAdes) (version 2) | ecosystem: Environmental > Aquatic > Freshwater > Ice > Liftoff...
TTCGACAAGCTCAGCCTGCGTAAATCTTAGGATTTTGCGTAAGTCCTAATAGATCCAAAAACCAAAGCGATTGGTAACCATGTTTAGGATCATGCAGATTACTTTGGCCAGGTAAAATAAAAGGTAGCACCTTGATCTTTGCTCGATGCCACGCGTAAGCTGCCACCCTGGCCTTCCACCGTTTTTTTGACAACGGCCAGCCCCATCCCGCTGCCTTCCACCAAGTCGTGGGATTGAAGTGACTGAAACATCTGAAAGATCCGTTCATGGAAGATCGGATCGATGCCGGGGCCATCGTCGACGACGGCAAACTCGAGCATGTTGCCTGGCTGGTTGGCAGTAATATAGACCCAACCATCGGCGCGGTGGTGATGTTTGATGGCGTTGTCAATCAGGTTGCGTAAAACCATTTCCAGCGGCACACGGCTGGTAACAAACACCGGCATCGGTCCTTGGACGGTAACATTAAAGCCTTGCGGCGGCGTCACCAGTCGGATAATATCGGCGAGCATGGCGCCGATATCCACGCGATGGGTGGAATATTGAAACCGTCCAGCACGCGCATACAGGAGCAAATCATCGAGCAGACGCACCATGCGCGTGGTGCGGTTGCGCAATTTGGCCAGATGTTGCTTGGAGCGCGCCGGCAACAAATCGCCGACATCTTCATTGATCCAAGCGGCCAGGTGCTCGATAGCGCGCAGGGGTGCTTTAAGATCGTGGGCGGCCACATAGGCAAATTGGTCCAGTTCGGCATTGCGCAGCGTCAACTCTGCGGTTCGTTTGGCGACGCGCTGCTCCAGCATCTGGTTGAGCATTTTCAACTCTGCTTCGGCCTTTTTCTGATCGGTAACCTCTACCACCATCACACCCACATAGAGCGGCTGCGTCTCACCGATTACCGGGTAGAAACTAATCAGCCAGTGCCGTAGTGCGTGCGCATGTCTACGACTCAGTTCTATTTGTTGCAACGCTTGACCAGTGGTAAAGACATGTTCGATAGCTGGGTCGATCATAGCAGCCAGCGACGGCACGATTTCCCCAGGCGTGTGGCCGAGATGGGCTTCGGGCGACAAACGGTTAAGCGCCGCCAATGTCTGGTTAATCCGCACATAGCGGTGCTCGCGATCAAAAACGGCAAAGCCAAGTGGCGCATAGGCCAGCAACGACTCGAGCAGGGCCAACAGTTCGGTCTGTTCGCGTTCGGCTACGATCAAGGCCCGCGCCGCAGCTTTGCGGCTGGAGACATCCTCGATTACGGCGATCAGATAACTTGGTGCTTTGGTCTGCTCATCGCACACGAGAGAGATGGTTACATTAACCCAGATCAGGGCATCATTCTTGTGTTGGAAACGGGCTTCCAATGTATAACTTTCGATCTCGCCAGCCAACAATTGGGCGCGCGGTCTGCCATCCAGCGCACGATCATGGGGGTTGATCATCTCGTTAAGGCTTTTGTTTAAAAGCTCGAAACGACTATAGCCAAGCATGGTGCACAAACGGTTATTGACGCGCAGATAACGGCCCTGCAAATCGATGTGGGCAATGCCAACGGCAGCTTGCTCGAACGTGGCGCGAAAACGGGTTTCGCCAGCGCGCAAGGCCGCTTGCGTGCGTTTATGTTGGCTAATATCCGCCGCAAGACCCACATAGCCAATCAGCTTACCCTGTTCGTCATAGAGAGGGGACGCATTAACATGAACAGGAAAGTAGCTGCCATCACGGCGCTGAATGTTGAATTCGCCAGCCCAGCCCGCGCCCGTACGCAAATGGTTCACAATGGCAGTAACTTGAGCAGCTAGAACTGGCGAGGTGAACAATGCGTCGATGTTGCGACCAATCACATTAGCGGCAGGTTGTTGATAAAGATTTTCGGCAAAACGATTCCAATAGATAACCACACCATTCTGATCGACGGCCGTTATGGCCTGCTCTACAGCATCCAGCATGCGTGTTTGCAAGAGGATTTTCTGGTCAATCGGTTGGCGTTCCAACGCTTGCAGACGCAGCTCGATCTCATCCATAACCAATGTCGACAATTCAGACAACGAATCCAGCTCATCCTTGGACCAGGCATGCGGATGATGGTCGATGGCGCAGAGCGAGCCGATCGCGTAGCCATCTGGCGTATAGAGCGGGACACCCAAATAGGCAACAACACCTAGTTCCTCAATGGCGGGGTTGTTACGCAGGAAGGGATGTTCACGCGCGTCGTCGACGGCCAACGGTTGTTGAAGCGCAATTTGATAGCGGCAAAAGGAGTGCGATAGCGGCGTTTGGCGCTGCGTTGCCCAGGGGTCGGCCAAGCCTTGGTTACTTTTGAAGAATTGGCGATCGGCATCAACCAGAGAAAAAAGAGCAACCGGCACATGCAGCAGCCGGCAGACCAACCGGGTCAGGCGGTCGAAAACTGCTTCGGGGGGGCTATCTAAAAGGCGGGTTCGGTGTAAGGCTTGCAGGCGGGCCGCTTCTGCGGCCGACGCAAGCATCGATTCCATTGTGCTTAGCTCTGCTATAGAAGCATTGGGCCATGGGGTCGGCATTCAAAAATCTCCAGAACATTAACCATTGCCGATTACTTCTCCTCGCTACGCGGCAAGCGATTGCGCATCTTTTCGCTTACATACTTTTCCCCTGCTAGCACGGCATAGACGGCCTCAATCAGCATTTGGGGTGCTTGATCCTTCATAATATAGCCATGGGCGCCAGCGGCCAACACACCCTGGACAAAAATCGATTCTTCATGTCCAGAAATGACTAGCGTGGGTAAACGCGGTTGTTCGCGCTTGAGCTGACGCACCAGCTCTACGCCACTCATACCAGGCAGTGAGACATCGACAATGACGATATCAGGGGCACAAGGTGGGATCTGAAGCAAAGCCTCTTCGGCGGAAATAGCTTCGCCACAAACCTCAAGATCATGTGCACGCTTAATGAGTGCAATATAGCCGCTGCGGATTAATGCATGATCTTCGACAATAAAAATCTTGCTCATCTGAGCTTCTGTCCTTGGCTAGAGACAATGGGTAAACAAAACCGATTAGTCGTTCGTTTACAATCCTCAGGCAACATAAGTAGTGGCAATTGAACAACTCGGCAATCCGAGCAGAGTAATTGGGCTATATCCGTAAAACTGTCCACTTTTGAGCAAGTAGCCTGCCACTTGATTATTATAAGCAGCAAGCCGGTCTTCGTCGTGGTTAGAAGTTGTAAGGAATAAAGCCAATCCTGCACTTCCATTACAAGTGTTAGCCAGCCTTTTTTGATAAAAAGCGCCTAACACTTCTTCTACAGCAATGAGCTCATCTTCCACAGTAGGATTTGCACTCTGCTGTTCCTCCTAGCATTCCCCTACGATAGATGGCGGGTGAGATTACATTATTTGCCTGCATATTACTAGGGCAAGTAAGCAGAGTCAAATGCAGTTACTAGCCGAAATGATGGATTGATTTATGCAGACATGGCTATAATTGAACGCGCTAGGATCCCAAGGTGCAAGCAAATTTTAGCGATAAAATAAATAATAAATGTCAACCTTTACAGATAGTGGGAACGGGTATGGCACACGCAATCATCAACTTAAACAGGAGGATTTAGACAGAACAAACCTGGTTCCCTTACGAAACCAGGTTTGTTATTATGCGTTCATATCAATGCCATCTAAGCATATCATCATCTAAAACCCGCATTATTTAGTTGGCACGATTTTCTAGCGAGGCGTGCTCAGCTTGACCGCGCCCAGCTAACGTTACGCCATTGCATGCTGATTCACATGTTTGGCATCCCAAGCTTCTTGCGTACGGCGCATCGATTCTGGCGCGCTGGACACATTCAGGTTGGGATGATCTTCAGTCAACTCAAGGGCAACAACCTGGGGTATAATGCGGCTGATTTCGGTGATCAGCGGCGTCAGATCCTTCAGGTGGCGCAGTGCGATATCGGCCGTGCGTTGATCGTTAAGACCCAGCGCCGTGGTATGCAACATCGTATAGCTGATCGCCGCCAGGCTCAAGGCGGTGTAGTCGTCGCGCAACATGCGAGAAACTTGCTTGGTGCGCACTTTGTCATACAAACCAGCCATCGCGCCCAGGGTAGAGGTAATCGCGTCTTTAATCGATGAACTGCTGCCATCGAGCATTTTGGACTGGCTTTCCAACGTGCTGATGTGGGTATCCAGGGTTTGGTGCAGCCGGTTGATCAAAGCGCTGGCCTGGGGTTGCTGTTTGACGCTCTCGTCATCAGCTTGGCGAGTGACAGCTTCATGGATATGCTTTTCGGTGGCCTGCATATCACTCACATACTGGCGTAGGGTATCCTGGCGTTTTTCCATTGTATCGTTTGTCTGGCTCATCGTACATAACTCCTTCTAATGTGAACATTTTCTTTTCCACCCTGGAAAAGAATCATTGTGCAATAGCTTGCAGGATGGGCAGGTACCATCTAGGTGTACAACGTTATATTTCTGCAACCTCATCCAGCAATCAATGACATCCAAGTGGGGTTGTGATGCCTGCCGATAGTACCAGCAAATGCGTGCCTTTGCTATGGTCCACGGTGGAGGTAGAAGGTACAGATGAGGGTATATCTTAATTATGTAGCCTTTTTGTTCACACTCATATCTAAATTTGTATCTTACTTTCATATCAGGATATATAGTCGTGGTCACGTTTCGGTTGCATAATATGATCAGTCTTTAAGGCTAGAAAAGCAAGGTGCAGACAAAATAAAGGAGACATCATGGGTCTACTCGAATGGGCGATTATTGCGTTTGTTATTGCTGTTATTGCCGGAGCGCTGGGATTTACCGGTGTGGCGCGCGGCGCCGCCAGCGTCGCCAAGATTCTTTTTGGGATATTTTTAGTGATTGCCGTGATTCTGATCATTCTTTTTGCGCTTGGCATTAATATTTTGACCTAATGCGGCGACCGTTTAATTTTTATACTCAGCAACTCATGTTACGCACCTGGCGGCAGCCGGCAGGATGCCGGCGTTCCCAGGTGCGTAACATGAGTCAGTAACACCAATAAGCCCAGGTTGCTAACTGTGCCAGCTACATTTATCCTATCAAAAAATTTATTTCTACCTTCTACCTTACAGAAATTCTACAATCAACAGAAATATATTATAATATGAGCCCAAGTCCAGAATTTGCCGCTTATTCCGACGCCATATTAATCAAGTTGGTTGCGGAATATCACCTACATGCCTTTGAAACCCTCTATGACCGCCATGCCCCCGTGGTTTATAACTTGATTCTAAAAATCACAGGCGAAGCAAGTATCGCTGAAGCACTGCTCCATGAAGTCTTTTGGCAGATATGGTGTGAGCCACACGTTTTACAGAATGAAAAAAATCTGATGCCCTATTTCTGTCGCGTTGCCCGCCGTATTAGCCTGCAACAGTTGCGCCAGTCTAGCTCGCAGGTGCAACTGTCTTCATAAAACCATCGGCAAGCTTGCCCTCGTTCTTGGTCAATACGCTGGCGCTGTTATAGATCCCCAACCAGCGGTCGACAAATATATCTTCTTTTATACGTAAATTTATACCTTGCCCTATTGCGCATTCACTTTTTCTGTGTCACGCTCAATAGGGTGGCGCGCGCCTTACTATGGCGCCAGCAAACGAGCATAAACCTTGGAAGGAGAAAAGGTTATGAAGACGATCTTTGCCGAATTCGAACAGTATGCCGATGCCGAAGCAGCAGGCACTCAATGGCTGGATGCTGGCTTTACTGTTGATGCAATGAATGTAATTGTATTTATATAAAATTTGATGCAAATTTGGAAAGCGAGTATGATCATGAAAAAGAAGGTTGATAAAAGCTTGGGCCCAGTTATCCTGGTGGGCATTAGCGCCCTAATTTTGATGGCCGGCTGTATCCCAGCACCATCGAGCACGACCGGCGGCCGCGGGGCGCCGAATCAAGCACCGATCACAGGGAATACCAGTATCACTGATACGACCAGTGTCACCGCCACAGGAGGCATAACCGCGGCAACCGGCGTTACAGAAGATTCGGACATTAACATTACGGCTGTGCCCAGCTACAGTGAAGCACAGGTGGATACAGATGCTAGCCTCGCCAAAATTCACGCCCACTTGCTGGCAAGTTTGGCCGTTTGGGAAATAGGTGACTTTGAAGCGGCGGCCACCCATGCCAGCCATGCGCCCGAAGCATTAAACGAAATCGACGCCACCATGTTGCAGGATCAGAACATGGGTGAAAGTTTGCGCACAGCGCTCGACGATTATGTTAGCCTAGCCGGTGCAGCTGGTGATGCAGACCAAGTACGTGCCAGCCAGCAGGCGGCTATGGAAGCCGTCACCACCACGGAGGAGGCCCTATTCGGCTCCTTGCTCGTCGCCCCCGCTTTCCAAGGCGAAGTGATGGCGGCGCTGCTAGATGATGTGGCGGATCATTATGAAGCGGCAGTGGATGACAATCAGATCAACGACGTGCTCGAATACCAAACGGCAGCGGGCCTTGTCAACGTCGCCGTCGAACGTTTTAATACCTTTGCCGAAACCATTGAGGCGGGGAGCCCCGAGGATTACGAACGGATTGCCGGCTGGGTGAGCATTCTACAAGAGAGCTTTGCCGACCCAGTCGAACCCTCCGGCGACCTGACCAGCCCAGAAGCGGTTGAGGCGGCGGCCGACGTAATCCGCGAAGAATTACGCACCGTGTTCGGTCTGAGCGACGGCTAAAGTGGTAGACAGGCGAGACAAGTAGACAGGGTGACAGGGAAACAAGGCGCACATCCCTATATACTTGTCTCCCTGTCACCCTATCAACCTGCACTCTTATAAATAATTCCTATTTCACCTAACACAATCGACAAGGGAGGTCAAACGAATGGCACAAGGTTCTGTACGCATGCGCCAAGTGATGGACTGGCGTGCTGCATTTTTGGCCGGCATCATTGCCGGTGTCGTGCTTCTCATTTTACAACTAACCATTTTGCCCGTCATGACCGGAGACAGCCCGTGGGTTACTTTGCGTTTGATCGCAGCAATTGGGTTGGGTGAGGGCGTCTTGCCGCCGCCCGCGACCCTCGACGCGGGGATTCTCATTGTTGCGGTGCTGCTCCATCTTGTCTTTTCAATCCTTGCCACCTTCGTCATTGCGTTTGTGCTCCACCGCTGGGGTTTGCTGGTGGGCATTATCGGCGGTGCGCTCTTGGGCTTGGCGCTTTATGCGATTAATTATTATGCGTTCTTACTCTATTTCCCTTGGTTTTTCCCCATGCGCAGTTGGATAGCGTTAGTATCCCATGTGATCTTCGGCGCTATCGCCGGCGGAACGTATGAAGCGCTGGAACGTGACGAATTTGTTCAAGTAACAGAGTAAAGAGGAGCACACTTTTATGGTTCAACGACGTGGAATGGGATCCAGCCGCGGGTTCGGCATGGGGCGCATTATTGTGGCCTTGATTGTGGCCGGCTTCGCCATTATTTCCTATCTAGGCACCCGTGAGGAAAATCCCTACACGGGTGAAACCCAATATATCGGCATTTCGCGCGAGCAAGAGGTGGCTATGGGCTTGCAAGCAGCGCCACAGATGGCAGAGGAATACGGAGGCTTAGATCAAGACGCGGACGCCCAAGCCTATTTGGATCAGGTCTGCCAAAAATTAATCACCAACAGTGTCGCCGCCGAGACGGATTATCCTTTTGAGTGCAGCTTGCTGGCCGATCCGGAAACCATTAACGCCTTTGCTTTGCCCGGTGGCCCCGTCTTTGTTACCGCCGCACTGTTCAACCGGCTCCAAACCGAAGGTCAGTTGGCTGGCGTAATGGGGCATGAGATTGGGCATGTCGTGGCGCGCCACAGTGCGCAACGGATTGCTAAGCAACAGCTAACCCAGGGCCTGACCGGCGCCGTCGTGATCGCCTCTTACGACCCGGATAACCCCAACAGCGCCCGCACCGCACAAATGGCGGCGTTGATTGGCGGCTTGGTCAACATGAGTTATGGCCGGGAAGATGAACTAGAATCTGACCGGCTGGGCGTGCGCTTTATGGCCGATGCCGGCTACAATCCAAATGCAATGGTTCAAGTGATGGAAATCTTGGCCGAGTCGAGTGAGGGTGGTGGACAGCCCGAGTTTTTTAGCACCCACCCTAACCCAGAGAACCGTATTGCCAAGATTCAAGAAGCAATCCAAACCGAGTTTCCCGACGGCCTACCCGGTGGCCTGGTCGATTAGGCGTGCGGTATCGCCCCAGCAGCCAGACCATTTATGATCAATAGCGTCAAGTCCCAGCAAGGCGCAGATTCTGAGTCGATCAACGAATTACCATAAGCCTAACAAGTAAGATAAACAAAGGGCGCTGAACTACGGTTCAGCGCCCTTTGTTTATCTTGAATATGTGTCAATTAATTCCACAACGCAATTCCACAGCACACCACACCACTACCTAATAACACCCATGATCCGAAGCTATACCCACGTAGCCGCGGCTAATGCTTGGTTCGAAAGCCGGTCAACCTCCTCCGGCGTCAACGAATTTTCAGCAATAATCGCCTGCATCCGGCTGGCGATATTCTCCCAACTATATTCTTCTAGTAGTTGCTTTTCACGAGCGTGCCGTGTGAGCCGTTGTTGCTCTCTCTCCACCAATACTGTTTCGACGTGGGCGATAAATTCTGCAGTCGTTTGACCAATGTGGACGTAATCACCGTAGAGTTCCACAATATCGGGAATCGGTGTCGAAACGACTGGCTTGTGCGCCGCAATATACTCCAAGGTCTTGGTTGGGCTCAGGTGACGCGTCGCTTCATTCATCGCAAATGGCACCAGCGCCACATCGAAATGGGCCAAATAGGCAGGCAGTTCATTGTATTGTTTCATCCCCAGGTAATGCAGATTCGGTGCTTGCGGCAAGTCGGCTGGATCAATCTTCAGGACCGGCCCCAGCAAGACAATGTTCCATGCTGGACGCGCTTTGGCCATTGTTGCTAGCAATTCTAGATCCATACGCTCGTCGATAACACCAAAGTAGCCGAGCACGGGCGAGCCAATCGAGGCTAGATCATCTGGACGAGCGAAGGACTCGGTAGCCGCGCGCACAAAGTGATCAATTTCTACACCGCTGGGGAAGAGATGGGTGTTCGAGTTGTGAGGCAACTTAGAACGGTATAGACTGGCGCCCCCCGTAAAGACAATCTCGGCCCGGCGCAACATCGCTTGCTCTTGTTCTTTTAGCGTGGCAGGGGCGCCCTTAAATGCCGACAATTCGTCCATCACATCGTAAATCAACTGTTGATGCGGAATCGCTGTTACAAAAGGGGCCGCCATCGGCGTGTAGAGCCAGAGAATCGGGTTGTGGTATTCTTCCTTTTCCAGGTAATCGAGCAGCAGCCGTTCATAGGTGGCTTGTGTCTCCGGATCACCATGCCCAATCCAGCGTTCTTCGGCGGCGGGATGGTGTAGGCAGGCCAAGGTGATCTTGCTGCCATTGTACGTATGCCCAGGAAAGGTCCTGAGTTCGGGTTGGTGCAGATTTGTGTTGGTTGTTGGTTCTTCGACAAAAAGCACGCGGTACTGTTGCCCAAGCCGCGAGAGCAGATGTTGTGGTCTCTGCCAGACAAAGCCCCAGCGTAAGTGGCTAATACAGATCAGGTCTTGCATAGATAACTCTTCCTTATTAAAATCTAGATAAAGATCTAGAACGGCGTAAATAAATCTAGTACACTTGGGCGGAAATAACCATACTATTCTCCGGTGAATCAGTAGTGAATCAGTAGGACAGTGAGACAGTACAAACACTGTTCTACTGTCCTACTGATTCACTGTCTTACTTACGCCCAAGTGTACTAGTATGCTGTACGCAAATCCATATCCAGTAGGACAGTGAGACAGTAGAGCAGTACCCACTGTTCTACTGTCTCACTGTCCTACTGTCTCCTTAGGAAAATTAGTTACAACGCGCTCAATTAGTCGGCGGCGCTTTCTACAGTTGCCTTACCAGTTTTGCGCGTGCGTAAGGGCTTGGTGGCGCCGTTTGCACCTGGGTGCGCAATGCCATTCTTGGCCGTTCCATTTTTCGTAGCGCCATTGCGCGTCGAACGGGTCTTTGTTGTACCATTACCCAATGGATTGACCACAGCAGCCGGCACGGTAGCACTCGTCAGCGCGGGTATGAAAAACTCACCCTTCTGGGCAGCATCCACATCTTTAAAGCTGGCGCCGGTATAGAAGCCATCTTTGATCGAGTCGGCAATGCCTTGGAAGATCCAGCGGCCATAGCGACCGACCTGGAAGATGCCATGCTCTTCTAATTTCGCCATCGCTTGTTGCTTCCAGCGCGAGTTCGGATAGGACCAGGTATAAGCCACGTCGATCCAGGTCGGATCAACCACCTGAGCTTCACTGATAAAGCCCCAT
>Ga0209490_10006669_pt1 | contig 10389 bp, 9 predicted proteins | sample MAT06_FD_187209 | JGI IMG/M metagenome (GOLD analysis project Ga0209490, IMG submission 187209) | Freshwater microbial communities from Lake Fryxell liftoff mats and glacier meltwater in Antarctica - MAT-06 (SPAdes) (version 2) | ecosystem: Environmental > Aquatic > Freshwater > Ice > Liftoff...
ATCGTCAATACGCGCGAAGCGCTGGTCAATCGGGCGCGTGCGTGCGAGACGCTCCGGGGCAGGCTGCCGACCATCCTGGCCGTTGATTTCTTCGGGATCGGCGACACCGTCGGCGCCGCCCGCGAGCTGAACGGGGTCGAGGCCGAAGCCTTCCTCGAGTTGGCGAAGCCGAAGGGGATCACAGTCAAGGCCGGTAGAACCGGCGTTTTCAGGCTCGTTCTGAGCAACATCGGCACCGCCCCGGCGTCCGGAGTCCGGTTCTGCGCGAGCGTCCCCGCCCGACTGGCGAAACCCCGTACCTGCGTGACGGCGCCACCCGTCCCAGCTGGAGGCAAGTCAGCAGCCTCATTGAGGATCAAGACCAAGCCGACAGCCCGCGGTCGGGCGACAATCAAATTCACGACCTCGGCCGCCGGCGACACCCTCAGGACTTCGGCCGCCTTGAAGGTGATTCCGGCCAAGCTGCGCCGCTGAGTCCGGCGGCCGGGCAGTGGGCACAACTGGGCTCGAACCAGTGACCTCCACCGTGTCGAGGTGGCGCTCTACCAACTGAGCTATGCGCCCGCGAATCGGCAGCCTACCAGCGCATAGGCTTGGGGCGCATCCTGGCGGCAGGGCAGTTCCGGATGAGCCAGGCACTCAGTCGGGACTGCTGCGACGCCAGAGATCGAGGGCGATAATCACGCCGGATGCGGCGGCAGCCATGAGCGAAGCCCGGCGCGGAACGGAGCGGGTCGCAAAGGCCTGCCAGAAGACGGCCTGATCGAGAATCTGGATCGGAAGGAAGGCCTCGCGGGCAGTCCGGTTGCCCCTCGCCGCCAGCCAGGCAAGGAAAGCCGTCCTCACGGCGAAAAGCCGCCACCCAAACACCGCGGTGCCATTGACCTCTTCTGGCGGGATTCCGAACACTCGAAGGAAGAGCCTCGGAGACAGGGCCGAAGTCAGTGCAACCGTGGCTGCGATCGCCACCATCCCCTTCGCGGGTCGGTCTTCCATGGCCGGATTCTCGCATCATTCGCTTCCGACGCCGCCCGAAGCCCGACTGGACCGGCAAATTGTCGTTCTGGCGGCAGATGTCGCTCCGGCCTGGCGGAGAGGCGCCTGCCGGAGTCGAACCGGCGTACACGGCTTTGCAGGCCGCTGCGTAACCACTCCGCCAAGGCGCCGAATGAGACACCGGCCCATATCGGGACGGTGCCTCGTAAGCGGCTGAAGGGATTCGAACCCTCGACCTTCTGCATGGCAAGCAGACGCTCTAGCCAACTGAGCTACAGCCGCAGACTCGGGCGAGTATACCCGGCAAACACTCCACAGGGCCGGGTGAGGGGACCCGCCGGAGCCAGTCCGGGGACGCACGGAAGCCGGACCGGGTTACGGCCATCAGCACGTCGAAGGAGCCCGCGGTGCGACTTCGAAAGGATGTGTCCATGGATGTGCCCATTGATCCGTTCAGACCTGGAGGACCGGTACGCGCCGCAGCCACCTGGCTGCATCACGTCAAGGTCAACCACGACCTCGAGTCAGCCTGGCCAATGACCCACCGCGACTACCGCAGGTTCCTGATCGACACCTGGCTCTCGCGCTTCAGCGAGAGCGGGTCGCTGGCCTTAGAGGATCCGGTCCAGCTTCGGCAATGCCTGATGGAACCGGTGCAGCCCTCGCCCCGGTTGCCGCGTGGCACCCTGTGGCACCAGTTCTGCGTGACCACGCTCGCGGCCCTCGACGATCTCTGGAAGACAATCGTCTGGGAACACTCCGGCTGGGGAACAGAACCGCGCGTCGTGGCACCTGATCACGAGGTCGTGATCCTGTTCGACAAAGTCACCGAAGAACCGGTCACCCTGAACGCGCCGGCTCACATGAGGGGCTTCGCCTTCGAGCTGAAGGGCGAAGACGGCGACTGGCTTCTGGCCAACGTCGTCGCCAACGAAAGCGAATCCCCGGACCGGACCTGGCGACCCGGTGACCCCACCTGGCGCCCGGTGACCGGCGACTGACCGGGGTCGCTGGCGCGGACGCGAGAGGTGGTGGATCAGAGATCGAGTTCGGCAAGCAGACCCTGGAGGTCGAGCGGCGCGCTGAACATCTCCACGGAACCGTCGGCCGCCCGGGGCCACTCATCCTCAGGACGGTCCCGGTACAGCTCGACTCCGTTGCCGTCGGGATCGTCGAGGTAGAGCGCCTCGGAGACCCCGTGGTCGCTGGCCCCGGTGAGTGGCCAGTCCGCCTGTCGGAGCCGGTCGAGAGCGTCGGCCAGGGCCAGACGGGTCGGGTACAGGATTGCCAGGTGGAAAAGGCCGGCCTTGCCGCCCGGTGCCGGTCCGGCGCCGGCTGATTGCCAGGTGTTCAGCCCGATGTGGTGGTGATATCCGCCGGCCGAGACAAACGCGGCCTGCGGGCCCAACCGGGTGGTCAGTTCAAAGCCGAGCACACCGCAGTAGAAGTCAAGTGAGCGCTCGATGTCGGCCACTTTCAGGTGGACGTGGCCGATCGAGACACCAGAGTCGATCGGGCCGCGCGTGGCTGAGCCCCCATCCTCCCGTGTGGCGTCCCGACCATCGAAAGTGGAGTCCGGATCCTTGCCCGGACCCTGCTCAGCCATCGAGGACTTCGTTGACCAGGCGGTCAGCCTCGGCGTTCATTTCCCGCCGCACGTGGCGGATCGACCAGCTGTCGAAAGCCGACAGGGCCTGCCTGGCTTCGGCGTGAAGGGGCTTGATCCCGGCATTCTTGACCTTGTATCTGCCTTCGACCTGGCGAACTACGAGTTCGGAGTCCCCGACCAGCTCGAGTTCGTTAGCGCCCAGTTCGGCCGCCCGTTGGATCCCCCGGATCAACGCCCGGTATTCGGCCACGTTGTTGGTCGCCTCCCCGATCCGCTCGCCGTGCTCGTCGATGATCAGGCCTTCCGGGTCCCGGATCACCACTCCGATGGCGGCCGGGCCCGGGTTTCCCCTGGATCCACCGTCGACGTTTACCGTGAGCTTCATCGAGCCAATCTACACCGGCAGCGCGGACCGGCCCTCTTGCCGTACAGGGGCTTCAGGCTCGCGGGTGGCTGCCGGCGTAAGCGTCGCGCAGCCGGGCCGAGTCGAGGTGCGTATAGACCTGTGTCGTGGAGATCGAGGAGTGGCCGAGCAGTTCCTGGATGGTCCGGAGGTCCGCTCCGCCTTCGAGCAGATGCGTGGCGAAGGAGTGGCGCAGTGCGTGGGGTGAGATCCCGCTCGCGGCGGCTGCGTCCCGCACCCTCGCCGAGAGACGGCGTGAAAAATCCGACGGTGACAGACGCCTGCCGTTTCGGGAGATGAACAGGGCGGTTTCGGCCGGATCGGTGCTCAGCGCCGGCCGGGCCCGGGCGAGGTATTCCTCCACCGCGCGCTGTGCCGGCTCCCCCACCGGCAGACGGCGATGGCGCGAGCCCTTGCCGACCACCGAAAGCTGCTCGGACTCGAAGTCCAGTGAGTCCAGCGAAAGCAGAATCACCTCTTCGCTTCTGAGGCCGCAGGAGTAGGCCAGCTCGATCATCGCCCGGTCGCGCACCTCAAGCGGCGTCGTCGCGGGAGCGCTGTCCAGGATCTCCGCCATCTGGACCGTGGTCAGCACTCGCGGCAGTCGGGTGGCGGCCTTGGGTGCCGAAACGAGATCGGCGGGGTTCTGTGTGATCCGGCCTGTGCGCAGCAGAAAGCCGTAGAAGCTGCGGATCGCGGCGAGCTTGCGCGCAACCGTGGCCGGGGCGCAGCCGGATCCGGAAAGGAAAGCGGCGTACCGCCGGACGTCCCGGTGGCCCACCTTGAGCGGATCGGGCTGAGCCTCTGAGGTGCGCCGCGAGAACTGGGTGAGGTCGCGCCGGTAGGCGGTGATCGTCTTCGGCGCGGCGCCGGCGGCGATCAGGTCCCGCTCGTGAAGGTTGATCAGGTCGGACCAGGGGCCGTCAGGAACAGGCACGGTTGCTCAACCGATGTAGATCGGAGTACCGACGTCGACCCGGTCGTACAGGTCGATCACATCCGAGACGGCCATTCGCACGCATCCATGCGAAGCGGCTGAGCCGAGCGAGCCGGTGTCGTCGGTGCCGTGGATCCCGGCACCGTTGAATATGCCCATCCAGCGTGCCTTGAGAGGGTTCTCCGGGGTACCGCCGGGAATCACCTGCCCGGCCAGGTCGCCGGCCCAGTCGGAGTCCGGCACGTACCAGTTCGGGTCTACCTGCTTGTCCTGGATCGAGTAAAGACCGACGGGAGTGTCGAAGCCCACCCGACCGATCGCGACCGTGTAGGCCTTCTCCATCTCGAGGTTCTTCCAGAGGGTCAGCGTGTAGCTGCTGCGGTCCAGCGTCAGGTAAGTCGGATACTGCTCGGCGACCGTCCTGGTGGTCACTGCGGGCTTGACCACGTTGACCGTGGCGGTGATCGTGCGACCACCCTTGCCCTGGGCGAGCAACGACGTCAACTTTTCGGTGAGAAGGTTGTCCTTCAGCTTGTGCCCGTTTTCGGCCTTGACCACGCTGAGCGAGGCCGGACCGGCGGCCACAGAGGCATCGACTGGGTCTTCGTTAACGCCTTCGGCGACCTCGCGGACGAATCGGTTCACGGCCGGTCGCGAGTAGGTGACGGCAACGCTGATCGACTTGTCGAGTTCATCGCCGGTGATCTGGCGCAGCACCCGCTCCGGCAGCGACCCCGAGCGGCTTTCTTCCATCGCCCGGTCGACGCTGCGCTCGACTCCGGCGCGGATCTTCAGCTCTTTGGCGGGCAGGACGAACTTCTGCTTCTGGAACTTGACCGTTACTGGCTTTCGCTGAGGCGCCAGGACCCTCGCGGTGACCGCCTGGCTGGCTTCGTCGTGGGTCATGCCACTCACGTCAACCCCACTGATCGTCACGCCCTGCGCGATTTCATTCTTCTGCGAACCGTCATACGCATAGGCGGCGACCGCTCCCCCGACAAGGAAGACGACGACAGCGGCTATCAGTATCTGGGTCTTTCGCACCAACTTGATTGTAGATACCACGTCCGGTGAGTCAAGCCCTTTTTTCGGTCGCAACCGCCCTTGCATTGATTCTAGGCACGGCCGGAGGGGGAATCGGCCGCCTTCACGTGAGCTGCTCAGACGTTGATCGTGGCCAGTTTCAGTCTTCGACCGGTGGCGAGGGATCGAACATAGCGGCGTCTTCGCGCCCGAGATCACGCGCCGGCTCCCGGCTCACATGCGGACTGTGCTTGAGAAACTCCTCGACCTCGGGCTCGTATCGGTACGGGTTGGCCACTCCGGAGGCCACCTGGTCCATCCTCAGCCGCTCCCGAAGGTGAACCACGGTCTCCCGCGAGGTAAAGGCGTAGTGAAAGCCGGCGGCCTTGAAGAGTCGGTTGTCGAGGCCGCGACCGAAGCGCAACTGGTTGATCATCTCCTCGGAGATCGTCAGGCCCATGCGACGAAGGGCCGAGGTCGCCAGTCCCGTCCCCCAGGGAGGGATCACCGGCAGCGGCTTCTTGCCCAGCAGCGAAATCGTCTCGGAGAGGGTCAGGACTCCGTCGGCGGCAACGTTGTAGACACCGGGAAGCGCGTTGATCGTGACGTACTCGAGCGCGTGGACCACATCGACCTCATCCACGAACTGATACCTCGGGTCAAAGCCGGCGATCATCGGCACCAGCGGCATCGCGAAGAGGTGGATGTGGGATGTGTCAACCTCGGCACCGAGCACGTTGGCGAACCGGAGGACGGTCACCGATACGTCGGGTCGCCTCAGCCGGAACTCGTCGATCGCCGCCTCCGCCTCGACCACGCCGCGCTCGATCGCCGTCGAGGGTGGATGGCCACGCTGCATGCTCTCGGTGAAGAAGGCCGGGTCGTCCTGTGCGCAGCCGTACCAGTGAGCCGAGCTCTTGAAGACGAAGCGGTTCACCGGTGAGTCAGCGGCCGAACAGGCGGCCAGGATGTTGAGCGTGCCGATCACGTTGTTCTCGTGGACCGAGGTCGGCTTCGAGCCGCTCTGGCTGCGGGCTGAGTCGACGATCATCCGTGTGTCGATAACGGTGTCGATGTTGGCCGCGCGGACGATCTTCTCGATCAGCGAGTGCTGGACGCCGACCTTCACGAACTCGGTCCGCTCAAGCTCCCGGGTCGGTTCTCTGGAATCCACGCCGATGATCGCTTCGACCGAAGGGTTCGACTCGAGCGCCCGGGCCAAGCGGCCTCCCCAATAGGTGGAGAGACCCGTTACCAGTACTCGACGCGCGCCGCCTTTGTCCCGATCCGGCATCTACGCATTGTGGCAGTAAGAACAGGCACCCACGGATAAGGTGGCCGCACGCGATGCCCCGGAACACTCCCTCGACCAGATCACAGGCAGCCTCACTGGCAGATGACTATGCCGTCTCCGACGGCGAGTGGCTGAGGATCGACTGGGCCGAGCACCTGCGCGAGAGCACCGTCGATTCGGTGCTCGGTGAAACCCCGGTCAGCTACGTAGAGCTCGGACAGGGCCCGCCGATACTGCTGGTTCACGGACTGAGCGGCAGCTGGCGCAACTGGCTGGAAAACATTCCGTACCTGGCCAGGCGCCACCGCGTTGTCGCTCTGGACCTTCCCGGCTTCGGGGCAAGTCGCATGCCGGAGTATCCGATCTCAATCAAGTCCTACGGCAACTTCCTGGTCAAGTTTGCCGACGGGCTCGGGCTCGGCGACGGCACCGCATTGATCGGGCACTCAATGGGCGGTTTCATCTCAACCGAGGCGACGATTCTCGCCCCGGAGCGGTTCTCGTCACTGACGCTCGTCGCGGCGGCCGGGATCACCTACGCAACGATGAGGCGCTCGCAGAAAGACATGGTCAGACCGATCGTCGAGATGATGATGCCGGTCGCCGCCGACAGCCTCGAGCGGAACTTCGGTCGCAGCCGGCTGCGGGCGGCACAGTTCGCCGGGGTGTTCGCCCATCCGGAACGGATCAGGCGGGAGATGCTGTGGGAGCTCGGCAGCTACGCGGTAAGGGCACCGGCGACCCTTCAGGCGGCGTACGAGCTGGCCGGCTACGACACCCGGGACCGCCTCTCCGAGATCAGCCTGCCGACGCTCCTGATCTGGGGCAACAAGGACCTGCTGGTGCCCGTCGCGGCGGCGTTCTCGTACCAGAAGCGAATCCCCCAGGCGGAGCTCGCCCTGCTCGATGACACCGGCCACATGATTCAGATGGAACGCCCCGGCCGGTTCAACCATGACGTAGAAGAGTTCGTCGACCGCCATCGGGCAACCGGCAACGCGGAACCGCCGGGCGGCCCCTGAGGGACCCCAGGGGCCGATCAGGCTTCGGGACCGACCAGCGAGTTGATCTTCCGGGTAAGCGCTCGCTCGGTCTTCTTCAGCGAGGCTGCCCTGCGAGCGGCCTTCTTCGAAGCTCTGCCAAGGCCTGCGGCCCGGCCACACGAGCGCCGCTGCGTTGAGCAGGAGCGCCTGGCCTTGCGGGCCTTCGCCGAGAGCCCGGCGGCCTGCGCCTTCGCCGACTTCAACTGCCGGCGGACCGCGGCCCGTCTCGCGATTGCTTTCGTCCGCTCGGCCGTAACGTAAGCCCGGCTCTGGGAAGCGGCGATATCGATCAGGTTGCCCAGGGCGAGGTTGACGTCCGCGGTGTGAAGGTTGCCCCCGCCGCTGATGACCAGCTGGGATATGTCCTGGCGGTTGTCACCCGGCTTACGAATGTCCTCGACGTTCAACCACCTGACGTTGCCCTTTGTCGGGGTGGTTGCGGTCCGGCATTCCCCCCGGTAGAAGTCGGGCATCACCTGCCATGGTGCGTTGCCTTCAGGCAGCCCGACGAAGGCCGGGAGGTTCGCCAACGGATTGAGAACTCCGTTGTCCCCCGAGAGGTCCCCGGGGTTCACGCACATGACTTCGTACAGATCCTTGTCGGGACGCGGTGCCGGGTTGATCCAGTACCCGGAGTCCACCCAGCCGAAACTTGAGGTGTCGGACGGCCGCTCACCTGCCCCCCGTTTGAACATCGAGTAGGCGATCACGCAGCCGACCTGGTCTCCGGCTTCACAGGCGGGGATGTTCTGGAACTGGCCACCGACGACGCCTCCCTTCGGCACGTAGACGTTGGCGCCGGGAAGGATGGCGGAGATGATCTTCTTCCTCACGGCCGGGCTGTTGTCAACTTCCTCGGCGAGCAGGCGGGCCATGTGCGATGTGCCCTGTGAATGGGCGACGATCACAACGCCGCGGCCGTTGTTGTAGTTGTCCATGTAGTCGTTCCATGCGTCGAGGGCGCTGTTGTAGGCGATGTCCCTGACTTCGTCGGAAATCGGCCCGTCCAGAGCGTCGAGCGTGTACTGCCTGTACATCGGGGCGTAAACGTCACAGATTCGCGAGAACATCCGGGCCTGGTTGACCGCGACGCCGCGGATCGGCTGGTCCTTCGACAGGTCCGCGTTGGGGCCGGGCTGAGGACTCTGGGTCGGATAGAGGTAGAAGCAGTCAACCGGAGGGTCGCTGGCAGCCGTGAATGGGAGCGGCTCGGTACGGACGCCAAGCGGCGGTACCGCGAGCGGATCGGGCGGCAGGAAGGAGCTCCCTGCGAGAGTTCCGGCGCAGGGATTGTCGGCCTGGCCGGGCTTGCACAGCCAGACTGTCGGTTCAGCCGAGGCCGGACCGGCGAAGAAGGCGAGTCCGACTACGGTGGCGATGCTCGCCAGCGCGATGCTGATCAATCTCCTGCTGCTCGAAGCCTTCATTGATTCCCCGTCCCTCTCAGGCCGCGCGGCGCCATGTGGCGTCGACAGCGGCAGTCTGCTCGTTTGTCCCGACACTCACGTAACACGGTTGAACCGGTGGCGCTGCGGTCGGCTACCCCGTCAGGTTATCGCGCCCTTGGACGCCGAACTGACCGCAGCCGCGTACTTGGCCATCACGCCACGGGTGAAGGGCGGCTCGGGCACCTTGTAGGCGGCCACACGCCGGTCGATCTCTTCGACCGAAAGGTCCACGTCCAGCCTGCGATTGTCGATGTCGACGGTGATCGAGTCGCCGTCGCGGATCGCCGCGATCGGTCCACCCTTGACCGCCTCGGGAGCGACGTGGCCAATCATCAGACCTCGGGTGGCGCCGGAGAAGCGGCCGTCGGTCAGCAGAGCCACGTGCTCACCCATGCCTTCGCCGACCAGCGCGGCGGTGACCTGGAGCATCTCCCGCATCCCGGGTCCACCGGCCGGGCCTTCGTTGCGGATTACGACCACGTCGCCCTTCTCAATCAGCCCCTTCTTCAAGGCTGCGAAGCAGTCTTCTTCGCACTCGAATACACGGGCCGGGCCGGTGTGGCTGCGGCGCTCGGTGCCGGCCACCTTGACCACGGCGCCGTCAGGGCAGATGTTGCCGCGCAGGATCGCAAGGCCGCCCTGCGCCTTCAGCGGCGCATCGACCGGAAGCACAACATCCTGGCCCGGTTGCTCGACGGCCCGGTCGGCCTCTTCACCGATCGTATCTCCGGTCACGGTGATTTCGTCCTCGTGAAGCAGGCCACCGTCCTTCAGGTGCTTGAGGATCAACGGCACACCGCCGGCCCGGTAGAGGTCCGTGGCGACGTAGCGGCCGCCGGGCTTGAGGTCGGCCAGCAACGGCGTACGAGCGGAAACCTCCTCGAAGACATCGATATCCAGCTCGATCCCGGCCTCCCGCGCGATCGCCAGCAGGTGAAGCACGGCATTGGTGGAACCTCCGGATGCTGCCACTGTGGCGATCGCGTTCTCGAGCGAGCGGCGGGTGATGATCCTGCTCGGACGCAGGTCGTCGGCGAGGACCTTGAGGATCAGTTCACCGATACCGCGAGCGACCTCGTTCTTTTCGGCGTCCTCGGCCGGGACCATGGCCGAGAAGGCAGGTGAGATGCCGAGCGCTTCAAAAGCGCAGCCGAGCGTATTGGCGGTGAACTGGCCGCCGCAGGCACCGAACCCCGGGCTGGCCACGTTCTCGATGTCGGTCAGTTCCTGGTCGGAGATGTCGCCGGCGGCGTGCGCCCCGATCGCCTCGAAGACTTCAAGGATCGTAATGTCTTTGCCGCCGTAGGTGCCCGGCTTGACCGAGCCTCCGTAGAGCACGATCGAAGGAATGTCGATTCGGGTCACGCCCATGACCGCGCCGGGGATCGTCTTGTCGCAGGCAGTGAGGGCGACGATCGCGTCGAACTGGTAGCCGAGAGCCATCAGTTCGATCGAATCGGCGATGACCTCGCGGCTGACCAGTGAGGACTTCATCCCCTGGGTGCCCATCGTTATGCCGTCGGAGACCGCGACCGTATTGAACTCCATCGGGGTTCCACCGGCGGCCCTCACCCCTTCCTTGACGTACTCCGCCAGACCCCGCAGCCCGTAGTTGCACGGCATCGCGTCGGTCCAG
>Ga0209490_10006672_pt1 | contig 10386 bp, 6 predicted proteins | sample MAT06_FD_187209 | JGI IMG/M metagenome (GOLD analysis project Ga0209490, IMG submission 187209) | Freshwater microbial communities from Lake Fryxell liftoff mats and glacier meltwater in Antarctica - MAT-06 (SPAdes) (version 2) | ecosystem: Environmental > Aquatic > Freshwater > Ice > Liftoff...
GTGTCTTTCCACATAACCGTGGTGCCTTCCGGGACGTAAAGGAAGAGGTAGGGTTGGTCGCGGTAGATCATGCTCTGGATGGAACCGGCGAGGGCGATGACTTTCTCGCGGTTGTATTCCTGGCGGATTTTTTCCATGAGGGAATCCACTTCAGGGTTTTTGTAGCCGACGACGTTAAGTTGCTCGGGGTTGGTTTGGGAGGAGTGCCAGATTTGGAACTGATCGTATTCGAGGCCGAGTGACCAGCCGAGGACGATGGCGTCGAAGTCGCCTTTGTTGACATGGTTTTTGAGAAAGACCGCCCACTCGTAGAGTTCGACTTTAACCTCGATGCCGAGTTCTTTGAATCCGTCCTGAACGAGTGTCGCGATGTCGCGGCGGATTTCGTTGGCGTTGTTGGTGATCAAGGTAAAAGCAAAACGTTCCCCATTTTTCACGCGAATGCCGTCCGGGCCGCGGTGCCATCCGGCCTCGTCGAGGAGCGCGGAGGCTTTCTCGAGGTCGAAAGCGTAGGGTTGGATACCGGGATCGAAGAACCACATTTGCGGCGTGAAGATGCCCGTGCTCTGGACTCCGTTGCCGTAGAGGATGTATTTGACCATTGCGGGAATGTTGACGGCGTGAGCGAGGGCTCGCCTAACGCGCTCGTCCTGAAACATGGGACGCCTGAGATTCCAACCGACGTAGGTGTAGGAGTTAGAAGGCGCGGAGAAGACATCGAAGCGGGGGTCTGTCTGGAAGTTTGCGACGGCCCAAGGTTCTGCCGACCAAAAATCGACTTGTTTGGTCTCGAAGGCGAGGCGGAGGGCGAGTTGGTCGGGGAGGGAGCGGAAGACAATGGATTCGAGCCACGGCGCGGGGGCCTCGAAGTAGTCGGGGTTGCGCACGACGCGGACGAATTCGTTGGTTTTCCATTCGCCGAACCGGAAAGGGCCGGTTCCGGTCGGGCTGCGGTTGAAGTTTTTCGACCACCATTCCTGAGATTTACCTTCGAGGATATGCGCCGGGAGGATGGAGATCATCCAACTGGAGAGCGCCGGGGAATAAGGTTTTCGGTAGGTCACACGAACGGTGCGGAGGCCGGGAGTCTCAACGCTGAGAATGAGGTCAAAGTCAGATTTGCGCGGAGAGGCCGTCGCGTCGCCCATGATGGCCCGATAAGTGAATGCGACATCGCGCGAGGTGAAAGGCGCGCCGTCATGCCAGCGGATTCCGTCGCGGAGGGCGAAGATCACAAGGGGTTCGGCGAGGAAGGGGACGCTCGTTTCATCAGTGATTTTGCCGTCGCCTCGGGAGGAAAGCCAGGATTCGAGGAGTGACCGAATCTCGGTGCCGCCAGTGATTTCAAAGGCTGCGCCGGACTCGACCCAATGGCGAAGCACAGGGGCGGACCGATTTTCGGCGAGGAATTTTTCGGCAGTCGCGCGGGCGTCGACTTTTAGCTCGACGCGGAAGGTGGACTGGGGGGCAAGACCGTCTTTCGGCAGACGGGCGAAAATTTTCTCGGAGGCTTCAAGGCCAGGGACGGTGAAGGCGAGTTTGAGGAGGTTGCCATCGGGTGTGGCGGCTTCGAGTTGCCAGCCGTCCCACTCGGGACGCCAGAGCTCGAGCATTGTGGCGGCAACGGCTGCGGACTTTGGATCGCGGAAGACCACGGTCGTCGTCTGGCTGAGCGACCAGGATTTTGCAAGGTCGCCAACGATTTCAAGGTTCTCGTTGTATTTGAGCAAGCCGTTGAAAATGGTGGCGAAGACTTGAGAGGCGACGCCGTCGGCTTGCTGGATGGGGTTGAGCGTGGAAGGTTCACCTAGAACTCCGATTGACATCTCGTTTTTCTTTGTTCCCGACAGCAGGAACGAGTTGAAAAACGATGCGCCGATGAGGAGCAGGAGGGCAACGGGGAGGCCGTAAATGAGGAGCCGTGCAAACCGCATAATGCGAGAGCGTGTCAGATCATGCGGCGATTGCCCAGCGTGGCTTCTTAGGCTTCCTCAGGCGTCTCGATGTCGGATTCATCTTCTCCGTCGCTGACGACAGGGGCGATGCCTTGGAGATTTTCGCCTTCTCGGAGGTCGATGAGTTTGACGCCCTGGGCGTTGCGGCCCGTCTCGCGAATCTCCTTGATTCTCGTGCGCACCATTTTGCCCTTGTTGGTAATGAGCATAAGCTCTGCATCATCGCGAACAGTGAGAGCACCGGCAACGCCGCCGGTTTTCTTGTTGGTCTTCATGGTGATGATGCCTTTGCCTCCGCGGCTTTGGACACGGTAGTCCTCAAACGTGGTGCGCTTGCCGAGTCCGTTCTCGCCGGCGACGAGGAGTTGGGCGTCTTTGTTGACGACGGCGGCGGCGATGATGTAGTCACCCTTTTCCGGGCGGATGCCCCAGACGCCGACGGTGTCACGGCCCTGGTCGCGCATTTCTTCCTCGTGGAAACGGATGCTTTGCCCGTCATGGGTGATAAGGACGATTTCGTCTTGGCCGTTGGTCATTTTGCAATCGATGAGGCGGTCGCCTTCCTCGATTTTGATCGCGATGATGCCGCCTTTGCGGATATTTTTGAAATCGTTAAGGTTTGATTTTTTGACGATTCCGCTGCGGGTAGCGAAGACGATGTGGAGATCTTTGGTCCAGGTATCGTCATCGTTTTTTTGACCCTGAACGCGGATGGTGGACGCGATTTTTTCGTTATTGCGGAGCTCCAGTAGATTCGCAATCGAGCGGCCCTTGCTGGCGCGTGAGCCTTCGGGAATTTCAAAAACGCGCTCGACGTAGCAACGTCCGGTCTCGGTGAAGAACATGAGATAGTCGTGCGTCGTCGCCGTGAAGAGATATTCGACAAAGTCGCTGTCTTCTTCGTTTTCGGACTCGCGTGCGGTCATGCCGATAACGCCCTTGCCTCCACGTCTCTGGGCACGGAAAGCGCTGACGAGAGTGCGTTTGATAAAGCCGTTGTGAGTGAGGGTGACGATGACGCCGTCGTTTGCGATGAGATCTTCGATGGCGATGTCGCCTTCCGCAGGGACGATTTGCGTGCGGCGCGGGGTGGCAAATTTTTCCTGAAGGGCGCGGAGTTCTTGCTTGATGATGGTGAGCACGCGGTTCTCTTTGGCCAGAATGTCGAGCAGGTCTTTGATCGTTGAGATGAGATCGTCGTATTCCTTTTTGATGCTGTCGCGCTCGAGGCCGGTGAGCTGATAGAGCCGGAGATCGACGATGTGACCGACTTGCTTTTCGGTAAACTTGTATTGTCCAGCAACAATGCGGGCGTCGCTGCGGATGAGGATGCCGAGTTGCTCAACGGTTTTCTGGGGCCACGAGAGGGCGAGGAGTTTATTCTTCGCGTCGTCGCGGTCGTTGGATTCTTTGATGACCTTGATGAAGTCATCAATATTCGCGAGCGCGATGAGATAGCCTTCGAGCTTCTCGGCTTCGACCTCGGCCTCGTTGAGGAGGAATCGTGTGCGGCGAAGAATGACTTCGCGGCGGTGCTCGATGTAGCAATTAATGGCCTCTTTGAGCGAGAGGAGTTTGGGTTTGCCGCGATCGATGGCCAGCATGTTGACGCTGAACGACGATTCGAGGGCAGTGTGCTTGTAGAGATTGTTGATGAGCACCTTCGGATTGCCATCTCGCTTGAGCTCGATGACGACACGCGTGTCTTCGGCACTCTCGTCGCGCACGTCGCTGATGCCGGTGAGGACTTTCTCGTTCACGAGCGCCGCGATGCGTTTGACGAGCTCCGCGCGGTTCACGTTGTAAGGGATCTCGGTGATGATAATGCTTTCGCGTCCGCCCTTACCCTCTTCGACAGCGACACGACCGCGCACGCGCACTTGGCCGCGTCCCGTCTCGAAGTATTGGCGGATGCCGGTAGCGCCCTGAATCAGACAGCCGGTTGGAAAATCAGGGCCTACGATGTAGGCCATGAGACCTTCGATGGTGATGTCGGGATCATCGATCTGGGCACAAATACCGTTGATGCATTCGCCGAGATTGTGGGGAGCGATGTTGGTCGCCATTCCGACGGCAATGCCGGTGCCGCCGTTTACGAGGAGGTTCGGAAAAGCCGAGGGGAAGACGGTCGGCTCCATGCGCGTCTCATCGTAGTTCGGCACAAAATCCACAGTGCCCTTGTCCATGTCGGTCATGAGGGCGGCCCCAAGGTGCTGGAGTCGGGCCTCGGTGTAACGCATGGATGCCGGCGGATCGCCTTCGACAGAGCCGAAGTTGCCCTGTCCATCGACGAGCATCTCGCGCATGGCCCAGGGTTGAGCCATGTGGACGAGCGTGGGGTAGATCGCTTGGTCGCCGTGTGGGTGGTAGTTACCCATCGTCTCACCGACAATCTTCGCGCATTTGAGGTGCTTGCGATTGGGCTGCACCCCGAGCTCGTTCATCGCAAAAAGAATGCGGCGTTGGGAAGGCTTGAGTCCGTCTCGCGCATCAGGCAGCGCGCGAGAGATGATGACCGACATCGAGTAGTCGAGGAACGACTTCGACATTTCATCGGCCACGTTGACCAGTTCCACTTTTTCGTTTTGCGTATACATAGAGAATTAAGAAGGGGGGAGAGTTTCAGGAAACAGCGGGAATGCCAGGATCTCGGCCGCCTCGCGCATGCGGCGATCGGTTGTGCAGAGCGGAAAATCCTGGCTCAAATCACAAGCGGCAAGATGGATGGCATCAAGGGTGCGGAGCGCGACTTTGGGGTGCGTGGCCGAAAGTATCCGGTTCGCATTCTTGAGTGCCCGTAGATTCATCGGATAAAGGAGCAAAACCTCATCGTGAATCCACTTCAGAAACCGCTGCCAAGCGTGCCGGTGTTCGTCGGCGGAAATTTCCTTGGCGCGCTCCTTTGAATGAAGTGCTGCCGCGACTTCCGTAAAGGCCAACTCGGACGAGGCGAGCGTTTCGTCAACGGTGGCTTTGACAAACACGTCGCTGTCCTTCTCTACAACGAGCAGTTTGACGATGATGCTGGAATCGAGATACATTGTTACCAGCCCCGCGAATCCCGATCCTCGCGGATAATTTCCTCCGCTGCAGGCCCCCCTCTCCACGGAGGCATCGTGGCAAGATGTTCGGCTGCGCCCGGAAAGCGCTTGCGGGGTTTCTCGGTCTTCAAGGAAACAATTTTTGCCTTGGGTTTTCCACCGCTGGTGATGGTGATTTCGTGCCCGCTCTCCACGAGGTTGAGGAGAGCTGACAAGTGAGCTTTTGCAGCGCGGACGCTGATGGCTTCGCCGATTCCCGGGAGCTCGGCCAATTCGCGCAGAACAGGCGAGGGATGGAGCGGTTCGCCGTCGGTGAGTCGGGACGAAGGCAGAGCTTTCATTCTGAAATGTAGTCACATGTAGTCACAATTGTCAAGGCCGATTCCCCAAAGTTTGTGTCGGATCAAACGTCCAGTCGTGCGTTAAGAGCGTTATCCTCGATAAACTGCCTGCGAGGCTCGACGACATCGCCCATGAGAATGGTGAACATGCGGTCGGCCTCGACGGAGTTATCTTCGTTGAGCTCGACTTTGAGCATTTTGCGTTTCTCGGGGTTCATTGTGGTCTCGAAGAGTTGCTTTGGGTTCATTTCTCCCAGACCTTTAAATCGCTGGATCGAGAGTCCGCGTTTGCCGATTTCGAGAACTTTGTCGAGGATTTCGGGGATCGCGAAGAGAGGGTGAGTGACGGCCTTGTCGCCCTCGCCCTCGATGAGTTCAAAGATGGGGTGATCGCTGTCGGCGTAGTGGTCGATTTTGAGGCCCTTGCGAGCGAGTTCATCGATAAGTTTCTGAGCGGAGATCGCCTCGTGGAGTTCGATGAGTTTCGCGCGCCGGCGGCTCGCGGGCTCGGCCTTTTTGACTTTCGCCACGACCTCTGGGATCTCGACTTCCGGCGTCTCGACAGGGGCTTCATCAAAAAGGTTGAGATCGCGATTGCCCTCATGGAATTCGCGCACGGCGTCTTGGCCCGGGAAATACGTGGCCCACTCGGTGTTGCCCTCGCGGACTTTGACCATGTAGGTCGGGAGCTTGCCCGTCTTCGGATCGCGCTCGGCGAGGTAGGACTCGACATCGCCGCCGTGACGACGAATGGCGTCGCTGAATTTCGCAAAGCGTTCCAGCAGTTCGAGGATTTCCTTGAGTTGAGTGGAAGTGAAGGTTTTCCCATCGGCGAGATTTTTCACCTTCACCTCGTCGGCTCCGATGCTGATGAGGATTTTGTTGAGCTGGGCGTCGTCGTCCACGTATTCCTCGCGTTTCTTGCGCTTGATAAGATAGAGCGGCGGCTGCGCGATGTAGATTTTTCCCTGTTTGACGAGCTCTGGCATCTGACGGCAGAAAAACGTGAGGAGCAACGTGCGGATGTGCGAACCATCCACATCGGCGTCGGTCATGATGATGATTCGGCCATAGCGCAGTTTCGCCATGTTGAACGTGCCCTCCTGATCTTTCTCCCCAACGGCCGTGCCGATCCCTGTGCCAATGGCAGTAATGAGGGTCTGAACTTCTGTGTTTTGGAGCACCTTGTCGAGACGCGCTTTTTCCACGTTGATGATTTTGCCCTTGATCGGGAGGATGGCTTGAAAACGCCGGTCGCGTCCCTGTTTTGCCGAACCGCCTGCCGAGTCGCCTTCGACCACGTAGAGCTCGGTCAATGCGGGATCGCGCTCCGAGCAATCCGCCAACTTGCCGGGAAGTCCGCCCCCGGTGAGCGCGCCTTTGCGAACGGTTTCGCGGGCCTTGCGCGCTGCCTCGCGTGCGCGGGCCGCCATGAGGCACTTTTCAATAATGCGTTTACCGACGTTCGGATTCTGATCGAAGTGCAGCATCAAGCCCTCGTAGCTGATCGAGCCGACGATACCGTCCACCTCGGGCGAGATGAGCTTTACTTTAGTTTGCGATTCGAACCGCGGATCCGGGTGCTTCACGCTGACCACGGCCGCGAGGCCTTCAAGCACGTCGTTGCCGGTGATTGGCACGTCCTTTTCTTTAAGGAGGGAATTATTTTTCGCGTATTGATTGATCGCGCGAGTGAGTGAGCCGCGAAACCCACTGCTGTGCGTTCCTCCGTCGGGATTGGGCACGGCGTTGGTATAGCAGAGTAACTGTTCGTTGTAGGTATCGGTATAATGCAGGCCGATTTCAACGATCACTTTGTCACGAGTGCCTTTGAACAAGATGACCTTCGGATGCACGACGGTTTTGTTCTCCACGAGCCGCCCGACAAAGTCCTCGATCCCCTTCGGATGGACAATTTCAATAGGCTTCGAGCCGTCCTGCCGCTCGTCAAGAAACGTGAACGACAGCGGCGCGTTGATGTAAGCGAGATCGTTGAGGCGCGTGATGATGCGCTCGGCGCGGAACTCCGTCGTCTCCAGAAAAATCTCCGAATCCGGCATGAACGTAATCAGCGTGCCGGTTTGCTTTTTCGACTTCACCTCGGCGATAACGTGAAGGCTCTCTTTGGTGACGCCGCGCTCGAACGACATCGCGTGGATCTTCGCGTCGCGCGTCACTTCCACTTTGAACCACTCCGAGACAGCGTTCACGCACTTCGCGCCCACACCGTGCGTTCCGCCGGAATACTCGTAGTTTCCCTGGCCGTATTTTCCGCCGGAGTGCAGGCGCGTCAGCACCAACTCGACGCCGGGAATTCCCTCTTCCTTATTAATGTCCACCGGGATGCCGCGTCCGTTGTCGCGAATCGAAATCGAACCGTCGGAGTGAATCGTCACGTCGATGTGCGTGCAGTGTCCGGCCAGAAACTCGTCCACCGAGTTGTCCAACACCTCGCTCACGCAATGGTGAAGCGCGCGCTCATCGGTGCCGCCGATATACATACCCGGCTTTTTGCGCACGGCCTCGAGGCCTTTGAGGGAGCTCAGGTCATCGGCATTGTAGTCACTGGCCTTGAAATCAGGCGTTGGTTTGGCGGTGGATTTTTCGGGTGTTGGTTCGTCGGACATCGGGGTCAAAGGTGATTTGCGAGCGTGCTCGTGGTCGACTTTCAAAACTAGTGGATCGCGCGCCGGAGGCAACAAATTTTCGCAATGTGCTGGCTTTCCCTACAGGATATTGAGATGGAACTAGTGCCATCCACAAGATGTTGGGTTCCATTAAAAAAATCTCTCAACTCCCGCTCCTGCTCACCGAGGGTCTCTTAACGATCATTTTTGCGTGCCTCGCCGGAGCGGCTTACACATGGAACCGCACGTCGATTTTTTACGCAGGCGAGGTCTATTTCGTCGATGGGGATTGTTTCGCACGAATGGCCCGCGTGCGACTCACCGAAGAGGCGATCTTCCAGCCGCTCCGGCAACACGGATTCGAAAACTTCCCGTTCGGCACCATCCCGCACACAACCGCCCCCCTCGATTATCTTATCATTTTTTTGCATTCCATGTTGATCCCCATCACAGAGAATGCTCTCGCCGTCGCAGGCGCCTTTATCTCACCACTGCTCGGCGTCGCCACGGTTGTCTTCCTTTCCGTCTGGTCTCAAGCGACCCGCGTTCCCCTTCGCTGGCCGATGCTCATTCTCTTCGCCTTTTCGCCGATCACGGCCCACGCGTTTCTGATGGGTCGCCCGGATCACCAATCTCTCATCCTCGCCCTCGTCACCGTCGCGCTCGCGGCCGAGATCTCGCTGTGGAAAAACGACCGCCGCTCGTGGGCATACGTCTCCGCCGCCGCCTGGGGACTAGCGCTCTGGGTTTCGCTGTTTGAACCCCTCGTCGTCCTCGGGCTCGTGCTCACCGCGCGCGCGCTCCGCTGGCAGTTCGGCCCGCCAATACCCCACTGGCGTCGAATCGGGCCGCTCGCCGTGTTTTTTGGTATCCTCGCCCTATCGCTTATATGGGAAGGCTGGCGTTCGCCGGGCTTCGACCCCGCGTTCGCACGCTGGGCGTTGACCATCGGCGAACTACGCCACGGTTCGCTCGGGACACTTCTCAACTGGGGCGGGCTCATGGCTATCGCCGCACCCTCGCTGCTGCTTTTCATTTTCTGGAAACATCGTCAACGAGAGGCTCTCCTCTGGTGTGGAGCGATCCTTATTTTCGCCGCCCTCACGTTTTGGCATGTGCGCTGGGGATACTTTTTCGCGCTCATCCTCGCCTTGAGCCTGCCGATGGCGCTCACGGCGTTCCGCTCCAAGGCCTTTGCCATGATGCTTTTCGTAGTAGCGATGTGGCCCATCGCGGCAGCGTGGGAGGAAACGCTCTACCCCGAAAACGACGTCTTCCGCGCTCGCATCGAACAACTTGCCGACGCCGTTGCCCTCCGCGACATCTCGCTGCAAATGACAGACCCCGCCGGCGGCGGCGTCCTCGCCCCATGGTGGTTTAGTCCAGCCGTGGTCTGGTGGTCCGGACTCCCGAGCATAGGTGGCTCGTCACATCAAAGCCTGCCAGGCATCGTTGATTCCGCGAAATTCTACCTCGCCACCGACGACGCCGATGCGCTGAACGTTCTCCGCTCACGAGACGTCACTTACGTTATCGCTTATGAACCGAGTCGCTTGGAGGAAAACTCCGCGCAAGTCCTCGGCACCCCGATCCCGCCAAACGCACTCATTCGCCGCATCTCGCCACCCTCGAAAGACAAGCCGACCTTTCTCGATCCTATCTACGCCAACCGCTTCTTCCAACTCCTCCGCGTGGATCGAGTCTCAGCGGATTTCCAGTAGCAAAATCAGCTGCCCAGCGCCCCACTGTGGCCCCCGGATGTATAGCGGCGCGTTCCGTGCCAGCCGCACCTCGGTCGTGAGCAGTGGCGATTTGTCACGAAAAAGTTCGAGCCTGATCGCGTAGTGCGTCTCCTCCCGGCGCAGGCTGGTTAACTGAAAAAAGAAATCCTCGCTCGGCACCAACCAATCCTCCGTGCCGCTATCGATCTCCTTGCGCCGATCCCCCAAAAGATACAGCGAATTGTAACCAAACACCTTTTTAATCGTCGGGGCAAACGCCTCCAGTTTCGCCGGCACCGCCCGCGCAGGCGTCTCATTCGTTGCGAGCACTAACGCACTCCACACGCCGTTGGACGCGTGCACGCAGGCGGTTCCGAACATCAACACTGCAAAAATCGTCCACCTCATCGCACTCGCTCATCCCCTGGAATATAGTCCGTCCCCTCCATCCAAATCACCGCACCGCGATGATCCGGCGCCTGAAATGCATAGGCCGAAATCGCCGGATTCGCCGCCCGCGCCGAAACCACCTGCGAGACAAAATCCGCCTCGCTTCGCGGCCGAAAAGCCCCCGGCAAACACACCGCGCTCAGCAACGCCGCGGCCGCAAGACACCCCGCTCCCGCCCATGCCAGCGAGAACCACCGCTTAGGCTCCGCGCGCGGTAAACGCACCTCCCGCTCGATCTCCCGCAAAATTCC
>Ga0209490_10006673_pt1 | contig 10385 bp, 10 predicted proteins | sample MAT06_FD_187209 | JGI IMG/M metagenome (GOLD analysis project Ga0209490, IMG submission 187209) | Freshwater microbial communities from Lake Fryxell liftoff mats and glacier meltwater in Antarctica - MAT-06 (SPAdes) (version 2) | ecosystem: Environmental > Aquatic > Freshwater > Ice > Liftoff...
GGAAGAAGAGGCGGTCATGCAGCGCGCGAACCAGCGTGCGCGCGATCTCGACGCGCTCGGGAGCAGCGGCGCGATGCAGCTCGAAGCGGGTCACCACCTCGGGAAACGTGCGCTTGAAGGTGGCTGTGTCAGCGGGCAGGCGAACCGCGCCGAGCACCGACGGGAAGCGGCGCGCCGCCTCGGCGAGAGCTTCGAGGAAGACCATCGACCCGGAGGTTCCCGGCGCGAGCACGACGCCGTCGGAGACGATGTCGGAGCGACCTGTTTGACCGCGACGGCCGGATTCTGGCTTGTCGGAACGCAAGCGCGAACGAGCAAATGGCAGCTTCATGGCTCCCTCGACACGCCACAGCGGGGATGCGGCGAGGGGTCGGTCTACGATGCGCCCGGCCCAGGTGCAAGCAGGACTTCGTGGTTCAAATCAGCGTCGCGCCGTGGCGGTCGACCGCCGATACGATGGCGCGGGCGCCGATCTGGCGCCGCTCGAACGCTTCGACCATCGCGTCGGCCACCGCCAACGCGTCATCGCGATCGCCGCAGAGCGCGAACATCGCGGGCCCCGAGCCACTGATGCCGGCGCCGAGCGCGTGGGCTTTCAGCGCCGCCTCGAGCGCGTCGTCGTAGCCCGGGATGAGGCGCTTGCGATAAGGCGTCGCGAGCCGGTCATCGAGGCACTTGCCGAGCAGCGCGAGATCGCCCGTCGCGAGCGCCTTGACGAGCCCGGCCATCATGCCGAGGTTGCGCACGGCATCCGCCATCGGTACGTGTTTTGGCAGCACCGCGCGCGCATCCGCCGTGCGCACCTCGAAGTCCGGCTTCACGCACACGACCATCAGGCCACGCGGCACCGGCAGCGTCACGACATCGACCTGCTCGCCGTCGCCGTGCAGGCACGCGATGATGCCGCCGAACAGTGCAGGCGCGACGTTGTCGGGATGGGGCGTGCCGGTCGCGAGCCGCTCGCCTTCGCGCACGGCCGAGAACAACATCTCTTTGGGGAGGTCCGAGTCGATGCAGGCGGCGATCGCCACCGCCGCGGCGACTGCCGAGGCCGCCGAGCTCCCGAGGCCCGAGCCGAGCGGCAGCCCCTTGTCGAGCCACAGGCGCGCCCCGGCACCCGGCGCAAACGTATCGAGCACCGCCTTGACCGCGACGCCCGCGCAGTTCTCGAGCGCCCTGCCCGACAGCTTGGCGACCACGTCCATCGGCCCCGTCACCTCGACGAGCTCTATCTCGCCGGTCGCTGTGAGCTCGGCTGTCACGGTGTCGCGTGGACCTTCGAGACACAGGCCGAGCACGTCGAAGCCCGGCCCTAGATTCGCCACCGTGGCCGCAGCCACTGCTGTCTTGCGCGTCATGTCGCACCTCCTCGATGACCCGGACACAGGGTGGCGTGACGGTAACACAAACTCTCGCCGCGCGCGGCCACCTGGAAACCGTGCCCGATGTCCGTTGACACCAGCGGAGGCGCGTCGATATATGGCGCGCCGGTCGAGCGCCCGCCCGTGCGGCGAACCCGCCCTTCGAGGAGTCCCGTGTCCAACCCGAACAACCAGCCGATGGGCCAGCCGTTGGCCTCGATCATCATCCCGGTCTACAACGAGGAGGGTCTGCTCCAGACCGCCGTGCACGACCTCATCGTGCGCCTCGCGGAAGAGCTGCCGGCGGTGACTTATGAGATCATCGTCACCGAGAACGGGTCCTCCGACAAGACCCTCGAGCACGCCTACGAGCTCGAGCGCAAGCACCCGCAGGTGCGCGTGCTGCACAGCCCGGAGCCGAACTACGGCAAGGCGCTGCGCCGCGGCATCCTCGAGGCGCGCGGCACCTTCGTCCTGTGCGACGAGATCGACCTCTGCGACGTGGGCTTTCACGCGCGTGCCCTGAACCTGCTCGAGGCCGACCAGTGCGACATGGTCATCGGCAGCAAGGCGCACAAGGACGCGCAGGACCAGCGCCCGGCCTTCCGCAAGCTCGGCACGGCCGTCATCAACGGCATGTTCCGGGTGCTGCTCGACTTCAAGGGCACCGACACGCACGGTCTCAAGGCGTTCCATCGCGAGCACCTGTTGCCGGTCGTGTCGCGCTGCATCGAGGACAAGGACCTGTTCGCGAGCGAGCTCGTCATCCGCGCCGAGCGCGACGCGTTCCGCATCGTGGAGATCCCTATCACCGTCGCCGAGAAGCGCCCACCCAGCATCAACCTGATGAAGCGTGTGCCGCGCGTCCTGCGCGGTCTTGCCAAGCTGACCTGGGCCATTCGGGTACGTGGCCGTTAGAACCGCGAGCGGCTACTGACCAGCATTGGCTTTGACGTCCCTCAGAACTGACAGGCGACGCCCACACGTGCTGTCACTTGACACCCTGGTCGGCGCACCGCCCCGACCGCGAGGCGCCACCCCTTGTGCAGTGGACTCGAGGGTCGGTTCGGCTGGGAGCCGCGCCCAAATCTCTATCCATTGAACTCGAAGATCGTCGTGACGCGGAAGGTCGGCGGCGATGATCTGGTCAGCGATCTCCTCGCTCCAGGGGACACGGCCTCTGTCTGGGTCCCAGGCAGCGGCGGAGATCGACCAGAACGGATCGACGGTCGTCGTGGACGCCAGCCCCGACGGCGTGAGTTGGGAGAACCTGCTCGACCGCACCGGGGGCCAGGCGCAGTAGGATGGCTGGCGGCCTGACGAGAAGGAGATCTGCTACGGCGCAACGGCCGACGTCATCGGTTGCCTCAAAAGCGCCCGCGCGCGAGAGTGCCTTGCTTTTGACACCCTTAATTGTCATTCTCAAGTCATATCCAACATCGAGCGGCATACTCTCGCCGAGTGTGGATCAGCTGGTGAGCAGAGGCGACGGGCTTGACAGCAGTCGAGCGCTGGATCATCGAGAGTTGATCCTGAACCCGTGGTGGAGGATGCCCGCTGTCGGATGAAGCTGGACCGGCGGCGATGTCGCTCGCACTCGAGCGGGCCTGTGCCGCGATACAGGATCTCGTCGTGAAGACGCTACGCCGTCTGGGTGCCACGCAGACCGTCGAGTGCGTGCGCCCAGCGGGGCTCAGAAGCAGACCCAGTTGGTCCAGCAGTAGCCGTACACGTTGCAATAGGTCTCCCAGTAGCAGTAGGCCTGCACACCGCTGTCCTGGCCGCTGCCATCGACCAGCCCCGGCTCGGGCGTGGCCTCGTTCGTGGCGCCCACGCTCGCCGTCTCGTTGCCGACTGGCACCGTCTCGCTGACCGGCTCGGCCGCGAACGCCGCGCCCGTCGAACCCGCGAACACCACCGCCACAACCGCCGCCTTCATCAGATTCATCGTCGCCATCGTCGTTGTCCTTGTTCAGGGTCGGTCACTGCGACCGTCTGCACATGAAGAGGCGGACCGGCCGGGACCTGACAGCGGCCCATGCGACTTTTTTCCCGTGCCTACTTCGGCGCGTGGGCGGTAGTCTGCAGGAATGGACGTGAACCCACCCGCTGAGCTCTGGCGTGCGATGCGCGAGCGGGTGCGACAGGTGATCGAGACACAGCTCGAATAGGAAGCCGCCGTCGCAAACGAGCTGCGCGCGACCGTTGTCCCGAGGGTGCGCGAGGCGGTCTCCCAGGCACGCCAGGCTGGAGAGCTAAGCGGTCGCGTCTGGCTCGTCGGGTCCTATGTCTCTGCATCACGCCTATCAAGTCTTCGAGAGCCTGCTCGAACGCATGGCACGCGCCCTCGGCATGGCGCTGCCAAGCGGCGAGCGCTCGCATCAGGACCTCCTCGACGAGGCCTGCGCGGACCTTCCGGGCCTTCGTCCAGCATTGGTACCCGAAGCGGCGCGGCACGCTTGGCAAGAGCTGCTCCGCTTTCGTCACTACTTTTGCCACGCCTATCACGCAGATCTCAATCCGGTGGAGCTCTCCAAGAATCGCGACCATCTCGCGCTGGCGATTGCTGCGACAGAGCCTCGGATCCATGCCGCCATCGACGCGCTGGCACGCGAAGGCTGAGCCTGACGTAGGGACATGAGATACGTGCGGCGCGTCAGCGTGCCAGGCAGGCGCCGAAGCCGTCGTCCGGCTCGGCACCGCCCGTGCCTGAGAAGCCGACGAGCCCCTGGTGCCAACGCTGGGTCATGCGCAGGTCGTAGATCCTGAGCGGCGCTTCGAAGCCATCGGGGCGGCCAGGGATGACATCGATGACGCCGGCTCGGACCGCGGTGCCGACGCTGTCGTCGGGGCTGCCGACCGCGAGATCGGCGTGGCCATCGGCATCGAAATCGGCCGCGCTCAGCGCCGATCCGAAGTGGTCGCCGGGCGCGGCGACAGTCCAGTTCGTGACGTCCTGGCTGAGCGTCGTCACTGCGTCGTTCGCGAAGTGCACGACGACCACGCCACTGCCCGCGGCGTGACCCGGCGCGCCGATCGCCAGGTCGTCGACGCCGTCGCCGTCGAAGTCGCCGACCGCGAGCGCGCCGCCGAAAGCGTCGTTGGGTGCCGCGACGAGTTCGGGCGCGAGGTCGCCGAGGCGCCACGAGGTGCCGGTCGCCGCGATGCCGAGGTCGGCCACGCCGAGAAAGCGGGAGACCCTGCCGGCCCCGGCAAGGGCACCGGGGCTGGCGACCGCGAGATCGTCGATGCCGTCGCCGTCGAAGTCGCCCGCGACCAACACTGCGCCAAAGTGCAGGCCGGCCGCGGGCGCGATGCCGGCGGATAGGGGCAGGAGCTCGCTGAGCTCGTCACCGGGCACAAGGCCGGACGCGCTGCCGTAGGCGATGAGCACGCGCCCGACATCGGCCAGCGCGGTGGCGCCGGTCGCCACATTCGCGGGGACGTCCTCGTTGGCGATGCCGATCGCGAGATCCTGGTAGCCGTCGCCATCGAAGTCGCCGACCGCAAGGGCTGCGCCAAACTGGTCGCCGACCTCGTCTTCGGTGGCGTCGCCGCCATCGCCCTGGTCGAGGCGTGGACCCGATACGAGCGGGCCGGCGCTGCCTTCGAAGACGCGCACCGCGCCACCGCCATCGCCTGGGATCCCGACCGCGACGTCGCCCCGGCCGTCGCCGTCGAAGTCCCCGACCGCGAGGGCCGCGCCGTAGCGCTGGTCGATTGGCGGCGCGTCCGCCTCGAGATCGAGCGACTCGCTGCCGGGCTGCAGTCCGCCTGCGGAGCCGCGCAGCACGAGCACCCGGCCGGTGCCGTCGTGTGTCGCGTAATGTTCGCCGGGGATCCCGACGACGAGATCGTCATCGCCATCGCCGTCGAGGTCGCCTTGCGCGAGGGCCGCGCCGAAGTTGTCGCCGGACTCGGAGGAGCCCGAGAGCCCGGTCTGCGTAAAGGCCTTGTTGCCAAAGGAGTGCAGGCCGGCGTTGCTGCCAAAGATCACCTGCACGAGACCGTCGTCGACGCCGCTGGTGTCTTCGTGGGGCACGCCGATCGCCAGGTCGGCGTAGCCGTCGCCGTCGAAGTCGGCGGCGCGTGCGTCGAGCGGCACGGGCGGCACGAACGTGAGGTCGCTCTGTTGGAAGGTGACGCTGCGCTGGGGCACGCCGGCCGCGTCGTGGATCGTGACCGCCAGCTCGGGGTCGTCGAGCGTGGTGTCGACCGCGATCATCACGAAGCTCTGGGCACCGTTGGTGTCGGCACCAAAGCAGCTCGCCGCGAGGGTGCCAGGTGGGTTGGGCGGGACGTTGGGCCCGGGAGGGACAGCCACCTCGAACAGCTCGTTGCTCGCAACGCAGGCCCGCACGCTGGTCGCCAACGCCGAGCTGACGATGTGGGGCATCGGATAGCCACCGTCGGCGCCGGGCAGAATCTTGATTTCTGATCGGTGCGAGTCGCCCGAGATGAACACGACGCCTTCGACGTGCGCGGCGACGAGGTGCGCGAACAGCGCCTGGCGTTCGCCCGGCCAGCCGGACCACGAGTCACCGATACTTTCACTGCTCCAGTCGCTGCCGTCGACGACCACCTTGAAGGTCGCGCTCGAAGTTGCGAGCGCGTCATAGAGCCATGCACGCTGAGCATCACCGAGCAGGTCCGTGTGATCGATGTCGCGGAAGTAGCGCCCATCGACCAGGAAGAAGTCGACATCGCCCCACGCGAAGTGGCCGTAGATGCCCTGGCCGCCGGCGCCAAAGCTGCCGTTGGGCCAATACTCGGCGAAGACCTGGCGGGCCCAGATGCGGTTTGGGTCCGGCACGCCCGATGACACGCCGTAGGAGTTGTCGTGAAGGAAGTCGTGGTCGTCCCAGACGGCCCAGACCGGCGTGTGCTCGAAGAAGGCAGCGCGCGCATCGCGGCCATAGTCGGCGCGCGCGACGGGTGGCGCGCTGGCCCAGCTGAAGCGGCGCTGGAGGCCCTCGCGGTAGAAGGCGCGGGCGCCGGCGACGTTGGTGATGGCGCCGTTCGAGAGTGGATCGAAATAGACGTTGTCGCCGACGAACAAGAAGAAGTCCGGGTTCAGCGCGGAGAGTGCCAAGAACGCGGGCTGGGTCGGGACCTTGTCGATGTCAGCGCGGGCGCAGGAGCCGGCGCCGAAGCTGAACGCGGTCGGCATGCCGGCGGCAGGCGCAGTGCGGAAGTGATAGGCGGGGTCGGCGAGCGGCGGGTAGCGTTGCCCGTCGACGGCGAGGTCATAGTAGTAGGTTGTGGCGGGAGTCAGTGCGTTGACATCGAAGGTGTACGTGAAGTCGGAGGCGGCCTCGGGGGTCGCGACGAGGACCGGCTCTGAAGCGCGCAGAGCGGCCTCGTCGCTGGCGACGCGCAGCGCGACTGGGCGACCGCTGTCGGTACGAACCCAGATGCGGACCGTGGTGTCGGAGGTCGCGCCGATGACGGGCCCGTGCGTGAGCACACCGTCCCAGCAGGTGTCACACTCGAGGGCGGGGCTGACGGTCCAGTCGGAGGTGGCGCCGCCTGAAAGTCCGAGCGAGGTGTCGCTGTGCGCGCAGTGGATCGTCTGGCCATCGACCGCGACCTGTACGCAGGCGATCGACCAGCGATCGGACAACGGATAGCGGATCTCCACGCGGTCGATGTCACTCTCGTGGAGCGTGCCGCCAGGGACATGCCAGACATCGACCGAGCGCGGGTCGCGATCGTTCCAGTTGAAGGCGCTGCCGGGCGCCGCGCAATGGTTGGCGCCGAGGCAGTAGGCGATGCCGGCGCCGTCGTCGACACTGCCGTCGGAGCCTGTTCGAATGGTCCAGGTCACGGTGCCGATGAGTGGCCCAGGCGGGGTCGTGTCGACAGGCGGGGTTGTGTCTTGCGGTGGGGATGTGTCGACGGGCGGGGTCGTGTCCGCGGGCGGGGTCGTGTCCACGGGCGGGGTCGTGTCCGCGGGCGGGGTCGTGTCCGCGGGCGGGGTCGTGTCCGCGGGCGGGGTCGTGTCTTCGGGCGGGGTCGTGTCTTCGGGCGGGGTCGTGTCTTCGGGCGGGGTCGTGTCCACGGGTGGGGTCGTGTCCGCGGGCGCGGACGTGTCCATGGGTGGGGTCGTGTCCGCGGCGGTATCGATGCTGAGCGTCGTCTCCTCTGGCACAGGCAAATCAAGCTCGATCCCGGTGTCGTCTGGCGCGACGGTATCGACGGCCAGGGTGGTCTCCTGGGCGGCATCGTCATCCTTCACATCGATGAGCACCGCGTCCGCGTCCGCGTCCGCGTCCACGTCCTCGCCCGCGTCCTCGCCCTCGCCCGCGTCCTCGCCCTCGCCCGCGTCCTCGCCCGCGTCCGCCACCGCGACATCACGCGCGCCGCTCCCGCTGCCCGAGACCTCGGACCCGCCACACCCGGCGAGCGCCGCGAGCACCGCGACGCCCACCCTGACCATCGACTTTCCCCATGTCACCGGCGTGAGCATACGCGCCTTCATCTGCGAATACACGTTGACGGGCCCACAAGGCCCACCGGAAAGCCGGCAAACGGCGGCAGGGTCAGCGTGAGCCGGGACGCGGGTGCGGTGGCGACGATGATGTCGTGCGTGGCGGTGGCGGTCACGAGGTTCGTGCCCGTCGCGCGTAGCGTGAAGGTGCCGGGGCTCTTCCAGGTGATTGCCACGTCGCGCTCGCTGAGGTTCGTCGCGACGAAGGTTGTTGCGCCCGGCAGCGTCGGCGGCAGCACGGGCGGGTGCCCACGACGTCGAAAGGTGACCTGGCCGAGGTATGCATCGCGGGGTCGTTCGCGAAGTGGCCGAATTTCATTGAATTAATCGAATTGATCGAATGGATCGACCGCGGCGACGTGCACCGTCTTCGCAACGCCGGTCGCGGCCGGGCCGCTCACGGTGAGTAGCAGGCGATGCGGGGCGCCAGCGCGCACGGTGGTGCTGGCGTTCGCGCTGAGAGCGCCGCGAGTGGCCGAGACCGTCCGCAGTCCGAGGTCGCCGAAGACCACCAGGAGTGCGCGGGAGCCTGCGTCGCCCGCGTCGATGTCGATGCTCGCCGGAAGGTTCGAGTTGGCGTCGTCGACCGCGAGCGCGACCGTCCCGCTGAAACTGGTGTCGACGTTGCCGTTCGCACCCCGCGCGCTGACTAGCAGCGTGACCGCAACGCCGGCCTTGGTTGCCTGCAGGGTCGCGCGCGGGTCGTCAGTGGTCAGGGCGACGGTCCCGACGAAGTTACTTGCGACGTTGCCGGCCGCGTTGCTCTCGGTGATCACGAGGTTCGTCGCGACCGCGGCCTGGCTGGTGATGGGCCGGGTCAGCGCGATCGAGGCTGGTGGGGCCGGAGTGACGCTCACCGCGAGTACGCCCGTGGCGAGCCCCGCGCTGGTCACGCGTAGCGTCCATGTGCCGCTTGCGGCCCAGGTGACGAAGATGCGACCGCCCTGATGCTGACCGACGCGGGCAGGTCCGAGTGCGCGTCGTCGACGGCGAGCGTAACAGTCCCGGCGAAGTCGGTCGCGACGTTGCCGCTGTCGTCGACCGCGCTGATCGTCACGGGGCCCGCGACGCCCGACTTCACACTCATCGGCAACCCCACCTCGAGAGCCGCGGCCGCGCCGGGCACGACCTCGGTCTCGGCCGTGCCGCGTGCGCCACCTGCCGCGATCGTCAGCGTCGTCGCCCCCGCGCGTCGCAACACCAGGTCGGCGGCGTCGAGCACGCCGTTCGCGAACGCGCTGCTGCTCGGCAGCTCGGCCCGGGCGTCCTCGCCCGTCCATGTCGCCGCGCCCTCCAGGGGGCTCGCATCGCCGAAACGATCGCGCGCCGTCGCGCTGACCACGAACGCCTCGCCCGCGACGACCCTCGCTGGCAGAACCACATTGATGCTCACCGCCGCCGCCGGATCGACCGGCAGGACCCCGCTGTCGACTGCGCCGAGCGTGCCCTCGACGATGAGACGCACGAGGCCCGCGCGCGTCAGCGTCACGCCCGCGAACGCAAAGGAGCGGTCGGCGTCCGTCTCGGCGACGATCGCGTCGTCCTTCACACGTAGCGTCAGGTGCCCCCTGAAGCGCGGTGGTGCCGGCGGCGGACCGGCCGCGCGCAGCGTTTCCTTTGTGGGCGACCGGGATCCCGCTGAACGCGAGCTCGCTCATGGGGTGCGTGCTGCTCGTCGGGCTCGTCGTGAAGAATGGGATCCTACTGCTCGAGCAGTACGAGCGACACGTCGAGGAAGGCCTGCCGGTGCAAGACGCGCTGCTTGCGACAGGACGAACGCGCATTCGGCCGATCGCGATGACGACGTTCGCGACCGTCGCGGGGCTGATGCCCTTGGCACTGAGGATTGGGGCGGGTGCGGAGATCCAACGACCCCTCGCGGTCGCGGTGATAGGCGGGCTCGTCCTGGCGACGCTAGCGAGCCTCGTCGTGCTGCCGGCGCTGACCCTGTTACTCGAACCTGGCGAGCGCCCATGACAATTCGGGCGTGAGACGGTCCCATATCCAAGGAACGAGCGAAGGGCGCGACGAGGCGTACTGACGTACGTCGCAGGAGCGACTGAGCGAGGGACGCCGGCCCGCGAGTCGATCACGAAAAAGCGTACACAGTCTAGAGGTTGTGACCGGCTGCGGCGCCCGGTGGCCCCTCCGCCCCCGCGTTGCCCCCCGCTCCCGTCCCGCCGCCCGCGCCGCCCGCGCCGCCGAGACCATCGACGAAGTACGCGTTGTTGGCCAGCCACGCCGCTAGCGACCCGCCGCTCGCGTACAACCCATAGGCCGCGCCGCCCGCCCCACCGGCCCCGCCGCCGCCCGGTCCACCGTCGCCGCCGTTGCCGCCCTGCGCGCCCGGCTTCGCGCACCACGACGTGCCATCGGGTGCCGCCCCGCCGCCGAGCCCGCCGTTGCCGCCTACGCCCGCCGTGCCGCCATCGCCGCCGCGCCCACCCTGGCCACCGAAGCCGACGTGGATGTCGTTGTCGATGATCACCGGCAGGTTCGTGCCGAACTGCTGGTCCTGAACATAGAAGATCCCG
>Ga0209490_10006674_pt1 | contig 10384 bp, 8 predicted proteins | sample MAT06_FD_187209 | JGI IMG/M metagenome (GOLD analysis project Ga0209490, IMG submission 187209) | Freshwater microbial communities from Lake Fryxell liftoff mats and glacier meltwater in Antarctica - MAT-06 (SPAdes) (version 2) | ecosystem: Environmental > Aquatic > Freshwater > Ice > Liftoff...
GCGCGTGATTTCAGATAATCCTTGTCGAGCAGTTGTTCAACCCTGATGTCCATCGCATCCGCATCGGCGACGTAGCGGTAGGCGTCGGCAAATGCGAGCTTCATGGCTTCGAGTTGCAAGTGAACACTTTCAACTGAATCCACCGGATACTTCGCCAAATCAAAGTGTTGAAGGATGCCAAGACATATCAGCGCTGCCAGCCCCTGCCCGTTCGGCGGAATTTCATGCAATCGTACGTCGCGGTAGTCCACCGCAATGGGTGCCACCCAGTCAGCCGCGTGCGTTGCAAAATCTTGCTGGCTGTGCACGCCGCCGAGTGCGCGCGAATGGGCGACCATCTTTTCGGCCAACCTGCCGCGGTAAAAGCTCTCCCCCTTGGTCGACGCAATATCTTCAAGCGTGCCCGCTTGGTCGGCAAACTTCCACTGCGTTCCGGCTGACGGTGCCGTGCCGCCGCGTACAAACTCGCGCTGGAAGTCAGGCTCATTGATCATCTCCGCTTGGCGCGCCCAGCTATGGGCGGTAATTGGTGAGACAAGGTGGCCGTTGCGCGCATAGCCGATGGCAGGTGCAAACAGTGATTCAAACGGCAGCTTGCCGAATTTTTCGGATAGCGCCACCCATTGCGACACCGCGCCCGGGATGGTGACACTGTCAATGCCGCGGACCGGCATGGTTTTGAGCGCCGGGTACTTCCCAGCGATGTATTCCGGCGTCCACGCCGCTGGCGAACGACCGGAGGCGTTGAGGCCGTGCAACTTGACGCCGTCCCACACCAGCGAAAAGCCATCCGAGCCGATACCGTTCGATGTTGGCTCGACGACAGTCAGGGTGATGGCGGCGGCGATGGCGGCGTCTACCGCATTGCCGCCCTGTTGCAACATCGACATTCCGGCCTGGGTTGCCAGCGGCTGCGACGTTGAGACAACGTTGGGCGCCATCACCGGCATCCGTTGTGATGCGTACGGAAAATCAAAGCCAAATGGCGTCATTGCACGCTACTTTCTAATTCAGTCGGGTTGGTGTCCTGCCATTGCTTCAAAGCGCGCTCGTACTCCCACAACTCTTCTTCGTAGATATCCATCACACATGGGATGCAGCCGGTTCCACAGCACTCTTGTGGTTCGGGTTTGCGGGGCGGTACGGGTTTGGTGGATGTCGTGCTCATAACAATCAAGGAGGGTTTCCATGATTTTACGGCAGCGTCAGGCTGACGGATGCACAACGAGCGGTACAAAGGCCTTACGCGCGACGTGAAGAACACGGCCCCGGGCGTTTTTGGTGACGGATTCTGCTGGCGAAACGATGCCGCTACACACCAATCTCCACGCAAACGAACTGGCGCGGAGCTTGTGCCGGGTCATTCACGCGATGGCGCAAATGACCAACCCGAGCGTCACTCCTCGACAAACGCCTCTTCGCGTTTCTTGCGGATGGCGGGCAACATGATGATGAGTAACAACAGCAACGAAATTCCAAGCAGTGTTGCCGACAGCGGCCTCGTCACAAATGTCGTGGCGTCACCACGCGAAAGCAACATCGCGCGTCGCAGGTTCTCTTCCATCATCGGCCCCAAAATAAACCCGAGCAACAATGGCGCCGGTTCACAATCGAGTTTCACGAATACATAGCCGACCAAGCCAAAGCAAGCGGTAACCAAAACATCGAACGGACTATTGGACAGCGAGTACACACCGATACAGCAGAATACAAGGATTGCTGGATAGAGCAAACGGTATGGCACCGTCAATAACTTGATCCAGATACCGATCAACGGCAGATTCAAAATCACCAGCATCAGGTTGCCGATCCACATCGATACGATCATGCCCCAGAACAGCTGCGGCTTTTCAGTCATCACTTGCGGGCCGGGTTGAATACCCTGAATGATCATCGCGCCGACCATCAGTGCCATCACCGGATTGGGTGGAATGCCCAGGGTCAGCAACGGTATGAAGGAGGTCTGCGCGGCGGCGTTGTTGGCCGACTCGGGTGCCGCCACACCACGAATGTCGCCTTTGCCGAATTGCGATGGATCCTTGGCAATTTTCTTTTCGAGTGTATAGGCCGAGAATGACGCCAGCACCGCACCGCCGCCCGGCAAGATGCCGAGCAGAGAACCGAGCGCGGTTCCGCGCAACACTGCCGGATATGCCTGCTTGACGTCATCCCATGTGGGCAACAGCCGGCCAACCTTGTTGACGAACACTTCTCGCTCTTCACCTTGCTCCAAGTTCTTGATGATCTCGGCGAAGCCGAATATCCCCATTGCGACCGAAACAAAGCCAATACCGTCGGAAAGTTCAGGAATCGAAAAATTGAAACGTGCCATCCCGGAGTTCACGTCGGTGCCAACCAGCCCCAGCAACAGACCCAGAAGGATCATGCCAACGGCCTTGATCACCGAGCCGTGCGCCAGCACCACCGCCGCAATCAAGCCGAGCGTCATCAGTGAAAAATACTCGGCCGGGCCGAACTTGAACGCAATCTGTGCCAGTGGCGGCGCGGCGGCGGCCAACAACAATGTCGCCACACAGCCGGCGAAGAACGACCCGAGCGCGGCGATTCCGAGTGCTGCCCCCGCACGCCCCTTACGCGCCATCTGGTAGCCGTCGAGGGCCGTGACTACGCTGGAAGATTCCCCGGGGATATTCACCAAGATGGCAGTGGTCGAGCCGCCGTACTGCGCACCGTAATAGATGCCCGCCAGCATGATGAGTGAAAACTCAGGCTTGAGCGCGAAGGTCGCCGGTAACAGCATGGCGATGGTGGCCACCGGCCCGATGCCCGGCAGCACGCCGATCAGCGTGCCGAGCAAACAACCGATCAGGCAGTACATCAATGCTTCAGGCGTAAAGGCAACGCTGAAACCAAGAGCTAGATTCGAGAGTAGTGCTTCCATGACTTCTACTCCCTAACCGAAAAACGAAGGCCAAATCGGAAACGGCAACTTCAGGCCATAAACGAACACGCCGATGGAGCCGACCGCAAGTATTAAGCCCGCAATGAGTTGTTCCTTCAGCTTGAACTCATGACCGCCGAACGACGCGATCAAGACAAGCGTGACGATGGCGAGCGCCAACCCAACTAGCTTTACGGTCAGTCCAAAAATGATGACCCCGCCGAGAATCCAAGCAATCGGCCGCCACGCGAACTTGCTGACCTTCCCACCATCTGACACGAGAGACTTCAACAAAATGATGATGCCAAGTATTCCGAGCGCATTACCAAGAACAAAAGGGAAATACCCCGGGCCCATGCGGCTCGCCGTGCCCATCGGATACTCGTAGACTTTGACCACGATAGCGAACGCAAAACCAATGGCCGCAAACATGATGCCGGACCAAAAGTCTTTCGGATTGCGTAGATGCATGACTCCTCCCTTGCTATTTTGACGACTGGGTTATCGCCGGATTGTAACCGCAATACTCGTACACCCGTCTAGCCTATCGATTGACAGACATCATGGGCGCGTCGATCTAGCGCTAGATGAAAAACGCCAACAGCTCATCAAGCAGAACCTGCGGCGCTTCCTCTGGAATGTAATGTCCGGCTGCAATGGCAGAACCGGACACCGTGGTCGCCACGGCCGTCCAGTCGTCCAGCGGCTTGAAGCATTGGTTGACCACGCCGTGTTGACCCCACAACACCCGTACCGGGCTTGTGACTTTGCGGCCGCTGGCACGGTCGTCCCGGTCATGTCGCAGATCGATGGTTGCCGCTGCCCGGTAGTCCTCACACATGCCGTGCACGGTGGCCGGATCGCTGATGTATCGCAAATATGCCGCGTAGGTCTCATCCGTGAACGGCGTGCGGCCGGCCCGGCCGTAGGCGATTTTGCGTTCCAAATAGATGGACGGTGAGGCGGCAATCATGTTTTCCGGAAAGGGTGCGGGCTGCACCAGAAAAAACCACCACCAGTAGCCGACTGCAAAGTCCATCGACGTTTGTTCATACATCGCCAGCGTCGGAGAAATGTCGAGCACCATCAGCTTTCGGACGGCGGCCGGATGGTCTATCGCCATTCGGTGGGCAACCCGCCCGCCGCGATCATGCCCGCAAACAAAGAACGATTCGAATCCGAGCGAGCGCATCAGCTCAACTTGGTCCAGCGCCATCTCGCGCTTACTGTAGTTGCTATGGTCGGTGAGGCCGGCCGGTTTACTGCTGTCACCGTAACCGCGCAAGTCGGGTGCCACCACGGTGTAGCGTTCCGCCAACGCCGGCGCAACCTTATGCCAAATCAGGTGCGACTGCGGGTAACCGTGCAACAACAACAATGGCGGCAGGCGCGCGTCGGGCTGCCTGCTGTGAACGCCAAAAATGCGTACGCCGTTGACTTCAACATCGAAAGGGGTGAAAGACTCAAACATATCGAATGCGATAATCGCACACATGAAAAACCCTGCGAATCCGGTGAGCGTTCCGCCACAGCACGCGCCCGACTGGATCGCACTAGCGCCTGCAACGTTCGTCATTCTCTGGAGCACCGGCTTTATCGGCATGCGGCTCGGCGCGCCCTATGCCGAGCCGTTCACCTTCATGGCGCTACGCATGGCGATCGTTGTCGCCATCCTGCTGGTCGCCGCATGGGTGTTTCGCGCGCCATGGCCGACCAACCGTACCACGATCATGCAGGCAGTGATTGCCGGCCTGTTAGTGCATGCCACCTACCTGTCCGGTGTGCTCTACGCAATTTCGATGCAGTTGCCGCTCGGGTTTACCGCACTCATTGCAGGACTGCAGCCGATTCTGTCCGCATTCATCTCGCGGCTAGTGCTCGGCGAACGTCTGAGGAACATTCAATGGCTCGGCATGTTGCTCGGATTGGTCGGTGTAGTGTTGGTGGTGGCATCGAAATTTAGCGCCGGTGAAGTCCGTGCCAGCGCGCTCGTCGCGGCTGTCTTGGCGCTACTCGGCATCACGCTGGGTACGCTCTATCAAAAACGCTATTGCACCGCGATGGACTTGCGAACCGGTGGTGTGATTCAGTTTTCGGCAACCGGCGTGGTTCTGTTTGTTTTTGCCCTGCTCTTCGAGTCACGCGTCGTCGACTGGACGCCGCAGTTTGGCTTCGCCTTGGGCTGGCTCGCCATTGTGCTTTCGCTCGGCGCGATCTCACTCTTATATGTGATGATCCGCCACGGCGCCACCTCCAAAGTCGCGAGCTTGTTTTTCCTCACACCATCCGTCACCGCGGTGATGGCCTACCTGCTGTTCGGCGAGTCGCTGGCGCCGCTGGCGGTGGCCGGATTGCTGGTCTCGGCGATCGGCGTGGCAATGGTGACACGGGACTGAAACTCCTTATTCCACGGCCACCTTCAGACATTTTTGCCTGAAGATGCCCGTCAAATAAGGACTTTGTCAACCTGCTAATCTGCCAGTGAAAATCCAAGCCTGTTAAACTTCGGGCTCTATGCGAACCGCCGAACAACTGCTTACGCAATACGCCGCCTACCACCGCGACCGTCGCAATATTTCGACGCACTTTATCGGCGTGCCGATCATCGTCTTCTCGGTTGTATTGGGTCTCGCGCAAATCACCATCGGCATGCTGCATCTGGGTTGGATCGCGATCCTCATCGCATCGGCGTACTACGTTTTTCTTGATCGGCAACTGGGCATGTTGATGTTCGGTTTTCTGGTGTTGTGTGGCGCCATCGCGTCGCTGATTTCGGCTCTCACCGGCTGGACAGTCGGCCTCGGGATCGCGGTGCTGCTGTTTGTGGCAGGCTGGGCGATTCAGTTCGTTGGCCACAAGTACGAAGGCGTCAAGCCCGCGTTTGTTGACGACTTGATCGGCCTTGCCGTCGGACCATTGTTTGTTCTCACCGAGGCATTGTTCTTGCTGGGCTTGCGGCGCGAACTCCAGTCCTACATTGAAGCGCGCGTCGGCCCGGTGATGGCAGCGCGCAATGGCCGTCTGCTCACGCCCGGCACGTCATCCAGCGCTACCGCGACCGCACCCACCATCTAAGGCCTAGTCGCCCGCCCGGCGAGCCACGGAGCTTTCATGTCACAGCAATCTCAGCGCAGTTCGTCAGACGCAAACCGCAGCACAAGCCAGGATGCTGCCGGGAACACCAGCGCCGGCGATACCGGCATATATGATGCGGCGCGCCGGGAACTCGCGACGATACGCGACCTGCTCAGATTTGCCGTCAGCCAGTTTACCGAACAGAAACTTTTCTTCGGCCACGGCTCGGCCAATGCCTACGACGAAGCAGTGTATCTGGTGCTGCACACGCTGCATCTGCCGCTCGACCACTTGGAGCCGTTTTTCGACGCCCGCTTGACGGGTGCGGAACGCGATGCGGTGCTCGGCATCATCGAACGACGCGTCCGCGAACGCGTCCCCGCCGCCTATCTTACCCATCAGGCATGGCTTGGCGAGTACAAGTTTTACGTCGATAAACGCGTGATCGTGCCGCGTTCGTTCATCGCCGAATTATTGCGCGAAGATCTCGCGCCCTGGGTGGAAAATCCGCGCGGGGTCGGTCGCGTACTCGACCTTTGCACCGGCTCCGGCTGTCTGGCAATCTTGGCGGCGTTATCGTTTCCGCATGCGACGGTCGATGCGGTTGATGCGTCGCACGATGCACTGGAAGTGGCCAAAAAGAATGTCCGCGACTACGGGCTGGATGACCGAATCAATCTGCTTGCCTCAGACATGTACGAATCGCTCGGCGCCAAGCACTATGACTTGATTATCAGCAATCCCCCGTACGTGTCGTCCGAGTCGATGGCGCGTCTACCGGAGGAGTATCGACGCGAACCTGAAATGGCGTTGGCGTCGGGTGAGGACGGGCTCGATCATGTCCGCACGCTCATGGCCAACGCGACCAAGCATCTGTATGCCAACGGCTTGCTGGTCGTTGAAGTCGGATTCAATCGCGAGAGCGTCGAGCGCGCGTTCCCGAACTTGGCGCTGACTTGGGCCGAGACCAGCGTCGGCGACGAAGTCGTGTTTATCGTCGACCGTGAAACGCTGGTCGCAGCGCAGTAATCAAAGCGCGCCGCCCAACCAACTATTACGTCGGCAACAATTACACGCTAGAGCGCATTTCCCTGTCCACCGCCGCTGCGCGGCCCGCCTTTGCGGCGACGCGCCCCCCGGCGTGGATCGGATTTTTCCTGTGCAGGTCCACGCGGACCCGGACTGCTGGAGCGATGCACTTTGTCCGCTTGTGCCGGGACGATCCTGTTGCCGATCGAGTCGTCGATGTCATCGTAAGTGGGTCGCGGCATCACGCTGGGAATCGCGTTGCCGATACTATCCTCGTCTGCATGCAGTGCGACCTCACGCATCACTGGACCGGCCGGCCCTTCGCGGGTGGGCAGCGGCACTGCAGCGGGCGCACCGGTTTCGCCGCCGCCGCGTCGCAAGTTTCTGCCGCGGCCACGTCGACCCTCACGAGCAGGCCTCGCCTCAAACGGGGTCGAGGGCCCCCCTTCAGTGGCATTGGCAAATGATTCAACCGCCGCATCGCCAACCAGCAGTGCGTCCACTTGCCCCTCACCACCGGGCGTTGGCAGCGCGCCGCGCTTGCCGCGCGCCCGACGCCCACGTCCCCGTCGGCTTGGTTCAGCGTGCAAATTGGCGACGCCCGGCACGTCATTTCCAAGACTTCTGTCAGCACCACCTTCGACATCGGCTGGCAGTGATTCAACATGTTCACGCTCGCGACGCGAAATGTGAGCCGGACGAGCAGGCCCATTGGTCGGCAGCTGTCCGATTTGGCCTTCGACTTCCATGCCCACCCAGCGCAGCACCGCACGCGCCTGTGACTCGTCCAGCTCCAGCATTTTCCCCCGCGTCAAACGCGGTGGCAGGCCGATCTTGCCAAAGCGAACACGCATCAAACGGGACACCGTGAGCCCGACCGCCTCAAACATTTTTCGCACCTCGCGATTGCGTCCTTCTTTCAGCACCACGTGGTACCACTGATTGACGCCTTCTCCTCCGCGCTTGTCGATGCTGTCGAATTTGGCCGGGCGATCTTCAACCGGAACCTCTTCGTCGTCGTCCACGTCTTCGGGATCAAGCGCAATTGAAACGCCGCTCAGCAGCCGCTGCGTTTGCTCGTCATTGAGTTCACCAAGTACGCGAACGGCATACTCGCGCTCGACCTCATAACGAGGATGCATGAGTCGATTGGCAAGCTCTCCGCTGGTGGTGAAGATCAACAGGCCAGAAGTATTTATATCGAGTCTGCCGACCGACATCCATTTGCCATTCTCGACGCGCGGCAGGTTATCGAACACCGTGATCCGGTTGCCGGGGTCGTTGGTGGTCACAATCTCACCCTCGGGCTTGTGATACAGCAGCACGCGCGGCAATTCCTCGCTGAACTTGAGCTTGGCCAGTCTTTGATCGATCTTCACTGCATCGGCTGGCGACACCGTGGTACCGATCGTGGCGACAATACCGTTGACCATCACGCGCCCTGAGGAAATCATGATCTCCATGTCGCGCCGCGACCCGTGCCCGGATTGAGCAAGCACCTTGTGCAACCGCTCGCGCTTAATGATTGCCTCTTTGGCCAGCGCCTCGGCGAACTGGCCGGACTTGGACTCGTCCCGCCAACGGCGCGTTTCTGCAACTTCCGATATGAGCGCACGCGGGCCCACCGAGGCATTATCGGCATTGCCGACATTGCCAATCGGCGCTGCTGTTCGGAACGGCGTCTTCTTACCGCCGCGATTCTTGCGCGCGCGTGGCGGCCCCGATCTGCTGTCGCCGCGCACACCGGCGGGAAGCGCATTTGCGTTTCCACCGAACGGTTGTTGGTCACCGGCCGGCACACCGCGCGGCTTGGCGCGTCCGCGCGCATTGCGGTCTCGACCGCGACCTGCTGCGGTCCCCGCGGCCGCAGCCAACGTATTGCCATCAGCGCCTGCACCGGCAACGCGACCGCCTGCCGGACGCGGTACACCACGTCCGCCGCGCGGATTGCGTGCGACACCCGGTTCGGCTCGCGACGAACGATTGCCACGAGCCTCTCCCGAGCTGCCGCGTTTGCCGGTTGCCGCCGCGCCGCCTGCCTTGCTGCCTTTGCCACCGATACGATTGCCGCGATTGTCGGCCGCACTAGCGGACTTGGTACCGGTTTTGCCGCGTTTGCGTTTGCCACGGCCGGACGGATCAATCGCCTCAATCACTTCTTTCTCTTCGCCAATGTAGCGCCCGTCGACATACCCGCGCGCGGCCACCCGAACAACGACGCGCTTGGTCATAACGTGTGCTCCCGCGCCTGGTCAGTCTCGGCAGTCTCCGCGACCTCAGCCGCGCCCGGCTCCATTGGCTCCGTCGGCTGCAAGTCAGGCACCGCCTCAAGGTGCGAATCGGCGTCACCCTCATTCGCGCGCAGACTCGGACTGTCAACGCCGGGCAGCATCGGCGTTGATGAAAATGCGTCGCTGGCAGAAAGCACCGCGCCGGCCTGCGTCATGTCGAGCGTGGCTTGGAGCTCGTGCAGGGGCGGCAGTTCTTCCAAGGAGCGCAGGTGCAAGTCATCAAGAAAATGTTTGGTGGTGGCAAACAAGGCCGGCCGGCCAACCGTCTCGCGATTGCCGATCTCGTCAATCCAGCCGCGATCTTCCAGCGTCTTGAGAATATGAGGACTGACTGCGACGCCGCGAATGTCTTCAATGTCGCCGCGCGTCACCGGCTGGCGGTAGGCGATGATGGCAAGCGTTTCCAAGACAGCGCGCGAGTACTTGAGTGGCTTGTCGCTCGAAAGTCGCTCAAGGTACTTCTGATAGACAGGCTTCACCCGAAACCGGTAACCGCTCGCCACCACGGCGAGTTCAACACTGCGATCAGCCCACTCCAGCCGAAGTTCGTCGAGCAGATTGCGGATGACATCCGGATTCAGCTGCCCTTCAAACAATCGCTTGAGTTCCTGCAGGCCCATCGGCTCCGAGGCCGCCAGCAACGCCGCTTCCAGGGCGAGCTTGGCCTCGGCGGTATCGATGGACTCCGTCAGCGTCGCTTCGCCATCATCGGCAAACGCATCCGGATGGGTGCTGCCATGGTCTGACGTGGCGGGCAATTTTGTCGGCGCAACCGCCGGGGCTTGCGCGTCGGCCGCGTCGACCTCTGCGGCCGCGGCTGGCAATTCGGATTGTGCGTATTCGTGTTGGTTCATTGGCTTGACTTCCATTATCTTCGGCTTGATGCAATTACATCGATGTTCAGGACAGCTCAAGCGCCGGCATTTCAGCGCGGCGCAGCTTCACGTAGATGAGTTCCAATGGTGCGCTTTGGGAAATTTCGATAAGCGACTCGCGCGCCAGCTCGAGTACCGCCAGAAAGCTGACAACGACAACTGAAACGCCGTCCTCCGGCTGGAACAGTTCGTCGAAACGCACAAAATCCTGG
>Ga0209490_10006675_pt1 | contig 10383 bp, 10 predicted proteins | sample MAT06_FD_187209 | JGI IMG/M metagenome (GOLD analysis project Ga0209490, IMG submission 187209) | Freshwater microbial communities from Lake Fryxell liftoff mats and glacier meltwater in Antarctica - MAT-06 (SPAdes) (version 2) | ecosystem: Environmental > Aquatic > Freshwater > Ice > Liftoff...
CTGGTCTCTGCCGGTCTAACACCACAGGAACGCGCGCAGTTCGATAAGGACACCAAGATCGGCGTGGCCGAGGCGATCGCGAAGATCACATTGCCTACCACCTTCATGGCTGGTGCACAAACCGGGCAGGCGTCGATGTTGGAGAGTATCCTGGGTGTGAAGCTGTTGGACCAGAAGCAGCAGTAGCTCCGGTTCGTCCGAAGGTTTGGAGGGAACGTCGTTGCGGCCGCTGTGGAACGCCGTCGACGACTGACCTTTGCACTCCATGTCAGACGAAACATCCCGTACCGAACTCTCCGCTCTCGGCGAGTTCGGTCTTATCGAACGGTTGGCCTCATTCATCACGTTGCAGAATCCTTCATCGATCAAAGGCATCGGCGATGATGCCGCTGTGATCGACCCGCAAGGGTTGCACCAGGTTATCACCACGGACATGCTGGTGGAAGGGGTCCACTTCGACCTGAGCTATGTGCCGCTGAAGCACTTGGGTTACAAAGCAGTGGTGGTGAACCTGAGCGACGTGTACGCCATGAATGCCCAGCCGCAGCAGCTTGTCGTGGGTCTGGCTTTGAGCAACCGGTTCCCGGTGGAGGCCATAGATGAGCTGTACGAAGGGATGTTATTGGCCTGCAAGCAGTATGGTGTAGACCTGGTCGGCGGAGACACCTGCAGCAGCACCAGTGGCTTGGTCATCAGCATTACAGCGATCGGCGCGGCAAAAATGGAAGACCTGGTCTACCGCAGTGGCGCAAGCGACAACGACCTGCTGGTGGTGAGCGGCGATCTGGGGGGCGCCTATATGGGCTTGCAGATCCTGGAGCGGGAAAAGGCCGTGTTCAAGGAGACCGGCGCACAGCCCGATCTGGAAGGGCACGACTACATCATCGAGCGCCAATTGAAGCCCGAAGCGCGGCAAGACATCATCGCGTTGTTGAAGAAGATGGAGGTGAAACCCACCAGCATGATCGACATCAGCGATGGCTTAGCCAGTGAGGCCATCCACCTCGCACGAGCTTCTGGCCTCGGTGTGCGCATCTACGACGCGAAGCTCCCGATAGACCCTACAACCTACCAAACCGCACGCGACTTCAACCTGGATCCCACCACGTGTGCATTGAACGGTGGCGAGGACTACGAACTGCTCTTTACAGTGGCCCAAGCCGACTTTGAGAAAGTGAAAGGGAATCCGAGCTTGAGCGTCATTGGCCACATGACCAGTGCTGCTTCAGGATATCAACTTGCAGACAAACAAGGCGGGCTGCACGAATTGGCCGCACAGGGTTGGGATGCGTTCCTGCAGCGCGACCGAGAAGCGTAAGCGCGAGTGGTCGGTTCTGTTCACGCAGCTTGTTGCACACGCAAGCTCCGCGCCTGCACTAAAGCGGCAAAAGGCTTTCCGGTCAATTTACTATCCACCCAGGCGATCGGATCCAAATGGTCGAACACGAGTCGTTCGAATGGGTCGGTCTCCAAGAGCACGATCGCATCGCGAAAGCATTGGTACACCTCTTTCCTCTCCACCGGATCGCGCGCCTTGATCACGCCACGTATCATGTTCAGCAATAGCGGTTCGAACCGGTGCATGCGTTTACGTGTGGAAAGCAGGCGGCTGGTGTTGCGCAAGGTGTAAGAAAGCAAGTCGAGTTTATCGGCGTCAACATGGGCGAGCAGGTGCAACATGCGCCCAAAGGAGATGATCTCCGCGCTTTCGTCCATGCGGATATCGTTCAGCAATCGGTGACCCCAACGCAGGGCTTGATCCGGCCGTCCAGCTCCCAAGTTGGCATAGGCCATCTGGTAGTAGAAAGAGGCCTTTCGCATAGGGCTGAGCCGCTGGGCATGTTGCGCCATACCACGCTCCACTACAGGTTGTAGTTCAAGCGCCTTGTCGAAGTGCCCTAAGCGCGTGTGGATGGATAGTTCCAAGCTGGTGCTGGTTGCAAAGAGCTTCAAGTCCAGATCCTCATTCTCCGGCATGTTCCAGCGACCGGGCAGCAACCGGAAATCCCGCAATAGTTCAAAGGCTTCGTCCGATCGGCCAAGGCTTACTTTCATATAGATAAGGTTGCTCAAGGTGGAGATCGCCAAATTGGGTTCTTCAATAAAGACGGGCCGGTTGGTTTCCAGCACGGAGAGGGCTTCTGCCAAATGGGTGGTACAGACCTGCATGGCTCCGGTGGCGAAAGCTGCGGCGCTGTGTGCGTGATGATAAAGGAAGCGCGCCCGTGGGCTGCGAAGGTTCGCTGGATCTTGTAGGAGTGGGTCCTTCAACAGACTTGCTACAAGGGTCATGGCCGCATCGTCCCGCGCTTGCCCGCTGCGGTATAGGTCCAGGAAAATTCGGCTCTTCAATGCCCAAAGGCGATTCAGTTCCTGCTCCTGCTCCAGCGTAGCCTGGCTTTCGGTTAGCAACTGGGCCAGCTTTTCAGGATCGGCATTCGCGTAGTTCCCGTGTTCCAGCAAGCGCTGTTCCCAGCGGTGTATGCCAAGCAAGGCCACCTGCCGATCATGCGTCTTGGCCAAGCGGCGGGCACTTGCCAGAAGACGCTCGGCATCCAAATACAGCGCTCGGGCATACAGGATCTCCACTTGGTGCATGGTGCGTGCCATTCGCGCATCGATCGAATTCTCCATGTGGAACGCATGCAGGCTGCGCAGCACGGCATCGTAGAGCCGGTGCCGAATGGTCGTGAACTGGTTCAACGAGCGTTTCCCTTTGAAGCGGCCCAGGATGAATTGCTCGTCATACACTTGCAAGGCGGCGAATGCATCGAAAAGTGCTTGTTGCTCGCGGTGCGAGCCAGGGGCCTGGCGGGAAGTGTACACTTTGAAATAGCGCTTCTCTGAGCCGGTCATCGACCTGATCAGGCGGTGTACGTGGTCCGATGAGGCGTTGTCCATGGTGGTTGCTTTAGATCAACCGGAAACTACGCGGCACCGCGCCAACACTTCATCTCAACCGCGAGGAATGGACGCAACGGTCGTAGGAACGGTAGTGCAGGGTGAAAATGAGAACGCCCCAAGCCGGGGCGTTCAAAACAGTTCTAGAAAGGAGCTCTACCGAGGCTTTTTACGGCTCTTTTCGCTATCCGAAAGATCATCACCATCATCACTGATCCCTTGGTCATCGCCTGTTAGCGTTGTATTGCCATTGGGAGGCGCGCTGCTCTCGTTCGTTAAGGGCTTTTCCGTCGATGTGCCACTCGTGTCCTTGGCTTTCGCAGTTCCTTGGTCTTGCAAAGTGTCGTCAGAGCCAGAACCGCAAGGCTGCACGCCGTCTTCCTTGGAACACGCCGTAAAAAGCAGGCCAATAAGCAATAGGGTGGGGAGGGGCCGTAGCATGGATTCTTCTTAAAGTGGACCAAAGGTAATAGGTCCGGCTGTCTTTTGCAAGTTGTCATCGGCCTTTTTCCAACCGCCGGTCAACGGCAGCTCGATGGTGACTTGCGTGCCTTTCGATCGTCCTGTGGCGGGATCAAGGCGGTCTCCAGGGCCTTTGATCCGAATATCGGTCAGTTCCAAGTTGCGTAGTACATCGGCCCGGCCCTTGGTTATTTCGATACCCCGGGAGATGTGATCACCTGGATCGTCGGCTTTCGCTTCACGGCTTCTGGCCATGCCGATGCCGTCGTCAATGATCAGTACTTCGATCCGGTCCAAACCTGAACGCCGTACCCAAATATCCACCCTTCCAGGGCTTTCCATGGGTAGGATACCGTGCCAGATACTGTTCTCCACATAAGGTTGAAGCATCATGGCGGGCAATTTGGCTTCGCGGAGGTCCAAGCCCGGTTGGGTATGAATGTGGTACTCGAACTTGTCCTTGAAGCGCATGTGTTCCAGCACGAGATACAGTTCCAGCCGCTCCAGTTCTTCAGCCAGCGAGGTGGTGTCGTTCTGGCTGGCATCCAGGTTCTTACGGATCAACTTGGCGAAACTGGTGAGGTAACGGCTTGCTGTGGCGCGATCTTGTTTGTTGATGTGGTATTGGATGCTATTGAGCGCATTGAATACGAAATGACGGTTCATATTGGCGTTCAACGCTTGTTGCTCCAGCTGCAACATGCGGGAGCGGAGCATGAGCTGTCGCGTTCGCTCGCCACGTTGGCGTTGCGCGGCGCGATAACGGATGATCCCGAATGCGGCACCGAACAAGCCCAGAACACAAGCAAGAAAGAACCACCAACGCAACCAGAATGGTGGCGTGATCACGAAAGTGAGCGAGGCGCTTGGGCCCCAATCACCCGCCCCAATACGCGACATGACCTCGAAGGTGTAGGTGCCTTGAGCGAGGTTGCTGTAACTGGCGAAGCGCGCCTCTGTGGGTGGCAGCCAATCCTGATCGAACCCCTGAAGGCGATAACGGTATTGGACCTGATCAGGGTCTGTTAAGGAAATGGCGAGGTAGTCGAAGGTGAGATAGTTCCTTCGATAGTCCAAAGTCAGCCCGATCGGGAGACCGCTCGCATCGATCCCGGAGCTTCGGCTGGACCAATCGGTGGGTTGAAGGAAGGAGCGCACACCAGTGATCCGCGCTGCTTGGATAGTGCGTTGGTCGGCCCGGTCATGAAGTTGAGACTGGTGTTGCACCAAGCCCGCAGACCCACCCATGAGCAATCGCCCGCGTGGATCCATATAGGCTGAATTAAGATTGAATTCCAAGCTCCGCAGCCCATCATTCGTGGTGATGTGCTCCGCGCCGGTCCCGTTCATCAAGAACGTATCCGGATGCAACGCGAAAAGTCCGTTGTTGGTGCCGATCCATAGTCGGCCCCAAGCATCTTGGGTCAAGAGGTCGATGTAATTCGATCCGAAATCCTCGGCAAGGCGAAAGCGCTGGACCTTGCCGTTGTGGATACAATTCAACCCATTGGCAGTGCCCGCCCACAGTCGTCCCTTCCCATCACGAAGCAGGCAGTGTACGATGTTGTCACTTAACCCTTGCGCTTTGGACCACCGCGTGAATTGCGTCCCATCGAAGCGTTCCACACCCTGGTCCGTTGCAAGCCAAAGGTTTCCGATGCCATCGCTCACCAGGTCACGAACCGAGCGACCAGGACCTTCGGGGCCAGAGGGGTGATGGATGATAGCGCCTGAGGCGGTCAACCCAGCAAGCCCTTCCCGCATGCCGAACCACATGGTGCCATCGCTCCCTTCCAGTAAAGAAAGGACAGGTTGATCAGCGAAGGGCCCGTCCGGGGGTAACAGATGTACCTTGCCATTGATCAATTTCACAGCACCTTCACTGGTGCCGAACCAAAGCACACCATCGCTATCGCTGGCGCCACACCATACCGTGTTGTTGGGCAGGCCATCCAGGGTATTCACCATGGCCATGCCGTCCATACGGCAAATGCCATTGTCATAGGTGCCCAACCAGATGTCACCTTTGCCATCGGCGGTTATGTTCATGATCAAGTCGCTGCAAAGCCCATCCTTGATCGTGTAGGTAACAAAACGATCACCGGCGTATTTGAGAACACCAGCGCCATCTGTACCGAACCAGATGTTGCCCTCTGTATCCTGGTAGGCGCACCAGATGTTGTCATTCGGCATGCCTTGGTGGATGGTGAAGACACGCATGCGGCCTTGATCCAGCATATTCAGCCCGAATTTGCTTCCGACCCATAGCCGGTCCTGGTCATCCACGAGCAAACAGCGCACATTGTTGCGCAACAAGCCATTCTCTTCATCATACACCTTGGTGGAACCATCCAGGCTTATGCGATACAAGCCGTCGATCACCGTACCTACCCACCAACTGCCATCGCCCGCCTCGGCCAAGGCGTTGATCGTTTTTGGTTCAGAATCACCCACGGGCACGATATGGCAGATACCCTGATCCCAAACCAATAGGCCGTTCCGCAGCCCGATCAGTAGTCGTCCATCCGTCAACATCAACAAGCTGCGCACATTGGCAGCCGTATCTGCAGGGTAGCCATCCAGCGGCCGTATCCCAATGCTGTCGCGCACGAAAACACCGCCACCATCCGTGCCGATATAGACCCGGTCGTATTGGTCCGCAGCAAGGCCTAGAATACGCGTTCCCTTGCTGGCCGCTGGTAGGGGTTCCGGGATCAAGGCGACACCGCTCCAAAGCACCAGTGCACTGCCCGATGCCATGAAGAGTCGGCCACGAGCATCTTTGATGACCGCGCTTACTTGAGGGTCTGGAAGGCCATCGGAAATTGCGAAGTTCTTGAAGGTGCGCCCATCGAAGCGGCTGGCGCCACCCAAGGTGCCGAACCAGAGGTAGCCTTGACCATCCTGGGCCATGGACCGCACCTGGCTTTGGGCCAGACCATCCTTGGTGGAAAGTTGGGAGAAGCTGTGTTGCTGTGCTGATGCGCTTGGTAGGAGCACGCCAAGGAACAGGGCCGTTGCAAGGGCGTTGAAGCCGGGCTTCACAGGTGTTAGAACGTGTTGATCAGTCCTAGGAAATCTGGCAGGCGGCGACGAGAGACCGGGATCAACGATCCATTGTCCAACACGGCCATGTTGCCTTCGGCCCGATTGAAGCCCTTCAAATGGCCCAAATTGATGATGAAGGATTTGTGCACACGGAAGAAGGTCTTGGGGTCCAAATTGGTCTCGAAAACGCGGATGTGCTTACTGCTCACAGTTCGTTTCCCATCCTTCAAATAGATCGTCGTGTAGCTGTCGTTCGCTTCCAAATAGAGGATGTCCTCGTGCTTCAAGAGCACCAAGCCTTCCCGACCGGGGACCGCCACACGCGAACTAAGCGGAGAGGCGGGGTCCTTCATCAGCGCAGCAATGGCAGAGGGCTGTGTGCTACCCAGCTCATCCGACAAGCGATGCAGCTTTTTCACTGCCCGTTGAAGCGCATCCACATCCAACGGTTTTTCCAGATAGTCCAACGCATTCTGTTGGAAAGCCTTCAGCGCATATTGATCGTATGCTGTGGTGAAGACCACCGGCAGGTCGAGCTCGGCAATGGAGGCGAGCAGTGCGAAACCATCTTCTCCAGGCATCTTGATATCCAGGAACAAGGCGTTGGGTTGCAATGCGTGGATCTTCTCCCGGGCCTCCGGGGCGCTACCGGCTTGTCCAACGATCTGCACCTCCGGGCAGTGTTCCTCCAACATCAGTCGAAGGTTGTCGCGTGCGTCCGCTTCATCATCCACGATCAGTGCGCGTAAGCTCATGGTAAGATCCTTTGCGGAAAATTAGGCTAAGTCGCGTAAGCGTGATGAACAGACCGATGAACGGTGCGTTCGATCGGAACAACGGGGATCGCATCGGTGCGGATACTTGTTCATTCCAAAGTGTAAAGGTCGCGGATGTTGGCGGGTTGGTGGTGGCCGGCTGCCGCTCATTACCCATTTGCCCCCTTTCCTCGTTCGTCACTTTTCAAACGGACCGTGCCATGGTAGTTTGGACCTGCGAACGAGATAAACCCAAAGCGATGCGAGTCATTCACCATACAGAAGGTTCCAAAGCGGGTCTTTGGATCTTCAACGATCAAGGGAGTTAGGTCATATCCGGATATGCTGTTGCGACTGGAATAGGTTGGTTCGGTGTTTTGGTTTGGTGGTGGGAACCCGGTCGGCCAATTGGCCGGCCGGGTTCTTGGTTCAGGAACCCTTCAGGACCGGGTCGCGTACAACGGCACAACTCCTGGTATCATGGAACACACAACAAGCCACATACGCGTTCGCATCGACCAGATCGAACGCCTGTTGATGTTCGATTACGAACCTGCTACGCGAGAAGCCGTGTTCGACATCTGTGATGACCACGGGCACATCGTCAAAAGCGGGCAGGTCAATGGTCAGGAAACACACGTTCGCATCACCGATCTGGATGGTGAGGACTATTTCTTGATGGTGTTGGATGGAGAGACCTCCACCGTGAAGCCTTTTCAATTGAGAAAGGCCTCGTGATCACATCATTGCCCATAGTGCCTGTATACCGGGCGCTGTCCATAGCTGGCAATGTGCTGGTGAAGAACGAGCGCGGCGAATTGTACCATACTATAGTGGTGTACACCACACTCCTCGATGAGGTGTACGTGGTGAAGGCCGGGCGCTGACCTTTCTTCCATTCCAACTTCCTCCTTGTTCTGCTGTACCGACCGTTCGTATGCTGAACATGCGCGTTCCTCGTGAACCGTTGGCAACATCGCGCCGGTGATGATAGGTTCGAGGTGCGCAACGGTCACATCCGCAGCGCCAGCATAATGCGGAACAAATACGCTCTCCTCCTTCTCTTGTGCGTTTGCAGTTCACAGCAGTCGTGGGCGCAGGCGTTCGGTGAACTCAACATCAACAATGTGCGCGCGCGGTTCTATGCGAATGGGCGTGTGGGGCTCGACACTGCCTCAGGACTGCCGAATTTCGAAGTGCCAGAAGGTGGCGCAGCACACCCCATCTCCTCAGGTGGGATCTGGGTAGGGGGCGAGACGAGTGGTGGACAAACTCGAGTCTCTAGCACGATGTACGACACCGATGGCACCATGCACTTCTTCCCGGGGCCGTTGACCGTTGACGGATCCGCCACTACCACCCAGCTGATCTCCGATCAATTCAACCACGTTTGGAGCGTGACACGCGCGGAGGTTGCGCTGCACTTGGCATACTACCAGTGCCTCAGCGATCCGAACTGTGATGTGGCCAGTGAGTTCCCCGGCGGCTACACCATTCCCACTTCGTTCATGGACTGGCCTGCGATCGGTGACGTGGCCCAAGGCTACGACCTCTATCTGGCGCCTTTCTACGACTTCGATCTGGATGGAGATTACGACCCCGCAGCCGGAGATGCGCCGTGCATTCTCGGAGATCAGGCGCTCTACAATGTGTTCAACGACCACCTCGGCATTAGCAATGGGAACCTGTCTTTGGGTGTTGAGGTGCAAGCGATGCCCTTCGCATTCAACTCCGGCAACCACATGCTGGGCCAAACGGTCTTCGTGCGTTACCACCTCATCAATCGCAGTTCAGCGACCTATGCCAACACGATGCTCGGTTTCTTCAACGACTTCGACCTCGGCTGCTCCGAGGATGACTTTATTGGATGCGACCCTTCGCGCAACCTGGCCTACGCCTACAATTGGGACGACGACGATCAGAACTGCCTGGGTGTACAAGGCTATGGCGCGCAACCGCCTGCGTTCGGCGTGGTGCTGTTGAAGGGCCCGCTGTTGGACGCGAATTCTACGGACGACGATGCAACGAACGTCCTGCCGAACTGGAACGGACAGGGCTTCGATGACGGCACTCCCGACAACGAACGTTTCGGGCTCTCCCACTTCACGTACTTCCAACGTTCGGGTCCCAATTGCTGCAACGACCCGTCATCCACGATGCACTCGTACGGCTATCTGCGGGGCATCTGGAAGGATGGTGTAACGATGAGCTATGGAGGAGTGGGCTACAACCCGGACCCGACCGCATTGCAGTGTGCGTTCATGTATCCGGGTAGTGGTGATCCGGTTGGTGCGGGTACGGGTGGGCTCGTGCAAGGTGCATGGAGCGAATCGCAGCAGGTGTTCCCCGATCGCCGAGGACTCATGAGCATGGGGGCGCTCACCCTGGATCCGGGCGAACACATAGACCTGGTGTTCGCGTACGTCTACGCGCGGGCCGCGAGCGGTGGTGCTTTTGCGAGCGTGGCTGCATTGCAAGCGCGGGTCGATTCCGTGCGCGCTTTTGCGCAGACCCTACCCATTTGGAACGTGATGGAGGAGGATGCCTTCGGCGGCTCGTGTGCGGACTATCCATTCCTAGGCGTTGGGGAGGCGAATGAAGTTGGGCGCCTCGCACTCTTCCCATCACCAGCCACCGATCAAGTCCAGTTCGTTGCCCCGCGCGAACTCATTGGCGGAATGCTCACCGTGCGAGATGCGACCGGGCGCGTGGTCTTTCAGCAACGGATCCTGCCCGAAACGAACCGGATCGAGATCGGTGAACTGGCCAAGGGCGTGTACACCTGCGAAGCGGTTGCCTTGCGTGCGCGCTTCAATGGCCGCTTTGTAAAACAGTAGCGGCGCGTATGGACGGCTATGGACGCTGCCGACCGCAGCGCCTATAGCCGTCCATAATGTTCATCTATGGCTGGGCCAGCGCTTTCTTCTTGGCGCGGTCCATCATCTCTTCCACCGCAACCGCCTCCAACGGATCGTTCGCGAACAGGTCGACGGCCCATCGCGCGTCAGCAGGATGTTGTTCTCCAACTGGATCCCCAGCTTCTCCTCGTGCGACTTGCACGGGTCTATGAACTGTTGGCGGTGGCCGTTGAACAGGTCGGCGAGCATGGAGCGAAGTTATTCTAATTCGCATTAGATAACGAAGTAATTATCCATGACCATGCGGTTATGGATCTGACTCGTTCCGGATGCTGTTCCAAGTGTGCGAGACCTTCGAC
>Ga0209490_10006680_pt1 | contig 10374 bp, 6 predicted proteins | sample MAT06_FD_187209 | JGI IMG/M metagenome (GOLD analysis project Ga0209490, IMG submission 187209) | Freshwater microbial communities from Lake Fryxell liftoff mats and glacier meltwater in Antarctica - MAT-06 (SPAdes) (version 2) | ecosystem: Environmental > Aquatic > Freshwater > Ice > Liftoff...
CCAACCCCGTGAAATCCACCGTCTCACTTAATCGCTGCGAGCGACCCATTCGCGGGTTGTAGCTGACTGATGCATTCAGCGACGCGACCAGAGCGCGATTTTGAGCCGAGCGCTGTACCTGCCGGGAACCGACGACGGGTGCCGCAGACAGACTCGTTCCGTTACCTCCCAGATTACCTAGCCAGATTCGTGCCCCCGAACGCCCGCCACCGACACCCTGTGCTAAAGCCTTTCAACACTTATCGTTAAGCAAAACACGTGTCCGATTTCTACGCGACCTGAGAGACGTCGAAGAACGGAAGCGTGGCGCGATCCGAACAAATGTGTCGCGCCACCAACACTTCAGATGTCTCCATGGTCGGCAATTTTTTCCTTGAGTCGACAATCCGAGTTTCTGAGCCGCTTTGGGGATGGGCGCTCAAGAGTGTGAGAACCGCCTCTGTCTCGCTCGCCACCATACCCGTGGTGATGGGTCGGGAACGGTACGCTGCGGGAGGGCAGTCCATCGACTTCCCACACCCCGATTTCAGTTCCTATCACACGGTCGTGCATTTGAATAGCTTCACGGCACAGGCGGGCACAGGCGGACGTAACCGAGTGGTTTCCGGCTCACATCGCACGCGCTGGTTCCGCATGATTTCCTCAGTCTCGCTGTCACGATCCTAGCCGGAGTAAGTTCTGCCGTCGACGTGTTCGAAGTGTGGCGCGCCTACTGCATCCGACGCGATTTTCTGCAGCCGGTGCGGAATGAACTTCACGCTCGAGTTTTCAGTCGCCCGTGTCCCGGTGACTGCCGATCTGAGCGATGCAGTGCAGCGGCTGAACGCCTCGCTGGCGGGTCGCTACTCCGTGTCGCGAGAGCTCGGGCGCGGCGGCATGGCGACAGTGTACCTCGCCAACGACGTCAAGCACGATCGCGAAGTCGCCATCAAGGTGATTCTTCCCGAGATGGCCGCGACCATCGGTGCCGACCGCTTCGAGCGCGAAATCAAGGTCGCCGCCAGGCTGCAGCATCCGCACATCCTCGGCATGTTCGACTCCGGCGTGTCGGATGGGCAGATGTACTACGTCATGCCATTCGTGAAGGGTGAGTCGCTGCGTGATCGCATCGACCGGGATGGACAGCTCTCGGTGGACGACGCGATCCGGATCACGATCGAAGTGGCGGGCGCGCTGGGGTTTGCGCACCAGCAGGGCATCATCCATCGCGACATCAAGCCGGAGAACATTCTGCTCTCCGGAGAGCATGCTCTGGTGGCGGACTTCGGGATTGCGAAGGCGGTCAGCGATGCCGGCACGCAGAAGCTGACGCAGACTGGCATGGCAATCGGCACGCCGGTGTACATGGCGCCGGAGCAGGCTGCGGGCGAGACAGTCGGCCCGACGGCCGATCTCTACAGTCTGGGATGCATGCTGTACGAGATGCTCGCTGGCGAGCCGCCGTTCACGGGCAAGAACGCGATGGCGATCATGGCGCGGCACGTCATGGAGCAGGTGCCGAGTGTCCGGATCGTCCGCAACGCCGTGCCGGAGGAGGTGGAGGAGGCAATCTTCGCCGTGATGGCCAAAGCCCCTGTCGATCGGCCGCAGACGGCCGAAGCGTTCGTGGAAATGATGGGCATGCCGATGAACGGCTTCACCAGCAGCATGCGCACGCGTGGCGGTGCCCGTCGCATGACGTCGTCGTATCGTGTGCCCGAGGAAGAGCTGGTACCACCGAAGCCGGCGTGGCGTACACCGCTGCTCGCTGGTGTGACCGCGCTCGCGCTGGCCGGTGGCGGCTTTGGTGTCTGGCGGATGACCGCCGGTGCGCCGAAGGCCACCAGTGGTCCGGAATCGCGTCGTCTGGCGGTGCTGTACTTCCAGGACCTCAGTCGCGACTCATCACTCGGTCCGGTCGCCGACGGTCTCACGGAAGAGCTCATTCGTACGCTCTCCACGACGGCCAGTCTGACGACGATCTCACGCAGCGGTGTGGAAAAATACCGGAACTCCGCCGTGACGCCGGACAGTATCGCGCGGGCGCTGCGCGTCGGCTATCTCGTACGCGGAGATGTGGAGAACGACGGGGCGACGGTGCGCGTGAATGTGCGACTCGATGACGGCAGCGGCGTCACGTTGCGTCGCGCGACCTTCACCGGTACCGCGGCCAACCAGCTCGCACTGCGCGACACGATCGCGGTGGTGGCGTCTGATATCATCCGGCAGGAACTCGGCCAGGATCTGCAGCTCAAGGAGCAGCGATTCCGCACGTCGAGCAAGGACAGCTGGCTGCTGTCGCAGCGCGCGGAGCAGCAGTGGAAGCAGGCCGAGGCAGCATTGGCGAAAGGTGATGCCCCGATGGTGGCCGCGCGGTTCACCAGCGCAGACTCTCTCTTCGCGATCGCCGAACAGGCCGATCCTCTGTGGCCGGAGCCGCTCACGCGGCGGTCAGCGATGGCATATCGTCGTGCGAGGCTGGCCGGTCGCGACGCATCGGCGATCGCGCAATGGGTAGGCGTCGGCATTGCACTCGCCGACAGCGCCCTGGCGCTCGACAAGGACAATCCCGATGCGCTCGAGGCGCGCGGGAGCCTGCGATATTTCGGGTGGTTATCGGGGATCGAAAGCGACGCGGCGAAGAAGGTCGTGGACCTCCGCGACGCGCGCACGGATCTGGAGCGCGCGACGACGCTGAATGGCCGTCAGGCCGGCGCCTACGCGCAGCTCTCGCACCTGTACTATCAGACGTCGAACACGACGACGAACGACGTGCTGATCGCGGCCCAGCGAGCGTACGAGGCCGACGAGTTCCTGGCCAACGCGAATGTGATCCTGTCGCGGATGTTCAACGCGAACTACGATCTGGGGCAGTTCGACCGGGCGTCGCAGTGGTGCGCGGAGGCGCGGAAGCGATTCCCGAAGGATGTGCGCGCGATGCGCTGCCGTCTCTACATGCTGACGACACGGGTGCAGGAGCCGAACATCTCGGCTGCCTGGGCGATTGCCGATTCCGCGGTGGCGCTGGCGGCACCGGCCGCGCAACCGCTCGAGCGGTTGACGGAAAACATGCTCGTCGCCGCCGTCATTGCGCGCGCGTCGAAGAAGGGCAAGCCGGCACTGGCCGACAGTGCACGTGCGGTCGCAAAACGATCGATCGGCGACCCGACGATCGACCAGCTGCGCGAACTCGCCTTCTACGGCTCGTTCGTGTACGCGCTGCTCGGGGATGCGGACGAGACGATCCGGCTCCTGACGGAGTTTCTGGCGGCGAATCCGCAACGGGTGGAATCGCTGCGAAACGATCCGGGGTGGTGGTACAAGGACCTCGAGGGGAACCCGAAATTCAAGCAGGCGCTCGGCGCGAACTGAGCGGAGGTTCGTGTCGGCCGTGGACCTATCGCCCGCGGGCGCCCGGTACGACTGAGGCGCGCCGCCAACGGGGCGCGGTGTCGGGGCCAGTGGCACGCCGAAAGACTAGGCGCGGTTTAGGGGACCGGTGCCACTTCGCTGGATGAGTTAGCTTGCTATAATCTGCACAACGCTCCATTTCCACGGCACTGTAACAAACGCTCGACTTCCATTCTGGCAGATTGGGCGCGGTTCCACGTCACTGCACTCCGCCAAGGCTTACCAAAATGCGCCGTCTCACGATGCTGTCCCGCGTCGTCGCGCTGATCGGGCTCGCTGTCCTCACCGCATGCGGTGGCGAGTCCCGTACAGACGCACTCCCGACGAACCCCGCTCAAACGATTGCGCCGACATCGTCAGGAGGCAGACCGAGCCTCGCCGTTGCGCCCGGCACGTGCATCACGTACGCCGCGCTGACGCAGGCGGCGATCGACGCGTTCGGCTCCGGTTCGCCCAATGTCAGCTCCGTGCTCGGCAAGCTGAACAACCTGAAGAACCAGATCAATGCCGGGAGCTTTTCGGCCGCGCGACAGCAGGGCTACGACATCATTGAGTTCACCGTCCGCAAAAACTCGCAACGAGCCCTCGGCGGCTCGACGACGCAGATCCTCGCGTTCGTGAATGCGGTGTCGTGCTTTTCGGGGCTGAACGTCACGATCAACGATCTCGACAACACGTATTTCATCCTGCCGACGGATGCTCCACAGACGCTCGTGACGAACAATGGCCTGGCAGGGATTTCATTGCCTGGCAACCCGGTCACCGAGCCGTCGATTCTGGATATCGAGCAGATCCCGTTCACAGGAGCTCCAGGCGCAGGCCCGCTGGACACGAAGCTCGACCAGTATCCCGGCTTCTATGACTTTCAGCTAATTTCAGCGAACAACATCGGACTCGCGCCCGGGGTCACGGCAACGATCGCGGTCTGTCCGCTTCCGGGCATACCGACAGCGATTCTCAACCGCCTCCGCCTGGGCCACGGCGCGAGTGCTGGCTTCGAGATCACTCCGCCCGCCGCCGGCTTCCTGACCTGCCCTGTCTCGCTCGGAAGCAACGCAAATCCCGGCTTCTTCGGGAAGGTTGCGGCCTTGTTCACGCCACGCGTGGCCTTCGCTGCGACGACCACGTTCTTTGGTGGCGGCGTTGGCGGCACTGTCACGGAACTGAGTCCGTTTGCGCCCGTCGATCCTGAGCTGAACATGGGCGGCGGCGGCGTTGGCGGCACGGTCACGGAGCTCCGGATCCTGAACCAGATCTCGGCAAACGTTGCGCAAAGCGGTTGCTCGAAGACGGAAGCGCCAGTCGGCGCGAGCTTCGCTCCGGAATGCCGCCCGACGGTCACTCTCATTACAGAGCTCGGCACAAAGCTCAACGGTGCGCCAATCACCTTCAACGTGCTCTCCGGTGGTGGCAGAACGGCGCCACAGGACGCAAACGGAGCGTGTGGCGCGTCAGGAACGATGGCGGTGGTGAACACCGCACTCGGCTCGGCAACGGCCTGCTGGACGCTCGGCAGCACGCCGGGATCCAACACGATCTCCGCCACCGCCGCTGCTGGTGGCGATGTGCCGAAGAAGGCCGTCATCACCAATAACGGATTTGTCTTCTCGGCGATCGCGAACGGCCCGTCTGCCTTCGCCTTCAACGTGCAGCCGGCCGCAGGCAGCCCGCTCGTTGCCGGGACGAACATCCCGGTGACGGTCACCGCTGTGGACAAGAACGGTGTCACCGTCGCCGCGTTCAGCGGCCCGGTCACGCTGTCGCTCGTCACCGGAACGTTCGCCGGCGGCCTGACGTCATACACCGCGACGGCCACCGCCGGCGTTGCGAGCTTCCCGTCCGTCTCGATCACCAAGACAGGCACCGGCTACCAGCTGAGGGCCTCCGGCACCTACGCCAGCACGCCATTCACCTCAACGGGCAACGCGTTCGAAATATTGCCCGCGGCGGGGACGACGCTCGCGATTGTCAGCGGCAACGTTCCAACGCAAAACGCACTCGCGGGTACGGTTCTGCCGAACAACCCGACTGTCAGGCTCACCGACATCTACAGCAATGTTGTCACAGGTGCGACGATCGATTGGTCGGCTGGCGGCAGCAGCGGTGGCAGCGTGACACCGCTCACGTCCGTCACTGATGCGAACGGTCAGGCCTCCACGGTCTGGACGGTGGGAGCGGGTGCCAACGAACTCCGCGCGCGGTTCACGGATGCGGTGTCGGTGCTGTTTACCGCCACCGGTAGAGTGCCGGCACTCGTGACACTGAATCAGTGCCTGCCTTCGGGTGGCGGCGATCCTTTCGATCTGCCTGGGGCAACCGGGAACGCGTTCTACATCCCCGATCCCAGAAACGGCAACACGATCAGGCAGATCACCCTGTTCATCTCGGCGGCGGGTAGCGCCAGCTCGCCGACTGAGTACCTGCTTGAACTGGCTGTGCAACGCAGCACGTTCGATACGGTGCCGAACCCGGCTAACCAGCGCCAGCTCGTGCGGGCCAACGTATTCCTGCGCGGTAGCAGCAGCGAGCAGAAGGCGGTCACGTTCGCTCTCACCACGCCGATCGTCGGCGCGAATGGCACAAGCGCCAGGCCGGTCATGATGCGGCTTCGCGCGGTCACGAACCCCGATGGGAGGAAGCTCAGCTTCAACACCGGACCGTGTTCGCCCGGGACGAGCTGCCGGCCGCCGAGCGGCTGTAACGCCACGGAAGTGAGCAGCCCGATGCCGTTCCCATTGGGTACGTTCTTGCGAAGGAGCGTCGCAATCACGGTCAGCGGCAATAACTGATCGTCAGGCGATGAAGTAACGCCGGGCCGGATAGTCTCACTATCCGGCCCGGCGTTCGTTTTGGCTTCGCTGCTTGTCGCCGCCACGTGCTCGAGGGGCGATCGTCCTCGCGGTGAGCGCCTCGATGAAGGCCCGAAAACCGCATCCAGTTTCCAGGCGCTGCAGTTGCCCTTTTCGACGCTCCGAACGCGCTTTGGTCATCGATTCAGCGCTGGCGGATCCAACCGGCCGGTAGAACGACGCGTATGACGGTTGCCGTGTCGCTACGCTTCTTCGGCACCCAGCCCAGGGACCAGCACTCTTACCGGCTCGCCGGCCGGAAGAAGCGCTCGACGGCGAGCTTGCCGATCGCCACGCCCATCGCCTTCCCTGCGTCGAGAGAGAATCGGTAGTGCGCGCCGGCCAGAAGCCGGGATTCCGACACCTCATCCATGTACGACTCGGCGGTCGGATAGCGCCGCATCAGCGCCCCCTCGATCTCGATCACGATGGTCGGCATGCGGTCCCCGAACTCCGCCCGGATGACCGTGCCGACGGCCGCGGAGGATACACAGTGGCCGCACGGATACTCCGGATGCAACGGCGTTTCCATCAGCGGTGTCCAATCCGCGTCGGGAACGGTCCGGTCGTTGCCGTCCAGTGCGCCGCCCCGAATCGCGGTGATCGGTCGCCAGAAGTTCCACGCGTACTTGGCTTCGAACAGCGCCACGTACGCATCGGCCCACGCCATCTCAGCAAGGGCCAGGAAACGTGCATCGTCCACCAGACTCCGCCCTGGCAGGCCCACCAGCTGGCGGAGGACGATGCGCACGCTGCGGTTTGGCCAGAACTTGCCCATGTCCGTCTGAACCTCGCTGCGTGCAGAGCCCGACTTCGCCCCCATCCGGCGGACCTCCTCGTAGTCCCGACTCCATATCTCGCTGGTCAGCGACGGCGGTGCCGGCGACCGGAGCTCGCTGGCCGTCCGCAACACCCACGGGGTCGACTGCGACCACCCAAGGCCGATCTGGGTGGACGTCGGGACGTATACACCGGCCGTTGTGGGTGAGTAGTAGCCGTCGAGCCCCGTCGACCTCGCGGTGGCCCGCGCCGCGATGATTGCCGCGGCCGCTTTCTGGCCCACCGCGACACCGCTGGCGCGTGCAGCACTCTCAGTCACCAGCGCGAGAGAGGACGCCAGCACACCATCCGCCTCCCTTTGCTGTTTGGGGCAGTACTTCACGAGCACGTCGTGGGCGGCTTGCGCGGCTGCAGCCTCAGGGGAGCTTCCTGGTGCCGCCGCGATCTTTTCCGTGAACGGCTGGTACTTGCCCGCCACCGCGTTGACAGCCTCGAACATCGCCACGAACAGCATGGCCCTCATGTCTCGCGGAGTGGCCCCGTCGCCGGTGGTATTCTGGTCGCACCTGTTCTGCGGCTCCACCCAGCGGAGCAGCACGTTGTCGACCACGCCGCCCTGCGCCAGCGCGGGCAGTGTCAGCGCCAGGAGGCTGGCGGAGAGTACAAACACCTGTGCGAAAATTCGGCGCATGAAAGGGAGCTGTTGACGTGAAGAGCGTGTGGAACGAAGCACAGGGAAATTGCAGCCGCCGCGCCCGCCGAGCAATGAGTCCGCCAGCGCGTACGCTCCCAGTCTTCGCGCTCGGCTGGCGCGACTGGGTGACCGACGATCGTGACTTGAACGCGTACTGAGCCACGCCACGACGTTCTGGTCTGATCGAGTCGAAACGGCCAGCGTTACCTCGATCGGGACGAACGGGTCACCCGGCGAATCCGTCCGGCATCTGCACGTCCTCGTCGTCGCACCCGAACCGAGCGATGTCGCCGGCGCGCTCCGGGCACTGCGCCGACAATCGCTGACGTGTGCCGCCCTCATACATCGCACCGGTGAAGCCAGGTGCCATGGTGCACCCAAAGAGCGCATACCGACCACCGGCGACCAGATGGCCCGCCTGCCACACCCCGGCCGGAACCACGAACTGCACGTGCTGGCCAGCCAGCGGATCGCCGCCCAGTGTGACGTCGCTGCTGGTACCATCCGGGAAGAGCAGGATCAGCCGCAGCGGATCGCCGGCGTAGAAGTGCCACACCTCGTCCACCGGCAGGCGATGAAAGAGCGAGTGGCTCGGCGGGTCGTCGCAGTACATCCCGATCATCGCCGTCCCTTGCGGCCCACCGCCGTCGACATTGCCGCTCGATCGATAGGTGCTGGCGAAGAGCGTCCCCTCGCTTGGCAGCGTCGTGAGGCCGAAAAGTGCGATGAGCTGTCGAACGTCGTCGGTCATGTTGGTGGCGCAGAGTGGATTAGATGCCTGCACGATTCTATCGATCGATCATGCGCATCGGGATCTCGGCGTAGCGATCTCCGTGAATCGTGATTCGCGACGTCGCATCTTCCATCTCCGCCAGGTCATCGCTGGTCAGCACGACGCTGACACTCGCAATGTTCTCTTCCACACGTGAGCGGCGACGAGTGCCGGGAATCGGGATGATATCCGTACCCTGATGCAGCAACCACGCCAACGCGATCTGCGCCGGCGTGCATTCTCTCTCGTCTGCAACACGCACGACCAGCTTCACCAGCGCCTGATTCGCTGCGCGGTTCTCGGCGCTGAAGCGCGGAAGGCCGTTTCGGAAATCGGTGGCATCGAATTCGGTCTCGGCCGAGATGGTGCCGGTCAGGAAGCCTCGGCCGAGTGGACTGAACGCCACCAGTCCGATCCCCAATTCGCGCAGTACCGGAATGATCTCCGGCTCGAGGTTGCGCTCCCAGAGTGAATACTCGCTTTGCAGCGCACTGATCGGATGTGTGGCATGTGCACGCTGAATCGTCTGCACGCCGGCCTCCGACAGCCCGAGAAAACGTACCTTCCCTTCGTGAACCAGATCGGACATGGTTCCCACCACATCCTCGATCGGGACATCCGGATCAACCCGATGCTGGTACAGCAGATCGATACGATCGGTGGCGAGACGACGCAGCGAACCTTCGACAGCGTCGCGAATGCTCCTGGGGTGACTGTCGACACCATTCATGGCGCCGTCCTCGAGACGGAATCCGAACTTGGTCGCGAGCGTCACGCGTTCACGGCCGCCGCGACCGAGCTGTTTCACCGCCTTGGCGATGAGGACTTCATTGGCGTACGGCCCGTACACCTCTGCGGTGTCGAGAAAAGAACAACCGAGTTCGATCGCGCGGTGAATGGCGGCGATCGATTCGGTTTCATCACGCTCTTCAGGCGGGCCGTACGACTGGCTCATGCTCATGCATCCCAGACCGAGGCGCGAGACGGTCAGGCCGGACGTGCCGAGCGGGGTGGTGGAGAGCATCGAAAATCGAGGCTGAAGTGAGACGTTGCAGTCTGCGTACGCGAACTCGAACGCCGTAATCTACGCGCTCAGCGTCCACGACTTCAGCAGGGCGTCAGCGGCACTCCGCCACGCTCCGTCGTCACACCAGCATCACCCCGCGGTCACCGTCCGCCGCGTCTGCCGGTACAGCCACCAGATCAGCGCCACAAACACGATCACGCCACCCCACAGCGCGACCGGCTCGAAGCTCTTTCCAACGACAGCCAACGGTGAATCGCTTCCGGACGCCGCAACGACGCCGGCGAACGCCACACCGAACAGACTCTCCCCGACGATGAGTCCCGTCGCCGCGAGTATCCCGAATCGCCTGGCCGTCTCCGGATCGCGCTGACGATCGGCCCAGGCGTCGTAACGATGCCCGAGAACGGCACCGACGACGATCAGAAACGTCAGCGACATCGGGAGATACACGCCCATGCCGACACCGAGTGGTGGCAGGCGCAGCTTCTTCGCGCGCCCGAGCGCCTCATCGACCATCACGATCACCACACCAATCAACGCGCCGAGGCCAAGCAACGGCCATTCCAGATCGCCGCCAAGCACACCCTTCGCAAGCGCCGAAATCAACAGCGCCTGCGGTGCGGCGAGGGCCTGCTCTCGCGCACCGGGGGCACCGGCGAAACCAAAGGCGTTGTTGAGCAGATCGAGCACGCCGGGAATTGCGAGACTGCCGAAGATCACGCCGATCACCAACGCAACCTGCTGACGCCACGGCGTGGCACCGACGATCTCACCGGTCTTCAGGTCCTGGAGATTGTCGTTGGAGATGGTCGCGATGCCAAACACGATCGCCGTGGCAAAGAGTGCGTAGGCAATCATCGCT
>Ga0209490_10006682_pt1 | contig 10374 bp, 5 predicted proteins | sample MAT06_FD_187209 | JGI IMG/M metagenome (GOLD analysis project Ga0209490, IMG submission 187209) | Freshwater microbial communities from Lake Fryxell liftoff mats and glacier meltwater in Antarctica - MAT-06 (SPAdes) (version 2) | ecosystem: Environmental > Aquatic > Freshwater > Ice > Liftoff...
ATCCAGGAGCTGGGCGGCAGCCTCAAGGCGCCGCCGAATTACTTCGGCGTGTTCCTCGACATCCCACCCATCACGGTCGACTCCTCGCGCGTGACGGAACACCTTGGGCTCGCGCTCACGCCGCTGGAAGCGGGGATGCGCGAGACGTATGCCTGGTACGCAAAGCAGCCGTCGGTGGCGCGGGACTACGCGTGGGAGGATGCATTGATGCATTGATGCAGGACGCGGGGGCGCACAGGACACGTTGATCGCGAACTTCGAGGCACTCACATACCCATCGCGCAGCGGCACCGACGGTGCGGTGCACTCATCGTCCCGCTCACACTCTCGTGGCATCCGATCAAGGGGTCAGGATCAAGGGGTCAGAGTCCTTGACCCATTTTGAGGACATAAACTCGGACCCCATGCTCGGACCCCATGCCCGTGACCGCTGCACTGACGCCTGCTGCTGCGACTGTCCCTGCTGCACCTGCGGCTGCCCCGGACGGCAGCGCATGCTGCGGCCTCTTTTGCGGCAACCATCGCACTGACTGACGACCCGTCCGACCGACCGCGCGGCCATCTCCTTTTCCGAAGCCATGACTGACGTCACGCTCGTTTCTACGCTCCGGTGTCCCGCCTGCGGGCATACCGACGCGCTGGCGATGCCGACGGATGCCTGCCTGTTCTTCCACGAGTGCGCCGAGTGCCGAACGCTGGTGCGGCCCAAGACCGGCGACTGCTGCGTCTTCTGCTCGTACGGCACAGTGCCGTGCCCTCCGATCCAGACGGGCGGGCGGTGTGAAGGCGCGAGCACTGACGTGGCGGACGGTGCCGATTGCTGCGGGGCGGCTGACTCGACTGTGACCTCTACGACGCCCGTAACGCCGGTAACGGACGACCACGCATGAGTCGCGTCGTCCGCCTCGCCGACGGCGCCGGCGTGCTCGGCGCCTGCTTCGCGGCCCTGTGCCGCGCCGGGACATCCTCATTGTGAGCGCCCTCGCCGTGGTGGGACTGGGCTTTCTCCGGAACGACGCGATCCTCTGGCCGCTGATGTTCGCGTCGCTGGCCGTGGCCCTTTGGGGCTTTGGGCGCGGGCGAGCGGTGCATGGATCGCCTGATCCGATTCTGCTCGCCATCCTCGGTGGCGCTGCGCTCATCGCCGGGGCAGCCCGCGCACCACGAGCGATTCAAACAGGAGACCAGGCAGATTCAGGTTCGCCAGCAATCGCGCTTCAGGGCGAGAGCCCCATGCGCCCGAGCAACGCTCCCCAGCGCGGGTCGCCATGAAGTGCGACGAAGCCCGGTTCGACTTTTGCGCTACCCATGAATGACGCACGTTCGACGTACCCCCGTTCGAGCCAGAGGAACGCAGAGTCTGCGCGCCCCAGACCCGCGTACGCCATCGCGATGTGATACGGCGGCAGATATCGATTTGATGGGGCTCCGACCAGCTGTTGCACAATGCGCTCGGCCTCGGCGCGTGCACCGGTGACGGCGTAGACGTATGCAAGCTGCGCAGAATCCCGGATCCCGCTCAACTCTGCGGCGCGACGCATCGCCGTGATCGCCTGTGGATACATGTGCTTCTGCAGGTAGGCATGCGCCAGCTGCTGATAGGCGAGGTCAAATCGCGGGTTGAGCTCCAGCGCGGCGGACAGCTGCCGGATGGCGAGGTCCGGCTGACGCGCGCTGACATAAACCCGGCCAAGCACATTGCTCGGCCCCGCGTCGAGCGGATCGAGGGCGCGCGCGGAATCGAGTTGGGCCACCGCCTCAGCGAACCGGCCTTCGCTCATCAGGCAGATCCCGTACGGGATCCGAACGAACGCATAGCCCGGATCGAGCGCCAGCGCGCGTCGAAACTCGCGCTCTGCACCGCGCCAGTCATAGTCCGCAACGCACTTGATGTGTCCAAGCGCTGCATGTGCCTGTGCCAGAGTGCTGTCGAGGCCGAGCGCACGAATCGCCGCGGCGCGCGCACGCGCAAATTCCTCGCCTGGACGCCCGAAGCCGAATACGGCGAGCCTGGTGTGCACGTCGGATAACGCAGCATATGCCTTGGCGTAATTCGTGTCGCGTGCGACAGCCGCCGTGAGCCACGCCTCTGCCCGGAGCACGCCATCCCGGTCAGGGCGCGTGTTGAAGATGTGGCGTCCCCGCAGATACAGGTCGTACGCCACCGGATCAGTCGAGGGTTGCGCGGCGGGTTTCACCGGGAGCGACCCACCAAGCCGCACCCTCAACGCCGACACGATCGAGCGGGCGATCTCCTCCTGCACCGCAAACACGTCGGTCAGCGTGCGGTCGTAGCTGTCGGCCCACAGCACGACGTTGTCAGCCACGCGCACCAGCTGTGCCGTGACCTTGATTCGATCGCCGACGCGACGCACGCTTGCCTCGACCACGGACGCGACACCGAGCGTGTCGCCGACCTCGCGCACCGTGAGTCCGCGGCCCTTCAGAGCGAAGACCGACGTGCGGCCAACAACGCGCAGCTCCGGTATCCTGCCCAGCGCTCCGATCAGTTCGTCCGTCAGACCATCGCTGAGCGGTTCGTTCGTCGGGTCGCCGCTCGTGTTCACGAAGGGGATCACGGCAACCGTGGTCGAACCCGTTGCTGACAGCTGTGCCGCTGGCGCTGGCCGACCATTCCTCGTCGGGTTGCCCAGCCGACGTAACGCTGGCAGCAAGAAACCGGCTACGACGATTGCGCCGGCGAGCACCAGCAGGTGTGTCGGACGAACCGCGATACCAGGCAGGCGGACAGGCGCCGGCGGTGGCACCACTTGCGGCACGATCAGCAGGCTCGGCATTGGCGCTGCGTTCGCCGCTGGTGTCGGCGACGGCGGCGGCTGAGCACCGGCAGGCGTTGACGATGCGGCTGCCACGACGCCGGGCACAGCCACTCCAGTCCCTTCTGGCGTAGCCGCTCTGCGAAGTTGTGCGGCGGCTTGGATGACGGACGGGTCGGGCGTGCCGTCCACTTCCTGGCGCAACAGCGTTTCATGGATCCGGGCATGCTGCAACGCGGCGCCCCGCTCGCCCGCGGCATCGAGCGCATGCATCAAGCCGACGGTGAATCGAGCGCTGAGTGGCTCGTGATTCGTCAGGCGCCGCCACGCTGCGACGGCGGCGTGCACATCGCCAGCAGCAGTCGCCTGCCGCGCAAGGCGTTCAAGGGCGGTCACCGAGAGATGCATGAGGCGGGTGCGTTCGGCGTCTGCCCATCGCTCGAAGCCGTCTGCTCCCCGGAGTTGAAAGCCGTCCAGGAATGGCCCGACGTGGTGCGCTGCTGCGGCGCCCCAGTTGCCGTGTTCGACGGCGGTATTGAAGTCCGCGACGTCGCTCGTGATGATGTCCTCACTGAGGCGGAGCTCTGCCGACTGCTCGAGAAGTTGTGGCGCCGCGAGCTGCGCACGCAGCGCATGCACGAGCTGCCTGAGCGATGTCCGGGCACGTTCCTCGTCGCTGTCGGGCCACAGGTACGACAGTGCGGTCTCACGCGTCACGCCGCGCTCGCCAGCGGCAGCGATCATGGCGAGGAGCGCGAGCCCCTTTCGTTGGCCTGACAGCGCCTCTGTCCGGGCACCGTCCCGGGTCAGGAAGCATCCACCGAACGTGTGGAGTTTGAGCATCTGGAGCCGGGGGGACGTGATTTCACGCTCAGCTAACGCTGAGTCTACGCGGTCGACCTAGATAGGCGCACACATGCTGGGGAAGAACCGGTCGCGCCGCGACTGCGAGCCCCTGCTCACGCACCATCTGGAAGGTCGTCATGCGAAAAATCGCAGCAGCGGTTGCTCTCCTCTCCTCGTTCGCCATCGTCGCGTGTGCGTCGGACACTCCCGGGGCAACGGCACCCGACGCGGAAGTACTCGGCCGGATCAGCGGCTACGACGGGCACAGGTTTCGCCAGCGCCGGATCGAGGGACCCTGCGAAACCGTCCTCGCGCCCACGATTCCAATCAGCCCGGGCGTCGTGCGGCAGATCGACAACGGAGCGTGTCAACTGTCCCGTTTCGGCAAGGTCGGGTTCCTGTCCGACAAGGTTCTGCAACTCGCGCTTGGCACGCAGACAATCGAGGCGACTTTCACGATGGAGAATGGCGACATCTTGCGTGCGGTTGGAACCGGCACGAACGAACCGAGCGGCCCCGGCAAGATTCGATTCGTCGCGGAAATCCGGTTCGTCGGTGGCACCGGACGATTTGTCCGTGCATCCGGGTATGCGCGTTCGAGCGGTGAGGCAGATCTCATCGCACGTCGGTCGACGTCAACGATCGAGGGCTACGTCATCTACGACCGGAGGGACCGCAACGACAACTAGCAATGGAGCGGTGACAATCGTCGCGATCATGCCCGGTGCTCGATCGACCGGGTGCGATCGCATTGCCGTTCAGGCGATGACGGCGCCGGCATTCGCGGCGCCATACGCCGCAATCACGAGCGTGCCGAAGATCGCGGGGCGCGTCGAGACCGAGCCGTTGATCTTTGCGGGCCGGAAGATCCACCGGAGCTTGCCGGTGGCGGCATCGATGGCGAAGGGTGCCCGTTACGCGCCGCCACCATCATCCGACGCTTGGCTTCACCAATGCGATTGAGCGAAACAGGTAATCGGCTTGGACCGAAACAGGTGATCGGCTCGCTCCTGTGATGGCGCGAGTGCGGGGCAGGGTCAGCGTAGCGGCAAAGATCATGTCGCCTGTGCCTCTGCGGAATGCATGCGGGTCGCACCGCCATCGTCATTCGGTGGCGTCCTCTGTCCTGCAGACACGGACTACCGGAACGCCCTCGTCGTGGTGCCGAAGGGGGCGCTGAGGCGGATCGCCGACACAGTGGCCGTCGCCCGTGCACTCACTGGGATTGCGGCCAGGAACGTCATCGCGCGTGAATGATCGACCATGCTCGCTGATACGCGATGAGTCGCCACCACTGCTCCCGTGCCGTCGACCAAATCGACGCGATAGGGGCCATTCAAACCATCTGTCGGGATTCCCTCACTCGTGGTGGCTGGGAGCAGGGTCACGCGATCGCCGTCGATGTAGCCGCGCACGACCACCACATGCTGCCGCCGCGTGCGAGTGGTCTTGCCGTTGAGCGACGGGTCCCAGGCCACGCGCGAGAACTGCACGCGCTGCAGGTCACCCCCGCCACGGTCGTTGCGCAGGAGCTCGACGATGCCGCGCACGATGCTGTCGCGGAGCACGCGATCCTCCATACGCGCCTGCAGCGCCGCTGTGCCGCCGGCGAGAGCCCAGCTGGGGACGAGCACCGAGAGGGACGTGTAGCTCGCCGTGTATGGATACTGGTCGAGCATCACGTCGACGCCTGCACGTCGCGCCGAGTCGACCATGCCGAGCGTCTGCACGCTGCGGCCCCACATCAGGCGACCGACGACCTTGTGGTGCGTCAGCACGATGGGAATGCGCGCCTGCCGCCCAATCTCGATTGCCTCGGCCACCCCCTCGATGAGGCCCACGCCCTCCTCACGAAGGTGCGACGTGTAGATGCCACCGCTGTCGGCCGCGATGCGCGACAGCGCCACGACCTCGTCCGTCTTCGAGTAGGTGCCCGGCACGTAGCGCAGACCCGTGCTCAGACCGAAGGCACCATCGTGCATGGACTGTGCGACCATCGACTCCATGCGCGTGAGTTCTGCCGCGGACGGAGCACGGTTCTCGGTGCGCATCACCGCGCGCCGGATGGAGTTGTGCCCCGCGAGGAAGGCGACGTTCATGCCGAGCCTGCGGGTGCGCACCGAGTCGATGTAGGTACCGAACGGCCACGATCCGCCGCCATCCGGTCCCCCAAGCGCGAGCGTCACTCCCTGCCGCACATGACTCTGCGCGTCGGGCATGTCGAGGATCGGCTCGAGATGCGCGTGGAGATCGATGAAGCCCGGGGCGACGATCAGGCCGCGGGCGTCGATCACGCGGCTCGCGCGCGCGGGCGCGAGCGGGATCGTCGAGACCATCACGACGCGTCCGCCACGAATGGCGACATCGGCCACGCGCCGTGCGGCGCCGCTGCCATCGATCAGCGTGCCGCGGCTGATCAGCACGTCGTAGCGTGCGGCAAAACGTGGCTGCGCGCGGAGCTGGGCGGCCGGGAGCAGCGCGATCAGGCAAAGCCAGGTTGGCCGGTGCAGATATCGCAGAGGCATCGTTGATCGGCGGAGATGGTGCTGGGGTGATGGCTGACCGGCGATGACGCACAGCGTCAGCGTGATCCGTGTTCCGCAATGTCGGCGATGCGTCGTGTTGGCGCGAGCCGACCGCCGCATCAGTCCGACCTGCGCGGCCGCCCGCTGATCCGCACTAGCATCAAGAGGTTAGCATCAAGGGGTTAGCATCAAGGGGTCAGAGTCCTTGATCCATTTAGTAGCATCAATATCAAGGGGTCAGAGTCCTTGATCCATTTAGAGGACATGGACTCTGACCCCATGAACGGAGGCGCGAGACGGATGAGCGTGAGTGATTGGGCGCAGCTGCTCGGTGGCGGTGTGCTGCTCTACTTCGGGGCGGCGTGGTTCGTCGGAGGCGCGTCCGCGCTCGCACTCGCGCTCCGCGTTCCACAGCTCCTCATCGGCCTCACTGTGGTGGCCTATGGCACGTCAGCGCCCGAGATCGTGGTCGGCGCGCAAGCCGCGATCACCGGACACGGCGAGCTGGCGCTCGGCAACGTCGTCGGCTCGAACATCACGAACATCGGACTGATCCTCGGTGTCGCCGCGCTGATTCGGCCTGCACGCGTCGACGAGTCGCTCCGACGACGTGAGCTGCCGATGCTGCTGCTGACCACGGCGCTGGTGCCTCTGGTCCTCGTCGACGGGCTGGTGATGCGGTGGGAGGGCGCGGCACTGATCCTTGTGGCTGTCGGCTACACGGTGTGGATGATCCGCGCTGCGCGCGCCGCCTCCGTCGTCGCGACCGCGCGCCGCGAAGCCGCCGAAGCGACCGCTGCTGCCGACGCAGCCGGCGCACCGAAGGTGATCGGCACGGCCAGAGCGGTTGTCACTGCGCTCGCTGGACTGTGCACGATGCTCATCGGCGGCAACATCTTCATTACGGGCGCGATCTCCATTGCGTCGCACCTGGGCATGAGCGATCGCCTCGTGGGGCTCACCGTCGTCGCCGTGGGGACCTCGCTACCCGAGCTCGTGACGAGCGTGGTGGCCGCGCGGCGCGGTCACTCGGACCTCGCGGTCGGCAACGTCGTCGGCTCGAACATCTTCAACGTGCTCCTCTGCCTCGGCGCATCGGCGCTCGCGGGCGTCGTCGCGGCGCCCATCTCGTCGCTCGCCTTCGACCTCGGCGCCCTCGTCGTGATGACCGGCCTCGCGGCGCTCTACATCCGCACCGAACGTCTCATCACGCGCGTCGAAGGCGCGGTCGCCGTGACCCTGTACGGCGTGTTCATGCTGGTGGTCATCGCGCGCGGCTGACCGAGAGTGTCGCTCGGAGCCAATTCGCTGAGTTCGTCGTCAAAAAGAGCCGTGAGCGCGAGCGAGACGCAGCGTCGATCGCGATCGTCCGTGCTCCGCTCGATGAGCTCATTGCGCTCCGAGCATCATGGGGTCTAGCATCATGGGGTCAGAGTCCTTGATCCAATTAGAGGACATGGACTCTGACCCCATGGTCGGACCCCATGGTCGGATGCAGGGATGCGGGGCGTGCACCCCGATCCACCAACATGCGATGGGGTGTGCGACGCCGCGACGGTTTCGCTCCGTCCCTGCTTTGAGCGGTGGACGGCCCTGGCTTCGGGACAGGTTGTTACGGAGCCAGCGGACCAGCATAATGCAGCAGGGATTTCCGACATTTCCTGATGCGCCATGTTCTCGCCTCCACTTTACTCCAAAGCGCCACGATGATCACACCGGGATCGTCCATCGGCGACCGCTATGTCGTTGAACGTGAACTCGGCGCCGGTGGCATGGCCACGGTGTTTCTGGCTCGCGATATCCGGCACGGACGCAGCGTGGCGCTCAAGGTGTTGCGTCCCGAACTCGCCGCCATGATCGGTGCGGCGCGCTTTCTCGCAGAGATCCGCACCACCGCCAACCTGCAGCACCCGCACATCCTGCCGTTGTACGATTCCGGTGAAGCGGATGGGTCGGTGTTCTACGTCATGCCGTTCATCGACGGGGAGTCGCTGCGGCAGCGTCTCACGCGCGAACGGCAACTGTCCATCGGCGAAGCGGTGCGGATTGCGGGTGAAGTGGCCGACGCAATGGACTACGCGCACCGGCAGGGCATCGTGCATCGGGACATCAAGCCCGAGAACATCATGCTGCACGACGGCCGCGCCATCGTGGCTGACTTCGGCATCGCACTTGCCATCAGCCGCACCGACGGCAGCACGCGCATGACCGAGACCGGCATGAGCCTCGGGACGCCGAACTACATGAGCCCCGAACAGGCCATGGGAGAGCGCGACGTGTCGGCGCGCAGCGATGTGTACGCGTTGGGGTGCGTGTTGTACGAGATGCTCGTGGGCGAACCGCCCTTTACCGGACCGTCGCCGCAGGCCATCGTGGCGCGCGTGATCACGGAGAGTCCGCGATCGCTCATCGCGCAGCGCGGCACGGTGCCACCGCATGTGCAGGCCGCGGTGGAACAGGCGCTGCAGAAGCTGCCGGCCGATCGCTTCGCGAGTGCCGGTGAATTTGCGACGGCGATTCGTACGGCGTCGGGGACGGTGCCTGTCGCAACGCACGCCGCGGCAGCTGTTGGCGCCGTGCGTCGTCAATCGTCGATGCTGGTGGCGTCGGCCGCGATCACGGCCATCGCCGTCGCCGCGGCGGCGTGGGGATGGCGACGTCCCGTGCCCGACGCGCCGGTCACGCGTTACACCATGGAGCAGCCCGACGGGCCGCCGATTGGCTTCATGCAGATCTCCCCCGGCGGACGGCTGATCTATTCCACTGGCGCGGCGATCAACCTTCCAACGAGGCTGTTCCTCAAGGATCCGGGCGACGCGGAGGCGCGATTGATCCCGGGAACGGAAGGATCATCAGGGCTCGTGGCCATTTCACCCGATGAGCAGTCCATCGCCTTCCTGGTCGTCCCGAACGGCCAGGCCAACAGACAGCAAGCAGGCGTGTTGAGCCGGATTCCGCTCGGTGGCGGACCGCCCACCGCGCTTGCGCAGTCGGTCAGGACGGAGGGCCATGCGTGGCTCGACAATGAACGCGTGGTGTTCATGGCCATGCGTGACGACGGACGGGTTCAGTTGTCGAGCGTCGCGTCGACCGGGGGGGCGCCACGCGACGTGTGGTCCCCCGACTCGGCCGTCGGCATCATTCTGCCCTCGCCCCTGCCTGGAGGAAAGCTGCTGGCCACCGTGGTCCGGCCGGGAGGATACGATGTTTGGGGGATCGACGAACCGACTGGCAAGGCGACCTTGTTGGTCAAGGATGCGATGATCGGCAAGTACGTCGCCCCTGGATATCTCGTGCACGCGACAACGAACGGCGTGGGATATGTCACGGCGTTCGATCCAGCGACGATGAAACTGCGTGGACCTACGGTGCCCGCGTTCGACGGCGTGTCCACTGCAGACTTCCTCGCCCCGCAGTATGCGATATCCCGCACGGGAACGTTCGTCGCCCTGATGCAAACGGCGAAGGAAGACGACCGCTATCGCGCGACCTGGGTCGACCGCGCTGGTCGCGAAAGCGCGCTCGACACCACGTGGACTTTCAATCCACGCGTTCTCGATGACAACTTCGGATGGGCGATCTCTCCCGACGGGACGAAACTCGCCATCGGATTGCTGGGCGTAGACGGCAGTGACATCTGGGTGAAGCAGCTGCCGCAGGGACCGCTGCAACGCGTGACGACGAGTGCCAGGGCGAACGTGCGGCCGCGATGGACCGCAGACGGAAAATCGGTGACGTTCCTGTTGTCGGTCGGGGGTCGGTCTGGTCGTCAGGTACGACAGAAGAACGCGGACGGTACCGGCAGCGAGCGCGTGGTGGCGGAGTTACCGGACAGCGCGTTCAATATCCTGGAAGCCGCGTCAACACCGAACGGGGACGTTCTGGTGCGCACCGGCCAAGGGGCACAGAACAAGGACATCAGCGTACTGCGGCCGGGCGCTATTGCAGCGCAGCCGCTTGTTGCGAGCCGGTTTGCCGAGAGCGCCATCGCGCTGTCACCCGACGGGAAATGGCTCGCCTACGAAAGCAACGAATCGGGCGAGACCGAAGTGTTCATTCGCCCATATCCGGCCACCGAGAGCGCGCGCATCGCGGTCTCGACGAATGGCGGGTTCGCCCCGTTGTGGAATCGGAACGGCAGCGAACTATTCTACATGAATCGCAAGCGCGAAATGATCGCGGTGCCTGTACTGGCCGGTGCAACGCTGCAGATCGGCGCGGCGAAA
>Ga0209490_10006683_pt1 | contig 10372 bp, 10 predicted proteins | sample MAT06_FD_187209 | JGI IMG/M metagenome (GOLD analysis project Ga0209490, IMG submission 187209) | Freshwater microbial communities from Lake Fryxell liftoff mats and glacier meltwater in Antarctica - MAT-06 (SPAdes) (version 2) | ecosystem: Environmental > Aquatic > Freshwater > Ice > Liftoff...
ATTGACCAGTGGCACGAGCGTTTTGGGCGTAGAGCTGGCTTCTGACAAAGAAGGCACGAAGGGCATTTTGAGTGATATTGGCGTGCCCGTGCCGCGCGGCGCCGTGATTTATTATTTGGATGATTTAGAACAGGCGATCGCTGATGTCGGCGGCTTCCCCATTGTTATCAAACCCCTTGATGGCAACCACGGGCGCGGCATTACCATCAATATCAATGATTCAAAATTAGCTGAAGAAGCCTACGATGCTGCCAAAGCTGTCTCCAAAGGGGTCATCGTTGAGCGTTTCTATGTCGGGCGCGATCACCGTGTTCTAGTCATCGACGGCAAAGTGGTGGCTGTTGCCGAACGGGTTCCGGCTCACGTCATTGGTAACGGTCAATCGACCATTGCCGAACTGATTGAAGCTACAAACAGCGATCCCCGGCGGGGCGATGGTCACGCCAATATCCTCACCCGTATTGAGCTAGACCGCACCTCCTGGGACTTGCTAGAGCGTCAAGGCTACACCGTCGAATCAGTGCTTCAACCTCAAGAAGTTTGCTATCTACGCGCCACCGCCAATCTGAGTACGGGCGGCGTTGCCATCGATCGCACCGACGAAATTCACCCCGAAAACGTTTGGATCGCCCAGCGTGTTGCCAAGGTGATTGGGCTAGATATTGCGGGTATTGATGTTGTTACATCCGACATTTCTCGTCCCCTCCACGAAGTAGACGGCGTTATTGTCGAAGTCAACGCGGCTCCCGGCTTTCGGATGCACTTCTGCCCTAGTGAAGGCATTCCTCGCAACGTTGCCGAACCCGTTCTCGATATGCTATTTCCCCCTGGTGCCCAAAGCCGTATTCCCATTTTGGCGATCACGGGTACTAATGGCAAAACGACGACGACGCGCCTCTTAGCTCATATCTTTAGGCAAACCAACCAAGTCGTCGGCTACACCACGACCGACGGCATTTACATTGGCGATTACCTCGTTCAAAAAGGTGATACTACAGGGCCTCAAAGTGCTCAAGTGATTTTGCAAGATCCGACGGTCGAAATTGCCGTGCTGGAAACTGCTAGGGGCGGCATTTTGCGATCGGGCTTAGGGTTCAACGCCTGTGATGTGGGCATTGTGCTAAACGTCGCCGCAGACCACCTGGGCATTGGCGATATTGAAACTGTCGAAGACCTTGCTCACCTGAAGAGCGTCGTGGTTGAAACAGCCCGTCCTAATGGCTATGCCGTTCTCAATGCTGACGATCCTTTGGTGGTGGCAATGGTGACTCAGGTGAAGGCGCAGGTTGCCTATTTCTCAATGAATCCAAACAGTGAGCTAGTGCGAAACCATACTCGCCAAGGCGGGCTGGCGGCTGTGTATGAAAATGGCTATCTCTCGATTTTGAAAGGCGATTGGACTTTGCGGATTGAGCAAGCTGTGAACGTGCCGTTAACGATGGGCGGCCGTGCCCCTTTCATGATTGCTAATGCGCTGGCGGCTAGTTTGGCAGCCTTTGCTCAAGGCGTGCGAATTGAAGATATTCGGATGGCGTTGGCAACCTTTCAAGCCTCGGTAAACCAAACGCCAGGACGAATGAATTTGTTTAACCTGGGCAGCTACCATGCCCTAATAGACTATGCCCATAATCCTCACAGCTACAAGGCATTGGGAGATTTTGTGCAGAATTGGCCAGGGGAAAGAATTGGCGTAGTAGGAGGTCCCGGCGATCGCCGTGACGAAGATTTTGTGACCCTGGGTAAACTTTCCGCCGAAATATTCGATCGCATCATTGTCAAAGAAGACGATGACACACGCGGTCGCCCCCGAGGAGAAGCGGCTCAACTCATTGTTCAGGGCATTGTCGAAAGCGGCAAAACTCTTCCCTATGAGGTCATGCTCAACGAAATTGAGGCAGTCAACGCCACTCTAGACCAAGCGCCTCCCCGTAGCCTCGTCGTCATCTTGCCAGAAACCGTCAGCCGCGCCATCAGCCTGATCGAAGCCCGTCATCCTAAGCTTGATCTTTGCTTGCCTGGGGCGATCGCCGCAAGTAGCTTGCCATCTGCCGTTGAAGCAGCCCATCCCGTTCACAATATTTCGGTTAATGGAAATACATCTTTCCAGGTTTCTGAAGCCAAAGAAGGGGTCAAGTCCGTGTAATCGGGGAGCTAAGAGATCAGTAAGGGGCGGCGTTTCTCCGCCCCTCAAGAGCCTGAATCAAGAATCGAATTCATCGTCTTGTTCTTCTACAGAACTGTCCATGCCTTCTTTAAATCCTCGTAGCGTCTTGCCTAGAGAGCTTCCTAGCTCTGGGATTTTTTTGGGCCCAAACACAATAACCGCTGCCAGTAAAATCAATCCAACTTCCGGCCATCCTAGACCAAACATAGGAATCTCCTGTCGTTTATCTTCACTCAATATATCGGGTTCTGTTCGAGTTCAACGGAATGAGCCAACATTGTCTATCCGCAGTGAGGTATTCTGAAATCTACTGGGACTTAGAATTTTTAGAATTTCTGGGACACTGTCCTCATTTTTACACCATGCTTCCTTCTGCAACAAACTCAATTCGCGAGCAACAGCATCCGCTGATTCAAAAACTTGCGAATTCCATAGAAACCATCTGGCAGCGTCATTTAGACCTGTCGCCGTATCAGTTGCCAGAAGATTTGGGCTATGTAGAAGGACGGCTAGAAGATGAAAAGCTGGTCATTGAAAACCAATGTTACCAGACGCCGCAGTTTCGGAAAATGCACATGGAGCTGGCAAAAATTGGCAACTCGCTCGATATTTTGCACTGTGTCATGTTCCCTCGACCTGAATATGATTTGCCCATGTTTGGCACCGATTTGGTCGGCGTGCGGCAGCAGATTAGTATGGCAGTAGTCGATCTTTCGCCCGTTAACCCCGATCGCACTCTTCCTTCGCTGTATCAATCTAGCCTTAGCCTGTTGCCGCCACTAGAGTTTTCCCAAGCTCGCACGATTCTGAGTTTTGTGTGCTGGTTCGCCCCAACACCCCCGACGAGGAAGAACAGTTTCTCCATCGCATCGAAAAATATTTAGAAATTCACTGCCAACAGGCGATCGCCACTCCGCCCACCCCTGAGAAACAAGCTGAAATCCTTGCGGGGCAGCATCACTACTGCAACCAACAGCAGCAAAATGACAAAACCCGCCGCGTCCTAGAAAAAGCCTTCGGTGCCGAATGGGCGTACCGATACATGACCACTGTGTTATTTGATCTCCCTAATTAGCCGCTAATCAGCCTCCGATTACCCACAACGCTCCACCTGTTCCCAGCAAAAACAAAATTCCCATGACACCCGCTAACGGTTTCCCCCCGAAGCCCGTCAGCCAAACAAAGCCTTTTCCAGTGGGTGAGATCAGTTGGGTTGTATCAATCGTGGCGATCGCCCAAATCCATCCAGCGTGCAGCCCCCATGCCAATCCCAAATCTCCCCCGTCTACCCAGCGTGCCAACGTTAATACCATGCCCATGAGCCACAGACCGGGCAACTGGGGAATGTTTTCCTTCCCTTCCCAGACCAAATGCAGTAGGGCAAAAATCAGGCTGGCGATCGCGGCAGCAATCCAGGGCTGATAATCTTGCTGAAGCTGGTTGAACAGAAAGCCTCGGAAAATCAGTTCTTCCGTTAGGCTCACCCCAATGCCTAAGCCTAAGGTTGAGAGCAAAGTTTGAATTAAGCCCTGTGCTGGCGAATTCCATTGCACCCAACCCAATATCCGCTCAATGCCAAACAGGATCGCTAACCCTACTATGCCTCCCCCCATTCCTTGCGCTAACGAGATCAGCACCGAGAGTTTCCAGGGCAATCCATAGCTCGCAAAAGATGCGCCTGTCAGGGAGGCAAATCCCCAGAGAACGAGAGGCGCAACCAGGTAGAGAGATGCCAGTAAAGGCAGCTTTTGGGAAATGGCTAAAGGTTGAGAAGGACGCCAATTGAGGGCGATCGCCAGGGGAATGGCGATCGGTAGCCACAAAACCAACCAAACGCCAAAGAAAGTGACCACTTGGATTGGGGTAGATTGAGCCAAATCAGCTATCAAATCAGCAATATCCATCGTTACCCCCTCTGATCTCGTTAACCCCTCTGGTCTGTAGGACAACAATCAGTCAAAACAACAGCGGGGCAAAGTGATGTTTGCCCCGCCAGTGGAAAGCTGAGAATCCGTCAACCTATACCTATCTTGAGGTATCACCCGCATCAATCTGATTGAGATGGATGTGTTTGTAGCCGAGCTTAATTTCAAACTCGTCGCCTGCCTTTAATCCCATCTTTTCTGTATAGGTTGAGCCAATCACAATTTGTCCATTTTTATGAACACTAACTCGATAGGTTGGCTCTCGACCTCGACCGTCTTTAGAACCCTCAGCGCTAAGGGTTGTGCCTTTTGCTTCTAGAAGCGCCTCAAAGAAATCAGCCAAGTTCACCCGAGTTTGGTTGTTTTTTCCAGAGGTGTAATAACCGCAGCGTCTTGCCTTTTCCCGACGGGGTAAGTGAGCAAGCTCCTTGACTTTTTGAAGTAGTGCTTTTCCTGTTAATGAATTAGGCGAATTTTCACTCATTGCTTCCGAATTTTCCTGCAATCTCTGATGAAGAACTGGGGGCTAACTAACCTAAGCCATGTAAAGAATATAGCCCTAAACGTTATTTTAACAACAGCTAAATTATTAATTAATGCTTGAAATTTGGTAATTTAATGAATGATATTAATTCAACGATACAATTTTTTGCAAATAGCTTGGCATTTTTAAACTTCTTGCTTAAGCTGTCATGAATTTTTGAACGTGAAGATTACATTTGTGATTTGCCTGACCATACATGACTGCTACTGCCTGTCAAGTTAGGATTCAATCATTACGGTGCAGTGATCAATGCATTTAGGATGCCTTCATTCGGACTCTTTCAATTATTTCTATAGACCTATTTGTAGCCGCATGACATCAATGGCAAGAGATTCTTCTAATAAAAAAGCAGGCAAGATGCCTGCAATATAAAACGTTAAGTAGATTTGACAAGACACAAACATTAATCGACCTGTACTGCGTTAACCTCAACGGGGTTGTTCGCTGAAACTGTTGAATCTGTGACGGAATCTTTGCCTTTCATTGTTTTCACACGGTTAATCAAAAGCTGAGAAACTTCGGAAACCAACAGCGTCATGATCAGCACATCGTCAACTTGTCCAATGATAGGAATAAAGTCAGGAGCAATATCAATTGGACTGACAATGTATGCCAAGCTACCGACAATAATCCACCAGCGATATTTGGGGTTGCGAATAACATCGCGGTACCAGTCGTAAATGGATTGAGCGCCGAATAATTTCATGGGTTGGTTTCCTCTCGTTTGTTCTTTTATTGTGTCAGGCTGCTCCAATGAAAGAAATAGGCAAAGAGTGATGATAGCCGATCGCATTGAGTACAGAGAACCGATTAAGAGGATGTCTGAAACGTCGTAGATGTGACATCCTCTAAGGGCGCAGCATTCGGACGACCATTTTTCGGTGAGTCCGAGAACTTTTTAGCCGAATGCCACGCCCCTACAGATGATTGACGATACTTTTCAGACAGCCTCTAAGACTACTTTGCTAGGGCAAAGTTAAGGCTAAAAGGGCGGCACCGTAGGCGGCTTCGGTTTGGGGCGATCGCTCTACGGGTACTTTGAGATGGCGCGATCGCAATTCTTGCCAAACTTCATTCTTTGCCCCACCTCCAGCCGTATGAACATGGGTCAATGGCGTTGCGCCCAGATCCTGTAACAACCGATACCCCCTTGACTCAATCCGAGCCATACTTTCTAGTAAGCCATGCAAAAAATCCACACCCAAGTTAGGGCGAGGCTCTAGTCGCGGCGGCAAATTGGGGTCGTTAATCGGAAAACGCTCTCCGGGCTTCAACAACGGGTAATAATCTAAGGGGCTTTCTACCTCAGAGCGAATCAGCAAACTCAGCCGCAGCAGCTCTGCCTCATCAAAGAACTGTCGTAGCACCGCGCCGCCCGTATTAGATGCGCCCCCCACCAGCCACAAGTCGCCCAGCCGATGACTATAGATGCCATATTGCCCATCATCAACTCTAGTCCGGCTCAATAACTTCAGCACTAAGGTTGAGCCTAACGAGGTCACCGCCTCACCTGGCACCTGCACGCCGCTCGCCAAAAATGCGGCAATGCTGTCGGTCGTGCCTGCCCGGATGATGCAGTCAGCAGGCAATCCGAGTTCTTTGCTGAGGTGGGGAAGAATGGGAGCGATCGCCGTTCCTGGTGCGACTACATCAGGAAGCTGAAACGGCAGACCTGTGAGCCAATCAGGATAGCAAAGCGCCCCAACGTCATATCCCAACTTCAGCGCATTATGATAATCTGTGATGCCCAGCCGTCCGTGCAACCCGAAAGACAGCCAATCTGCCTGATGCAAAAAATGGGCAGATGTTGAGGAAAGGGGAGAGGCAGCCCACCAAAGAAGTTTTGCCAAACTCGAAGTGGCGCTAATTACCGGATGGTTAGATGGCGCGATCGCTCTCACTTGAAGCAACACCGCCGCTGCTCGGTCATCGTGATAAAGAATGGGAGCATCCAGAGGAATGCCTTGCCGATCGCAGAGAAGCACTGTAGACGAAGTGCCGTCGATGGCGATCGCTTGAATGTTTGGTCTAACGTCTAGGGGAATTTGGCGAATTAATTGAAAGAGTGTAGTTCGCCAATAGTTTGCTAAATCTGGAGTTGATTCTGCAAAACAAATCTGGGTTTCAGCTTGGATTTGTTGATGGGTGTTGATGGCGATCGCCCGTGCGCCAGATGTGCCAAAGTCGATACCTAGATATATTTTTTCGTCCATAAACTTCGCTTCTCATGATCGTTCTCGCCCATGAGCCAAACTTTTACCACCCCCGCCAACCCATGAAACTAAACATTTTCTACCAGCCAATGTTCTAGATCTGCCAATTCACTAAAATCCAGTAGCGCCTCGCCCAGCAACTCTAACCGTTCTCTAGACAGCCCTTTTAGTTGCTCTATTAACCCCTCAGGCACAACTCCAATTCGATGCGCCAATAGCCGAAAGATTAGCGATCGCTCGCCCTGCTCAATGCCCTGCTCAATGCCCTGCTCAATGCCCTGCTCAATGCCCTGCTGCATCCAACTTGTAACAATTTGCATAATCTCTCCTCGATCGCTTGGCTCAATTTTATCAATCTCCGCCTGAAATATAGTCTCTTCACTGGGATTAAGTCTGAGATAAGTATCTACAAACCCCGAAATCAACCGAGTCCGCGCTGCATCTAAACGCAACGTTGCCAGTACTCTTAAACACTCTGCTTTTACTTTAGGACGATCTTTCGGCAGGATTTGCATCTTTGCCATCAAAGCAGCCGCCACAGGATTGCGCTGACCCAGAAAGTCTCGCCAATCCAGACGGTTTAATTGGATTGCCTCAAAGCTAAATTCCAAAACCTTGCGATTCGGAAACTCCACTACATGACAATTGGATTCGACTCGGTGCGGTTCATCAAACGAAAAGACAACAATTGGATACACCCGTTGACGATATTTTTGATAGAGTCTCGCAAAGTAGAAAAACATCCGGCAGGCAAAGTCAGCCTCTGTATAGGATTGCGCCTCTATATGCACCAAAAGTCCTACATCTTCCCCTGATTGCTGCACCTCCACCAATAAATCAATCACTTTTTCTTCCCCCGCCGTCAAATCGGCGAAGTATTCCTGTGGCAGAAAACGAATGGACTCCGGATCAATCGTGCTGGCAATGTCAGGCAAAAATAACTCTAGAAACTCCATAAAGAAAGTTGAGAGGAGTTCTTTAAAAAGGCGATCGTGCTCAATCGTTTCGGTCATGAATTTAGGATGCTACCATCTGGTTTTCGATGAGGCAACTTGTACTATGTCAAAATTAGCGGACAGGTTTCCATTAGGAAGAGAGTTACGGTAAGGGCGAAAAGTCTACGTATCCGCTATTCTTTCATGAATTGTATCGACTGATTCAATCTTTGAGCAATTCCTTGGTTTCCCTTCAGGTTGAAATGAATGTGGTCATGGTAGATATTTTTGGCATTATCCATTTCATTAAACTGCGGTAAAAAATCGATGAAAGTAATTTCTTCTTTTCTCGTCAATTCTTTGAGTCTTTGTCTGGCTTTTATCTCGTAATCACGCGATCCGGGATTCCCGATTTCTCTCAACAAAGGAGTCATTGCCACCAGCAATTGCCCGTGATGTTGCGCTGTAAATATTTGAATCTGACGAATTGCTTCCAGGTTAATGCCCACGCGATCGCCTCCTTCCTTTTGCCATGCCGCTAGCTCTGGAATTGGTTTGGCTTTGATGGCATAACGATTAAACGCTTCTGAAATAGCGGAAACAGGCTTTTGATTAGGATAATTGCGATCGCGCCCTACAGGCAGCGAAGTCGGTGCAACAGCAAATAAATCATCAGTATTAATCAACAGCACCACAATTTGCGATTCAAAGCTACCAAAGCGTCGCAAATACGCCCACTCATTCCGAGGTCCCCAAGAATTTGCCGAAGCGTTCAGCACTTCCGCTCTTTCAGTTCCTATAAGACGCTGTTGCAGCAAGGCAGAAATCGTGTGGTTTTGATCCGTCCACCAACCGCCGTTGGCAATAGAATCGCCTAATAGCAAAACGCGGAAAGTTTGTGCCGGACGATTGACCGCAACAGCAGCACTACGCATGGAATATTGATTGACCCAAATTTGATTGCCAAATCGTCGAGTTTGCTGATTAGGGGCAAGAAGATAGCCAATTTCGGGATCAGCAACGTAGAGCAGCGGTTTGCCAAAGCCAAAGAGCGATCGCAATCCTATTTCTACACTACCGACCACAACGACTAAAACCGCCACTACTCCTACTAAAACCATCAAAACATGACTCACGCGCCTATCTCTCCCAAATGCTATGCCTTAGAGGATGTTTGAAAAGTCTTCGGTGTGACATCAGGATGTAAGGGCGCGGCAGTCGGACGACCATTTTTCGGTGAGGCCGACAACTTTTGTGCCGAATGCCACGCCCCTACCGATGATTGGCGATACCTTTCAAACATCATCTTAGATTGCCCTCTCTGCTGAAATACTCCAGCAGGTAGATGACAATGTACTGAGGAATACAGTTTTCTAATCAGGTCAGCCGGAGGGCTGAGATGAGGTTAAGCCAGTTTCTAAAAGATCCTTAAAGTGTGCTGCCTGACTCAGGATATTCCAATTTCCTGGCTAGAATTAAGAGGGAAAATTTTTCACCCGGTCTTATTTAAGGAGAGGAGTCATGAAGTTGAACGAGGCGAATAGTTTGCCTGCGGTAGCTATCTCTGGATTCCTAATCCTGGGGTCGATCGCTTTCCTGGTTTTTTGGGCGTTACAAACGGCTTACGTGGGCTAACTCGTTGGCGTTGCTGACTAGAAAGGGGGGCGTTTCTTTCGAGAGATGCCCCTTTTGAGCGGGTTAATCGGGGTCAATCAGAGTTTCTCCAGCATACTACATTTGTGTTACACTCTGTAATTGCAGCATTATTCTGGCTTTTTAGTAAATTGGCGGACAGCATCACTGCCGTTTCGACCAATTTTCATGAATGCCCATTAGGAGGACAGTCATGGCTCAGTTTCGTGACGTGGTGTATTACTACCAAAAATATAAGGCGATCGCCCTATTCAGCATCATTGCCAGTGGCTTATTTGAACTCATCGATCTGGTGGTTCCTTACGTCATTGGGCAATTGCTCAACCTTCTGTCGGGGCAAACCCTTGACGCGCCCTTACAGAGCTTCATTGATCGCGTCGGCGGCATGGCGCAACAGCCTGCCAACCAATCTTTAGCGCTCATCGTTTTACTAGGAATCATCTTTGCCGTAACGGTGGTGCGCGCACCCATCCAACCTTGGATTGGCAACTGGTTCCACTGGGATATTGCCTTTCGCGCTCGCCGAGATCATCAATATAAAACCCTGACTAAAATCCTCACATTACCCATCGAATTTTACGATGAAAACAATGCTGGACGTATTTCTGGACGGGTAGCAAAGGGGTTATCTAACCACACCTGGACTTATCCTGAAATTGCCGGACAGCTCATTCCCAAAGTGATCCGGATTGCAGGGATTTTTGTGATGATCTCGTTCGTCGATTGGCGAATTGCCCTACTTTTCATCATCTCTTTTAGTTTCATTCTGACGTTCATTGTCAAAGAATTAAAGCGGTTGATTCAAAAAGAAGTGGTGCTCGATCGCTATATCGAAAATACCGAAAGTCGTACTTCAGAAATCATCAGCAACATCAAAACAGTCAAAGCATTTGCGACTGAAGCAAGTGAACTGAAGCGTCAACAGCAACGGATCAGCC